>OGZI01000008.1_pt1 | contig 313369 bp, 308 predicted proteins | sample 1576711 | NCBI WGS metagenome assembly OGZI01 (sample SAMEA3541482, study PRJEB24748) | human gut metagenome | biome: human gut; feature: human-associated habitat; material: faeces | place: China | collected 2012
CCAGTTTATTTTCTTCCCCTACGGAAAGTTCCACTTTATTGGTGTTCAGTCCTACACTCTGTACAGGTACAGTTGTTGTCTGTCCATTCACAGTCACTTTACAGCTTGCGCTCTTGCCATCAACCGTTGCAGTGATGGTAGCTGTGCCTGCCGCTTTTGCAGTCACATTGCCGTTATTATCAACAATTGCTACACCTTCATTATCGCTCTTCCAAGTTACAGTCTTGGTAGTAGCGTCATCAGGTTTTACGGTTGCATTCAGTTTTGCTGTACCGTTCACATCCAGTGTCAGATCGGTTTTATCCAGTGTCACACTGGTTACACCAATCTTCACATCTTCTGTCACTTCAACTTTGCCGGATTTTTCATCAATACGGCCACTGCCCTTGACAGTAATGGCATTATCCGCCTGCAATTTGCCAATGGTGCCGCTCAGCTCAATTTTACCGTTTCCTTTATCGGTCACATAGAGTTCTTTCACGACAGTTGGTGCCGGAATCTTCACATCCGCATTAGCCGCGGTAATATCCACACGTTCTGCCTGCAAATCGGTCAATTCCACAGGATTGCTTGTTTCCACAACGATCCGTTTCAGATATGTGCCGTTGCCGCTTTCCAAACCCATCACATCCGCACCGTTGCTGCGGATATACAGATTCCCTTTCAACGCCTGTGCGGTTTTGTTGTCCAGCTTCAGACCAACAGGATATTTGTCATATGTTTTTTCAGCATAAATATGTCCGCTGATCTTGCAGTCTTTGAAGTATACGGAGTTTTCACCGCCGCCTTTTACATAAACATTGCCATAAACGGTCATGCCTTCCAATGTGACACTGCCGTCTTTCACATCGCTGTCAATATAGAGATTTTCCCGTACGGTCATGTTTTTCGCTGTAATACCGGATTTTGTCACAGTGGCGCTGCGGTAAGTGCCGCCGCTGTAATTTCTGTCCACAGTCACATTGCGGTAACGGCTGGGTTTATACCAATCGTCATTATCATCGGTATAATTGGGCTTGCTTGCGCCGTCCTTTGTTTTCACTGTATCAGGGCGGATGCTGGTATTTACATCGCTGACATAAACAGTCATGGTATCGATGTCACCGCTGCCGCGGATGCTGATCTTATCTTTTACCACCATATCTTCTACTTTTGCCTTGGAGAAGTCGATGGTAGCCTTATCGGCATTTTTGGTGATTTCCATATTTTTGATTCTGGCGTCAGAACCCAGTTTCAGATCGGTTTCCGCATCCAGTGTCAGGTTGCGTACTTTTGCGTCGATGGTAATGGAGCCGGACAGTTCTTTATCCACTACAACATCTGTATAATCGCCGCCGGTAAGTTTACCGATTTTCTTAAATGTGGTTTTTTCCACAGTGGTCTTGCCGCTGGCTTTCACTGCGGTATCCTTCTGATCCATAACCATTTCTTTGATGTTACAGTCTTTCAGGATGATTTCGCCGCCGCCATCCACAATGAGTTTGCCTTTGACAGTCACATCTTCCAGTGTGATGGTCTTTGTGCCCAGGCGGTCGGAAATGGTCAGATCACCTGTAACAGTTGTATCTTCCAGTTTGGACTGGGTCAGGAGCATATCTTCTTTTTTGGTTTCTTCTTTATCTTCTTCCTTGTCGCCAGGCTTATAGTTCATGGTCTTATCCAGTGCCAGAACGGCTTCCGCTCTTGTGAGCACTTTGTTGGGCCCGAAAGAGCCATCGGGATAGCCTGCCATAATGCCTGCTTCGCTGACAGCGCCTACTACGCCTTTTGCCCAATTGGAAATGGCGTAGGAATCGGTATAACGATATGCCCGGCTGTCATTCTGTTTCAAACCCAGAATACGAGAGATCATCGCCGCCGCTTCCTGTCTGGTGACAGGGTCATTGGGACGGAAAGTACCGTCGCCGTCGCCGGAAATATAGCCTGCCGCCACACCTGTCTGGATGGCGTTTTTGCCCCAGTAATGGTTGGGTACGTCAGAGAAATAAGCATAGCCGCTCTTGCTGTATCCCATGGCGTTATTGACCAGCACTACAAACTCCGCTCTGGTAATCATGTTGTTGGGGCGGAAAGTACCGTCAGGATAGCCGCTGATGTCTCCTTTATCCACCCACTTATTGATGGTATTCTGTGCCCAGTGTCCCTGAATGTCTGTGGGCGCACCGAAAGCGGTGACGCTCATAGCCATGGAAGCCGCCAGCACAGCTGTAATGGTAATCGCATGTTTCTTCTTCATAATTACACCCCCATATGAAAAACTTTTCATGGAATTTTTATCCTCTTCTAATGCTACTGTACTCTGTTTTTCCTTAAGAAACAACTGCTTTCCGCCATTCGTAAGAAAGCCTTAAACAAATCGTAATATCCGTAACATAAGGATTTTTCCGCTGTCATCCCACACAAAAAAACCGAAAAATTTCCCACCGTATTTTCAACACCGCCAAACTGTGCTATGATAAAAAATATACAAAATCTTAACACGAAAGAAAAAAGGAGGTGTATCCATGGAAAAAATCAAAAAATATCTGCCCAAATTTCGGCCCAACTGGCGAGGCGCACTGCCGGTGGTGCTTTTTTTCGGCGCATCTTTCCTGTTGGTGGCAGTGTTTTTTGACCTGCAATTTGTTATGACCGCTTCCATCATGACGGTGCTGTTCCAGATCCGCCATGCCCGATACAACTCCTGGGGTATCTTTTCCGTCAGCTGGTCATCTGCGAAGCCCTTGCTCTTTTTGCCATAATCGCCACGTTGGATACGCCCCTTTCTCTGCTCTTGAATTTCACCATTCCCTTTGCGTTGGTTTTCCTGCAATCTTCACAATTTGTGCCAAAAGGCTACTTTGCCAGTGCCATGATATTCGTATTCCTGCAATTCATGCCGCCGGAACCAAAAGATTTCGCCGTACAGCTGGAAGTGGTACTGGTTTGCTGGGTATTCCTGGCCATCGTACTGAAGCTATATCCCTATTTGCAGCGAGGCAAAAAGCAGGCAAAACCTACGGTTCAGACACTGCACACCGGCCTGAAACAGCTTTCTCAAATGCTTATCCGCATTGCTGACGGGGAAACAGACGACGATTTTTCCAAAGAACTTTACAAATTAGAAGACACTTACCACCGCATGGCATATCAGATGCAGACGTTGTTCCAGAAAGGCGACCACGGCAAAAAATGCTTTGATATGCTGGCGGTCATGTTCCAGCGGAGTTTTTATCTGGTACGGGACAAAGCCTGGCAGCAGGATGAAGTCCAGCAAAATGCTCTGCCTCGTCTAACAGAGGTGGCGGAACTGGCAGAAGAAGCCTCTCAGACTCTCAACGAAACAGACAATACGGAACTCATTGCAAAAGCCCGCGATCTTTTGCAGCAAAGAGAAATGCCGAAGGACGGGTGCTCATCTTTTACCGAAGCTGTCTGCACATGCTCATACTAATTTGTCACACCTACCCTGCCACAAAGAAACAGAATCTCCAGTGGTTCGGCGTAGACTGGCAGGAAACATGGCTGAAATTCCGGCGGCGTATTTCCCGCCATTCCATCGAAACCCGGTTTGCCCTGCGGCTTTCCGTGGTGCTGACCATCAGCTGCGGCGCCAAGGCAATCTCCCACGCAAACCATGTATACTGGTTCCCTTTGAACGCATTTCTGCTGCTCCAGCCCAGCTTTGAGGACAGCGAGCATCGTCTGGTGACCCGTCCCATCGGTACGGCTTTGGGCTGCCTTCTGGCGGCGCTGGCAGAGCCTTTTCTGCCGACGGTACCCATGCAGTTTGCCTTTGCCTTTCTCATGATGTTCTTCATGTACTGCTCCACCCCCAGAACATGGGTGCAGCCCATTTTCTCCACCAGTTTTGCCTTGATTCTGGCGTCCATGTCCATGCAGGACAATACATTGATCTGGCTGCGTATTGCCTATGTTATCACGGCGGTACTGCCGGTTTCCGTCATCAACCTGTTTTTCTTCCCTACCACAAAAGAAAAGCAGTTTGCCCTGAACCTGTGCAGGCTCTTCCAGCTCCACGCTTCCTACTGGGAAATTGCCAGACGGAGTTTGTCACAAAACGTGGATTTACATGAGTACAATGAACTGCTGACAGAGTTCCATATGATCTACGCCCAATGCAGAGAATACATACTGAAAGAACTGCTGGGAGAAACGGGCACAGTGTATCATGAGCTGCTGGTGACCCTCTGGAAAACATTCTCCGAACTGGAACAGACAGCATCCCTCATGCAGACAGGCTCGGCGGAACAGGACGAATATCCAGCCCTCATGGATTTGACCATGCAGCTGCAAAAAGAAATCTTCCCGCCCCAGCCCACAACGCCTTCCGTTGCCCTTCACCGGGATTTTAGGGACAAAGACCTGACTTATGTACTGACCCAGTACATGCGCAACAGCGGACATCTGCGATCCTTATACAGTCAGGTGGCAAGCAACACTCTGATATTCAAAACAAAAGAACTTGCCCGCAAATAAAAACAGAGCATTTCTCCAAAAAGAAATGCTCTGTTTTTTTATTTTCCGCGGAAATTGCGGATATCTTGGGAAATCTCCCGTAGTTCTTCTTTGGACAAGGTATCCAGATGTTCCAGACGATCCATGAACATCAGCAGACTTTCGTTATAGCGAATCTTGTTGAACTCCACAAAGTAATTGACTACAACACCGGGAATGAGGGCAATGACAAAAATACCGTAAAGCACCAGTATCACCGTCAGGATACGCCCCACAGCCGTTACCGCCACAATATCCCCAAAACCGATGGTGGTAGATGCGGCAAAGCAATACCATAAGCCATCGGAAAAGGTGGTAATGTCCGGCTCTACCTGCCAGACGCGCCAAAAGCAACCAGCAGCAAAACTGCCACATAACCGAGGGTAAAGTGTTCCACATGGGTGGTATGGATGATCTTACAAAGCAGGGGAAATCTGCACATATATTTCTCCTTTCAGGTCATTTTTACAGGGTTACAAAAAAATACCCCGTATTTTTTTGGGAGGGAAATACGGGGGAATCAAAAATCGCTATGGGGTTATACTGCACATAACCCCACAGGATAACGTAAGCTTATTTGCCTCTGACGATTCTGGACAGCTGGATCAGCAGAGTAGGCGCAAATGCCAGACCTACGATCTGGCCGATGTTTGTCAGTGTCAGAGCGTTGTCGATGTCAAACAATCCATGGAGTGCAGGCACAAACAGTACCAGCATCAGCAGCAGTGTGCCTACGAAGAAAGCACCTACGCTGTAAGGATTGGAAGGCAGACGGAAGATGGAACGGGAACCGCGGCAGTTGAACCCGTGGAACAGACGTGCCATACAAAGTGTTGCGAAAGCCATGGTACAAGCCATGCCGTTGTTGATCTGCATACCCAGATAGAAAGCAACCATGGTTGCCACTGCAATGAGAGCACCCTGGATACCCAGTGTCTGCAAAAAGTCTTTTGTCAGAATGCCTTCTTTGGGGCTTCTGGGTTTCTGGTTCAGCAGGTCGCCAGTGGGTTTTTCCATGTTTACTGCCAGTGCAGGCAAGCTGTCTGTCAGCAGGTTGATGAACAGCAGCTGTACTGCCGTGAAAGGCAGAGGCAGGCCAAACAGAGATGTGATCATAACCACCAGAATACCAGCCAGGTTACCGGAAAGCAGGAACTGGATGGAGTTCTTGATGTTGGTGTATACGTTTCTGCCGTTGGCTACGGCTTTAACGATGGTTGCGAAGTTATCGTCTGTCAGAATCATGGACGCTGCGTCCTTGGATACTTCTGTACCGGTGATACCCATGGCAATACCGATATCAGCCTGTTTCAGTGCAGGCGCGTCGTTGACGCCGTCACCTGTCATAGCTGCCACATGACCTCTATCCTGCCATGCTCTTACGATACGGATTTTATGCTCAGGAGATACACGGGCATAAACGGAAATATGTTCTACTTCGTTGCGAAGTTCTTCGTCTGTCATTTTTTCCAGCTCGCTGCCTTCTACGGCTCTGTCCCCATCCTGGAGGATACCGATTTCTCTTGCGATGGCAGAAGCGGTGATCTTATGGTCACCGGTAATCATAACAGGACGGATACCAGCTCTGCGGCAGTCCGCAACAGCAGGCGCGGATTCCACACGAGGAGGGTCCATCATAGCAATCAAACCAGTGAAGATCAGGTCGTTTTCGTCCTCCAGTGTCAGAGGGCGGTTTTCAGAAAGAACCTTTTTGGCAAATGCCAGTACACGCAGGCCCTGAGAGGAGAAGTCTCTGTTCTGGTCTACAATGGCACTGCGGATTTCGTCTGTCAAAGGCAGGACTTCGCCGTTCTGTTCCACGGAAGTACATCTTGCCAGCAGCACGTCAGGGGCGCCTTTGATGAGCATTTCATAGCGTTCGTTTCTGAAATGCAGAGTAGACATGAGTTTTCTGTCGGAGTCAAAGGGAATTTCCTGCAAACGAGGGAATTCTTCTCTGACTTTATTTTCATCGCCGCCAATGGTACGGCAGAAGGACAGCAAAGCGGTTTCCGTAGGGTCGCCCACTGCTGTTACGCCGTTGATGGCGCCGTCATTACACAATACACTTTCTGCCACCAGACCGTTCACAGCTTTTTCATTGCCTTTGGCTTCTTCGGGCTCCCAAACTTTGCCGTTGGCATAAGCTTTCTTTACAGTCATGCGGTTCTGTGTCAAAGTACCTGTTTTATCGGAACAGATAACGGATACACAGCCCAGACCTTCCACGGCACGGAGGTTTTTGATGATGGCGTTTTCTTTTGCCATTTTCTGCGTACCGATGGCCAGACCAATGGTCACGATGGAGCTGAGAGCTTCAGGAATGGCCGCAACTGCCAGAGCCACGGCAAACATCAGGGATTCTGCCAGGCCCATGTTCCGCCATACACCCAAACCAAAGACGATGGCACAGATCACCATGATGATGATGGACAGTTTCTTGGAGAAATCGTCCAGACTGCGCTGAAGGGGTGTTGCCTTTTCCTGAGCGGATTCCATCAAATCAGCGATCTTACCGATTTCTGTCTGCATCCCTGTGCCTGTCACCAGTACCACCGCGCGGCCGTAGGACACCAGAGAGCTGCTGTATACCATATTCAGTCTATCACCCAAAGGCAGTTCATCCTGATCGATGGGTGTGTCGATTTTATTTACGTTTTCAGATTCCCCTGTCAGTGCGCTTTCGCTGACCTGCAAGGAGAAGTTCTGCAATACACGGCCGTCTGCTGCGGTCACGTCCCCTGCTTCCAGCAGCAGGATGTCGCCGGGCACCAGTTCTGCCGCAGGCACTTCCATTTTCTGACCGTCACGAATGACGCGAGCATTGGGTGCTGCCATGGCTTTCAAGCTGTCCAGAGATTTCTGGGCTTTGAAATGCTGCACTGTACCCAAAATGGCATTGAGAATCAACACTGCCAGAATAACAATGGTGCCTTCCACACCGCCTGTCAGAGCGGAAATGATGGCTGCGATAATCAAAATCACAACCAACAGGTCAGCAAACTGTTCTGCAAATACCTGCAAAACGCCTTTGCGCTTTCCTTCCTGCAATTTGTTGTAGCCGTACTGTTCCAGCCGTTTTTTGGCTTCTTCCGCTGTCAGCCCGTTCATGGAGCTGTTCATCTGCTGCAGGAGTTCTTCCTGCGATAATTTCCATTGTTTGTCCATAGAAATTCCCCTTTCTCTGTGTCCCGTGCAAATAAAAAAGACTTTTATTGCACCGAATCCTCTCGTTATGCAATAAAAGTCTTGCTTTTCAAGAAAATTTTCTTTTAGCCGCGCCCGGGTGATAGCACCGAGATGACGAACGCTGACGATGCGGCTTGCCGCACAAGCTACTCCCTTTTATTACAATGACTCTACCATACTTTTGCACAAAAGGCAAGAGAAAAATTCATACAAATTGCAATTTTCTTTTTTCCCCTGTTATTTTGCCCCAAAGCCCCTGATTTCTCCCTCTTTTTTCCCGAAAACGCCCTTTCTGTTTTTTTGGCAGTCTGCATTTGCATTTTCCTGTCATTATGCAAATATAACGAAATTTTGTATGCAAATCCATGCAATTTTTTTCAAAAAAGGGGCTTGTTTTTTTCTTAACTTGGGTCTATGATAAATGCGTCAACTACATACGGCAGTATCTTCAGGGCAGGGTGAAATTCCCGATCGGCGGTATAGTCCGCGAGCGCAGCGATGCGCAGGACTTGGCATAGGTTCAAGTCAGGATTTGGTGAGATTCCAAAACCGACAGTATAGTCTGGATGGAAGAAGATCATGACAGCACAAGGCAGAAGCATCTGTTTTTGTTCTGTTCTTTTGTGTATGCCGAAAACGGGTGTATTTGTGATGCCCTTTGTTTTTTTGCATATGCTTATTTTCTATGGATTTATGAGCCCTGAGTGGACGGTTTCCCGTCTGTTCAGGGTTATTTTTTTGCGAAAAAGGAAGTGGAGGAAATGGAAAAACAGGATTTTATGCGGCGAGCCATGGCCCTTGCCAAAAACGGCATCGGCGCCGTTGACCCCAACCCACTGGTGGGCGCGGTCATTGTCAAGGACGGCGAAATCATCGGCGAAGGCTGGCACGCACGTTTTGGCGGACTCCACGCAGAGCGGAACGCTCTGGCAAACTGCCGCACCTGCCCTGAAGGTGCTACCATCTATGTCACACTGGAACCCTGCTGTCACTACGGCAAGACACCTCCCTGCACAGAAGCCCTTCTGGAAGCAGGCATTGCCAAAGTGGTCATCGGTTCCCGTGACCCCAATCCCAAAGTAGCTGGCAAAGGGGCAGCTATCCTGAGAGCAGCGGGCGTTGAGGTGGAGGAAGATTTTCTTCGGGCAGAATGTGATGCCCTTAACGGTCCTTTCTTTCACTACATCACCACGAAGCGCCCTTATGTGGCAATGAAATACGCCATGACTGCCGACGGGAAAATCGCCACCGTCACCGGAGCTTCTCAGTGGATCACCAACGAGGACAGCCGCCATCATGTACACCAACTGCGGCGGCGGTATCCAGCCATTCTGGCAGGCATCGGCACCGTTCTGGCGGACGACCCCATGCTGAACTGTCGGCTGGGAGATGATGGACGGAATCCCATCCGCATCATCTGTGACAGCAAACTGCAAATTCCGCTGGACAGCAAACTGGTGCAGACGGCAAAGGACATCCCCCTTCTTGTGGCAACCTGTTCCAAGGACGAGGAAAAACAGGCGGCACTGACAGCAAAAGGGGCGGAAGTGCTGGTCTTTGACGGAGAAAAAGTGCCCCTCCCCGCCCTCATGGACAAACTGGGGGAAAAACAGATCAGCGGTATCCTGCTGGAAGGCGGCGCCACACTGAACGCAGCTTTTCTGGCAGAAAACCTGATACAACGGGCGTATGTATACATGGGGGCAAAAGTATTTGGGGGCGCAGCAGCAAAATCACCCATTGCAGGAGGTGGCGTTCTGCTTCCATCAGAAGCCGCTGACCTGCATCTGGCAGAAGTACAGACCTTCGGAAACGATGTACTCTGCGTTTATGATTTCCCGAAACAGGAGGCGAAGTAAATGTTCACAGGCATCATTGAGGAACTGGGCACCATTCGGGGTGTTTCCCTCACCAAAGACGGCGGCGAGCTGCAAATTGCCGCAACCACCGTACTGGGCGGCACAAAGCTGGGAGACAGCATTGCCGTCAACGGTACCTGTCTGACGGTGACGAAACTGGAAAAAGACGGCTTTACAGCCTTTGTCATGGCGGAAAGCCTGCGCCGCACCAATCTGGGAAACCTGAAACGGGGCAGCGTGGTACATCTGGAAAGAGCTATGGCGGCAGACGGGCGTTTTGGCGGGCATATGGTTACGGGGCACATTGACGGGCAAGGCACTTTCCTTTCCCAGAAGCCGGAGGGACAAGCCGTTGTCCTCACCATCGTTGCAGACCCGGAAATCCTTTCGGGCATTGTGGAAAAAGGCTCCATCGCCATTGACGGCACCAGCCTGACAGTCATGGATGTAGGCAAAGACAGCTTCCGTGTGGGCATCATCCCCCACACCGGTGGACACACTGCCCTTTTAGACCGTCCCAAAGGCTACGCCTGCAATCTGGAAACAGACGTCATCGGCAAATACATTCAGAAATTTTTAGCAAAGAATACAGAATCCACTCCCAAGAAATCCACACTGACCATGGATTTCCTTCGGGAAAACGGATTTTAAACATAGGAGGATTACGTTATGCGTGCATATAACACCATTGAAGAAGCATTGGAAGAACTGCGTCAGGGTCGGATGATTCTGGTGACCGACGACCCGGACAGAGAAAACGAAGGGGATTTGATTTGTGCGGCAGAATTTGCCACCACAGAAAACGTGAACTTTATGGCAACCCACGGCAAAGGGCTTATCTGCATGCCCATGAGTGAAGAACTGGGCAAAAAGCTCATGCTGCCCCAGATGGTTTCTGACAACACAGACAACCACTGCACCGCTTTCACCGTTTCCATTGACCATGTGGACACCACCACAGGCATTTCCGCCGAAGAACGTGGCTACACCGCAAGAAAATGCGTGGAAGACGACGCAAAACCCCAGGATTTCCGTCGTCCCGGTCACATGTTCCCTCTGATTGCACGCAGAGGCGGCGTGCTCACCAGAGAAGGACACACAGAAGCTACCGTTGACCTCATGCGTCTGGCTGGGCTGAAACAGTGCGGTCTGTGCTGCGAAATCATGGCAGACGACGGCACCATGATGCGTACCCCTTCCCTGTGGGAACTGGCTGACAAATACAACCTGAAATTCATCACCATCCACGATTTGCAGAACTACTGCCGCCGCAACGAAAAACACGTCATTCGGGAAGCAGAAGCAAAAATGCCCACAAAATACGGGGAATTCCGCATTTTCGGTTATGTCAACGACCTGACTGGCGAACACCATGTTGCACTGGTGAAAGGCGACATTGGCGACGGCAAAAACTTACTGTGCCGTGTACACTCCGAATGCCTGACTGGTGACGTATTCGGTTCCCGCCGCTGCGACTGCGGACAGCAGCTTTCCGCAGCCATGGCACAGATCGAAAAAGAAGGCAGAGGCATCCTGCTGTATATGCGTCAGGAAGGCAGAGGCATCGGGCTCATCAACAAACTGAAAGCCTACGAACTGCAGGAAAGAGGCAGAGATACCGTAGAAGCCAATCTGGAACTGGGCTTTGCACCTGATCTGCGGGAATACTGGATCGGGGCGCAGATTTTGCAGGACTTGGGCGCAAAAGAACTGCGGCTCCTCACAAACAACCCCACAAAGGTTTATGGTCTGGACGGCTTCGGCGTTTCCATTGTGGAACGTGTGCCCATCGAAATCGCACCCCAGGAAGATGATGAATTCTATTTGCAGACAAAACAGCAGAAAATGGGTCACATTTTCTCTCACATTTTATAAAAACAACGTCAGGAGGATACAGCAATGAAAGTTTTAGAAGGATATTTGAACGGCAAGGGTATGAAAATCGGCATTGTTGCCGCAAGATTTAACGAATTTATCGTCAGCAAACTGGTCAGCGGCGCAGAAGACGCTCTGGTGCGTCACGGCGTAGACGGCGACGACATTTCTCTGGCATGGGTTCCCGGGGCTTTTGAAATCCCCACCATCGCACAGAAAATGGCAAAAAGCGGCAAATACGACGCCATCCTGTGTCTGGGCGCAGTCATCCGCGGTGCAACCAGCCATTATGACTATGTTTGCAACGAAGTTTCCAAAGGCACTGCACACATCGCCCTGGAAACAGGCGTACCTGTTATGTTCGGCGTACTGACCACAGACACCATTGAACAGGCCATCGAACGTGCCGGCACAAAAGCAGGCAACAAAGGCTATGACGTAGCATGCGCTGCCATCGAAATGGTGGATCTGGCAAGAAACATGTAATAAAAAGGTGTCGACGAAGTCGAACACCTTTCGTCAAAGGCTCATTTCACTCAAGCCTTTGACGATTAGACAGAAGTATAAAGCAGTTGGGTCAAGCACTTTGCTCCGCAAAGTCAGCTTCGCTGCCCCGTTTTCTTCGGGGTGCAGAATATCCATCGGCTCAAAAGCCTTGAAACTCCTGCTTTTCCTCATCGGAAATAAATTCCGACTGCGGATTCCATTTGGGAAACTCTTTGTTTCCCAAACCCTTCCGCGTTCTGAAAAATGTATCATATTACTTGAAATTCTCTTTTCCCTTCCCGCTTTTTTTGGTATACTAATGCCAGAGAAACGAAAGGAGCGAAAGCCATGATTCACGATACTTATACCTTTCAGGATTTAAGCGAGGTATGTTATCACCTCAGCAAATACAAAAACGTCAAAGAGGAATGGCGGGCAGATTTCTGCAACATCTACGGAGAACTGGTTGCCAGCTTTGACAGCGACGAAGAAACCATGGAACGTTTGAAAGACCCGGACGAAACATACGCCATGGTGACAGAACTGATGGATATTGCCATGATGATGGGGAAAACATGGTAATGCCATTCTCAAATTCAAACTCCATAAAAACAGCATAAAAAAAAGACATTTTCCTTTGGAAAATGTCTTTTTCTTTTGCCTTTCTTCTTATTATATAGAAGAAAAAAGGCAGAGCCAGCAGCTGCCCTTAAGAAAACATTGTTTTGCTTCTTCGATTTCTTAAGGGTAGCTGCGACAGCTATCTTCATAAGAAAACAGACCTGATAAAGTCTTTCTTTGTTTTCTTATGAAGAAGCCCCTAAATTTCTCTGCCCAAAAATATCTTATTTGTAGTTTTTGCTGGAATCTTTCAGCAGTACGTCGTGCGCGCCGCCTTCTACCAAGCTGGTTGTAGAAATAACAGTGATTTTTGCTTTTTCCTGCAGTTCGGGGATGGACAGAACGCCGCAGTTGCACATGGTGGATTTTACTTTCTTCAGAGACAAACCTACGTTGTCGTGGAGGCTGCCTGCGTAAGGAACGTAGGAGTCAACGCCTTCTTCAAAGGACAGTTTCGCGTCGCCGCCCATGTCGTAACGCTGCCAGTTTCTTGCTCTGGAGGAACCTTCGCCCCAGTATTCTTTCATGTAGCTGCCGTTGATGTTTACTTTGTTTGTAGGGCTTTCGTCAAAACGAGCGAAGTATCTGCCCAGCATGATGAAGTCCGCACCCATAGCCAGTGCCAGTGTCATGTGGTAGTCATAAACGATACCGCCGTCGGAGCAGATGGGGATATAAATACCTGTTTCTTTGAAGTATTCATCTCTTGCCTGTGCTACTTCGATAACTGCGGAAGCCTGACCACGGCCGATACCTTTCTGTTCTCTTGTGATACAGATGGAGCCGCCGCCGATACCAACTTTTACGAAGTCCGCGCCGCATTCAGCCAGGAAACGGAAGCCTTCTGCGTCTACAACGTTACCAGCGCCGATTTTGACTGTGTCGCCGTATGTTTCTCTTACCCAGTCCAGAGTCATTTTCTGCCATTCGGAATAACCTTCGGAGGAGTCAATGCACAGGATGTCAACGCCTGCTTCTACCAGTGCGGGCACACGTTCTTTAAAGTCACGAGTGTTGATACCAGCACCTACTACATAACGTTTCTGTGCGTCCAGCAGTTCGTTTTTGTTTTCTTTATGGCTGTCATAGTCTTTACGGAATACCAGATACTGCAGTCTGCCTTCATCGTCTACGATGGGCAGCTGGTTGATCTTGTTGTCCCAGATGATGTCGTTTGCTTCTTTCAGTGTTGTGCCAGCAGGGGCATAGATCAGCTGATCCAGAGGAGTCATGAATTCTTTTACTTTCACGTCTCTGTCCAGACGGCTCACACGGTAGTCTCTGCTTGTTACCATACCTACCAGTTTGCCCTGAGCAGTACCATCTGTGGTAACAGCTACTGTGGAGTGGCCTGTTCTTTCTTTCAGGTTCAGAATATCCTGCAGTGTGCTTTCGGGGTTGATGTTGGAATCACTGATAACAAAACCAGCTTTGTAAGCCTTAGCTCTTGCTACCATAGCAGCCTGGCTTTCGATGGACTGAGAGCCGAAAATGAAGGAAATGCCGCCTTCTTTTGCCAGAGCCACTGCCATTTTGTCGTCAGATACTGCCTGCATAACAGCGGAAACCAGCGGAATGTTCATGGTCAAAGCGGGTTCTTCACCTTTTTTGAATTTTACCACGGGTGTTTTCAGACTCACGTTATCTACCATACATTCTTTGGAAGAATACCCGGGTACCAGCAGGTATTCGCTGAAAGTTCTGGAAGGTTCTGTAAAGTAAGTTGCCATTTTCTTCTCTCCTTTTCAAATACTGGGTGATGGTTAGCTATCATAAAAGCCCGGAGGCTTTTGGTTTCTCTGGATAAAAAAAGAGGAAAAGCGCTTCTTTCTGTTCTTTTCCTACCTTACAATTTTACCGAAATTTCTTTTTTCCGTTTCTGATTTCTCTTTTGTGTATACAACATGCCGTTGTCCTTGTATTGCATACGATTTTAGCACTAAAAAGCCCCCTGTTCAAGGGGGCAGAGACATTTTTTTTGTTTTTGTGAAATTCGTCGTTTTTTGCCTGCAAAAAGGCTCCTTTCTTAGGTTCTTCTTTGCAGATAGCCCAATGCCAAACGGGCTACGGCACCGATGACAAAACCTGTCACCACGCCGGTCACCAGCAAAAACGGCAGATAGTACGCCATTTTGATGTTTTCCACCACAGCCGCAGCCACAATGATCTGCCCCACGTTATGGAACACACCACCCATGACACTGACACCGGTGATGCTGACTTTTCCTGTTTTCTTCAAAAGGGCCATGACCCCCAGAGAAAGGAGGGCACCTGCCAGAGAGTACAGCAGTCCCGCAAAGCCCTGGAACAGCAGTCCTGACATGAGGACACGCACCAAGGAAATGAAAAATGCTGACTTGGTATCCATATGATACAGGACAATGACGATGATGACGTTTGCCAGACCCAGCTTCATGCCCGGCACCAGCAAAGGCAGGGGAATGAGCATTTCCACATAGCCCATAAGGATGGCTAACGCCGCAAAAAGTCCGTATTGTGCTACTTTACTGCTTCTCATATCATCCCACCACCGCATCTACTGTATTTTCCGTACTTGCTTCAATGGTGACTACCATTTTATGAGGCAGGCAGACAATGGTTTCTCCTGTTTTATGGACGCGTTTCTGGTCGGCACAAAGACCGTCCCGGCAGTCCGCTTCGATGACATCCGCCCAGCCATCTTTGATTTCTACTATATTATATCCTTCCGGTGTTTCCACCCGATAGGTGGTATCTTCGTCCAAAGGCAGTTCCTGCACCACCTGTCCGTCCACGGTGATGACCGCTTTGCCGCCGTCTTCGGCGCTGCCCAAAAACACCAGATAGATAATCCCCGCTAAAACCAGTACCCCTGCAATCAAAATCAAATCCAGGCGTTTCATCTCTCCACCACTTTCTATTTTATTTCTAAAAAAATCTTATATAGGAAAAAAAGGAAGCGCGTGCTTCCTTTTTCCAGTAGTAGTAGGATTTATTATTGTAGTACATAAAAAAATGCCCAGAACCGGAATCGAACCAGTGACACGAGGATTTTCAGTCCTCTGCTCTACCAACTGAGCTATCTGGGCACATTGCATCTTTGATGCTTGTACATTGTAACGCAGATTTGCAGTTCTGTCAACACCAAATTTCAAAAAAAAATACAAAATTTCATTTTTTTCTTTCTGAGAAGAACAAAAGGGGAAAACAAAGCAAATTCCCCTTCAGAAACCAATCCTCATAAGAATAGCCGGAATCTTCCGTTCACAATGATTCCGGCTATCTTTATTTTCTTATGAAAAAACGCCTAGGGTTTCTCTGTTTTTCAAATCAGCCTTTTTCTTTTGCCTTTTCATCCCAATAATCGCAGGAAATGCCCACAACATCGGAGGTAAAGGGTGTGCCGTCTTTTTTCTTGAAATGCCGTGTGGCACGGAAGGCATATTTTGCCCCCACGAAAAGCACAGGCAAGTTACAGTACACGATGATGATATTGCCCAGGTCTGAGATATACCACAAATTCCCCAGTTCCAGCCCCGCCATAACGGACAGAACACCAAAGGGAATGAACACCAGCGCCCCCAGAATCCGCACAAAATAAATAAAGGGACGTTTGCGGCTGATGCGGTTTGCGGCAATCTCCGCGAAAATGATGAAGCCCACAATACAAGTATAGGCAAAAAGTCCATAGCAGACACTGATGAGCAGTGTCACCAGACTATCGGCACCGCTGCCCGGTGTCAAAGAGGTAATGGATGCCAGATATAAAGGCAGCTGCTGGGTTTTCAGGCCTTCCCAAGCCGCCGGGTCTGCGCTCCACAGGTGCGCCATAACAACGATAAAACCAGACAGTGTGCAGACCACCATGGTATCCAGAAAAACACCCAGAGCCTGCACCACGCCCTGTTCACAGGGATGTTCCGCGTCAGAAGCAGCTGCGGACATGGTGATTGTCCCCTGACCTGCTTCATTGGACATGAGTCCACGTTTTACCCCTTGGGCAAGAGCTGTACCGAAGAAACCACCGAATACCGCCTCCGGTGTGAATGCGCCGCCAAATACCGCACCAAAGAAATAAGGGATGGTGCCGATATTCAAGAGAGCGATAAGCAGTACCGTACCGCAGTAAATCACCGCCATGACGGGTACCATCTTGTCTGTCACCGCTGTGATTTTATGGATACCGCCAAAGGCAAAAAATGTGGTGCCGCCAATAAGCAGAATGCCTGTGATGCAGTAAAGCATAGATGTCCGTGAGAATGTTTCCCCTGTGATGATTTCCGCCACAGAGCCAACGGAAGAAAATACATTGAACGCCTGCGCAGGCAGACAGAACATGGCATACAAAATGAAGATGCAGGAAAGCAAAACGCCTACCCATGCCCGGTTGCCCATGATCTTCTTGCCATAGAACGGCAGACCGCCTACCAGTTCATCGCCTTTTCTTTCTTTGAAAATCTGTGCCAGTGTGGCTTCCATAAATGCCGTTGCCATGCCGAAAAAGGCGCTGACCCACATCCAGAACAAGGCACCGGGACCGCCAACGGCAATGGCGCCTGTGACGCCCATGATATTCCCCGGCCCTACACGCATGGCAGAACTGAGGAAGAATGCCGCCAGCGGTGTAATGCCTACGGCTGCTGTCTTTCGGTCAACGAGAATCCGCAAACCTTTGCGGAAATGGGTCACTTGGATGAAACCTGTCTTAATGCTGAAAAAGATACCAGAGCCAATGAGGATGACAATGGCAAAGGACAAATTCCCCAAAATGGGAATGGATGCATACCAGTCAAAATTGGTTGGGAACCCCCACAGAAAATCCGCAATGGGTACCACAAAGTCAAAAACCTGATTGACGGCATCGAATATTTCTTTCATGTGAAACTCTCCCCTTTTCTCCCCGTATTACCATCTTATCGTTTTTCCTGCATGACGGAAATGATGGTGCTGTCCATGGGCGCCATACCTTCCATGCTGATACGGCCCAGATTTTTGGCTGTCTGTTCTGCGGTGGAACCGATGACGCCGAAATTATGGGGAATAGCGGTATTGTTCATGGCAAGCATAGCGGAAAGGAATGCCGCATGTACCCCTGCATAAGCTTTCAGTGCGCATCCAGTGCTGCCGCCGTCACAAATCATACCTGTCAGGTTTGCTGCCATATGATCCATAGCCGCTGCCACTTCTGCCGCACCGCCGCCCATGAGCAGGACGATACCAGCCGCTGCACCACTGCCGCCGCCCAGTACACAGCCGCAAAGAGCAGAAAGTCTGCCTGTGTAATGTTTGCTGTAAATAGTAATCAGACCGCTGAGAGCCACGGCTCTACGGATGGTGTCTTCGTCTGCGCCAATGCTTCTGCCATAAGAAACCACAGGCATGGAGCACAGAATACCATGAGAACCGCTGCCCACAATGCTCATGGCAGGAAAAGGCAGACCAGCCAGACGGGCATCCATAGCCGCTGTGGTCAAATGCTGGGCACGGGAAATCATATCATCCCCCAGAACGCCTTTTGCCCGGAAAGCATCCAGTGTGGCACCGATGGAAAGCCCTGCGCCTTTTGCACCTTCTGCGGAAAGGGCGCAGTTCATGTCGATCATATCCTGCACAAAGGCAATTTCTTCAGAAGGGACTGTTTTTACATAGTCCACGAAATCCGCTACGGTCACTGTATCGAAAGGAAAAGGCTTTTCTGCTTCTGCTGCCTTTGTTTCCGCTTCAAAAATCACTTCGCCGTCTTTCCAAACCTTTGTGATGTTGCTGTGTTTCACTTCGATGAGGGCTTTGCCTGTGCCTTTGTCTGTTTCCACTTCTGCCAGAATGTAAATTTCTTCTTTGGATTTGTCTACGGCAGTGGTCACGTCAATGCCCATGGCTTTCACACGGTCTGCATCGGCTTCTGTGACAGGTTTCAGACATTCCAGTCCCAGTGTCCAGTCACCGCAGACAGCACCCAGCAGAGCAGCCATTTCGCAGCCCAGTTCCTTTGTGCCGGGGATAGCGCAGGAAAAGGCGTTTTTATACATACCGCCGTTCATTTCCACATGGATTTTCCTGATATTCCCTTCAGCTGCCGCTGCTGCTCTTGCAGAAGCCAGTGCAATGGCACCTACTTCTGTAACGCCCAAAGCGGGGCTGATCTCTTTTTTCAGTAACGCTGTCAATTCTCTCATAGCATATTCCTCCCTTGTATTTCTCTTTAAACAAGATAACACGATTTTCCGCAAAATGCCAGAGAGAACCCCCTTTCCTTTTGCAAAAGCTATGGATTTCTTGTCTTACCGCTTTTCCTTATTTTTCAGCGATTCTGCCATGATGTCTGATAATATATCGTGCATTTTGCCCCACTCCATTGTTTTTTTCTATACATCCTACTATAATAGACCTCACCACATCTGGTATTATTACCAAATGTGTGTACATGTTTTTATACATTATTATTGTTTCACAAGTAGGAGAATATCATTTATGGAACAAAAAAGAGAAAGATTCTCCTCCCGACTGGGCTTCATCCTCATTTCCGCAGGCTGCGCAATCGGGCTGGGGAACGTGTGGAAATTTCCCTACATCACCGGACAGTATGGCGGCGCGGCCTTTGTGCTGATTTACATCGCCTTTTTGATCCTCATGGGGATTCCCATTCTGGTGGCGGAACTTTCTGTTGGCCGTGGCAGCCAGCGCAGTATCGCGCGCGCCATGGACGTATTGGAGCCGAAAGGCACCAAATGGCATTGGTATAAATATCTCGGCATGGCCGGCAACTACATCCTGATGATGTTCTACACCACAGTAGCTGGCTGGATGCTTTACTATTTCTTTAAAACAGCTGCCGGCGGTTTTGAAGGGCTGGATGCGGAAGGCATCGGCACAGCCTTTAACACCATGCTGGGCAGACCCGGTCTGATGACTGGATTTATGGTAGTGGTTGTCCTTCTTTGCTTTGCCATCTGCGCGCAGGGCTTGCAGGCCGGCGTAGAAAAGATCACCAAAGTCATGATGCTGATGCTTCTGCTTCTGATGATCGTGCTGGCAGTGCGTTCCGCATTGCTGGAAGGCGGCGAAGCTGGTCTGGAATTCTACCTGAAACCCAACTTTGGCGCACTGAAAGAATACGGCCTGCTGGAAGTGCTTTTCGCTGCACTGGGTCAGGCGTTCTTCACACTGAGTATCGGTATCGGTGCCATTGCCATCTTCGGCAGTTACATCGACAAATCCCGTTCTCTGACAGGGGAAGCCATCCTCATCACCATTCTGGACACCTTCGTAGCGTTCATGGCTGGTATGATCATCTTCCCTGCATGCTTCGCTTATGGCGTAAACCCTGGTCAGGGGCCTTCCCTGATCTTCGTCACACTGCCTAACGTGTTCAATAACATGCCCGGCGGCAGACTCTGGGGCTCTTTGTTCTTCCTGTTCATGTGCTTTGCGTCTTTCTCCACCGTCATTGCCGTGTTCCAGAACATCATTTCCTTTGCCACAGACCTGACAAACGCCAGCAGAAAGAAAGTTATCATCATCAATGTCATTGCCATCATTCTGCTGTCCATGCCTTGTGTACTGGGCTATAACCTGTGGAGCGGCTTCCAGCCCTTCGGCCCTGACTCCGCAGTGCTGGATCTGGAAGACTTCCTTGTAAGCCAGAACATCCTGCCTCTTGGCAGTTTGATCTTCGTCCTGTTCTGCAGCTGGAAAATGGGCTGGGGCTGGGACAACTTCCTGGCAGAAGCCAATGCGGGCAAAGGGCTGAAATTCCCCAGAGGACTGAAAATTTACATCCAGTGGGTACTGCCCCTGATTATCCTGTTCATCTTCGTGATGGGATACTATTCTAAATTCTTCGCAAAATAAAGCGAAAAAAATGTTCGATAAAAGCGTTTTTATAAAAAGGTATGGAACCAAAAGCAACTTCCCCTTAAGAAAACATTGATTTTCCTTTTTCTTGATTTCTTAAGGGGAATTGCGACGGCTGCCTTCATAAGAAAACATAACAAAAAATCTTAATAAAAAATAAGAAAGCCAAAATCCTTTGTAATCATAAGGGTTTTGGCTTTCTTTGTTTTCTTATGAAGATGCCCCTAAGTTCCATGCCTTTTTGTTTTGCTATAACAAACAGACTTTCTTTCCTTTTTTCCGGGCATATTCCACGGCGGTATAGGCGCCGCCTTCTGCTCGGATGACATACGCAATGACAAAATCCGTCTGCTGGGCCATCCAGCGGTTGCGGCAGACAATGGCGGCTTTATAAGGCACCTTTGCCAGCGTATCCGGCACAAAAGCATCATCAAATCCCCCTTCTTTCACCCTGGGACTGCGGAGAGCAGAGGCGTAGGCCGCCACCAACACCAAACGGATATGGGGATAGGCCATCCGCAACTGCCGTATGATTTGGGCTGCCAGAAAATCAAAATTGCCATGTCCCCCTACCAGAAAGGTTGTGACACCTTCCAGCAGCACCATCTCCTCGGCGGCAGTGTAAAGATCATCGGCAAGGGTGTCGGGGGCATCCCGATGACCAAAGAAACAACAGATTTTTCCATGCATGATCATCACTTCTTTCAGATATGATTTAGATATACCATAGCTACGAACAATATCTATTTTGAACATAATAACACATTTTAGATATAAAATAAATGCATTATAAATTTATTTTGAGGTGAGAATATGGGAATTAAAAGCGTTTCTATCCGCATTGACGAAACCATGCTGCACAAACTCCATTTCGTTGCCGACTACGAAGGCCGTTCCGCCAACAGTCAGGTCAACATCCTCATTCGGGACTGCATCCAGAAATTCGAAAAGGAGCATGGAGAAATCCCCATCAAGTAAAAACAGTAAGAAATCAAATATAGCCGGAATCCTTGCCATACAAAGGGTTTCGGCTATTCTGTTTTTATCAGGATTTCGCGCAAATCCCTGTCTGTTTCTTTTTTTATCCTTGACATTTCAGCCCTTCCGCTATATCATTAACACTGTTAATTAACTTCGTTAAGTGTATGGAGGTTCAGAAATGGAGATCGATTGGATGGATATGGTATATTACCAGCAGCAGGTACAAAAACTGACACGCCTGCTCCTGCCCGCAAAACAAACCAATCTCACCGTCAGCGAATGTGAACTGCTGGCATGGCTGTATCAGGAGCCGGAACAGAACACCCCCGTTCTGCTGAGCCAGCGCAGCGGCATGAAAAAAGAAGCTGTCAGCCGTTGTCTGAAAAGCCTCATGGAAAAAAACTGCATCCGCAAGGAAAAACAGCCCCAGGATGAGCGGAGCTACAAAATCTTTTTGACAGACACCGGCGTGGAAGAACTGCAAAAAGGCTACAAAATCATATTGCAGCCCTTTTACGACCTGTGGCGAAGCATAGGAGAAGATTTTGAGGCGTTTTTACAGTATACAGACAAGATCGTTTCTCATATGAAAAAGGAAGAACAGGAGTGATGCCCATGACTTTTTATAATGCTTTACAAATGGACCCGGCGATATTGAAAGCGAAAATCGCCCAGTGTGATACCCCCGCGAAAAAACGGTTTTACTGGTTCGCTATGGCACTGCGTTCCCTGCTCATTGTAGGCTTTGCGGTGGTGTTCATCAGCGGCCTTGCGAAAGTATTCGGTCAGGACAATACCCCTTTGGCAGTGGCGCTGTTCTGTATCCTGCTGGGTATCCGTTTCGTAAATTTTGAATACTGTATGGGGGATTCCCTGGTGACATTGGCAGCTGCTCTGGCAATCCTGCTGTTCACCCCCACCGCTGTGGCAGTGGCACCGCCTTATCTTGCCATTCCCCTGCATTTTGTGAGCTTTTTCCTGCTGCTCTATATGACCACACAAAAACCCGAACTGGGCAACGGCGGTCTGTACAGCTTTGCTTATGTATACCTGACAGGCAATCCCGTATTCGGCGAAACCCTGGCAAAAAGAACCATGATGGCAGTGGTGGGCTATCTCCTCTGCGCCATCATCCTGTATCGGAAACATCGCCACGCCCATGGGGAAGTTCGTTTCCACCATGTAATTCAGCGGTTTGACCTGCACAACATTGTCCATCTGTGGCAGTTCCGTATGGCTTTGGGCGTTAGTCTGGTGCTGACTGCGGGACGATTCTTCGGCGTGGAGCGGTTTATGTGGATGGGCTTTGCCTGCGCCTCCCTGCTGTGTGAATATCCCTATTCCGACAGCGTCACCGCTCGTTTCTGGCAGCGTATCATCGGGGTTTTCGCAGGCTCCGGCGCTTATCTGGTCATTTACCTCATCACACCCGATTCCCTCCATTTCCTGCTGGGGCCTTTGGGCGGTCTGTGCCTTGGCTTCTGCCGGGACTATCGTTATAAAACCGCTTTCAACTGCTTTGGCGCACTGATGCTGGCAACCGGTATCTATGGTCTGGGCAATGCTGTTGTGCTGCGTATCACAGACACCATTCTGGGCGTGCTTTTCGCCTTGGTATTTACCTTCCTGTTCCAGAAACTGGCTTCCCAGAGAATCAGGGGCAATGCCTGCAAAGAATCTTAAATACAAAAACCACCCTTAGGGGCATCTTCATAAGAAAACAAAGAAAGCCAAAACCCTTATGATTACAAAGGATTTTGGCTTTCTTATTTTTTATTAAGATTTTTTGTTATGTTTTCTTATGAAGGCAGCCGTCGCAATTCCCCTTAAGAAATCAAGAAAAAGGAAAATCAATGTTTTCTTAAGGGGAAGTTGCTTTTTAGGGTGGTTTTATTTTTTCATTTCTTCTTTTACGATATTCACATACTGCCTAAAACCTTTTTTCTCTTTTTCAGGAAAGACAAAACCGAGCGCTTCCGCCACTTTTTCCCCGGTCTGCCGGAAAAGGATGCACGCCTGTTCGAGGGCTGTCCAGAAATGAGAAACGTCCCCATCAGGCAATGTTTCCAAATAAAGGTCATACTGTTCCTTAGGCAGATAATTTTTCAGATACTTTCTCAGCTTGCCGCAGGATACACTAAAATCCGTCTGTGTCCCCACCTGCCACTGGAGCATCTGTTCCAGCATAGGCCGCACCAGTGTATGATAGGTTGTCATGGCAAAGGGCATCTCCTGCCGTGCCAAACCTTTCACCACATCGCACAGATTCCAGTAAAAGGCGTTGCAGCAGCCCAAAAATCCTTTTTCCGTGGGCTTTTGCACCCAAAATTCCTCGTCTGTCGGTGGAAATTGGGGCAGACAGCCGATTTTATCCAGCAAAGGCACAAACAGGCGGTTGCGGTTCTTCCCCTGCTCCATGGTTTCCAGGGTTTCCACGCCAATGTCGATGCGGTTACCATCGACAAAAAGCAGCAGCCAGGAATAGCTTTTGTCGTAATCCCCACGGATGCCGAACCGCTCTCCATAACCGAAATCGTCGTCCTGCTCCTGCTTCAGTATGACTTCGCCGAACACGTCCAGCCATGCAGGGTTTTTCCGAAAAGGTGCCACTTCCTTCACCACATACATGATGTCAAAGTCCTGATAGACATCTTTTGGCACATTTCCATTGGCACGGGAGCCTTTCAGATATGCCGCCAGCACCCGACTGTCTTGTCTTGCCGTTTCCAGAATCAAATCCATCATTTCCTGTTCTGTCCGCAATGTTTCCACCTCCGAAAAATAAGAAAAAAGCCGAAACCCAAAGGTTCCGGCGCCGTCCCTAAGAGGATTTGAACCTCCGGCCTACCGCTTAGGAGGCGGCCGCTCTATCCAACTGAGCTATAGGGACACATTACTTTTCTATTTTATCACGTTCCCCCATTTCGTCAAGAGTGCTTTTCCCTTGTATTTTCTACTATTCCAATGGGGATTTCCTTTGACAGCCTTTATCCGCAGGCGGTATAATATATGATTGAAACAGGATTTTGTATAGAAAACGAGGAAAAACTATGATTCCCATTACCATAACATACACCCCCTACGCCGAAGGGGTGAAAATCATCGGCGTTACAGGACGGGCAGCGGAAATCCGTATTCCCGATCACATTGACGGCTTGCCTGTCATTGCCATTGCCCCCTATGCCTTTGCGGTGCAGACGGAGGCAGAGGTAAATGAAACAGAAACGCCCGCCCAGCTTTCCTTTGTGGAAGGGGAGGACATGCCAAGAAAAGCCCCTCTGAAAGAAGTCACAGGGGAAGCCTTGAAGCGGCTGTATCTGCCGGACACCATCCGGGAAATGGGGGCTTATGCCTTTGGTGGCTGTTCTGCTTTGGAGGTCATCCACCTGCCGGAACATCTGGCGGTACTGCCTGACCATGTTTTTGCAGGGTGCATCTCTCTGAAACAGATTGCCCTACCGCCCCATCTTTCCGTCATTGAGGGCTACGCCTTTTATGACTGCCGCAGTTTGGAAAAACTGCGGATTCCCGAAACAGTGCAGAAAATCGGGGCATACGCCTGCTACAACTGCCGGAAAATGGAGGAAATCAACATCCCAAGAGAAACCACTGACCTTGGCACGGGGCTGTTTCTGAACTGCGACAAGCTTACATCCATTTCCTTTGGCAGATGCCGCCACATTGCGGACTTGGTGGCAGTGCTGAACCACGAACTGCATCTGACCATGGATTTTGACGACGGAAACCGGGCGAAACTGCTCATTCCCGATTTCCAGTACGAATATATCGAGGACACCCCTGCCCGTCAGTTCCATCAGGTGAACTATGGCACAGGGCATCTGTTCCGTCAGTGCATCGGCAATTCGGACATTGATTTCCGCCGCTTTGACGAGCTGTTTTACCTGACCAAGCGAGAGGACGGGGCACTCATGGTACTGCTTCTGACCATGTACCGTCTGGAATATCCCTACCGCTTGCAGGAAAACCGCAGACAGGACTATCTGCAATATCTGAAAGCGCATTTTTCCACTGCCTTTGGGTACTATACCCAGCAAGGCAGTCTGGACAAAATCCGCCTCTTTGCCCAGTGGGGGCTGATTACAGCGGAAAACATCGATTCTCTGCTGGAAATGGCAGGAGAAGCCAAAAAAACGGAAATCACGGGCTTTTTGCTGGAATACCAGCACGCCCATTTTGCAAAAAAGAAAAAATCATTTGATCTGTAAAGGGGGAAAATCATGAACGAAACCCATCAGCAGCTCATACAGATCGGCAGCCGCATATTAAGCGCCTCCCGCAATGAGCTTTATTTATCCATGCGGTTTCTGGACGTTGCCCTCAGCTCTCTGCGTTATGAAATGAACCTGTCCTCCCTCTATGTGGGGACGGACGGGGAAAAAATACTGTTCAACCCCCGTTACCTCATCCAGCGGTATCTGTCCGACCGGGTGCTGGTGAATCGGGCGTATCTGCACATGCTGCTCCACTGCCTGTTCCGCCACCCCTTCCATCAGGGCGACCGGGACGAGGAATACTGGAATTTGGCATGCGACATTGCCGTGGAATCCATGGTGGATGCCCTGCCCTTCCAATCGGTGCATCTGGTGGTATCCGACCGGCGGAATGAATGGTATGACAAACTGCGGCGAGAGCTGAAAGTCCTTTCCGCCGAAGGCATTTACGAAGTGCTGCAAAAGGAAAAACTGTCCATACAGGACTTCGGCAAACTGCAATTGGAATTCTGGGTGGACGACCATGTTTTCTGGGAAAAGAAAAAGGACGACGACCAGAATCAGGACGAAAACCAAGACGACAACAACAACCAGAACCAAAACGACCAGAACGACGAGCAGGAACAGCAGCGCCGACAGGAGTTAGAGGAAAAATGGCGTGACATCAGCGAAAAGATGCAGACCAATCTGGAAACCTTCTCCAAGGAAGCCGGGGAAGAAGCCGGCGACCTGCTGCAATATCTGAAAGTGGAAAACCGGGAGCGGTATGACTACCGCCGTTTTCTGGAGAAATTTGTGACCCTCAAAGAGGACATGCAGGTGGACGACGACAGCTACGACTATATTTTCTATACTTATGGTTTGCAGCTCTACGGCAACCTGCCCCTCATCGAGGCTTTGGAATACAAGGAAGTGAAAAAGGTAGAGGAAATCGTCATTGCCATTGACACCTCCGAATCCTGCGAGGGAGAAGTGGTGCGCAAATTCTTAGAAGAAACTTACGCCATTTTGCGGCAGAACGAGAGCTTTTTCCATACCTTCCACATCCACATCATACAGTGTGATACCGTCATCCAGCAGGATAAAGTCATCACCTCCGCCGAAGAGATGGCAGCATACATGGAGGAATTTGACCTCAGGGGAAGCGGCGGCACGGACTTCCGTCCCGTATTCACCTATGTATCCAAACTCATTGAAGAAAAAGTCTTTCGCAATCTGAAAGGGCTCATTTACTTCACCGACGGCTGGGGACAGTTCCCCAAACGCCGCCCGCCCTACGAAACAGCATTCGTCTTTTTTGACGAGGGCATGTACAACGAACGGGAAGTGCCCCCTTGGGCAATGAAAGTCATTTTGGGCAAAGAAGATTTGGAAATTTCGTATAACAAGGAGTAATGCTATGAATATCAAACAGGCAAAGGAAGAAATCAAGCATGCCATTGCCGCTTATCTGGCAAAGGACGCTTACGGAGAATATAAAATCCCTGTGGTGCGGCAGCGTCCCCTGCTGCTCATGGGGGCGCCGGGCATCGGCAAAACCGCCATCATGGAACAGGTGGCAAGGGAATGCGGCGTCGGACTGGTGGCATACAGCATCACCCACCACACCCGTCAGAGTGCCATGGGGCTGCCCTTCATCAGCCACAAAAACTACGACGGCAAGGAATACGCCGTCACAGAATACACTATGAGTGAAATCATCGGTGCGGTTTATGACAAAATGGAAGAAACAGGACTGAAAGAAGGTATCCTGTTCATCGACGAAATCAACTGCGTATCCGAAACACTGGCTCCTGCCATGCTGCAATTTTTGCAGGCGAAAACATTCGGCTCCCATAAGGTACCCGAAGGCTGGATCATCGTGGCAGCAGGCAACCCGCCCGAATACAACAAGAGTGTACGGGAATTTGACGTAGTAACCTTAGACCGTGTGAAGAAAATCGACGTAGAACCTGATTTTACCGCATGGAAGGAATACGCTTGGAAACAGGGACTTCACGGGGCTGTGCTGTCCTATCTGGAAATTAAGAAAAACCATTTCTACGCCATGGAAACCACTGTGGACGGCAAGCGTTTTGCCACCGCCAGAGGCTGGGAAGACCTGTCCAATATGTTGCAGGTCTATGAGGAACTGGGCATTGCCGCTGACGAAACCCTCATCGTTCAGTACTTGCAGCACAAGAAAATCGCTAAGGATTTCGCCAACTACTTAGACCTTTACGAAAAATACCGCACAGACTACCGTGTAGGGGACATTCTGGCTGGGAACTACACCAAAGGCGCCGTGGAAAAACTCCAGGAAGCGCCTTTCGACGAACGCCTCAGCGTTATGGGTCTGCTGCTGAGCCGCCTGACAGAGGACTTTACTGCTGCTTATGACAAAGACTTGCAGACCGTTCAGCTCCACGGCGTGCTGAAAGAAATCAAGGAACGTTTCGCAAGCCCTTACTGCGCTGAAACCCCTTGGGAAACCCTCACAGAATCCTACATGGAAGAAATCCAGAGCAAGTACGACAGAGAAAAGAAAGCGGGACTTCTGGACAAGCACAGCGCACAGGCATACCTTGCCACATTGCAGACCATGGAAGGCTATGTGCAGGCAGCCAAAGCCGCAGGTCTTAGGGAAAAAGACGATGTATTCGGCATGATGAAAGAGAAATTCGCCCATGTGGTGGAAGATAGAGAAAACGCTATCTCCTACGCTTCCGCAGCACTGGACAACGCTTTTGCTTTCCTGGAAGAAGCCTTCGGTGCTGGACAGGAAATGGTCATTTTCATCACAGAACTGACTGCCAACTATTACAGCGTGAAATTCATCAGCGAAAACGGCTGTGAAAAATATTACAGCTACAACAAAGAGCTGCTCTTTGAAGAAAAGCAGAAATCCATTCTGGAAGATATCGAAAAAGCAAAGACCATGGTAGATCTGCTGTTTTAAGGAATAAAAAACCATCATTTATTAAAAAAATAATAGCTGGAATCCTAATATCAGGATTCCAGCTATTTTTATTTTCCATATTTTATTCTCTTGTAAACTCTGCCGCAATGGCATTGCCGTCTACTTCAATGATCAGACGGAATTCTCCGGCGCCAATGCCGCCGCAGAGATTTTTCCAGTTGATAGGCAGTTCTACCGTTTCTCCGGCAGGTACCGCAACGGTTTCTTCGCCCCATGTCGCATTGGCAGTGCCTACAAATTCTTTCCAATTGCCGTCCGCGTCTTTCTTTTCCATGTGATACGCGTCACGATAGCTGATTTCCGCGTCTGTGCCGTTGGTCAGCAGGAATGTACCGCTGGTGGCTTTCAGGGTATCTTCTTTCAGTTCCAGTGTTACGCCTTCCATTTCGTTGACTGTGGCAAACTGGGTTTCCGGGTCGCCGCTGCATCCGGCAAATGCCATCATACACAACAATGCCAATAAAACCGCAATTCCTTTTTTCATTTCGTTTCTCCTTTATTACTGCAATGTCTTTTCAATGAATGCTGCCAGTTCTTTTGCCGCTTTTTCCATACGTTCCATGTCTTTGCCTTCGATCATGACACGAATCAGGGGTTCTGTACCGGAAGTACGGATCAGCACACGGCCGTCTGCGGAAAATTCTTCTTCCAGTTTGGAAATGGCATGGCGGATGGCAGGTACTTCCATATAAGTATTTTTCTTTGCGTTATTGACGCGGGCATTTACCAGCACCTGAGGCATTACTTCCATGGCTTTTGCCAGTTCAGAAGCCTTTTTGCCTGTGCGTTTCATAACGGACAGCAGCTGGATGGCTGTGAGGATACCGTCACCGGTGGTGTTGTGATCCAGGAAAATGATATGACCGGACTGTTCACCGCCCAGATTGCGTTCCGCTTCAATCATACGTTCCAGAACGTAACGGTCGCCAACGCCTGCCTGTTCAATAGAAATGCCTTTTTCTCTGCCCATCATGGTCAGACCCAGGTTAGACATGACAGTACCAACGATGGTATCATTTTTCAGTGTACCTTTTTCTTTCATATCCAGACCGCAGATAGCCAGGATTTTATCGCCGTCGATGAGTTCGCCGTTTTCGTCTACGGCCAGACAACGGTCTGCGTCGCCGTCGAAAGCGAAACCGATGTCTGCTTTATTTTCTTTTACAAATGCTTTCAGATCTTCCATGTGAGTGGAACCGCAGCGTTCATTGATGTTTGTGCCGTCAGGTTCGTTATGGATGATACACAGTTTGGCACCCAGATTCAGCAGTGTGATGGGAGCCGCTTTATAGGATGCACCATTGGCACAGTCCAGAGCCACTTTGATGCCATCGAATTTTTCTTTTGTGGTGCTGCCAAGGAAGGCGATGTAATCATCCAGGGCGTCTTCCGCTACGGTGTGGGTACCGATGGATGCCCCTGTGGGAGAAGGCAGGATTTCGGGATGGCTCAGGATGATGTTTTCGATTTCATCTTCCAGATCGTCGCTGAGTTTATAGCCCTGGCTGTTGAAAAACTTGATGCCGTTGTATTCCACTGGGTTATGAGAAGCGGAAATCACAACGCCTGCATCCAGACGATATTTCCGTACCAGATAAGCCACTGCGGGTGTAGGCACAATGCCTGCCAGCACTGCGTGAGCGCCTACGGAGCAGATGCCTGCTACCAATGCCGCTTCCAGCATATCACCGCTGATGCGGGTATCCATACCCACCAAAATGCGGGGTGCGTGTTTTGTTTCTTTTGTCAGTACATATGCGCCTGCACGTCCCAGCTGGAAAGCCATTTCCCCTGTCAGTTCTGTATTCGCTACACCGCGGACACCGTCCGTACCAAATAATCTACCCATTTTTTATTCAAACTCCTTACTTATTTTCTCCTATATTTTATGATTCTGTATCTGATTCATCACCGCCAACAGCCGTCACTTCCATGGTAACGGTGCTGTTGTCCGCCGTAATGCCGCTTGGCAGGTTCCAATCAATGGAAACGGTATGTTCACCTTCTGTCAGTACAGAAACGTCGATCTGGCCTGACAGGTCACTGCCTTCCACAGCCGCCAGCTGGCTTGCCTCACCGTTGATGGAAACGGAAATGCTGTCAGGCATATGATACTGGTACCCATCCTGGGGATTGGTCAAGTGAATCTGGTCAGAAGAAACCGTTACGGTCTTTTCTTCCCCTCTGTCCACATGAACAAGAACCTGTACCACAGCACTGCTGCCTTCTTCCAGTTTCACCCCTTCCGGCAGATAGTCGGAAAGCTGGAACGTACGGCTGATGGAGCTGGTTGCTCCGCTGACGTCAATCTGATCCAGAGAAATCACATTCAATTTCGCCAGATCTTCTTTGGCGCCAATGACAGAAATGGTTTTCGGGGTACATGTGATTTCCCCTAAATGATAGCCATCTGCCGGGCTGCCTGTTACGGAAACCTGAACAGGCACCTGTTTTGCCTCATTCAGGCTATAAGAAACGGTGACCATATCCACGGAGAATGTAACGCCGCTTACGGTATTGCCGTCTTTGTCATATGCTACGGGTTTCACCTGCAAATCCATCTGCTGCACCGCATCTGCCGCATTGACAGGCAGGCGTACTGCCACAACGCTGTCCACTGCGGATTTTGCCCCTTTGACCATAATGGTTTCCGGGATCAGTTTCGGTGTTGACAGGTGGGTACCTTCTGTGACTTCCCCGTTCAGGGAAACTTCCAGAGGGAACTCCTTGGCTGCCAGGGTTTCCACTTGAATCTCCACGCTGCCGGGGACTTTGCTCTCTACGGTATAGCCTGTGGCACCGCCGCCAACGGAGGTTTCAACAGGCAATGTGATGGTATCGCCATCCTGAGCATAAGTCAAATCTGACAGATCCACACTGGCAGAAATCAAGTCCGCCTGCCGCTGACTGAGCCGATCCAGGGCCGTTCGCTGGGCTTTGACTTTGATGCTGATTTTCGTATTGGTCAAATCTTCCCGATTGGCTACGGTGAGCCCACGGGCGGTCAATGTTTCTTCTCCCACCAATTGCAGGGTGGTGCTGTATGATCTTGTGTCAATGGGCTGATTGATGCTGATGACCATAAACCACATGGTAGTTGCAATGGCCACGGAAAGCAGTTTCCAGCCCAGGTCTTTCATGAGCAATTCCTGAAATCGTTTCATTTATCCTGCCTTCCTTTCCAAATCGCCAGTTTCTTTTTGGCGGATTGATGATCCTGTTCGGAGATCATGTTTTTCAATTGTTCCGGCGTCAAATCCCGATAAAGAACGCCGCCTCTTGCCACGGAAATCTTCCCCGTTTCTTCGGAAACGACGATAACATGGGCGTCAGAAACCTCGCTGGCACCAATGGCCGCACGGTGTCTGGTACCCAGTTCCATGCTGACTTCGTTGCTGTCTGTCAATGGCAGGAAACAGGTGGCCGCTGCCACACGGTTCCGCCGGATGATCACCGCCCCGTCATGGAGGGGGGTGTTGTGTTCAAAAATATTGATGAGAAGCTGACTGGACACGATGGCGTCGATGGGGATGCCTGTTCTTTCCAGATCGCCCAGAGGCACTTCCTGCTCCATAAGGATCAGAGCGCCTGTTTTTGCCGCGCCCATTTTGTCCGCCGCCTTGACGATTTCGTTCACGGTGCGGGCTGCGGCTTTTTCATCCCCGGCATCTTCGCCGCGGGTGAAGTAAGAAAAGATCTTTCCTTTGCCCAGCTGTTCCAAAGCCTTTCGCATTTCCGGCTGGAAAACGATGAGCAGTGCAATGATACCCATATTGATGGTGTTGGAAAGAACGAAAATGATGGTATGTAATTTCAAAAGGGCTGCCACTGCCGCAAAGGCAAAGATCACCAGTATCCCTTTGAAAAGGACCCAGGCACGGGTTTCTTTGATCCAGAAAATGACTTTATAGATGATATATGCCACAATCAGGATATCCAGCACATCCGTTATGCCAATGGACGGACGTACAAATTCTGTGATGCCCAGACCGCTGAAAAAGCTGTTCAAAAAATCCATTGTATCACACCCGATTCTTCTGATTCTAATAAAAATTGGTTCCAAAAAGCCGATACAGTATCAGTATATCATAAAGTAGAACAAAAGTGTGATTCTCTTGAAAATTTCAAAAAAAATTATGATATTTTTTTGTCAGAAAAAACAGGAAGGGAAAGATGCCCTTCCATCTGCCTGTCCTTTGAACATGAAAACACCCCGCAGGACATCCAGTCCAACAAACGGGGTGTGATTTCTTATTTTCATTGCTGACAGCAAAGGGTTATTTCTCGTCTTTTTTCATATAACGCTGGCTGAATTCCTTGGCGCTCATGGGTTTATCATAGAAATATCCCTGTCCGAAATTACATTTGAGTGCCTGTATCAGAGCTTCATCCTCCTGGGTTTCAATGCCTTCCGCAACGGTGGCAATGCCCAGTTTCCGAGCGAAGCTGACGATCTGTTCCAATATGATATAGCGGCGTTCTTCGTCCTCTTTGGAAACCTGACGCAAGAAGCCCCGATCCAGCTTCAATTCGTCAATATTGAGCTGATACAGCATATTCAAAGAGGAATATCCATTGCCAAAGTCATCCATCCCAGGGCATGGAGGGCTTCAATCTGATGGTTCAGCAGTTCCAGATTATCCGTAGCAACCCCTTCCAGTATCTCCAGCGTAATTAAAGATGGAGATACATGGTACCGATTCAGTATCTGCATAAGGTTATCGGGATAATGCAGGTCAGAAAACAGCATCTTGGACTGGTTTACGGAAATAGGCACAGGGGTCAGACCTGCATCCTTCCATGCCTTGATCTGCTCACAGGCCCGTTCCACCACATAAAGATCCAGCTTCAGACAAAAGCCGTTTTCCTCAAACAGCGGGATAAACTCATTGGGATAGCGGTAAGAGCCGTCTGGATTCTGCCAGCACACCAAAGCTTCCGCTCCCACCAAGCCTTCGTTCTTCATGCCGAACTTAGGCTGTAAGAACAATTTGAACTCTTTATTCTGCAAAGCCGGATACATCTGGCTTTCGATGCTGTTTTTCTTCCGTACGGCATTATGCATGTCATGATTGTAAAAGGCAATATCCGTATGGTGGGTATGTTCGATGCTCTGCATAGCCAGCAGAGCTTTTTCCCGTTCTTCTCCGATAGCAACACCGGCATAAAGAGAAAGATCATAACTGAATTAGCCATATTCCAGAGAAGATGCTCTGATCTGCTCAATGATGACAGCCAGACGTTTTTTGATGGATTCCTCGTCTGTATCCAACAGCAGCAGGTAAAACAGATCCGCTGTGTCACGGCAGAAGAACTCCCCTTCTTTCAGATTATGATTCAGCACATTTTCCATATAACACAGCACCCGATCCCCGCGCATTCTGCCAAACAGGTCATTGATGCCTTTGAAGTTATGGACATTCAAGGCTGCGGTGCTGAAAGGCTGTTTTGTTTCCAATATCTGCTGGAAGCTCTCGTCAAAGTGGGCTGTATTTTTTGCCCCGGTGATAGGATCTTCATAGGCCAGACGGATCAGTGTTTTAATATTTTGGCTAAAGACACGGCGTCCGCTGTAAAGCAGCACATTCATGAGGATCAGCATCAATGTCATAAGCACGCCAAAGATGGTCAAAGCATCTCCCAAAGAAGCGGAAGACCCCCAACCTTATTGGCGCAGAACAGATACCATCCATTGACATCCAGCGGCACCAGATAAAAATGCATGCGATTGCCTTCGTAGGTATATTCTCCGCAGACGGACTCTCCTTTTTCCAAAGCAGCCCGCATTTCCTCTTTGGTCTGTTCAGAGAAAACATCCCCCTCATAAAGGTTTTTCATTTCCTCGTCCACCAATGTATTTTCCGACCGAACCAGAAACATACCGTTATCGGCAATGAGGTGCAGATAGCCTGCCCCGCCCATGACCGTTTTGCCGTCGGTGGCATCTGTGAAAATATTGATGGTATCTCCGGCTGCCAGTGCCCCAACGACCTCCCCGTTTTCAAACACGGGAACAGCGTATACAAATATCTTCTCATCCAGTGCCTGACTTCTGAAAATCTTGGAAATGGTATTTTTTCCTTGGAGGGCGGACTCCATGACCTCTACGGCGTAGGGATGCAGGTCATCCATGGTGATGGCCTCTACCTCGCCGGATTCTGTTGTATGCATGAGGCCTGTGCCGTCTTTACGCATATAAACCATGCTGACAAAGTCATTGGCGGCATTGGCTTTGTCCCAGTTGCCTGGGGTCATCGGTAATGGTACTGACTTCGTATGCCTTAGACAGTGTGGTCAGGATCTGCAGGTTTTTATCCATCTGCCTGAGCAGCCGTTCTTTATATTCCGCTGTTTCCGCCTGGAGCTGCGCATGTTCCGCTTCATGGGCAGATTTCATGATATAGCCAAAAATACCAAAACCAATGGCACTGAGCAACAAGCTGCCGATGATGGTAATGATCGTAATGCGGCGCAATTGTTTTGCCAATTTCTTCTCGTCCATACTAGCCTCCTACACCGCAAACCTCCTGTTGTGTCTTTGTCTTTTCCCAGCAAGGCAATTAGGCACAGCTTGTTTTTTTCTTATGTTCGTCTGTTCTGAATGATCTGCGCATTGGCCTCCCACTGAGGCATGGGATGACTGAAACGGAATCCCTGGATTACATCACAATGGATTTCCTGCTGGGCGCGCACCTGTTCATCTGTTTCCACCCCTTCGGCAAGAATGGTCATATTCAGCTCATGCCCCACCTGGATCATGGCCTTCAATATGGCTGTGCCGATGGGTGTCGTCACATGATCCACCAGACCTTTATCCAGCTTGATCCCGTCGATGGGGTATTTTTGCAGATCATAAAAAGATGTAAAACCTTCGCCAAAGTCATCCAGGGCAACTCTGACGCCATATTTTTTCAGCGCAATGATATTCTGCCGAATCTGGGCGGCATTTCTGACAGAAACGCTTTCCGTGATCTCCAGAATCAGCAGTTCTCTTGGAAATGTAAATCCATTCATAATCTCCTGTACCTTCTGGACAAAATCCGCTGCCGCAAAGGTATCACGGGAGAAATTACAGGAAACGAAAAAGGTATCTACACCTTCTTTCAAAAGACCCTTTAAGAAGAAGCATACCTCTTTCAGGCAGTAATAGTCAAATCGGCTGATCATTTTTTCCCGTTCCATAAGGGGAATAAACATACTGGGCAGCAATACGCCCTTTTGGGGGTGCTTCCAGCGGGAAAGAGCTTCCCCGCCCACCACGGCAAAATTTGCCGCATCCACATAGAACTGGATATATAATTGGAATTCTTTTTGGGCAAAGGCCTGTTCGATGCTGGCTCGCAGGTGACGCTCCTGCATGAACTGATCCATCATGCCTTTGGAGCAGCGCAGATACCTGCAATCCTCTTTTTCCGCTCCATAAGCTCCCTGAGAAGCCTGGAAAATGATTTCGTTAAGGTCTCTGTCCTCTGCTCTAAGGGCATAAATACCCGCATAAATATTGGTCTCGTAAGGCTTGCCATAGAGCTTTGCATAATCATGGATTCTGTCCAAAATAGCCGTGAGCCATGCATCTGTTTTGTCTGTGCCGCCCGTAAGTTTCAGCATGATAAAGCCGTGTTCCGATACCTTTGCCAGAATATCGCTGTCCTGGGTATATTCCCCCAGAACAACAGCGCAGTAACGGAGGAATTCATCGGTTTCCTGTCCGCTGCTGAGTCTGCGCAGGCGGTCTGTATCCACATAGAAATACACCGCCTGATACAGGATACGATTTTTGTCATTGATATATTGTTTATAATACCGTTCCAGATATTCCATATTCCCCAGTCCTGTGGTTTCGTCTGTTTCCACATTCTGCTGGCTTTCTTTCAGTCTCCTGCGGTATCGGCGCACCGTCAGCAGCAGCACCGCCGCCATGACCAAAAGGGCAGCCCCCATGGCGCCCATTGTCCAGTACATCCCCTGGGTATTGGGCGGCGTTTCCACGGAAGCCATCAAAAGCCCCGTCACTTCCGCAGGAGACACCTGTTCCAGATAAGCCCGCAAGTTCGACTGAAAGGCGTCGGGAGCGGCTTCCGTAAAGTAGAGGGCATAAGCATTTTCTCCGGGAAAAAGCGTAACGACGCCGGTATTTTCCAGCTGTTCCTCCTCTGCTTCATAGCCAGAAAACAGGTCTACCTGCTTCTGCTGGGCTAGCTCCTCCCGGTGGTCTGTGCCATCTGCCTCATAATATACGATTTCATATGTACTTTGGTCAGAAAATTCCGCCAGCAGCTCTGGGATGACCCCCGCATAGGTCTGGGTATCTTTATCAAAATACTCCAAAGGATAGGCGTCGGGATTTCCCGCAACATAAATCAAAGTCTTTTCTTCCACAGTCAGCACCTCTGTCTTTACGCTTCTTCCGTAGGGTTCCTTTCAAACAAAGTCATGTTATGACGAGGACAGGCGGATTTCACCGTCCGAATCTGCATTTCCACTTCCTCAGACTGGGCATCCATGGACTGAAGCATGCCGCAGACCATTTCACGCACTTTCGCAATCTGTTTATGATACTGATTCAGTTCTTTTGCCCCTTCTTCCAGTTTTTTCTCCCATTCCGCGCGCTCTTCCTGCATTTTTGCCTGGGCTTCCTGCTGAAGCTCATCCTTATACCGAACAGCCTCCATGAGAGCTGAAGCAACATTCATCTGTTCTTTCTTCTGCTCCTCCAGTTCTTTTCTCACACGGCTCAGTTCTTTTTCCAGAGCGGCAATCTGTGTGCGGTACTGCTCCTCCTGGGTTTTCTGTTCCGTCACTTTTTCCGCCAGTTTTTCGGAAAATTCTTCTTCCATCATGGTGATATATTCATAAACACTGGCTTTTTTGTAGCCCCAAAAACCTTTTTTTCAGTTGATCTAATTTCATATGAAAACCTCCCTTTTATTTGAACCGTATCTTTTTCCGTTCGATCCTGCCCCAAGCGTGTTTCCGATGGCGGTATCCCACCAGAGCCGTTGCCCGCACCCACGCCAGCACCAGACGCAGACAGGAAACCTCCACCATACAAAGCCCGATGGCTTTGAGCACATCGGAAAAGGACAGCTTCAAGTCCACCGTATAAATGCGGGCAAAAAACGCCGTCAGCGACAAAATAGCGGAGTACACCACATAAATGACGAAAAACAGTATCATAAATGGCACATTAATCAGGTCTACGGCAAATGCCAGAGCAATGGTGAGAATCCCAAAGACCTCAATATAAGGTGAAAGCAGCTCATAGACCAGAAAATACAGATAGGAAATCAATCCCACAAGGCCATATTTCGGATTCAGGAAAATACGTCTGTGGCGCATCATGCTCTGGAACAGCCCGATATGCCACCGTCTGCGCTGTTTGCACAAATCCCCCAGTTTCTCCGGCGCCTGTGTCCAGCAGACGGCATCTGTGGCATAGCGGATACGATAAGGGATGCTATTTTCCCTGCAATATACATGAAGCTTTACCACCAATTCCATATCTTCACCGATGGTGCCGGGATCATATCCCCCTGCTTCCACAACGGTGTTTTTATGAAACAACCCAAAAGCGCCGGAAATGATAATACTGCCGTTGAATCGGTCAAAAAGTATCCTTGCTGCCAGAAAAGAACGGTCATACTCCAACACCTGCATACAGGGGATGATCTGGTCGGGCATACGATAAGACACCACATGTCCGTCGTGGATTTCCGTTCCGTTGCAGGGACGGACAACGCCGCCTACTGCCACCACACTGCCGTCCTCCAACACAGGACGGACAATCTTTTCCAGTGAATCATACTGAAGCACCGAATCGGCGTCCATACAGATGAAATAGGGATATTTCGCCGCATTGATGCCCATATTCAAAGCGTCTGCCTTGCCGCCGTTTTTCTTGCGGATGAGAGTAATGGGCACCTTCCATTCGTAGCTTTCATAAATAACTTCCTCAGGTTGGCAGGGGATCTTCCGCTGTATGGGGCGGCTGATCTGCTGCATGTGAAAAGCATCCCGCACCACTTTGGATGTGTCGTCGCTGGAACCGTCGTCCACAACGACAATCTCATACAATTTATAGTCCAAAGCAAGCAAAGAACCGATGCTTGCCTCAATGGTCACTTCCTCGTTATAGGCAGGCACCACAATGGTAACGGGCACATAATATTCCCCCAGCAGTTCGTTTTTCAGCTGGTTCCGCCGCTTCATTTTATACAGCTCGGAAGTGCCGACAGTCACCGCCAGAAACAGAAAACTGGCATAACCGATCATATAGAGGACGAAAAAGATACCGACGCCATCAAAAAATTGTTTAAACGCATCCATGCCCCTTTACACCTCCAGACTTTGCAGTTTGCGGGATTCCAGCCGATACATGAGCATTTCTCTGGCATAGCGGTCACTGCCTGCGGTAATGTCCACCACATCGCCATAGTTCACATGGAGATGCTCCAGACTTTGGGCTGCGGCATAGCGCACATACCAGTTGCTGCTGTGGAGGGCTTCTTTCAACGCTCCAACCACTGCTTTTCCTTCATAAGACGCCAGAGAAGATGCCGCCACTGTGGCAAACTCCCATTTGGTCGCGTCCTTATCCTCCACAAATGCCAGCAAAGGCCCATATGCTGGTTCATAGGGATATTTGCCGCAGTACCGAATCGCCGCCAGACGCAGCTCTTTATCGGCTTTTTTGTCCATCATAATTTCGTACATCTCCCGCTGATAATCACCGGAACGAAACCGGATATAATTCAATATGGCAAGCTGGGTATGTGGAGAATAACGAGTCATTTTCTTCCACAGCTGCTCAATGAGGGCGTGATAATCTCCCGTATAGGAAAGGAGCCCTTCGGTAATGAGTTTTTCATGGAGAAACACACTGCCGTCATCGGCAATGCGGAGGGCTTCCGCCACAATTTCCGGCGTTCCCAAATGGTACAGGGCCTGTAAAGCATTGAAACGGCAGTAGAGATTATTTTTCTTTACATAATCCAGCAAAATATCCTGCAAAGAGTCCATTGCCATCTGTTTATCCGCCGTATAGCAGGAAAGGAAATAGGCAAAATATCCTGCCTGCATATTTTCCTTATCCCGATAGATCGCCGCCATATAAATGACCACAGGCCGGATCTGATGACGATATTCCCGATACAGGGCGGGGTTCTGCTCCATATCCTCCTGCAAAACCTGATGGAATGCCATCAAATGATTGATATGGGAAAGTTTATGCCGCAGCTCCTCCAGATGGGATTCCTCCACTTTTTTCCCTGCCGCCAGACGGGAAATCTGGGCATCTATTTTGCGCTTGATCTTCAGGCATCGTTTCTGCATACGGGATTCGCTGCCTTTCAGGAGCAAATTATAAACGATGTTAAAGACGATCATGCTGGCACAAACGGCGCCGTAGATATAGATCATAAATTCAACTTTCATATATCCGCTCCTTTCTTTTCGTGATATGTCAGCGGCCGCTCCAAGCCGCCTGCAAAACATCATAAGATTTTTTCAGACGTTCGTGGTATTCCGTATGTTTTTCCCAGCCTTCCAGAGGGAAAGACGCCATGGAGATACGCCCCTGGGTATGGCCCGCCACAGCTGCACCCACGAACATTTCGTCAATCTGCATATATTCCACACCATAATGTTCATAGTAATCATCGTGTATCATTTTTTCGGCGGGATTGGAGAAATTCAGAAGCCCCCAGGGAATCCGCATTTCCACGCCATCTGCCGTAAAACAGAAGTCCGCCAGAGAATCAAAGGCAGGAGAATCCGGGTCTGCATTGCCATAGCGCAGTTTTCCCGTTTCGTAAGTGGGCATGGCAACCCAATGGCCCACGGCCTTTGGTTCCGACCATTCCAGAATGGAACGGATGGGACGGAACACAGGAGAATCCTTTTCCCGCCAGTTGTCCTGTTCATAAGGATTTTCATAAGCCGTTTCGTAGGCATACATAATCCAAAGGCTCTCATAACGCTCCTGCACCAGCACACGGCTGTTATCCTTGCCGTCAATGGTCACCACAAAGTCACAGCCTCTTTCAAAGGAAATCTTCTTTTCTTCCCAGTAGGTACTGCCCGTTTTAGGCGTGGTATCAATGGAAAGATACAGAACGTCTTTTTCCGGCGAAAATCCATCCACATAGAAATACAGATACTTTTCGTCATAATCCATATACAAATCCATGCCGTCAGATGACCAGACAGGCTCTTTGCCCTGCCATTCGGCGGCATTGCCGTCCACCGTGCAGACTCCTTCGCCGCTTCCCAGCCAGAACTGCATCAAACCGTAATTCTGTCCGTCTGTCTGTACGTCCTGCCAGTTATCTACGCCCAAACTGTAATTGGCATAGACCGTATTCCAAGTGTTTCTGTCCCACACATCCTGCCAGGTGGACACATAGCCCCCGATCCAGCCGGCACCTCGCATTTTCTGCCACAGTTCCACAAGGGCTTCCCCCTGCCGCTGTTCATTCAAAGGAGGATGGTTTTACACCACAGGCATTCTGGCAGTGGAGAAACCAAAACCAACTGCCGCCACCGGCACTGTATGATACCGATTGAGCAAAGTCAGATAGCCGCTGTATAAGTCCCCTGTTTCCAGTCCTGTGAGCAGTTCCCCCAGCTCTGCCCGCTGTGCCTGCGTGAAATACTTCTGATAGTCCGGGCAAAGGGTTTCCAGACGATAAGAAGCGAAATACCCGGACAATAGTTCCGCGGAAGCGCCGATATGCTCCATATCCACCTGATTGTATGTATCAAAACGGGCGTTATACAGTGTGTCATAAGCAAAAGGATCATCCCAAGGGGAATTGACAAAGGAAATGAGCCGCTGCTCTTTATATTTATTGCTTTCGTAAGCGGTCACCTGATCCATGAGTTTTGCCATGGCTGTTTCAAAACGGGTGGCTTCCGGTTTGGTGTAGAAATAAGTGCCTTGGTAAGAAGTCTCTCCCAAAGTGCTGTTATTGGTATAGGCGATGATGCCGCTGTCCCATTCGTGACCCAGCAAATAGAGGGGAAACATCCCACTGATACCATCCAGTGCCTGTAAAATCCCCCAATTCGATGGCTCTGTTGCCATGGATGACGTCCACGGCTTTGATGCCGTTTTCCAGCAGGAGATCCACAAATTCCTCCTGATAAATGTCCTCTGCCCCATAATTGGCACGGTCAGGCACCGACAGCCCCTGCAACAGGTACAAGGGCTTTTCTTTTGTGGTGTTATAGTCATAAAGTGCCTCATAAAAATCCGCGGCCATGACCGTATAGACCCGAATGGTATTGGCGCCTATTTCACCGATCTGTTCCAGCCAGCGGGTATAATCTTCATAGGTGGGCACAAAGTCCAGCATGGCTTCGCCGGGGATGTTGGAGGACAAATCCACACCCCGTATCTCCATGGTTTTCCATGTGTCCCCATCTAAATACTGTATCTCTTTTCCCTGAGTGCGGAAATTGGCTGTGACAGATACCTCCGGTTTGAAATCCACATAGATTCCACGATAGTACACAAGGTATCCCATCCCTGCCAGAAGGAGGACAACTGCCAGAGAAGCGAGAATGAACCGTTTCATCATTTCACATACCTCCTATTCCACCCATTGGGTTGCTGTCTTGGACTGGTGACAATACTGCCGCAGGCTTTCGATGTTTTCATCCAGCCACGCTGCTCGTTTCAGCATGAAATCCACCATCCATTCCACCGCTTCGGCATGACTGGAAGGGTTCACATCCTCCAATGTCTGCCCCGCCGCCGGTCTGCGCCGCTGCATGGTGGTCAGGTCTGTGGTGTCATAACTGAAGCCCCACACCTCATCATTGCGGGCAATGGCAGGCCCAAGGTACGCAAGGGTCTCTTCTATATAATTGGTCAAATATTCATCAGAAAGATAAGTCTGCCGCAGTTCTTTATACCGGTCCAGCACCCGCTCCAAAAAATCCTCATCTTTCATCAAGGCGCCGTACCAACCTCTGTTCTGGAGATACAAACGGTCATAGGAAAAGGGGCGGATGTAGTTATCCAGCATATTGTTATAGTCCCAGACAGGGCCTACCGTCAAATGTCCCCGCACATCCCGATAGAAATAGGTAGAACGGGAGAACACGTCATTGTTCAGCAAAAATTCCTGAAGCACATAATAGTCCACAAAGAAATCCACATTCAGTTCTTTCTCATAGTCATACTGACCGGAAACCATATCCGAGGAAAAAAGTTCCCGCTCGATACGGCTGATGTCCCGCTGGATATAATTCAAAACGCCGGGGCTCTGGTATTCTTCCTGGGGATACAGCACCTGTATGCCTGTGGAAGACACCACATGCTCCGGGTCATCCTCCATGGTGGAAAATTCCATTTCGTATGTATACTGGGTATAGTTGTTGATGGCGTTGCCGTCTTCCAGTGCATCCATGCGGACGATATAACTGGTCTGGTCATTGCCTTCCTCATAATCACTGAGGTTCACCCGATAATCCCCTTCCTTGATGGTTTCTATGAGGAGATAAACCCCCTGATATTCTCCGTTAAGGATGACTTCACAGAAACGCACTTCCGGCGCATAGCCCATGATTTCCGCGGAAATATTCATCCACATATAGTTACGGATGAGGGTTTTATCCAGAAATGGGCCATGGAGTGCCCAGTCGCTTTCTTTGCTCATACCCAAAAGGGGCAAATCTCGATTGACAAGTCCCTCCGCATCCTCCACCAGCTTCACACGATAGCTCTTTTTATTGAAATAGCGGGAGGAGTTGCCTCTGACACGAATCATGATGTTGCTTTCCATGTCCGGCGCATCTGTGGGATGATGGTTCTGCTTTTCATCACTCATGACAGACAGTTTGCCGGAAATCATGGTGCTTCCATCGGATGCGGTTGTGAAGCCGATTTCCTGATGATGTTCATCGGTGATGGGATTGCCGGGGATTGCCACGCCGCCGGTATCAATGACCAGCAAAGGCAGATGGGTGCATCGCAGTCGCATCCTGCGTCAGGCTGACGGGCAGTAAGATGCTGATGCACCCGTTTTTCCGGGTTTTCGGTATCCACGTTGTCGGCAAGAAATACCGCAAGCAGTACCAGCACCATTGCAGCAATCCCTGCAATACGATATTTCATTTTCCTCGCCTCCCATCAACTGCTGATTTCGTCGTTCTGCATCACCATATTGCAGTATTCGATATTGCCGATCTCATAGATGGCATCGGTGATGCTTTTTCCTTTCATATTTCCTTTTGCAGTATTTCCGGCTTTATCCAGAATCCGCTTACTGATTTCATAAATAAATTCCACACTGTTTTCTGTGGTGTTCTTTACCCGCAGGTTTGCTTTCCGGGCAAAATACTGGAACATCAGAGCTTCAATCCGTGGCTCATTGACCCTTGCGGTACGGATGATGAACAGCACGCGGTTGTCGTTTTTGATGCGTCCGAAAATGAGCAGAATCAAAAATGTGAATGCCCCGCCGATACCGGCAATGAGGAAATCGCCGGAACCACAGCAAATACCTGTGACAATGGTCCAGAAAATATAAACAGTGTCACGGGAATCCTTGATGGCAGTACGGAAACGGACGATGGACAGCGCACCCACCATACCAAGGGACAAAGCGATGTTATTGCCAATGACGATCATAACTGCCGTTGTGATAACCGTCAGGGCCATGAGGGAAACATTGAATTTTCTGCTGTAAATGCTGCCTTCGTGGGAGATCATATAGGACAGGTAGATCAAAAAACCCACCAATGTTGCCACTGCCATACGCAGGATAATGGTCTGCAAATCCAATTGCCCCGTGCTCTACAAAAACTCCAGTAATACTTTTCTCATAAGACATTCCTCCTATAACGCAAACTTCATGGTGGCGCTCCGCGCCAGACAATATTTGCTCACTGACAATTCTGAACGATTGGCTTCGTTGACCAGCTCTTTGATATAACTGAGCAGAAAGCCGTTATATTTCACTTCCAGCACACCGTTGAATTTATCCAGCACCGGATACATATTCAGATCCGGCGCAAACAGATCCATATGGGTTTCTGTTGCCTCAATCTGGTGGTCAAAGGTGATGCGGATTTTATTTTCCTTAGCAATATAGGCTTTCCGCTTATATTCCACAATGGTTTTGGGGCGATAACACTGCATGTGCATCAGCCCATAGCACTCCGCCGCAAAAGGATCTGGATATTTCAACAGGCTGTGATACCTGCCTTTGGTCAGTTCTATGGCATCCTCTCGGGACACCCGCAGGGAACGCTTTTTCTGATAGCTGCCTTCCTTCTGCTTCATTTCCAGCATGGCAAAATCAGCGGCAGGGCCATAAGTCCTGAGACGGATTTTCCGCCGCAGTTCCAGACCATCAATCTTCGCCTCATAATCCCGCTCATGGATGGTATCAAAGTACAGGGAACGGATATTGTAGCCGTTTGCGCCGTTATGGGCATCCTGTATCATGACCTGATCCAGCTGACCGGAAAGTTTTTTCATATCAAAAAGGGTCATAAAATATTTCTTTTCCTGACGATATACCTCGTTCAAATCACATTCCTCCCAAAAGAAAAAGCCGCAAAAAATCAGGCACAGGGATGCCAGTCATTTTTGCAGCTTGGCGATCGTAGCAGTTCCCTGCCGTAGACTCATAGCTTTGCGTCATCGTTTTTCAACGATTTTGCCAAAGGATTCAATTGTTTTCCGTCTGCTCGGAAAATACACTGTAAAGTCGGTTTTTGCCCAGCTGTTTCGCGTGATACAAAGCGTCGTCGGCTTTGCGGTAAAGGTCATCATAGCTCACATTGGGCGCGGATGCCACCGCCAGCCCCATGCTGCAACTGGGAGAAACCGTTATGCCGTTCCACTGAATGTTGTGAATTTTTCGGATAACCGTTTCTGCAAACGTTTTCAGTCCGGATATGTCATGGCTGACCAGCAGCACCATAAACTCGTCGCCGCCGATTCTGCCGATTCTGGCTCCTGCCAGTGCATAGTGACGCATGATGTCAGCGGCTTCTTTGAGCACATAATCTCCCATGGGATGTCCATAATGATCGTTGATGTCTTTGAAGTCGTCCATATCCACGATCAAAGCGGCCAGTTTTTCTCCCTCCCGCAGTTCTGACAGTTTACGTCTGCCATAACGCTCAATGGAGGTTTTGTTCAGCAGGCCTGTGAAAAGATCCATCTGGATTTCTTTTTCCAGCTGATTGATGCGAACCTTACGTTCCGTGATATCCGAAAGGATGCCAATGCCCAGAACCGGCTCACTATGCTTGTTTGTCTGGGTAATCACACGGATCTCAAACCATCTGTTTTCCCCGGATTTGACAGGCAGCATAAACTCATACTTTTGATAAGCGACACCTTTTTTGATATTTTTCATACAGGTGAGCAAAATTTCTTTGTGTGATGACGACAGCAATTCCAGATTTTCGATAAAATCATAGAATTGCGAAATGTTCTCCGGATGATCGAAATAATGTTTCCATTCCTTGGAAAAGCGAATCCAGTCTTCCCGAATATCCCATTCGAAGGTAATGGAGCTTTCCTGTTCACGAATCAGCTCATACTGCTCAATGGTCAGACGAAAATCCCGCCGCGCGTCTGTCAGCTCCTGCTGTACTTCCCGCATCCGGTTTACCTGACTGATCACAATGCGCAGGTGCTTATATCTGATGAGATACATCAGGACACACAAACAGATGGTGACGGTAAAATTGACCATTTCCCCCACACTGAATATGGGGTGAATAAACAGGAAGTATGTAATGTAGCATATGCCCAAACTGATGATGGTATAAAGGGGTTTGAACATCAAAAAACCGGAAAAGAAAAAAATAGCCGTCACAATGGTAAAATACGCCATAGCGCCGGACAGATACACATCATGCATATTAAACAGCAGATGCCAGAACAAAATCATGCCAACGCTGATCATATAAAACCGATATCTTGCCATAACCGACATATTGCAGCAGAAATCAATGATTAAAAATGCAACACAGCAGACAAGATAGACCAGATAAAATCTGAGGTAACTGCGGTGATTGGCCATTGTCCCTATATTGCAGAAAAACAGCACTCTGCATATATTGCAAAGCTCAAAAAGGACACCAAATGCCGTTCCGATCCGGAGAGCAATCTGGTTGCTCCATACAGATTTTTCAACAAAATCTTCATATGATATTTTCGCGCCAAGAATCCATTTGATAAGCGCATCAACTCTAGTTCCCATGCAAGTTCACTCCAAAATGAAGACACATTGTCAACTTTAGTAAAATAAAAACCATCCCTCAATCTTGAAGATGGTTTGCTCTTATCATAAATATGTTCTCCGAAGATTGACTAACAGAAAATTTATTCCGAAAGTATACTTTGATTCATTTAATAGCACACTATGTAATGACAGAAATTAACGATTTTTTGGTATTTTCTCCGCTTTCTGCTGGATACAAAAGGCAGAAAATGGGCAATTTTATCAAAAAACAGAGCAAAAACAAATCTTTGCGGAACTTCCTTTGGATATTTTGTACTTTCCCGATATACATAAGTTTTTTTGTATAAAATATGTATAAAAAACGGAAAGCCTTCTCCCGTTAAATTTTCACCTATGATTATGGTCAGATTCCGTATATTTCCATGGTTTTTTCCCCATTTTCATTGGTAACGTCCGTGCCTGCAAGGGTTCTGCGAGCTGCCATATTCCCATGACCATTCACTTCAAAAAGAGCAAAATCGGCATGCCGCAAGACCTCTTTTCCGCCATACGCAAGAGCAATGGAAAAGCCCAAATTTTTTTGCGAATTTCTATGGTTCTCACCGCGGCAAAATCCCCCGAAAACGTTGAAAACACTGGAATTTCCCGGTATAATAAAACTATATAAATCAAACGAAAGAAGGCCTGATAAAATGAAAAAATTCTTTGTTCCACTGTTGATTGCAGTCATGTCTTTCACCGCATGCAGCAGCAGCACATCCAATTTTGTAGACGAAGCTGTTCTAAAAATTGACGGACAGGAAATCATGAAATCGGAATACATGGTTCATTTATACACCGCCAGCACAGAGCTTGTATCTACCGCCGGCGAAGAGGCATGGAACATGGATTTTGATGGACAATCCGCAGATGAATTGCTGGAATCTCATACCATCAACACCCTGCAAAATCTCATTGCCGCCAAAAAATACGCAGATGAAAACGGCATCACCCTCACTGACGAAGAAAAAGAAACGACAAAAACCACAGCGGAACAATTTCTTGCCGATACAGATAAAAAAGATCTGCAAAAAATGGGCATTGATGAAGAACAATTAATCACCATCATGGAAGATTCTTCTTTATATTCTAAAGTTTATGAAACCATTTACAATGAATGCACCGTCACAGATGATGAGGTGGATCAATTTTTTGAAAAAAACAAAGCTGGTTTGATGGAAGAATTCCAACTGCTGCAAGTCAACAGCATTGTTGTGGATGATTTGGAAACAGCGGAAACTGTGCTGGAAAAAGCAAAAGCCGGAGAAGATTTTGCTACATTGTTTGATACTTATGATGTGGTAGAAAACGTGGAAGGCGGAGGCGAAAACGGTGAAATGACCGTATATCGTTATTCCTTGGAATCTCAATTCGGACTTTCCCCCGATGCTTCCGTAGGTGATATAGAAGGCCCCTTCCACATGGGCAGCACTTACTTTGTCCTGAAAATCATCGCGGAAAAGGCGCCGGATGAAGCGGAAGTCAAAAAACTGGCCGGAGAAACCTATCGTTCCAACATGCAGGCAGTGCGCGCGGAAGAACGCATGGCTGAACTGACCGCATCTCAAACGGTAGAAAAAATTGACAGCGCATGGAATACACTGGAAAATTTCCATTAAAAGCGAAAACGTTAGATCTTGAAAGAAAAACATTTTTTCTCTTATAAAAAATCGTTTCAACAATGCGTGTGAAAAAACTTCATTGATCAGAACCTTCATTTTTTGGCTTCTATTTTTACAAATAATATATACTCGTACACACAAAAGACAGTCTGAATATACTCTGGGTCAAAAGGAATCGTTCACACATTTTCCTGATGAAATACAGAACCCAAGGATTTTTCAGACAGATACACACATAAGAAAAAACCGATCAACGGAAAGGAGCATACAAATGTTTAACTGGTTTGCCTTTTTTTCCTACATGTTTGTTTCCTGTATCACCCCCGGGCCAAACAACCTGATGTGTATGGCAAATGGCACAAAATATGGCTTTAAAAAGAGTTTCCGTTTCTGCCTTGGTGTAACCACCGGCTTTACGCTGATTCTTTTGCTGGCCATTGCCTGTAATTACTTCATTTATGAATACATCCCCGCCATTGTCAAAGTCATGACGCCGTTGGGTGCCCTGTATATCCTATGGCTGGCATGGATAATCTGGCAGGACAAACCAAAAAAAGCGAAAAAAAAGACACATATGGATACCACAGCCTTTCATACCGCAATCATATTACAGTTTGTAAATCCAAAAGGGTTGCTGTATGGTCTGACTTTGATTACAAACTTTGTGTTTCCTTATGATCGCTCTTTAAAAATGTTCCTGATTGCGCTGACTGCCAATTTTTGTATGGAACTGTTTGCCAATTCCTGCTGGGTTTTATTTGGTTCCATGTTCCAGAAATTTTTCGAAAAGTACAAGAACGTACTGAATGCCATCATGGCACTCCTTCTGGCTTACTGCGCCGTTTCATTATTTCTGAATGAATTGGCCAGATGAAACTGAAATAAAAATCCCCTCTACATGCATCCATCAGATGCCGGAGGGGATTTTTACTTTGGAATTGGCTCACAGTATTCCAAATCATGTCATTATTACAAACATATATGTATTTTTCAAAACAAAAACGCGCATAACCAAAGGGACAAAGGCAGCGCCCCCATAGCAAACACAGTTGTCAGCAATGTAATATCCGAAGATTCTTCTGCGCCCAGTTTTCCATACTGCTCAACCACCATAGGCATAATCGCCGCACAGGGACATGCCATAGAAACCACACAAACTGTTTTCACAACAGCATCTATGGGCAGAAAATATACCAGGCCTATGGTAACCAACGGGAAGAAAATCATTCTTACCAATGCCGTCTCAACTGCTTTTCTCTTATGGATCAGCTGCAAAATGCCTTCATTCCCTGCCATGGCACCAATATATATCAGTGACAGCGGCGTAGACATATTCCCCAGCATGGACATGGCATCCATGACAAAGGCAGGCAGCAATGGCGTCCAGCCCATCAAGGAAAATACCAAGCCCGCAAAAACCATGACACAATTGGGATTCATCAGCTTCTGCATGATCTCTTTTACAGTCATTTTCTCACCGGTATTGCCTTGCAGCACACGCACCGCGTAAGTCCACAAATACAAGTGAATGCCGAAAAAACCCGCGGACATGCAAAGCCCGCCAAATTCTCCTAAAAACATCAGAGCCACCGGCAAGCCGATGAAACCATTATTGGATGTGGCAGAGGTCACTTCCAGCATTGCCATATACTTTTCTTCCCAGCCTCTTTTTCTGCAATAGACGCAGAGGATTTTTCCGCCGATGACAGAAGCAACATATTGTGCCAACACAATCAGAAAAAATGCTGTCAGGCTGCTGCTGTCAATTTCATTCTGGGAAATCGTTACAAACAGCAATGCGGGACACGTCAGCTTCATGACCAATGATCCAAGTCCTGTATTGACCGCAGATGTAACCATCTTTTTATGGTTCGCAAAATAGCCCACTCCAACCATAACAAATAATACAAAAAACTGTCCGAATATAGCGCATCTACCTCCTTTTCCCAATTTTATTGTATCCAATTATTTTTTTCCAAAGTGTATAAATCCCTAAATTCTTATCAGATTTCTGCTGATATACTTAATTTAATCAAAGTATATCAAAGGAGGCTTGCCATGAAATTGATTCTCTCTCCCAGTACAGATCCTGCTTTCAATCTTGCTTTGGAGCAGTATGTTTTTGACCATATGGACAGAAGTCAGGAATACTTCATGCTTTGGCAAAATAAAAACACCATTGTCATTGGCAAAAACCAAAATGCCTTTGCCGAAGTGCATCATAAAATCGCCCGCGAAAAAGGAATCACTGTTGTACGCAGATTATCCGGCGGCGGCGCGGTCTATCATGATCTCGGAAACATAAATTTCACTTTTATTCTGGATGCCAAAAACGCCACGCAATTAGATCTGCATCTTTTTTGCCAGCCTATTGTGGAATTGCTGCAAAGCCTTGGCGTTCCCGCAGAAATGAACGGCAGAAATGACATTACCATCGAAGGGAAAAAATTTTCGGGCAACTCCCAATATCTGAAACAGGGACGAATCATGCATCACGGCACACTGATGTTTGCGTCTGATCTTTCCGTGGTTGCGGATGTCTTGAATGTCTCCAGCGATAAGTTTCACTCCAAAGCCACAAAATCTGTGAAAAGCCGTGTCACAAATATCGCGCCTTATTTAACATCTCCTTTATCTCTGGAACAGTTCAAAGCATTGATTATCAAACACATCATGAAAACAGACCAGGCAGAACCATATGTGTTCTCCGCCCAAGATCTGGCAATGATCCAGAAAATAAAAGAGGAACGATACGATACCTATGCGTGGAATTATGGATATTCCCCTTCCTGCGACATTGTCAAAAAAAGATATTTTGACCAATGCGGCATGGTGGAAATCCACATGAATTGCAGCGATGGCTTGATACAGGATCTGGTGTTCTTCGGCGATTTCTTCAGCCTCAAAAGCCCGGAAATTCTGGCAAAGATGCTCATTGGCGCTCCTCTGGAACAACAGGCGCTTACAAAAATCCTAAAGAACGTTCAGATTTCTGATTTCTTCCACAATATGAATCAGGATATCTTCCTTTCCTACCTGCTGGAAAGTGAATGATAGATATTTTTTACTCTCCCTCCATATAAAGAAATACCTTTGCCTGCTTCAACAGATAAAGGTATTTCTTTTTTTACATAATAGGAATCATAATCATTTATAGCCAACCGCCGCTGCGGAGAGCATATATCAATACAAACATCGTCAGTACAGAAAACAGCATGGAATAAATCAGAAAATCCCCTGCCAGTTCTGCGTCTGCATCGAATTGAATGGCCATCTGATAATTTGTGATGGCCGTAGGCGCAGCACAAAAAATAAAGATCGGCACCAATTCCGCTCCCGTGATGCCCATGCCATAGATCACCACAAAGAGCACCACCACAGGCAAAATCACCAGTTTTACACCAAGGCCTACCATAAGCGCTTTCCAGTTTTTCTTTGCGGAACTGATGCAAAACTGTCCGCCCAACAACAAAAATGCCAGAGGGGTTGCGATTCCCGCCAGATCCATACCGGCTGTATCGAGAAACTGTGGCAGCGGAATGTTCAGCATGCGAAAAACAAATCCAATGATGACCCCCCACAAGATATGATTTTTCACAGACTGCACTGCTGCCCCTTTCAAATCCGGCTTTCCTTTCACTTCGGAAAAAAAAGAATACACAAAAACACCAATGATATTCAGCACAGGCAGTGTTGCCGCCATAATGGAGGTTGCCATTGCCGCACTGTCAGCACCACCTAATACTTGCGAAAAAGGCAGTCCGTAAAGCATAAAATTCCCCCGATAAATGGATTGAATCAATACGGACATACGCCGTCTGTCTGTTGTGACCCGCGGCACAACAAAAAGCAAAATCAGCAGGCTGACGGCGATGACAGTCAGTGCAATCACCACCAGCTTCAGATAGGAAATATTTATTTTCTCCGCTGCGTAAATGTTGAAAAAAACCAAAATGGGAAATAAGACCTGAAAACATAGTGTATTCCCCTGCTGTATCAACGTATCTTGCAGCACACCAATCTTTTTCAGACTGCTTCCCAAAAGAACGATTGCGAAAGTGGGCAGCACTGCATTACAAGCAAATAATAAATTTTCCACCCCATTCACTTCTTTCTCATTCTGTTAAAACACCAGCGATTGTCCCGTTTTATTCCAGATCACAATGGGCTGATCTTCTTTTGCATAACGCGCAATATCTCTTCTTGCCATCTTTTCCATCTGCATTGTATCCTCCTGACAAGATGGCAGATGATACAATATGATTTTTCTTATATGCAGCATCTCCTGCAAAATTTTTCTGCCGGTCTCATGGTTGAAAAACACCGGTGTCACAAAAGCGATGTCGATCTCCAACCCATGTAATGCCCCATAAGTTTCTGCCTGATAATCTGCATCCCCCAAAAAAAGAATCCGCTTTTCTCCCATTTCTATCAGATAACATCTGTTTGTCACATGGTAAAAACGAGGGTCTAAATGACGTATATCCAGATAACCGCAAACAATATCCACTTCCAATACCGCTTTCTTCTCACTGTCAAAAACAATGGCAGTACATCCTTTCAGACTCTCTGAAGAAAAAGGAGCCGCGTATCCTTTCACTGCATTTTTCTGTAAATACTTCGAAACATAAGGTTCATAAAAATGATCCGCATGGGAATGTGTAAACATCAGATAATCCACATTGGAGATTTCTCCCATTCCCTGCTGCATCGATTCCCATACGGCATCCGGTAATTGACTGAAATAACCGCTGGTATCTCGATATAATCCATCTATCAATACTTTCACTCCACGATACTGGAGGAGTATTGCAGCATTTGAAATATAGACTATCCAGCCGCGTTTTTCCATTTCATTACGCCCCTTTTACTTCTGTTTCGGTCTGAAAATAAACACTTCCAGATCTTCATCATAGGCTCTGCCCATTTCAAGGCCATCCCCCAGTTCTCCGATCACAACGTCAAAAGTTAACAGAACTGTGTTATTATCTGTCAAATGGCCGCCTCTGACCGTACCGCTGTTATCAGACACATTGACATGGACATGAAACAGAGGATTTCCGTCATCATCATGACAAATCATACCGGAAACACCTGTTACAGATACAGAATCTGTCACCTTGATGGGATCGCCATAGCCATATCCCGCTTTTTTATCCGGCAGCGGAATGGGTACCAAATATTCACAGCCGTCCAGACTGCCCATACCGGAAAGAATAATGGCGTTATTGATGCCATATTCCGCACATGCATTTTCCAGTCCCTGCATGACATTTTCGCCAGGGCTCATTCTGACGGCAACAACTCTTTTCAAACCGCCTTTTGCTGTATAAATCATATGATTGGCTCCTTTCAAATGAAAATATCACCATCTCTCCTGCCAAAAAGGGAGGGTGGCGGAGCAACGTGACATTACCCCGCCTGAGTTATATAATCAACTATTTAACTTGAATATCCATTTGTTTCTCAAATACTTTGATGAGGGCACACTGGTCTTCGTTAATCAGGCCCATTTCTTCCATCTGGTTCATGTGATCCAATACAATGGCGGACATGGGAATTTCTACGCCCATTTCATTGGCCAGCTGCATGGCATTTTTCATATCCTTTTGATGTACAGCAATTCTCGCGCTTGCTGTAAAATCTCTGGAGAGAATCTTTGGAACCTTGATGTCCATAACCGCACTTTGGGCAAAACCATCCTTAATTGCGTGATACAGCACTTTCGGATCCAACCCCGCTTTTGCCGCAAAGGCATATGCTTCCCCTACGGAAACCAAATTACAGCCAACAATCATATTATTTGCCAGTTTGGCTACACTGCCGCAGCCTGTGCCGCCCATATATGTAACGGTAGCGCCTACACAATGCAGCAGGTCTCTAACTTTATCAAATGTTTCCTTTTCGCCGCCGCTCATGACGACCAGTGTGCCGGCAATGGCGCCTGTTTCACCGCCGCTGACAGGAGAATCCAGCAGTTCCATTCCCGCTTCTTTTGCCAAGGGGAACAGAGTTCTGATAACCCCAGGAGCAGTGGAACTGAAATCTACGATAATCGTTCCCGGCTTCGCTTTTTTCATAATCTCTCTAACCGTGCTGTCTACCAGTTCGTTTTTGGGCAGACAAAGAAAGATCACTTCGCAATCCGCATAGATTTCATCCGCGTTTCCTGTTGCCTTACCGCCCTGTGCTTCAAAACGTTCTCTTGCGGCTTCCACCACATCAAAACCCATAACATCACAGCCACTTTTGTTCATCAAATTGGTTGCCATAGGTAAACCCATGATTCCCATACCCATAAAACCAATTTTCTTCATCTGACTCCCTCCTTATTTATTAGGGATATGAATTGCCCTCTTTTCCGCTGCCAAAGCTGCTTCTCTGACTGCTTCTGTCACTGTGGGATGGGCATGGATTGTAGCAATAATATCTTCTACTGTTGCTTCCATACCAATTGCCAGTGCGCATTCGCCAATCAGATCTGTCGCTCTGGGCCCCAGGATATGGACACCGAGAACCTCTTTATACTCTTTGCCAAGAATGAATTTAATGCTGCCTACGCCGCCATTCATAATCAGAGATTTCCCATTGGCCATGAGAGGGAATTTACCTACTGTATATGCAATACCCAGTTCTTTGGCTTTTTCTTCTGTAAGACCTACACCTGCGAATTCAGGATCTGTGTATACACAGGAAGGATTTGTAGCGCCATTATAAACCGCATCTTCACCCAACGCGTTTTCCGCTGCTACTTCACCTTGCGCAGATGCCACATGAGCCAGCATAACTTTGCCCAGACAGTCACCGATGGCATATACATTGGGTACATTTGTTTCCATTTTGTCATTTACTGTGATGCGGCCTCTATCATTTGCAATGCCAACCGCATCCAGATTCAGTCCTTCTGTATCTGTTCTTCTGCCGACAGCTACCAGTACCTTTTCTGCTTCAAAAGCCTGAACCTTGCCGCCAACTTCTACCTGAACCTTTGCACCAACAGCAGCTGCTTCTACGGACTGAACCTTTGCTTCTGTCATGATTTTGACGCCTCTGCTTTCCATGATCTTACGCATCTGGGCTGTCAGTTCCCCATCCATCATGGGCAGCAGTTTCGGCGCAGCTTCTACAACTGTCACTTCTGTACCAAACTTGGAATAAGCAGTTGCCAGTTCGATACCGATCACACCGCCGCCGATAACCAGAAGGCTTTTGGGAATTGCTTCAAAGGACAACGCGCCTGTGGAATCCACACAGTTGGCGTTTTCTTTCACACCGGGAATAGGCGGAACGGCAGGAATAGAGCCCGCAGCAATGATGATCTTGTCAAATGTCATATTTTCTTTTGTACCGTCTTTTTTCACAACGGTCAGTGTATCTTTGGAAGCAAAAGATGCTGTTCCTTCCACAACCTTGATTTTATTTGCTTTCATCAAGCCTGTGACACCACTTACCAACTGATTTGTGATTGCGGATTTCTTTGCCTGCACTTTATCCCAGTCAACACTCTTAACTTCCACGTTGATGCCATATGCTGCCGCTTCTTTCGCTTCGGAAATGGCTTCCGCCGCATGCAGCAGTGCCTTTGTAGGGATACAGCCAACATTCAGACATGTACCGCCCAGTTTATTCTTTTCAATCAATGTTACTTTGCCGCCCAGCTGTGCCGCACGGATTGCTGCCACATAACCGCCGGGGCCGCCGCCGATCACTGCCACAGTTGTTTCACCAGCAGGTTTCTTTGCCGCAGGCGCGGGTGCAGGTGCTGCCGCGGGTGTAGGCGCTGCCGCAGGTGTAGGTGCTGCCGCCTGCCCGCCAACCTGTTCGCCGGGTGCGCCAATATAAGCCAATACGCCTTTTACAGGCACATCGTCGCCTTCCTGTGCTACGATCTTAATCAGCGTACCTTCTGTTTCCGCGGTTACTTCGCTAGTTAATTTATCTGTTGTAATTTCCAGAAGAACATCTCCTGCTTTTACACTGTCGCCTTCCTGTTTGATCCATTTGGAAACTGTACCTTCTTCCATTGTAAGACCAAGCTGAGGCATTCTTACCTCTACTGCCATGTTATATTCCTCCTGTCTGTTCAGGTTACTTTCGTGATTTAGGGGTATCCATTTTCGGTATAAGATTGGGAATGATAAAATTGGAAATCGAAAAAGGATACCAGAGCAGCTTCATTGCTGCACAGATTTTCATCAGAAATAAAGCTGCTCTCTATCCAATCGTACAGGATATTAGATATGTAATACTTTAAATGGGTGTACTGAAAAATTCAGATTACAGTAAAATCTGCATAGGATTTTCCAGCAGTTCTTTGATTGCCAGTTCAAATTTTGCCGCAGTTGCGCCATCGATCAATCTATGATCGAATGTGAAGGAAATGCGCATAAACTGTCTCTTTGTGATATTGCCTTCATCATCCATAACCAGTTCATCCTGCACGGCGCAGACGCCCAAAATGCCGGAATCGGGCTGGTTGATGATGGGATCGAAGGTTTCTACACCAAACATACCCAGGTTAGAGATAGAGAATGTGGAACCTTTGTATTCGTCCATTTCCAGTTTGTTTGTTTTCGCACGTTCTGCCAGATCTTTCGCTGCGGCAGAAATTTCGCTCAGACTCATTTTGTCCGCATCTTTGATGACAGGTACGATCAGACCATCATCCAGCGCAACAGCCATACCAATATTCACATGTGCGCGTTTGATAATCTTGTCACCGTCGATACTTGCCAAGATGTGTTTGTTATTTTTCAACGCTTTTGCAGTTGCTTTCAGAACATAATCGTTCAAAGAATATTTCACAGCCAGATCTTCGTTGACTTTCTTACGGAATTTCATCAGTTCTGTCACATCAATCTTCACATTCTGTGTAACAGTAGGAATTTCCTGAGCAGATTTTGTCATTCTTTCTGCGATGACTTTTCTCATGCCTGCCAGTTTTACAACTTCGTCGCCTTCCATCAGTTCCAGACCTGTAACAGGTGCTGCGGCAGGAGCCGCGGCTGCTTTTTCTGCAACGGGAGCCGCTTCAACCGCAGGAGCTGCTTCTGCTGCTGCCAGAATATCTTTCTGTACGATACGTCCCATAGGGCCTGTTCCTTTGACTGTGGTATAATCTACACCCAGTTTTGCCGCTGTTTTCTTTGCCAGAGGAGAAATTCTCACTCTTGTGCCTGCCGGAACTGCTGCCGCAGGAGCAGGAGCCGCTGTGGGTGCAGGCGCAGGCGCTGCTGCCGGTGCCGGAGCTGCCGCAGGGGTATCCCCAACCTGTTCACCCGCTTCACCAATATATGCCAGAAGACCTTTTACAGGAATGTCTTCGCCTTCCTGTGCTACAATCTTCAGTAATACACCATCATGTTCACTTTCCACTTCACTGGTCAGTTTATCTGTTGTGATTTCCAGAATGACTTCGCCTGCTTTTACAGCGTCGCCTTCTTGTTTCACCCATCTTGTGACTGTACCTTCTTCCATGGTCAGTCCAAGCTGAGGCATTCTTACTTCAAAAGCCATGCTTCTTCCCCCTTACTTATTCAGTACTTTTTTGACTGCTTTCACGATATCTGCGGTATGAGGGAAGTTTTCATCTTCCAGTGTAGGGCTGAAAGGAGAAACGATATTCAGACCACAAGCACGTGCTACTGGTGCATCCAGTTCGTCAAACAGTTCTTCTGCGATCTGTGCAGAAATTTCACCTGCATAGCTGCCGCGTTTTACTTCTTCAGATACAATCAGTACATTATGTGTTTTTGATACGGATTCTACAATGGCATCCCAATCCAGAGGAACCAGTGTGCGCAGATCCAGAACTTCTACCTGGATGCCCTCTTTTGCCAGTTCTTCCGCTGCTTCCAGAGAGAAGTTCACCTGACGGCTCCATGTGATGATTGTCAGATCTGTACCTTCGCGTTTGACTGCTGCTTTGCCCAGGGGAATGGTGTATTCTCCTTCAGGAATTTGTTCTTTCTTTGCATACAGCAATTTATGTTCCATAGAGATAACAGGGTCATTGTCACGAATTGCGGATTTGAGCAGACCTTTCGCATCTTCTGCGGAAGAAGGCGCGATAACTTTCAAACCAGGAGTATGGCAGAAAATTGCTTCCAAACTCTGAGAATGCTGACCTGCGTTTCTTCTGCCGGCGCCCATGGGGCATCTCAGTACCATAGGTACAGAAGCCTGACCGCCTGTCATATATCTCATCTTCGCAGCCTGGTTCAGAATGGGGTCAGCTGCTACTGTGATAAAGTCGTTATACATCAGTTCTACAACAGGGCGCATGCCTCTCATGGCTGCACCAACTGCCATGCCGCAGAAACCGGATTCGGAAATGGGTGTATCCCATACACGATGAGCGCCAAATTCTTCCTGGAACCCAACAGTGATACCAAATACGTTACCCATTTTACCCATATCTTCGCCGAGAACGATTACATTCTCGTCTCTTTCCATTTCTTCATGAATTGCTTCACCAATCGCCTTGCTCACGCTGATTTTTTTGCTCATCTTACTACACTCCTTTCATTGTCTGAAGAATAAACGTCTGTTGTTGCTTCAGAAGGATCAGGGTATTCAGATTCTGTTGCAAATTTATATGCAGCTTCAATTGCTTCATCAACTGCTGCTTCAATTGCGACCAGTTCTTCTTCTGTTGCCACATTTTCTTTGATCAGTTTATTGCGGAAGTTGGGAATTGCTTCTTTTTCATGAGCTTCTTCCATATAGGATGCGGGACGATATACAGCAGGATCACCGCAATAATGACCCTGATGACGGAATGTGGTGCATTCTACAATAGAAGGGCCATTACCTGCTCTTGCGTAATCAACCGCTTCCTTCACCGCTTCGTAAACAGTAACCGGATCATTTCCATCCACTGTTTTGCCGGGAATATCATATGCTTTTGCACGCACTGCGATAGTATCTGTATTTGTTACGCCATGGATTTCTGTGGAAACACCATAACGGTTATTTTCGCAAAGAAATACAACAGGAAGTTTCCACGCTGCCGCCATATTGATGGATTCATGGAATGTTCCCTGATTGGATGCAGAGTCCCCGAAGAAACAAAGTGTTACATGTTTGTCACCCCAAATTTTAGAAGCAAAGGCAGAACCTGTTGCAATAGGAATGCCAGCGCCTACGATACCATTTGCCCCCAGAGAGCACAGTCCGTCTATATCAGCAATGTGCATAGAACCGCCCTTACCTTTGCAGTAACCTGTTTTCTTACCAAACAGTTCTGCCATCATCAAGTTCAGGTCGCCGCCTTTTGCGATGCAGTGACCATGGCCTCTGTGTGTAGATGCCATATAATCGTCAGGTTCCAGGGCATAACATGCGCCTGTGGGAACCGCTTCCTGTCCAAGGCACAGATGGATATTGCCGTGCATCATACCTTTTGTGAAGCACTCAGCCGCTTTGGACTCGAAGCCTTTGATCTTCAGCATCATTTCATACATGCCCAGAAGCATTTCTTTTGAATATTTTTTTTCACTCACTGAAATCACCCTTTTCTCCTAAATTCTTGATATGAGTAAACTTTATTTATCCTTTTCTCAAGGTTTCAAAACAACTTTACCGCATTGGCCTTTTTCCATCAGCTCCAACCCTTTATCAAACTCTTCCAGAGGAAGCACATGTGTAATGACTTTGCTGATATCCAGACCTGCCGCAAACAGACCTTTCATGCGTTCCCATGTTCTGGGGATTTCTCTGCCGGAAACACCTTTGATGCAGAAACCGCTTGTAACAAACTTTTCACAGGGCAATTCCAAAGGTTTCGGCCCCAGACCTGCAATGACAGCTGTGCCATCGGGTTTCAGATAATCGAAACTGCCCATAACCGCACCTGCATTGCCGGAGAAATCCAGAACAAAATCTACGCCCAGTCCGCCGGAGAGTTCTTTGATTCTGGCCGCTGTGTCTTCTTTCAGCGGATTTACAACTGCATCTGCTCCCATATCCAGAGCCATCTGTCCGCGCTGTTCATTCAATTCAATACCGATTACCTGCGCCGCGCCTAATGTTTTTGCTACCGCAACGCCCATACAGCCAATTGGGCCGCAGCCGATCACAGCAACTTTCTTCGTGGCAATGGGAAATTCCATGGCCGCATGTACCGCAACACCAAAAGGTTCCATCAATGCCAGCTGTTCAAAAGGCAAATCCAGATCACATTTATTGACATCGCTTTCAGGAATGATGATATATTCTGCCATTGCACCATCACGGTGTACCCCGATGACCACTGTATTGTAGCAAACATCAGAATGACCATTCCGGCACAGATCACAGGTACCGCATACCAGATGGGAGTCAGAGTTCACAACATCACCAATCTGTACGGATTTCACATTTTTTCCGACCTTTACAACAACGCCGGAATATTCGTGACCAATGATCGTAGGTGGATTCATTCTTTTCTGTGCATAATCATCCCAATGTTTGATATGTACGTCCGTACCACAAATGGCAACTGCTTTTACACGGATCAGTACGTCATTATCACCAACTTCAGGGATGGGTTTTTCAGTCAGAACGACATAACCGTCCCCCTTCTGTTCCTTTACAACACATTTCATCATTTCCATATTTGCGCCTCCTTTTGTATGAAAACAGAATGCATATTTGTCTTTTGCATCATATCTGTCTGATAACTCAGACAGGAATATGGATTTATCTTTCGCAGCATGTCTGCCTGGTCACGCCAGGCAGAAACATGGATTTATCTTTTGTACCATATCTGCACAATCATCCCCCGGGCAGATATGCAAATTTGACTTCTGCATTAAGCCTGTCCAAACAGTCTGGGCAGGAACATGGAGATAGGTTCTACATAAGTAATCAGCAGCAGAGAAACGATACCCGCAATCAGGAAAGGAACAATCTTTCTGCAGATTTCTGCCACAGATACCTCACCGGCTTTACAGCCCACATACAGGTTGATACCTACGGGAGGTGTAATCAGACCAATTGCCATATTGACTGTCAGGAATACACCGGCATGAACCATATCTACGCCCAGGCTCGCCAATACAGGTGTGATGATGGGCAGCAGAATATAGAATGCGGAGTTTGCATCCAGGAAACAGCCTGCAATCAGGAAGATAACATTGATAATGATCAGGATGATGATCTTGTTTTCGCTGACAGACAGAATTGCGGAGGACAGATCAGCAGCAACGCCGCTTGTTGTCATAATCCATGCATATACTGCTGCACAGGCAATGATAAACATGATTGTTGCGGAAGAAACCGCAGCATCTACAAAAATTTTAACCAGTTCTTTTGCGTGGATTTCCCGATAAATGAATACACCAACGAACAGACCATAGATTACAGATACGCCTGCCGCTTCTGTCGGTGTGAAGATACCGCCGTAAATACCACCCAAGATGATAACGGGCATCAGCAGCGCCCAGAATGCTTCTTTAAATGCTTTCCATCTTTCCGCCGCAGTTGCTTTTGGCAGCATCTGAACATCTACGTTTTTGGAAGCAAACATAGCTGCGATCAGATAAGAAACGCCTACCAGAATACCAGGAATGATACCAGCGCTGAACAGAGCCCCTACGGATGTGTCTGTACAGGATGCGTATACAACGAATGCGATAGAGGGAGGAATAATGATACCGATGGCACCGGATGCGCTCAGCAGTGCGGTGGATGTACCTCTGTCATAACCCTGATGCACCATAGCGGGGATCAGGATAGTACCCAGCGCTGCAACAGTGGCAGGACCGGAACCGGAAATCGCTGCAAAGAAGCAGCATACAATAACTGTAACGGCCAACATACCGCTCTTTCTATGACCTACACAAGTACGGGCAAAGTTTACCAGTCTTTGTGAAATACCAGCGTATTCCATGATGGAACCAGCCAATACGAAGAAAGGGATTGCCAGCAGTGCAAACTTACCAATGGAAGCATACATGACGTTGGGGAACATGGAGAATGGGAATCCCCCAGCAGACAAACCAATCATTGCGGTCAGCCCCAGAGAAACCGCAATGGGAATATTCAGAAATACCATCAGGAAGAATACACCAAATAAAATCAAGATCATGCTTCCTCAACTCCTTCCGTAACTTTTCTCATTCTCAAGAATTCTTTGATACCGGATTCAATGGCACGAATGATACAAAAAGCTGCGCCAACAGGAATAGACAGACCCTGAATCCACATAGGCATACCCAACGCGGGAGTTTTAGAACCCAGTCTAATCTGGTTAGAAACCATTTCGATACCGTAATTCATCAGCAATACCAATAACACCACGGAACACACCATGGAAACCAGCACCATGAACGCCTGAAGCTTCTTAGGCATATTATCTACAAAGAAGCTCATGCCTAAGTGTGCCGCTCTTTTGTAACCAACTGCGATACCGATCATGGATACCCATACAAACGCGGTAATGGTTACTTCTTCAGTGAAAGAGAAAGAATTGGCAAAACAGTATCTAAATACTACGTTCAGGAAGTTCATAACCGCCATAAAAGCAAACAGCGCAACAAGAATAAATTCTTCCAATCTTTCCCAAAATGTAGAAATAAATTTCATATTTGCACCTCATTTCAAATCATAAGTTTTCGTAACAGACCTAATCAGTAAGGACAGTTTCCTTTTTTCCTATGTACATCATTTTCATTATTCCAAATAATGTTCTTTTTTTCTGATAAAGTCCTTGTTTTAAAACAGGTGGAGAATTTACACCCTCCACCCGTTCATTACTTACTCAAAATTCACCCTGTAAATACACTTGCACTTATTGATTATTCAAATGTGTAACCGAATACTTCAAATACATCGTCACCAATCTGTTCTCTGTAAGATTCGTAGATAGGTGCAGCTGCATCTTTGAAAGCCTGCATTTCTTCATCTGTCAGTTCTGTGATTGTCATGCCGTTTTCTTCCATCAGCTTGAAGTTGCCTTCGTCAGCTTCTCTGGATGCTGTGATTTCTGCTTTACATGCTGCTTCACCGGCTGCTTCAAATACGGCTTTATCTTCTTCACTTAAGCTATCCCACAGTTTCTGGCTGCATGTCAGGATCAGGCAGTCATAAGCATAGTTCCATTTTGTCAGGTAGCTCTGTACTTCATACAGTTTTGCAGATACGATAGGGTCTGTGGGGTTTTCCTGACCATCGATTGCGCCCTGCTGCAATGCTGTAAATACTTCAGAGAATGTCATAACGGTAGGATCTGCGCCAAAGAGTTTGAATGTATCTACCCAGCAAGCTGTTGCAGGTACACGGAATTTCATACCGGACAGGTCTGCGGGTGTTCTGATTTCTCTCTTGCTGTTTGTTACGGAACGGAAGCCGTTTTCAGCCAGACCCAGAACTTTAACGCCCAAAGCTTCTACTCTTTCTTTTACCAGATCACCAGCAGGACCATTCAACAGTCTTGCATCAACATCTTCATTGCTGGAGAACATGAAAGGCATTACTACCGCAAACAGTGCGGGATCATACAGAGTGTAGTTTGTAACGGAACGCAAATCCAGGTCAACTGTGCCGTCCAGAATCATCTGTGTGCCCTGGTCCATGGCGCCGCCTGCCAGCTGTTCATTTGCGTAAATGGATACTGTGTATCTGCCATCTGTACCTTCTTCTACGGCTTTTGCCATTTCTTCACAGGCAACACGCCATACAGATGTTTCAGATGTTGTATAACTCATTTTCAGTTCGCCGGAACCACCAGCGCCATCGCTGCTTGCTGCTGTGTCACCACCACCGCCGCCGCAGCCTGTAACTGAGAATACCATCACTGCACTCAAAATACCTGCTAACCATTTTTTCTTCATACATAGCCCTCCTTCGTTTTGAAAAAAATGTTTCTAACAACACTTGCTTTTTTCAAAGCTGTTATAGTTATTATATTTAAAAAAACCTTTTATTGTTTTTCTTTTTATACAATTTTTCCATTTTTTTGTATTATTTTATACAAAATAAAAAAATTTTTTCAAAAATCAGGTGGAATTTCCAATTATTTTTATAGAAAAAAACACTGAAATGTAGTACTATTATATCTACCTAAAAAAGAAAGGAGAGATTTAAATGCCACTCCCTCCTCCTCGCGTTATAGAAAGCATCTTTTTGCAATATGGCACATTAAAAAACTACCCCGCCAACAAAACTATTTTTGTGAAAGGGGATGTTGCCGATAAAATTGCATTTATTAAATCCGGGCAAGTACGCGCAGTCGTTACAAATCCCGCTGGCGACGAAACAACTCTATTCTATATGGGAAAGGGAAATATCTTTGGTTCTGACTCTCTGGTTCCAAATCCAGTAGTCGTTGTAAACGTAGAAACCATTACTCCTTGCGAATTATATATGCTTCCAGCAAAACAATTCCTGGAAATCTGGCATAAACATAATTTCCCCATTCAGGAATTGCTTGCACATTATCTAAAGCGTATTTCCCTGTTGTCAGACTATATCTGCTGCTCTCATTTCACAAATGCCAAACAGAGAGTTTCCTATTTCCTTCATTCCTACGCAAATATTCACGGTCGCACCATCTCTTTGACAAATGAGCAAATCGCTGCCATTACCGGCGCAAATCGAATTTCTGTTAACCGCATTTTGAACTCTCTTGCTCAGGAAAACATTGTAAAACTGGAATACAAAAAAATTATTGTGTTAAATGAGGAAGAGCTCATTAACATCTTTAATGGCTTAGGATACTTCTTAGACTAAGATGCCACAAAGAGCCATTGATATACAAAAAAACAAAATTATACAGTTGCTTATTCATTTTTGAAACTGGCAAAAAATGCGTTTTCTTTATTTTTAAACAAATAACAGAAACCTTTAAAGGAGACATAACTGCGATCCTGTGAAAGTATGTGAGGGGATATTACGAACATCAAAACTCCCTCAGATGAGTGACGAATTTTCAAAAAAAGAATAAGTCCTGTTTCAAAACAGATCCATTGATTTTTAACACAGGACTTGTTTTATTTCCATTTCGATTTATCTTTCTGATAAAAACAGATTTTATCTGGTACAAAAAAAGGCGTTTTCTCTTTCGAGAAAACGCCTTTTGAATTTCTATTTAAAATCTTAGTACAGTTTTGCACCTGCGGGGATTCTATCATCCACCATCAGCAGGTTCAGACCTTCGTGACCATCCACTTCATGTACAGCGGAGATCAGCATACCACAAGAGTCAATGCCCATCATGTTACGAGGAGGCAGGTTTGTGATAGCGATGCATGTCTTGCCTACCAGTTCTTCGGGTTCATAGTAATCGTGGATACCGCTCAGGATCACACGATCTGTGCCGCTGCCGTCATCCAGCACGAATTTCAGCAGTTTTTTGCTCTTAGGCACTGCTTCACATGCTTTTACTTTTACGGCTCTGTAATCGGATTTCGCAAATGTATCGAAGTCCACGAATTCTTCAAACAAAGGTTCTACCTTTACGTTGGAGAAGTCGATTTTTTCCGCAACGGGAGCAGCCACAGGAGCTTTTGTTTCTGCTTTCTTAGGCATGTCCAGGGGTTTCATTGTCGGGAACAGAATAACGTCTCTGATGGAAACGGATTCTGTCAGCAGCATAACGAATCTGTCGATACCTACGCCCAGACCGCCTGTGGGAGGCATACCATATTCCAGAGCTGTCAGGAAGTCTTCATCGATCATGTTTGCTTCGTCGTCGCCTGCTTCTCTCAGGTATTCCTGATATTCGAAACGATGACGCTGGTCGATGGGGTCATTCAGTTCGGAGTATGCGTTGCCGTATTCTCTACCAACGATAAACAGTTCGAAACGTTCTGTGAATTCCGGTTTATCGGGTTTTCTCTTTGTCAGAGGAGAGATTTCTACGGGATAGTCAATGATGAATGTAGGCTGAATCAGGTTCTTTTCTACGAATTCTTCGAAGAACAGGTTCAGGATATCGCCTTTTACATGACGTTCTTCATATTCTACATGATGTTCGTCAGCGATTCTCTTAGCTTCTTCCGTATCAGCTACCTGGTCGAAGTCTACGCCGGAGAATTCTTTAACGGCGTCAACCATAGTCTTTCTTGCGAAAGGTTTGCCCAGATCCAGTTCGTGACCGCCGTAAACCACTTTTGTGGTACCCAGTACGTTCTGGGCAACGGTACGGAACATTTCTTCTGTGATATCCATCATGCCGTTATAGTCTGTGTAAGCCTGATACAGTTCCATCAGGGTGAATTCGGGGTTATGACGAACGGAGATACCTTCGTTACGGAATACACGGCCGATTTCATACACACGTTCAAAACCGCCAACGATCAGACGTTTCAGAGGCAGTTCCAGAGCGATACGGCAGTACATGTCGATATCCAGTGTATTATGGTGTGTGATGAAAGGTCTTGCGGAAGCGCCGCCGGGAATGGTCTGCAATACAGGTGTTTCCACTTCCAGGAAGCCCTTGCCGTCCAGGAATTTACGGATTTCTGTGATGATGCGGGAACGTTTGATGAATGTGTCACGCACTTCGGGGTTTACGATCAGATCCAGATATCTCTGACGGTAACGCAGTTCCTGGTCTTTCAGGCCGTGGAATTTTTCGGGCAGTACCTGCAAGCTCTTAGACAGCAGTGTTACTTCTTTTGCGTGTACGGAAACTTCCCCTGTTTTTGTTTTGAATACGAAGCCTTTGATGCTGATCAGGTCGCCGATGTCGAATTTTTTGAATGCGGCATAAGCTTCGTCGCCGATGTCGTTACGGCTTACATAAGACTGGATGTTGCCGTTTCTGTCCTGGATGTTGCAGAAAGACGCTTTACCCATGATACGTTTGCTCATAAGTCTGCCGGCGATAGCAACGTCTTTTTCTTCCAGTTCTTCGAAGTTATCTTTGATTTCATCGCTGTGATGTGTTACTTCGCATTTTGTAATTTCAAAGGGGTCTTTGCCTTCAGCCTGAAGCTGTGCCAGTTTTTCCCGTCTGATTTTAATCTGTTCGCTCAGTTCCTGCTGTGTCATTTCCTGTGCAGGCTGGTTGTTCTGTTCTGCCACTTTGTTTTCCTCCGTTTCCGTGTTCTCTTATGCAAAAATAAAATTATTTCTGGATGTTCAGAATCTTAAATGCCACTTCGCCGTCGGGTGTATCTGCCATAACGGTTGCGCCAACCTTCTGACCCAGCAGCGCCATGCCCAGAGGGGATTCGTTAGAGATTCTGCCGTTCATAGGGTCTGCTTCTGTGGAACCAACGATGGTATATTCCATTTCTTCGTCAAATTCCACGTCCAGTACTGTTACTTTGGAGCCCAGGTTGACTACGTCCATTTTCAGTACGTCTTCGTCGATGACTTCCGCGTTGCGCAGCAGGTTTTCCAGCTGTACGATACGGCTTTCGATTTCGCCCTGTTCTTCTTTCGCAGCGTCATATTCGGCGTTTTCAGACAAGTCGCCCTGTCCTCTTGCTTCTTTGATCTTTTCTGCTACTTCTTTTCTGCGTACGGTTTTCAGGTTTTCCAGTTCCTGTTCCATTTTTTTCAGACCGTCATAGGTCATGACTACTTTTTTTGCTTCTGCCATTTCTTATTTCATCTCCTTGCGGGTTTTATCCAATTTTTCAAAAATAGGGATTTTCCTTGATATTACAAGGAAAAGGGAGGGCTTACCGAAATGCCCTCCGAAAATTCATTGATAAATTATATACTAAGGTAAGTAATTTTGTCAATGTTTTCTCCCGGGAAAATGCGATTTTATCCCTGTTTTTTCGGAATTTTTCGTCTTTTTCCACCCAGAAGAAAACCAACGGGACAAAGCTGTCCCAGCTGGGCTTTTGCCTCCGCCGCTTTTTCCGCTCCCAGCGCGTTGAAATATGCCCGAAACATCTGGTTTTCACAATATGCACGGGCTTCTGTCAGGGCGCCTGCTTCCATCTCTTTTTGGGTGCCGAAGAAAAAGCCGTCTGCCGCCAGCACATCCGGGCGGCGAAGAGCAATACTCTCCGTAACGATACCATTGCCCACCAAATCCAGAAACACAGCCCCTTCCGCCAGCGCATAAGCCATGGCGCCATTGCCCTTGGCACAGGAAAGCACCACATCCGCCTCTCGAAAAACCCCATAGCCTACGGAGCTGAACACTTCCACCACCAGCCCTCTTTCCTCCAGAAACCGTTCCTGCCAGGACACGAAAAAAGGCTGGCGGTCTGTGAGGATGCCCAGACGGTTCACCCAGCCGGGTAAAGCCGCCAGCACCGCTTCCGTTTCCCATCCGCCGCCGTCTGCCACCACAAAAGATGCTCCTTCCGGCCGTTTGCCTATGGCTTCCAGTCCTGTGGCTGCCCCTTCCGCTCCGAATATGGCATAGAGTTTTCGTCCTGTGGCAAAGGGCAAAATATCTTGGGGCAGGTCTGCCGCCATGGGAGAAAGGGCGATTTTTGCCCCCTGCTTTGCTGCCTGTTCCAGCAGCTCTCTGGCTTTTTCCCGCCATGGAGGCAAAAAACAGCCATCCCGGTCTGTTTGCAAACACCAGCAGCCCTCTGCTGTTTCCACCCAGGGGCAATACTTCAGCTGCCATTTCTCCGCCAATCTTTCCGGCAGTTTCCCCACCCATTTGGGACGGTGCCGCTGGGATTTCTGCCGCAGACATGTGATGTTGATGATTTCCATGGAAACACCTCCCATTTTGTTAATTCATAAACAATCTTTTTGCATTTTTTGTCATACAATCCTTTGTTTTTCCTGATTTTTCTCCCAATGGCCATTTGTATCAAAAATAATACCGCTTGTTATTCTGACGATGTATCAACGAAAATACAATAAATTATTGTTTTTTCTTTTTTCCGTACACAGATATTCCATCTCATTTTTGCTCTATTTTTCCTGTTTTCTCCTTTTTCCCGAATTTTTTATGGGCAAATTGCATAAAATTCCCGTCGAATGTCAAACAAATTGACTTTTTTTATTTTCTTCTTGGTAATTTCTTGACAGTGTATGCAGAATACATTATCATAAAATTACAGTTATTACGGGGACATTTTATTTATATGAAAGGAGTTTTTCCATGAACACAAAAATTATGAAAACCATGGACGGGAATGAAGCAGCTGCTTATATCTCTTACGCATTTACAGAAGTAGCTACCATTTACCCCATTACCCCCTCTTCTCCCATGGCAGAACACGTTGACAGCTGGTCTGCAAACGGCAAGAAGAACATCTTTGGTCAGACAGTACGTCTGGTAGAAATGGAATCCGAAGCAGGTGCCGCAGGTGCGATGCACGGCGCACTGGAAGCTGGTACTCTGACAACTACATACACAGCTTCTCAGGGTCTGCTGCTGATGATCCCCGGCATTTACCGTATTGCCGGTCAGCTCAAACCCGGCGTATTCCATGTAAGCTCCAGAACTGTTGGTACACATGCTTTCTCCATCTTCGGCGATCATTCCGACGTTATGGCTTGTCGTCAGATTGGTGTGGCAATGCTTTCCTCCGCTTCCGTACAGGAAGTTATGGACCTGGGCGGCGTAGCACATCTGGCAGCCATCAAAGGCAGCGTACCTTTCATGCATTTCTTCGACGGTTTCCGTACTTCTCACGAACTGCAGAAAATCGAAGTTATGGACTACGAAGACATCGCAAAACTGCTGGATGAAGACGCACTGCGCAAATTCCGCAAAAACGCGCTGAACCCTGAACATCCCGTACAGCGTTCTACCGTACAGAACCCCGACGTATTCTTCCAGAACAGAGAAGCACAGACACCTTTCTATACACGTCTGCCTGAAATCGTGGAAAACTACATGCACGAAATCAACAAAATCACAGGCAGAAACTATCAGCTGTTCAACTACTTCGGCGCACCCGACGCAGAACACGTTCTGATCGCTATGGGCTCCATCACAGGCGCTGCACAGGAAGTTGTAGAACACCTGACAGCAAAAGGCGAAAAGGTTGGTTTCCTGCAGGTTCACCTGTACCGTCCTTTCTCCCTGAAACATTTCCTGGGCGCACTGCCTGAAACAGCAAAAGTTGTTACCGTTCTGGACAGAACAAAAGAACCCGGCTCTCTGGGCGAACCTCTGTATCAGGATGTATGTTCCGCACTGACAGAAGCAGGCAGAACTCCTCTGGTACTGGCAGGCAGATATGGTCTGTCCTCCAAAGACGTAACACCCGCACAGGTTGTTGCTGTTTTTGACAACATGAAAGGCGAAAAGAAAAACCACTTCACCGTTGGTATCATTGACGACGTTTCCATGACATCCATCGAAGTTGGCGCAGAACCCGAAGTAACAGACGCAAGCACAATCGCATGCAAATTCTGGGGTCTGGGCTCCGACGGTACTGTTGGCGCAAACAAAAACTCCATCAAGATCATCGGTGACCATACAGATAAATACGCACAGGCATACTTTGAATATGACACCAAAAAATCCGGCGGTATCACAAAATCTCACCTGCGTTTCGGTGATGTGCCTATCCGCTCCAGCTATCTGGTATTCAAAGCAGACTTTGTGGCATGCCACAACCAGTCCTACATCTCCAAATATGATATCGTTTCCGAAATCAAACCCGGCGGTACTTTCCTGCTGAACTGCGGCTGGAAAGGCGAAGAACTGGAAAAACACCTGCCTGCTGAAGTAAAACGTTACATCGCAAACAACAACATCAATTTCTATACCATCGACGCTGTTGAAATCTGCCGTGAAATCGGTCTGGGCAACAGAACAAACTCCGTTCTGCAGTCCGCATTCTTCAAACTGGCAAACATCATCCCCGTTGATGACGCAGTTGGCTACATGAAAGCAGCCATCGAAAAATCTTACGGCAAAAAAGGCGAAAAAGTCGTTAACATGAACTATGCGGCCGTAGACGCAGGTCTGACAGGTCTGGTGAAGATCGACGTTCCCGAAAGCTGGAAAGACGCAAAAGACGTGGACAAAGAAGAAATCAAACGCGTTCTGCCTGAATACGTTGAAAAACTGCTGGTTCCCATGAACGCACTGAAAGGCGACTCCCTGCCCGTATCCGTATTCGTTGGCAGAGAAGACGGTACTGTACCTCTGGGTACTTCCGCTTACGAAAAACGTGGTGTTGCCATCGACGTTCCCGAATGGGATGCAACAAAATGTATCCAGTGTAACCAGTGTTCTTACGTATGTCCTCACGCATGTATCCGTCCTTTCCTGCTGACAGAAGAAGAAGCGAAGAACGCACCCGAAGGCTACGTAACAGAACCCGCAAAAGGCGCTGGCGAAATCGCTCAGTATCGTTTCCGCATCCAGGTGGATCCTCTGGACTGCCAGGGCTGTGGTGTCTGCGTAACAGCATGTCCCGCAAAAGAAAAAGCACTGGTAATGAAACCTCTGGATACACAGATGCACGAACAGCCTAACTGGGACTTCTCTCTGGCTCTGTCCGATAAGAAGAACCCTATGGACAAATACAGCGTAAAAGGTTCTCAGTTCGAACAGCCTCTGCTGGAATTCTCCGGCGCATGTGCAGGCTGCGGCGAAACAGCTTACGCAAAACTGATGACACAGCTTTACGGCGACCGCATGTATCTGGCAAACGCAACAGGCTGTACACAGGCTTGGGGCGCTGCTGCACCTTGCGTACCTTACACAACAAACAAAGAAGGCTGGGGCCCCGCATGGAGCAACTCCCTGTTTGAAAATAACGCAGAATTCTCCCTGGGTATGGTTCTGGCAGTAGAACAGCAGAGAGAACGCGTAACTATGAAGCTGAAAGAACTGCTGGCTCTGGTAGACGACGCAGATCTGAAAGCAGCGGCTGACGTATGGCTGGCTAACTACGACGACGGTCACAGAAGCAAAGAAGACACCAAAGTTCTGCTGGCAGCTCTGGAAAAAGTTTCCGTAAGCGGCGAAGCAGCAGATCTGAAAGCCTTCATCATGGACAACAAAGAACACCTGACCAAGAAATCCATGTGGATGTACGGCGGCGACGGCTGGGCATACGACATCGGTTACGGCGGTCTGGATCACGTACTGGCTTCCGGCGCAGACGTAAACGTACTGGTTGTTGACACAGAAGTTTACTCCAACACAGGCGGTCAGTCCTCTAAAGCAACACCTATCGGCGCTGTGGCACAGTTCGCAGCAGGCGGTAAAGCAACTGTGAAGAAAGACCTGGGTATGCTGGCAATGAGCTACGGCTACATCTACGTTGCACAGGTTGCTCTGGGCGCTAACCCTGCACAGCTGATCAAAGCCCTGAAAGAAGCAGAAGCTTACAAAGGTCCTTCCCTGATCATCGCTTATGCGCCTTGTATCAACCACGGTATCTCCAAAGGCATGGCAAACGCACAGCTGGAAGCAAAACTGGCAGTGGATGCTGGCTACTGGTTCCTGTACCGTTACAACCCCGATCTGAAGAAAGAAGGCAAGAATCCTTTCATCCTGGATTCCAAAGAACCTTCCATGGATTACAACGACTTCATCATGGGCGAAGTTCGTTACGCTTCCCTGGTTCGCACCTTCCCCGAAACAGCAAAAGTGCTGCTGGCTGAAGCTGCTGACAAGGCGAAAGAAAAATACGAAGCATACAAGAAGCTTGCAGAACAATAACCCCGTAACACTGTTTGCAGGCAATGAGAAACCTGGCGAGTCAGCCGGCTTTGCCGGCTGAGCCTCTCCCCCTTGCAGACAGAGGGGCTCTCAGCAAGGCTCCATGAATATTTGTGATAGACTCTGGGAAAAAGAGGTCATGTCCTTTGGGGGCTTCATCAGAAGAAAATTTTCTTTTGATGACAGCCGCCACAGTTTCCCTTAAGAAATCAAGGAAATGAAAAACCAATGTTTTCTTAAGGGAAGCCTGCTGGACATGCCTCTTTTTCTATTATGTAGAAATTCCATATTTTTCCATTGTATGAATATCCATACATCATTTTCTTCAATTGTAAAAAAAGTACAAAAAAATACACATTCTTTTGTCAAAAATCCTTGTCAAGGTTTTCTTGTATCTTTATAATAAGGAACGGATAAAAATTCAATGAGAAAAAGATACAAATAGAAAAGGAGTGTTTACATTGACGAGCCAAAAGAAAAAAATGCCTCTGGCTTTCTGGATCTTCATTGGTCTGATCATCGGTATCGCAGCAGGTTTGCTGCTGATGAACGCAAATCTGTTCGGCATGACCGGCGTTGACTTTGCGAAGGCTTATATCCAGCCCTGGGGTACCATTTTCCTGAACCTGTTGAAATTCATCGTCGTGCCCATTGTTATGTTCTCCATTGCGGCCGGCGTCATCTCCATGAAGGACATTCGCCGTGTAGGCGCCATCGGTGGCAAAACACTGATTTATTACATGTGCACCACCGCTTTTGCCGTAACACTGGCACTGATTCTGGCAACCCTGTCCAAAGGCCTGTTCGTTGTGTTGGACCCCTCCGGCGCTTCTTATACCCCCGCAGAAGCCCAGAGCGTCATGGATACCATCGTGAATATCTTCCCCTCCAACTTTGTGAAGCCCATGGCTGAGGCTTCCATGCTTCAGGTTATTGTCATTTCCCTGTTTGTGGGCTTCGGCATCCTGCTGGCTGGGGAAAAAGGCATCCTTGCCGGTCAGGTGGTAGAAAGCTTCAATGAAGTGTTCCTGAAAGTCATGGACTTCATCATCAAGCTGTCCCCCATCGGCGTTGCCTGCCTGATCTGTCCCGTTATTGCGGAAAACGGCCCTATGCTGCTGACAAACCTCATCATGGTACTGGCTGTGGCATATGTAGGCTATATCGTACACATGGTTGTGGTATATTCCCTGACTATCAAGACACTGGGCGGCGTTTCTCCTATGAAATTCTTTAAGGAAATGATGCCTGCTATGATGATGGCATTCTCCTCCGCTTCCTCCGTGGGCACACTGCCCTTCACCATGGAAGCTGCGGAAAGACTGGGTGCCCGCAGAGAAGTAGCCGGTTTCGTACTGCCTCTGGGCAGCACCATCAACATGGACGGTACCGCCATCTATCAGGGTGTCTGTGCCGTATTCATCGCCGCTTGTTACGGCGTTGACCTGACACTGGGTCAGATGATCACCATCGTACTGACAGCTACACTGGCTTCCATCGGTACAGCAGGTGTTCCCGGCGCTGGTCTGGTTATGCTGGCAATGGTACTAGAAAGCGTTGGCCTGCCTGTGGCTGGTATCGGTCTGGTTGTTGGCTTCGACCGTATCTTCGACATGGGTCGTACCACCGTTAACATCACCGGTGACGCTGCCTGCGCTACCATCGTTTCCAAACTGGACGACAAACGCAATGCCAAACTGGCTGCAAGCAAAAACGCATAAAACATCAAAATCGGAAATCTCTTAGGGGCATCTTTATAAGAAAACAAAGAAAGCTGAAATCCTTGTTATACAGAGGATTTCAGCTTTCTTATTTTGATTGGGATTTTATTCCGTATGTTTTCTTATAAAGACAGCCGTCGCAATTTCCCTTAAGAAATCAATAAAATGAAAAACAATGTTTTCTTAAGGGGAAGTTGCTTTAGGAGGTTTCCGATTTTTTTGATTACCCAACGCAAAAAGACCGAACTTCCTTATCAACAGGAAATTCGGTCTTTTTTATATCATCTTATTTATCTAAAATTTTGCCGTCTGTGGAAATGGTCACTACCTGCCAAGGGATGAATTTACCGCTGGCCTGCAATGCTTTTTTCGCCGCCAGCTCCATACCGCCGCAGCAAGGCACTTCCATACGAACGATGGTCACGCTCTGGACGTCGTTCTGCTTGATGATTTCTGTCAATTTTTCGCTGTAATCCACCATATCCAGTTTAGGGCAGCCCACCAGTGTGATTTTGCCTTTCATGAATTCCTCATGGAAATTGCCATAAGCATATGCAGTACAGTCTGCCGCAATGAGGAGTTTCGCGCCGTCAAAGTAAGGGGCTTTGATGGGTGCCAGTTTGATCTGCACAGGCCACTGACGCAGTCTGGAAGGCACCGCAGATACAGGAGCTGCTTCCGCTTCTGCTTTTGCTGCCATTTTTTCCTGCACTTCCAGCAGTTTGCTCTGGCTGCCGGGGCAAGCGCAGGGTGTTTTGCCTTTTTTCGCCATATTTGCCTGTACAGCCGCTTCGTCATAAGCCGCCGCTTCCCGTTCCACAAATGTGATGGCACCTGTGGGACATACGGGCAGGCAATCCCCCAGACCGTCACAATAGTCATCCCGAAGCAGTGTAGCTTTGCCGTCTACCATACCGATGGCGCCTTCGTGGCAAGCGTTGGCACACAGACCACAGCCGTTACATTTTTCTTTGTCAATTTCTATAATTCTACGAATCATGTCGTTTCCTCCTTGTTAGTCCGTCCTTGTTTTTCTGATAACAGTATGCTATACTGCGGGAAAATAGTATGTTGTTTTTCCAACAAAAAGGAGGGGTTCTCTTTATGGAACCATCAAAATTGGCATCTCTACCCTTTTTTCAGGGCATTTCTCCCGAAGACGTGACAAAGCTGCTGGGAGAACTGGACGCGCGAGAAGTATTTTATGAAAAAGGCAGTTTTCTGGTACATGCCGGGGACAAAATCCCCGCTGCCGGACTGATTCTTTCCGGGGAAGTGCATATTCTGCGGGAGGATTTCTGGGGCAGTCGCGCTTTGGTGGCACAAATCCCGCCAGGAGCCTTTTTCGGGGAAACCTATGCTCTGCTGGACACCGCAGCGGAAGTAAGCGTACAGGCGGCGTCAGACACTTCTGTGCTATACTTATCCCTGAACCGGATACTGGCGCCCACAGGGCAGCAAAATCCCCTTTTTGCCCTCCTCTCCCGCCGTCTGCTGCAAATATTCGCCGGACGGAATCTAACGCTTACTCGAAAGATTGCCCACGTCACCTGCCGCAGCACAAGGGAAAAGCTCCTGTCCTTCCTTTCCTCCTGCGCACAGGATTCCGGAAGCGCTGTTTTTTCCATCCCCTTTGACCGACAGCAATTGGCGGATTATCTGGCAGTGGAGCGCAGCGCCATGTCGGCGGAACTGAGCCGCATGAAAAAAGACGGGCTGCTGGATTACCACAAAAACCACTTCCGGCTCTTCACAAAATGAATGATTACAGCAATATTTCAAAATTCTTAAACTTCCCTGAAAATCCCGTTTTTCTTTGCAAACCATGGTATAATAGGGACGAAAACATCAAGACGAAAAAAACGAAAGGAGTCTTATAAAATGAAAAAGAAACTGGCCATTGTACTCAGCTGCGCGCTGGCTGCGACACTGCTGTTTGGCTGTACATCCAAAGAACCTACAACCACAGAAGGAGAAACACAGCAGCAGGAAACAACCACAGAAACAACTGCCGCTGACGGTGAGCTGACTGCGGAACAGTTCCAGACACTGTATGACGGTGCATTTGCCATTTACAAACAGATCGTGCTGGACGGCTTTGACATGAGCACCACAGACATCATTGACGTGGACGGTTACACTTACAACCGTGTGACCGACGAACGTTTCCCCGATATGGAAGCATTCCGCACTTATCTGGGACAGTACTTCACACAGAATATGATGGATACCGACATCTTTGCTGAAAACAACATCCGTTTCACAGAAGGCAAAGGCGGCGGTCTGTACGTTCTGGACGGCGCAAGAGGCACAAACATCTTCTACGCAGGCTATACCATGGGTGAACCTGTGAAAACAGAAACAGGCATGTCTGTAACCGCTACGGCATACTACACCAAAGACGGCAAACCTTACGAAGGGGAAACATTCACAGAAGCCCCTGCGGACACTTCCATGTACGAAACAACAGACTACACATTCAATCTGGTACAGGAAGACGGACAGTGGAAATTTGATAACTTCCATCTGTTCTACTAATCCATAAAAAACAAAAATCTCATGAAGAAAAAGGCTGGAATCCTTAGATGATAAGGGCTCCAGCCTCTTTTTTTATTGTCTGAAAGAACCTGCACAAATATTTTGGGGGCGGCACAAAAAAACCGCCTTCCTTTTGGAAAGCGGTTTTCTTCGATCAAACAGAAAAATTATTTAGCGGGTGTTTCTGCTGTTGCATCAGCAGCAGGAGCTTCTGTTTTAGCTTCTGTTGTTGTTTCTGTTTTGGTTTCTTCTGTCTTTGTTTCTTCTGCTTTAACTTCTTCTGCAGGTTTTACTTCTTCTGCAGGAACTGTTGTTGCTTCTTCAGCAGGTTTAACTTCTTCTGCGGGAACTGTTGTTTCTGTTGCGGGAGCTTCTGTGCCTTTCAGGTCAGCTGTCAGCATCAGCATTTCAGCAACCTGTGCTCTTGTAGCGTCAGCTTTTGCGTCTACATCAGCTGCTACCAGTTTCAGGCTTACTGCCCAGCTCATAGCGTCTTTTGCCCAGTCGGAAGCTGTTGCAACGTCTGTTGCTGTTGCAACTGTTACGTCAACGCCTTTGAATTTAGCGTAGTTGTACAGGATCTGTACCAGCTGTTCAACTGTCAGGTTTTCTTTAGGAGCGAATTCTGTTTCGCTTACGCCTGTCATCAGGCCTTTGTCAGCTGCCCACAGGGAAGCTGTTGCATACCATCTGCCGATTTCAACGTCTGTGTATTTGGATTCTGTTGCAACGTCTTTTGCGCCTTCTTTATTGTACAGGATCTGTGCCAGCATTGCTCTCTGCAGAGGTGCTTCAGGTTCGAATGTTGTGTCTGTTGTACCAGCCATCAGTTTGTTTGTGTAAACATACTGTACTGCTGCGTAGCAAGCATCGCCTTCTTTTACGTCTGTAAAGGGCAGAGCAACAGGTTCAACAGGTGTTGTTGTTTCGCCGCCTTCAGGTGTTGTTGCTGTACCGTCAGAAATTACATACTGACCCATTTCGTCCTGTTTCATAACTTCTTCGGGAACTTTGCCCTGTTCCAGTGCGCCATAATAAGCTGTGTCTTCATCCCATGTAGTTGCTGCGAATGCTACTGTGGGCATAGCCATCATAGCAGCCAGAGCCATAGCTACCATACGACCGTATTTTCTGTTTTTCATACTGTTTTCCTCCTCAACTCACCATAATTTTTTTGTTGTTTCAGTATTAAAATTACCCGCGTAACCATTATAACGAATTCCACGCTGTAATTCAATGAAATTTTGTCAATTTTCGTGTAAATGTAAAAAAAATGAAATATTTCCCTTTTAAGCGTTTTTCACAAAGAACATCCAGGGCTGTTTTTTACACTTCCCCGCGGCCGATCTTTTTATCTTTTTCCAGCACCGCGTCAAAAGCCGCTACCGCTGCCGCTTCAAAGCCTTTCGCCTGAAGGGTTGTAACGCCTTCGATGGTGGTGCCGCCGGGAGAACATACCTGATCCACCAGAGGCCAAGGGCCTTCTCCGCTTTTGAGCACCATTTCCGCACTGCCTTTGACTGTTTCTGCCACGATTTCCAGTGCCTGTTTCTTAGGCATACCGGCTTTCAGAGCCGCTCTTGCCAGGGCATCCATATACATATAATGGAAAGCCACAGCTGCGCCGCCAATAACGCTAAAGATACCGAAATGATTTTCGGGGATTTCCGCCACACTGCCGATGGTAGCAAAAACTGCCTTCACCGCTTCCAGCTGCTCTGCTGTCACAGCGTCGTTATGGCAGATACCTGTGGTGGACGCGCCGATTTTGGCGTTGATATTGGGCATCACACGAACAATAGGTGTATCCTTAGGCAGATGTTCTGCCAGATACTCCAGTGTTTTCCCTGCGGCAATGGACACCACCAGAGGTTTCTTTGCCGCGAAATCTCCCTGTAAGCCCGGCAGGATTTCCGCCAGGATATGGGGTTTTACCCCCAGCACAACCACATCGCTCTGGGCAATGACTTCTCCGGCTGTCTGGCAGCTGTTTGCGCCGCAGGCTTCCGCCAATTTTGCCGCGGAAGTAACGGTCTTGCTGGTAATAAAAATATTTTTTCCGTCATAACCGTTAGCGGTCATGCCTTTGACAATGGCGCTGACCATATTGCCGGCGCCGATGAATCCAAATTTCATAGACTCCTCCTCCTTTTCTCTCTTGTCCCTATTGTAGCATGTTCACGAGCGGAAAAAAAGCGAAATCTGACCGTCTGTAAAAACCTTTTGTCTTTTGTCCTGCCCCATGCTATACTGAAAAAAATAGTAAGGAAACAAAAAGGAGGGACTCATATGTCCGTATTATTTCTGGAATATCCCAAATGCAGCACCTGCAAAAAAGCAAAAGCATGGCTGGAAGCAGCAGGTGTAGACTTTATGGACCGTCATATTGTGGAAAACAACCCTACCGCTGAGGAACTGAAACAGTGGCATGCCAAAAGCGGGCTGCCTTTGAAGAAATTCTTCAACACCAGCGGTATGCTTTACAAAGAAATGCAGCTCAAAGACAAGCTGGCGGACATGAGCGATGACGAACAGTTTGCCCTTTTGGCTACCAACGGCATGCTGGTGAAACGTCCCCTCATCATCGGCGATGATTTTGTGCTGGTAGGCTTCAAAGAAGCGGAATGGGAAAGACTGAAATGATGGGCAGCAGAGAAATGCGGCGGGCTGTTCTGGGGGATGTCCCCACCATCCTTGCCCTGCTGCAAAAACGCATCGACTGGATGGACGAAAAAGGCTTGTATCAGTGGAATAAGACCGCTTATCTGACCGTATACCCCGCCCCTTATTTTGCGGAGCGCATAAGGGAAAACAGCGTGTTTCTTGCCGTTGACGGGGACAAGGTCATCGGCGTCATTGCTCTTTTTGACGTAGACCCCAGATGGGACAATGACAAAGACGCTTATTACGTCCATCACTTTGCCACAGACCCGGCTTATCCGGGATTGGGACGGGAAATGCTGACCTTTGCAGAAACCTATGCCCGCAACGCCGGAAAAGAAGTGCTGCGACTGGATTCCCAGAAGGTCAACGACGATTTGAGCCGCTATTATGAGGCTCTGGGCTACCCTGCCGTGGGCGAATGCATCGACGGAGCCTATGTGGGCATCAAACGGGAAAAAACCCTGAACGGCTGACCATCTCCGAAAGGAGGACGCCATGAAAAAGAAGGAAAAATCCAAAAAAGAAAAACGACGCAATATTTTTTTAGATATCTTTGAATTTCTGGTGGAAGGCGTCCTTGCCATACTGGACGCCATTTTCTGAAAGCGGGAATCATCATGAGAAAAAAGAAAGAAAAGAAAAAACGCAAAAGTCTGTTGGAAATCCTTCTGGACTTACTTTTGCATATCATTGATTTTATTTTGGAAATGTTTTGAAAGAAATCAGAAAATCCCGCAACTTTTCTGTATTTTTCCTCGTCCAAAAGAAAAAAGGAATCCGTATGTAGGAAAGAGTCCTAAACTGGAAAGGGGTTGTTGGTATGAAAAAATGGAAAAGAAACATGATGGCATGCATGACAGCGGCAGTACTGGCTTTGGGCATGAGCACCATGGCGCTGGCAGCGGAACCTGCGGCAAACACCATCACCGTCAACGGACAGGGGATTGTGAAGGTAGCACCCGATGTAGCCACCATACATGTGACCGTGGAAAAGACCGCAAAAACAGCGGCTCAGGCACAGAAAGCAGTGAACGAAGAACTGACAGACGTCATTGCTGCCATGAAGACACTAGGCATCACAGACGAGGATATTGTGACATCTCACATTTCTGTATATCCTTCTTACCGCTATGACGAAAAAACCGACAAACAGGTTCTGGAAAATTATCAGGCTTACACCTCTGTGAATGTAACCACCAATGATGTGGACAACGCCGGAAAATATGTAGACGCTGCCCTGAACGCAGGGGCAACAGGCACCAACGGCGTCACATTCTCTCTGGAAAAACCGGAAACCTACTACAATCAGGCATTGACAGAAGCCGTAAAAGTGGCTCAGTCCTCTGCCACAGCCATTGCTCAGGCTTACGGCAAACCGCTGGGACAGGTGGTATCCGTTGTGGAAAACAGCCGCAACACCTCCACCAGCTATAAAGAAATGAATTACGGTGCAGAAGAAGCTATGGTCATGGATGCCATGGCAACAGGCAGCGCCGACAGAAACACCAACATTTCTTATGAAGACATCGAAGTAAGCGCAAGCATCACAGCAGTTTACGGATTCTAACATGTTCGGAAAAAGCTGAAGTCCTTTCAAAAGCAACTTTCCCTTAAGAAAACATTGATTTTTCTTTCCCTTGATTTCTGAAGGGGAATTGCGACGGCTGTCTTCAGAAGAAGACATGTCAAATACAATCTGAAAAATAAGAAAGCTGGAATTCTTTGTATCATAAGGATTCCAGCTTTTCTATTTTCTTAATATTTTTTGAAAGAGACGCCTGATTTCTTGACAGTCCCCTTCCTTTCCGTTATGCTGAGCAAAAACAGAAGGAGAGATTTGCTGCCTATGAAAACAACCCTGACACAACCTCTATATTCCCTGCCATACAGCCTCCATGATGGGTATCTGAAAAAGCTGGAAGCAGACGAAGAAACACTGATCTGCCATTTTCCTGACGGCATTTTTTCCACCACCGCCCCCTATGAACAGACAGCAGGCACAAAGGTCATATTTACGGGCGTGGATTGGGATTCTTCTTTTCTATATGTCTTTGACGGACTGAAAAACACAGGTGCTTTTTCCGGCAAAAAATGGGATCTAAAGGCCTTTCTGCCTTATTTGGAACGGCTGGAGGTCATAGACGAAACATACGGCTACTGGCAGGCGAAATGGAAAGGACTTCTGACAAAGGGAGAAGAAATGGTGGAATGTATGGTGGAGGTTTGTTACAGCGGGGAAATGGTGTATGAGATAGAGAAATGATAAAAAAAGACCGCAGAATGATATTTGATTCTGCGGTCTTTTCTTATGATAAATTGATCGCACAGCAAGCAACAAAAAATCCCATACCTAATGAATGGCTTATTTCCCTTTCATTTTTAGATACTCAACGGGTTGGAAAAATAACGTTGGAGAAAGCGTTTTTCGTCAATTAAAAAATTTTTCTTAAATACTTGGAAGTGTATTTACAATTTCATAAAGCTTCTGATAGTTTTCCAGCATTTCCCTTTTGGGTGATTCTGGCTCGTCCTCCAATGCTAACAATATGACATCATCTGTTTTAACGGGGCCTTTCACCGTTTTTTCTCCCAGATCCAATTCATAATAAACAAGCCAAAGTTCTTTTTGTCCAGAAGCACTGACAGTATAGATAAAATAATAATCATAGATCAATTCATCAGAAACATAATTTTGCTTTGGTATCTGTCCTTCTGAATCGATCACATAATTACCACTTTCCAGTATATCCAAGCTAGTATTTGCTATTTTCAGGTTTGTCCCATCATAATAAATCTGTGCAAATTCTTGGAATGCCCCAGTGGTATTCGTAAAATTTGTCTCGTATGCTGGAAGTTCATAGGTATCATCCACATCTGAAATTTGATAATTAAACGATTGCTCATCTCGTGATACTTCCAAATTCGTCTGGCCAAAAATTGTATTTTGTTTATTTTGCTGCCATTCAACTATCGTACTCAAGATAGAAAAAAACGACACTGCTATTGAAATAACCAGAGATAACCACCGTAGTAAATATTCAAAAAAACCGTACCTTTTTTCTTTTGCTGTTTCTTCTGTTCTTTCCGTCTTTTCCTCTCTTTCCGCCTTTTCCTTTCTTTCTGCATACCGCAGCCTCCTTAGATTGGATCTATCATCCAATTATATAAATCCCTTCCTCACCTCATAAAGATCAAAGAAGTTCTATTCACTTTCCCACAGAAAAAAGTCCTTTTCCCGCATTCTCGCTCTTTTGCATAACCAACTGGCTCTTTCTCTCTTTCTAAGAGCATCTGAATTCTATGTTTTATTTTAATAAAAAAAGGAGTCTTGCCAACTCCCTTAGAAATTACAAAGGTTGATATTTTTATTTAAAAAATAGAAATGAAAATACATGCATCCATCCTTTTTTCTTTTTAAAAACAAAAAAAGACATCAACTTTCGTTGATGTCTTCACCGGAGAAGGAGGGATTTGAACCCTCGCGCCGCGTTAACGACCTATACCCTTAGCAGGGGCACCTCTTCAGCCTCTTGAGTACTTCTCCAAATAGCCTACTGCAAGAAACAGTATACCATCATTCTACCCATCTGTCAAACCTTTTTTCACAGAATCTCAAATTTTTTTCTTCCTAGTTCTGGAAAAACAAAGCCGGCTCCTTATAGGGAACCGGCTCCAAAAAGCATCGTCAGATTATTTTACTTTTTCCAGTTTTTCCTGACCGCCCATGTAAGGACGCAGTACTTCGGGGATTCTTACGCTGCCATCTGCCTGCAAGTTGTTTTCCAGGAACGCGATCAGCATTCTAGGAGGCGCTGCAACAGTGTTGTTCAGTGTATGAGCGAAGTATTTTCTGCCGTCTTTGCCAACAACACGGATACCCAGTCTTCTTGCCTGTGCGTCGCTCAGGTTGGAGCAGCTGCCAACTTCGAAGTATTTTTTCTGTCTAGGAGACCAAGCTTCTACGTCAACGGATTTTACTTTCAGGTCTGCCAGGTCGCCGGAGCAGCATTCCAGAGTTCTTACAGGGATATCCATGGAACGGAACAGGTCAACGGTGTTCTGCCACAGTTTATCGAACCACATAGGGCTTTCTTCGGGTTTACATACAACGATCATTTCCTGTTTTTCGAACTGGTGGATACGGTAAACGCCTCTTTCTTCGATACCGTGTGCGCCTTTTTCTTTACGGAAGCAAGGAGAATAGCTGGTCAGTGTCTGAGGCAGGTCTTCTTCTTTGTTCATGGTGTCGATGAATTTACCGATCATGGAGTGTTCGCTGGTACCGATCAGGTACAGGTCTTCGCCTTCGATCTTATACATCATAGCGTCCATTTCTGCAAAGCTCATAACGCCTGTTACAACGTTGCTGCGGATCATGAAAGGAGGGATGCAGTATTTGAAGCCTCTGCCGATCATGAAGTCTCTAGCGTAAGCCAGAACTGCGGAATGCAGTCTTGCGATATCGCCCATCAGGTAGTAGAAACCGTTACCAGCTACTTTTCTAGCGCTGTCCAGGTCGATGCCGCCGAAGCTTTCCATAATGTCTGTGTGATAAGGGATTTCAAAATCGGGAACAACGGGTTCGCCGAATTTTTCTACTTCCACGTTTTCGCTGTCGTCTTTACCGATGGGAACGGAAGGATCGATGATGTTAGGAATGGTCATCATGATCTTTTTGATGCGTTCTTCTACGTCTTTTTCTTTTACTGTCAGTTCGTCAACGCGTTCTGCGTCAGCAGCGATCTGTGCTTTTACTTTTTCAGCTTCTTCTTTTTCGCCTTTTGCCATGAGGCCGCCGATCTGTTTGGACAGTTTATTTCTCTGTGCGCGCAGCGCTTCTACTTCCTGTTTGATGGTTCTGTTTTCCTGATCCAGTTCGATGACTTCGTCTACCAGAGGCAGTTTGCTGTCCTGGAATTTCTTACGGATATTTTCCTTAACGATTTCAGGGTTTTCTCTTACAAATTTGATGTCTAACATTTCTTTTCTCCTTTCGGTTTTTCAAATATATACGAATGTCGAGGATACGGGGTTTTTTTGGCAAATAAAAAAACCCCCGATCCCAAAAAGAGGGACGAGAGTTACTCCCGCGTTGCCACCCGCATTGCTCGAAAAAAAATATTTCCGAACCACTTGAACAGCGATAAAGGGCTTACCCTTTCGGCTTTCACCGACAGCTCCGAAAGTGGAGGGCTGTTTTTCTTCCACCGATTCACACCAACCATCGGCTCTCTGAGGGAATTTCCACAGCTTAGCTTTCTTCCAAACAGCCGAAAAATGGCTGTTTCACGCCTTGTTGAAGAATATTATAGCACACAAAGACAAAAAGGCAAGTATTTTTTTCGGGAACCACGAAAAAAATACATTTGTTTTTTTAATGAAATTCTAATGCTTTTCTTATAGATTCTTTTGGCCGATTGCGGTATGATAGTACCGTACAAGGAGGCCCCTTTTCCTGTACATAAACTATGCCCCCGGACGTTTATCACGTCCGACGCCCGACGATTCCCCGATCGCCGGGTTTTTTTATGCTGAAAAACAAGGGGGATTCCAATTTTTTCGCATATTGATGTTGTTCATAGCATCCCCTCTTTTTCCTTGATTATACGCAGCATCTGAGCCATTGCTCATGGGCTCTTTCTTATTCTTATGTCAACCAATTAGATTTATGAAACAGAAAATAATTTTCTAAAATCCTGACCAAAAAAACAGCTGGAAATCCTTTCACAAGGTTTCCAGCTATCTTCATTTTCTTATGAAATGCTCTTATTTTTCATCCAATACAAACCGCTGAAGCACATCTGCCACAGCATCCTGTTCACAGGTGGTTTCTGTCACATAATCCGCTGCCGCCTTCACATGTTCCTGGGCATTTGCCACGGCAACACCAAGGCCTGCCGCCTGGATCATGGACAAATCGTTTTCACTGTCCCCAATGGCAATGACTTCCGCCAGAGGCACACCGGCTTTTTCTGCTGTTTCCTGCAAGGCTCTGCCCTTGCTGACACCGGTTTTCACAAATTCCAGATACTGAGGGCCGGAGAAGAAATGGTTCAGTTTTCCCGCAATGAGAGGTTCCACTTTTTTCCGCACCGCATCCAGCTGCTCATAGGAACCGCTGAGGAGGCATTTGGTGAAATAGCCTTCATATTCCAATCCATCCGGCAATATCCGCATATCCGCATGCATGACACGGCAATAGGCCTCCACCTGAGGGGTTACTTTTTCCGCAACAAACGTACGGTCATCATAGAGATAGACTTCTACCCCTTCTTCTCTGGCGATTTCCACCACAGGGCGCAGGTCGTCAGAAGAAAAGGAATGTTTCAGCACCATTTCCATATTCTCCAAGTTATACACAGCGGCGCCGTTCTGGCAGATGACATAACCTGGACGACCCAAGAGATGCAGTTTTTCCAGAAACCGTTCCACGCCATAGACACCACGACCGGTGCAAATGACAAATTCCACACCCTGATCCACTGCTTTTCCAACCATTTCTATATTTTTTTCCGAAAGTTCTGACGCGCTTTTCAAAAGTGTGCCGTCCATATCGGAGAAAACCATGCGATAAGCCATGGGAAACACCTCTCTTTCTTTCTGTTCATATGTTGACATAATCTTTTGTTATTTTTTCATTTGTCACACAACCTGTGGATAACTTTTTGTATGCACAGGTTTATCCACAGGTTTTGCCGATTTTATACACATTTCCACAGGGTTGTGCACAGGTCTGATAAAAAATGCCGTGGTTTCCCACGGCAAATCTCATTCTGCCTGATGTTTTTCTTTTTCTTCGGATTCTTCGAAGTCGTTCATTTCTTCCGATTCGTCCTCAAAGAAATCCAATGTTTCCTGCTGGATTTCTGCCAGCATTTTTTCGGCGTCCTCAGGAGAGAAATCCTCAGCAGCGGCAATCTGTCCTGCCAATGTTTCTTCTTCCTGAATCTGTTCCTGTTCTGCCGTAGTTACATCACCAATGGACTGGATTTTTTCCTTGGGTGTATCCACCTGTTCCAATGTGAGCTGGTCATCCATAGGTGCATAGCGGCGTTTGAAGAAGGGTTTGAATTTTACTTTTACCACTTTTTCATGTTCCGGTTTATATGCCTGTTCCTGTGCCATTTTGACCGCCTGTTTTTCCTCATCGGAAAGCATATAAATGCTGACGCCCATTTCGATGGGTTTCGCATAGGTAAAGGAACCGGTACGGCTATGGATACCGTTGAGGACAACGCCATTATCTTCCCCATCCAGCAGTGCCAGAGCGAAGCAGAGGTTGCCGCCCATTTCCTCGAAGGGGTTATAACGGATGAGCCCTACTTTCTGGATTTTGGATTTATCAGTTTTATCCATGTCCGTTACCATATCCAGCAGTTTATCATATTTTTCTTCGATGCCTTTTGCAGTGTCGAAGTATTCCTGGATTTTCATTTCCAAGTTATGGGGTGGTCGGCGGCTGGTTCCCATAAAAATGTCATACCGTTTTTTCTCCCGATTGATTTTCACAAACAGGATGATACACAGAATGAAAAGAATCACCACCGCAAACCCCAGCAGTCCAAACAAAAGCAGCGCGTATTTCTGCGCCAATGCTGTCAGTGCTGTCATCTTGCCTCATTACCTTTCTGTTTCCAGTTTCTTCATCAGTACCAACAGACGATCCAAGTCTTCGTCGGAATAATACTCAATTTCTATTTTGCCCTTATTTTTCTTCTGGGTGACTTTTACCTTTGTGGCAAAAATTCCCTTCAATTCGTCCTCGATCTGACGCAGGACAGGGCTTTGTGTCTTTTTGGGCGCTTCTTCTTCCGCCGCAGGTGTTTCCGCTGTTTCCAGCATACTTTTTACCATGGCTTCCACAGCACGAACGCTCAAACCTTCCTCGATGATATGTTCCGCCAGTTCAAACTGGGCTTCCCCATCGGTGAGAGGCAGCAGCCCACGGGCATGTCCGGCGGTCAGTTTATTTTCCACCACAAAATTACGGACACGTTCGTCCAATTGCAGCAGACGCAGGGCATTGGCAACGGCAGGACGGCTCTTGCCTACTTTATCAGCAATCTGTTCCTGACTCAAACCAAATTCTTCCTGCAAACGCTGATAGCTCTGGGCTTCTTCCATGGGATTCAGGTCTTCACGCTGGAGGTTTTCCACTAAAGCCGCCTCAAAGGCTTCCCCTTCTTCCCATTTTTTGATGATGGCAGGGATTTTGGTAAGACCTGCGATTTTTGCCGCACGCCAACGACGTTCACCGGCAATGAGTTCATAATATCCCTCTTTATTTTTCTTTACCACCACAGGCTGAATCATGCCGTAGTTTTTCAAAGAAGTTGCCAGTTCTTCCAAAGCTGTTTCATCGAAATACTTCCGGGGCTGTTTGCGATTAGGCTCGATTTTATTCAAATCCAGTTCCATCACTCCGCCGCCGTCGCTTTCAAAATCTTCCATTTTATTATGGATCAAGGCTTCAATGCCAAGTCCCTTGGCACCCAGTCCCTTTTTCGTCGCCATTTAGTCCCACTCCTTTTCCATGACTTCTTCTGCCAGCAGACCATAGCTTTCTGCCCCTTTGGATTTGGGGTCGTAGAGATGAATGGGCAGACCATGGCTGGGGGCTTCACCCAAACGGACATTACGAGGAATGATGCTGCGATACACATTTTCGCCCAGACTCCGTTTGACTTCTTCCACCACCTGCAAAGAAAGATTTGTGCGGGCATCATACATGGTAAACACAATGCCTTCGATTTCCAAATGACGGTTCAGACGTTTCCGCACCAGATTTACCGCGTGAAGGAGCTGTTCCAAACCTTCCAGGGCAAAATATTCACACTGGATAGGAACCAGCACCGTATCCGCCGCTGTCAGTGCGTTGATGGTGATGAGGTTCAAAGAAGGCGGACAATCGATGATGACGAAATCATAATCGTCTTTCACTTTGTCCAAAGCTTCCTTTAAAATATACTCTCTGTCGTCTTTGCCGATAAGTTCGATTTCCGCTCCGGTGAGGCTGATGTTTGCCGGAAGCACTTCCAAGCCCTCTACGCATGTGGGCTGTTTCACTTCGGCAATGGTTGCCTGTTCCAGAAATACATCATAAATGGTCAAGGGCACACCATTTTTGTCCAGCCCCAAACCGCTGGTGGTGTTGCCCTGCTGATCCGCGTCGATGGTCAGCACTTTTTTGCCCGCAGCAGCAAGGCAGGCAGACAGATTGATGGCAGTGGTGGTCTTTCCCACACCGCCTTTCTGGTTGGTAATTGCAATAACTCTGACTTTTCCCATTGTGGTTTTCCCGCCTTTCTGTCGATCTTCTATGGGGTATTATAGCACAATTTTTTTATGGTGAAAAGAAAAATGGCGGGTTCCAAAAAAACATTTCTTTTGAAAAATGGGCAATCTTCGGCAATTTTGACGGTGAATTCCCTGTTTCACGTGAAACATAGGTGTCAAACAAGTCCTATGGGTGTTTCACGTGAAACATGAAAAAGCCAGAAACTCCCGAAAGAATTTCTGGCTTGCACTTCTTGTCTACTCGTCAAAACCTTGAATGAAATGAGGTTTTGACGACATGCTATTATTTGCCGTTTTTCACCACAGCATTGAGCTTTGCCAATGGTGTTTCACGTGAAACATGTTTCTTTTTCTCAAAATTGCCATAAATGGGGTAAGCCTTGGGCAATACCTCCAATGTGAAGGGCATCTTGGGCCCCATTTCTCCATCCACTGTGGATTCCATGATCTGAAAATCCGGATCAAGACATTCGATCTTGAAATAATGATCCCGACGATACAGGATAGCTTTTTCATCCCTGATGTGATCCCCTGTGAGCATCTTCAGAAATACGGAAGGGATTTCCAATATGGATTTCGCCCGTACACCGATGAACTCAAATTTCCCATCTGTAATGGACGCCTCCGGTGACAGCTTTGTAAAGCTACCAGTACCGGCGCTATTCATAATCATATACAGATACAGGTCTTCTTCCAGCACCTCATCAGATGTGGTGATACGGAAGGGAATTTTGTGGAAATTTGGAATCTGTTCCATACCTTTCAGATAATAGGAAAGGTTCCCCAAAGCGTTTTTCACGTCTTTGTCTACGGTCTGGGAAACATTGGTCAAAAGTCCCCCTGCGCAGACATTGATGAAATACGTTTCCCCGTTGACCAATCCAATATCCACATAACGGGGAGAAGTTTCTGTCATGACACGGCATGCCCCTTCGGAGTCCCCTGTTTTCAGTCCCAGATAAGTGGCAAAGTCATTGGCTGTGCCAGAAGGAATGATGCCCAGAGGAATCTTCAGATTGTTGTGCATCAGGGCGTTGAGGACGATATTCACAGTGCCGTCACCGCCGGAAGCCACCACAATATCATAATCTTTATCCATCTGTGCCACATGGGTTTCAATGTCCCCGGGCTGCATGGTGCGGAAGGGATGCACCTCATAGCCTGCGGACTGGAAAATGCCAATGCAGACATCTAAGTCAAATTTGAAAGTTTTATTGCCGGAAAACGGGTTATAAAACAGTTTCACCTTTTTCATAGAACGCCCAGCCCCCTTTTTTCTTACATCTGTTCCGGAGCGTCAATGCCCAGCAGCGCAAGACCTGCTGCCAGAACGGTTTTCACTGCCACAACCACAGCCAGACGTGCCTGACGCACTTCTGCTTCGCTGTTGAGGATAGGGTTATCATGGTAGAACTTATTGAATGCCTGAGAAATAGCAACCAGATGTCTTGTCAGTACATAGGGTTCCAGTTTTGCCGCTGCGTCCACGATCTTGGAAGGGAATGCTTCCAGCAGTTTGCAGACATTCAGAGATGCTTCGTCATCCAGTTTGCTGAAATCGATGTTTTCTGCTGTGAAATCAGGCACTTTTTTCAGGATGCTGCATGCGCGAGCATGTGTATACTGTACATAAGGGCCTGTTTCACCGTCGAAGTTCAGCATACGTTCCCAGGAGAACACAACGTCTTTGATACGGGTGTTATACAGGTCGTTGAAAATAACCGCACCGATACCAACTTTTTTCGCAACTTCTTCTTTATCAGGCAGAGAAGGATTCTTTTCTTCGATGATTTTCTTTGTTTCCGCAATTGCCTGATGGAGCAGGTCTTCCATCAATACTACGTTGCCGTGACGAGTGGAAAGTTTGCCGCTGTCCAGACTTACCAGACCGAAAGGTACATGAATCAGGTCTTTGTACCAGTCATAGCCCATTTTATGGATAACTTCGAACCACTGTGCAAAGTGCAGGTTCTGATCCAGAGCTGTCAGGTAAATGCATTTATCGAAATCGTATGTTTTCTTGCGGTACAGAGCAGCTGTGATGTCACGGGTTGCGTACAGTGTGCCGCCGTCTTTACGGATAATCAGGCAAGGAGGCATATTCTTGTCTTCCAGATTAACGATCATTGCCCCTTCGCTTTCTTCCAGCAGACCTTTTTCTTTCAGTTCGTCCACAACGGCTGCCATCTTGTCGTTATAGAAGCTTTCGCCGGTGTATGCGTCGAATTTTACGCCCAGCATATCATAAACACGTTCAAATTCTTTGATACTGATGTCGTAGAACCATTTCCACAGTGTCAGGGCTTCTTCATCGCCATCCTGCATTTTTACGAACCACAGACGTGCTTCGTCATCCAATTCAGGTGCTTTTTCCGCTTCATCATGGAATTTTACATAAATACGCATCAGTTCCTGAATGCCTTTTTCTTCAACGGCTTCTTTGCTGCCCCATTTTTTGTAAGCAACAATGAGTTTACCGAACTGTGTACCCCAGTCGCCCAGATGGTTGACACCTACGCATTTGTAGCCCAGCTGGCTGTGAATCTGATACAGTGCGTTACCAATAACGGTAGAACGCAGGTGGCCTACATGGAAAGGCTTTGCGATATTGGGAGAGGAGTAGTCGATAACGATGGTCTTACCTGCGCCCATGTCGCTTTTGCCGTAGTTTTCTTTTTCTGTCAGGACAGTTTCCAGTACCTTTTTGGTGTAGAAATGCTTGTCCATAAAGAAGTTGATATATGCGCCAACGATTTTTACATCAGCAATGAAATCGGGTTTTTCCAGTTTTTCGCCGATTTCCTGTGCGATGAGGGGAGGCGCTTTACGCAGTACCTTTGCCAGTTTAAAACAGGGATAAGCAAAATCCCCCATGTCTGTATTGGCAGGCACTTCGATGGCTGCCGCGATTTCTTCCGCTGCCACGCCGCAGGCTGCGGACAGGCTTTTTGCGATTTCCAGTTTCATATCCATATTACATTCCTCCGATGGGTGTTTTAATGACTATTTACGCACAAACGGGCTATTTCTGCCCATAGGCATGTTATTTTATAATATACCACAAAAACCGCAGAAAATCAAGAAAAGCGCCATTTTGCCACGGATTTGAACCAAGCAGAAATATATGATAATGTGAAATAAAAATTTGCAGAAAGGGAAAGGCACAAATGATTATATTCATCACAGGCGCTTCTCACACAGGGAAAACCGCTCTTGCACAATATCAATACCCCTATTTTTCCATAGATCATTTGAAAATGGGACTCATCCGCAGTGGCTATACCCATCTGACACCGGAAGACGATGGGAAACTGACAGATTATCTGTGGCCTATCATACGTGAAATGGCGAAAACCGCCATTGAAAACAATCAAAACCTCATCATAGAAGGCAACTGCATCCCTTTCGACTGGAAAAAGGATTTTACAGAGGAATATCTTCCCCACATCAGATATTACTGTCTTATGATGAGCGAAAACTATATCCGAAATCATTTTCAGGACATCAAAACATATGCGAATATGGTGGAAAAACGTATGAATGATGATTGGTGTACCATGGAACATGTTCTGGAAGAAAACGCAAAGTTTTTGGCACTTGCCCAAAAGTATCACGCAAATACCATATGGATTGATGACAAGTATGAAATCAACATTGATTTATGGGAATAGAATGCAGCTGATGCCCCAAGTAAGAGAATTGTAAGAAATGTTTTTGCCCAATGCAAAGACATCCCCTGCCTTCTGTGCTATGATGAAAAAAAGACTGTAAAATCACATGGAGGTGTTTGTTTATGGATTCCCGCTCTGTTTTTCTGTTTCTTCTAAGCACTGTAACTGCCTTTCTTCTGCTTGTTCTGGCACTGTCCGCAGGCGGTGTCGTACTGCTGCTGCCCCCTGTGCTGGGGTATATGTTCACAGCTGGGATACAGCGAAAAAAACGCATGGAAGCTCTGGAAAAAACACTGTCAGAGATGAACGAGACCCTTAAAGAGATCAAAGAAGCCCTCTCTTCTGAAAAAAACGAAACCCAATGAACCATTCCCAAAAGCAAAAGACAGCCAGCATCTTTCCAGAGACCTCCCGGCTGTCTTTCTTTTAGCTCACACTGCCACCTTTCACAGACCATACAGAAAGACGCTGATTCTTTGGGGCATCTTCATAAGAAAACAAAAAAAGCAGAAATCTTAATTATATAGGATTTCTGCTTTCTGCTTCTTACTGAGATTTTATTTTGTATGTTTTCTTCTGAATACAGCCGTCGCAATTCCCCTTAAGAAATCAAAGGAAAGAAAAACCAATGTTTTCTTAAGGGGAAGTTGCTTTTGGAACAACGTTTTTTATAGCCCTCTTGTCAGTCTTTGGAGCGTATCCAGCAAATACCCATCCATAAACCGCAACACCAACACCAGCGCCGCTAAGTATGCCGCCAAAGAAATGACTTTTTGCAGATGGTTCTGGAAACGGTCTGCCGCCGCCGCTTTCAGCACCGGCATAGACCTTTCCGCAGGAGAGATGGTTTCCACCTATGACGACCACGGCGGATTCCACGGCGACGGCACCACCTGCACTATCATCCAGTTTTCCGATGATGCTTTGCTGGAGGAAATCGAAAAAGCAGGCACATGGCAGGCTTTTCCGCCAGATGATGCAGTCAATCAGCTTCTTTACGGCAGTTATCTTGCTGATGCGGAAACACAGGAACCCTTTGTGCCGCCCATCGAAAACGGGTATTACCTGCTGAAAGACCGGAACGCAAAAGCCGCAGAACAGCCGAACATCATGACTCGCGGTTCCTTCAACTTCGATCTGGCAGTATACGACGCTGACAACCGCACATTGTATTATCTGGTGCTGGATACCTGATTTTTCATTAATGAAAAAGACGCTGTTCCTTAGAAAAGGAGCGCGTCTTTTTTATAGCCCTCTTGTCAGTCTTTGGAGCGTATCCAGCAAATACCCATCCATAAACCGCAGCACCAACACCAGCGCCGCTAAGTATGCAGCCAGAGAAATGACTTTTTGCAGATGGTTCTGGAAACGGTCTGCCGCCGCCACTTCCAGCACCGACTGGATACACACAATGAGAAACAGCTGTCCCGCCAGCACCAGAAACCCTTCCATCCGCCCTTCCCCTCCAAACGCGAAAATCTTCATACTATCTTATGAATCTTCCATCTTTCTTATGAAACTGCCTCTTTTCAAATGCCCAATTTCGGTTCATAATAATAGTAATGGGATTTTTTTATATTGCTGAAAAGAAAAAAGGAGGTAACACGATGATTCAAAAAGCCATTCGGAAACTTTCTCTCCCTCTCTTTGCCTCTGCCGGCATCACTGCCGCCGGACTTATCCTTTATCAGCGCATCAGTCTGCATCGGGCATCCCGCAAGGGAGATAAAACACCTTTTGAAAGCTACACCACCCCCGACGGGGTTTCTATGGCATATGAACGTTTTGGTTATGGTCGTCCTGTGGTATTGCTCCACAGCCTCCATCCCGGGGCATCCAGACGGGAATGGCATCCCCAGATCGAAAAATTGGCAAAAGATTTTCGGGTATACACCGTAGATCTGCCGGGCTTCGGTCAGTCTGATAAACCCACAAAGCCTTGGACGGCTTATCAGTACGCCAAAGCCCTCCACAGCTTCCTTTCTGATGTCATCGAAAAACCTGTGGCACTGGCGGCTGCCAACGGTGGCGCGGACATTGCCCTGGTGCTGTCCATGCTTTATCCGGAAGATCTGAAAAAACTGGTGCTCATCTCTCCCGAAGGCATCGGCAGAGGATTTGCCACCCCCAATGATACCCAGCAGCTGAAAAAACTGCTGTCGCCTGTCATTGGAACCCAGGCATTTCTGGACGGCACATCCAAAAAAGCCCTGCGGCTTCTGGCAGAAGAACTCTTTTACCAGAAAGAGAGAATGCCTGTGGACTTCGTGAAAAATCTGAAACAGAACGCGCGCTACGGCAAAGGCGCACAGGCCAGCTATGCCGGTTATGTGACCCGCTTTGCCGCCGCCGATACAAAACAGGCTTTTGCGTCTCTTTCTCTGCCCTTCCTGCTGATTTGGGGAGAACGGAATGTACGCAACAGTGCCGTTTATCTGGAAGAAGCCGAAAATTTACAGGAAAAAGGGGAATTTATGCTCTTTGAGGATACTGCTGCCCTGCCTCACATGGAAAACAGCAAGGCATTCAGTCAGATCCTGAAAGATTTTTTGAGTGAAGAAGATCTGGAGCGCAAAGCCATGTGAGCCCCCAGACCAACAAAGGAAAAAAGGAATGGAAAGGATGTTTTTGATTTGAACTTCAATGAACTGCCCGGTCTGTCACAGACCCAAATGGAAGAATGGTACCATCAGGCAGTGGCGCCCAATTCCTCCCGTCTGCGGGAAGGCGCCATTGCCAAACTGGAACCCAAATTCGTATCCTGCGATTTTCAGGCAGGAGAAGCGGTGATGGAATATGAAGTGCTGGAATGGGAACTGAACCCTCAGAGTATGGTTCACGGCGGCATCATCATCACTGGATTTGACACCTCTTTGGGGATGCTCTGTCATTACTACGCATACCCCAATGTACTGACCACCGTCAGCCTGTCCTCCACGTTCGTTCGCCCCATCCGTATGGGCGATACCATGGTGTTCCACAGCAAAATCAAGTCCTTCGGCCGCAGTCTTGTGACACTGGAAGGGAAAGTATATCTGAAAAGCACAGGAGAACTGGCTGCCACCGCAACAGCTACGTTCAAGATCCTGCATCATAAAGTCAGAAAAGAAATCTAAACAAAAGAAAGGAATCGACCTATGATCTACTTAAGTGAAGAAACCTCCTCTCAGGAGAATATGGAAGCATGGTTCAGTCAGCTTTCTGACCCGGAATTTCCTCTGGTGAAAGACAGCGTTTTAAAACTGCTGAAGCCCAGACTGGTCACATGCAATTTTGAAGAAAAATCCGCAGAGTTTGCCTTTACCGTAGAAGATTGGCAGCTGAACCCGGAAAAAGGGCTTCACGGCGGCATTATGGCAACAAACTTTGATGTGTCCTTTGGCTTGCTGTCCCATTATTTCGCGAAACAGCATATGGTTTCCACCATTACCATCCAAACCACATTTTTGAAGCCCGTTATGCCCAATGACGTCATCCATTACAAAGTGCAGATGTCCCATCTGGGCAGAACCATCCACAGCATGACAGCAGAAGCATGGCTGGAACGTGACAACATTCTGGCAGCTACGGCTTCCGCTTCTTATATGAAACTTCATCAGACTTTCGATAGTCCCATCTGATGAGAAAGCCCTTTCCTTAGGGGCATCTTCATAAGAAAACAAAGAAAGCCAAAATCCTTATTATGACAAAGGATTTTGGCTTTCTTATTTTATTAAGATTTTATTTGTTATATTTTCTCATGAATACAGCCGTCGCAATTCCCCTTAAGAAATCAAGGAAAAGGAAAATCAATGTTTTCTTAAGGGGAAGTTGCTTTTGGAAGGGCTTTCTTTTATAATCATTTTTCAGAGTGTGTTCGCACTCCAAAGACACACCCTTCTGTAATCCAAATTGCATTCTATGTATTATGTAAACAAAAAACTTCATACTTCCTGAAGAAAGCAAATAAAAAAGCCGGTATTTTCCCATGAAAATATACCGGCTTATATTTTCTATTCTTCCGCTTCTTCATAAACCAACAGGTCAGAAACTTCACAATCCAGCACATAACAAATACGTGCCAAAACATCCAGATCCAGTTTTTCCACCTTGCCGCCATACCACTTGTGGATGACTTCATAGCGGGTACCTGTCAAACGACTCAGTTGGTTGCGGGTCATGCCGCGGCTATCCATAATTTCTGCCAGACGCAGACGGACGGCACCGTATTTCCGCTGTATCAAAATGGACTTTTCTTCCATATGCTTCACCTCTTGGACTGCTATTCAAAATCTGTATGATACCATTATAGCCATTCACGATTGCCATATCAATCATTATAATAGAAAACGAGGTGATTTCATTGAAAACAAAAACATGCTGTTTTTCCGGGCACAGAGAACTATATCCCGAAAAAATCCCCCTTCTGGAAAAAGAACTGCACAAAATCATTTCTGACTGTATAGAAAAAGGGTATCGCCGTTTTCTCTGTGGAGGGGCAAAAGGATTTGACTTTTTGGCGGCAAAAACCCTCTTGGCACATCAAAATACCTGTCCCGAAATTCAATTGGAACTTGTTTTTCCCTATCACTACCTGCCATCCATGTGGAAAGAAATAGCGGCAAAGGCAAACAGCCTGACTTATCTATCTGAAACCTACTACCCCGGCTGTTTTTATGCCCGCAACCGCTATATGGTCAGCCAAAGCCATGGAATCATTTACTATCTGGAAAAAGAAACAGGGGGTACCGCTTACACCATGCGCTGTGCCAAAAACAGCGGCTTAGAGCTTTTCCCTATTACTCTTTCTTCCGAATCCGAATGGTGATCTGGCACCCATCTTCCTGTTCCTCATCCTCATAAACCACATCCACCCCAGCCCGGCGGATGACCTCCACAGACTGTTTGATGGTATTGGTAAACAGGCGAAAATCCGTGACACAACGCTTTTCCTTCTGTTCCTGTTTCTCCGCCGCCGCTTTGGCACGCATTTTCTCCAAGGTATCTGCCACCAGTTCTTCTGTCTTGCGGACATTCAATTCCTCCCGGATCATTTGTTCCAGCACCACCGTTCTGGTTTCTTCATCAGGCAGTTTCAGCAATGCCCGGGCATGACGTTCCGTGAAGTTATTCTCCACCAAAAGCCGCTTCAGAGGGTCTTCCAGCTTCAGTATCCGCAGTTTATTGGCGATGAAAGACTGACTTTTGGATAGCTTTGCCGCCAATTCTTCCTGCGTCAGACCATAGTCCTCCATGAGATTCCGATAGCCTTCCGCTTCCTCCAGAAAAGACAAGTTCTGCCGCTGGATATTCTCCAGCAGAGCCAGCATAGCGCTGTCATACTCATTGACCTGCACCAGCAGGCAAGGCACCGTTTCCAGCCCAGCCAATTCTGCTGCCCGAAGCCTGCGCTCCCCCGCTACCAGTTCATAAGAACCGCCGCTCATTTTCCGCACCGTCAAAGGCTGCAAAATGCCATACTCCCGAATGGAGGCGGAAAGCTCCTCCAGGGCTGCCCGCTGGAAATAGCGTCGGGGCTGATAGGGATTGGAACGAATTTTTTCTATGGGAATCTGGTATACCACCGCATCTTTTTTCAACCGCATTTCGGGAAATTTCAATACTTCCATACAAACACTCCTTCTGTTCTGCCAAAGTCTGTAAAAAGGGGTTTTTTTCTGTTCCAGACAGCGGCAAACTCCCTTTTTCCACATTTTAGCACAGAAGGATTTCCCATCCCCAAAAACCGTACAACAAAAAAAGCAGACTCTCGACAGAAAGCCTGCTTTTTTGATTGCATTTTCTTATTTCAGTGGATTTTTATTGATTTTCCCTGCTTTTCTGGGATATGCCTTGGGTGTAGGCGCGGTCTTTTCGATGATGACCAGTTTATGCTGAAGGTCTGTGAAAGGGATTTCCACATCAATGACTTCTGCCACTTTGCCCCCCAGTTTTTTCAGGGCGCCTTGGGCTTCGTCGATTTCTCTGAGGGCATCGGGGCCTTTCAGTGCCGCCAGTCTGCCGCCTACTTTCACGAAAGGCAGGCAGAATTCCGCAAGGACTGCCAGATTTGCCACGGCTCTGGACACGCACAAATCGAACTGTTCCCGATAATCGGGGTTCTGTCCGCCGTCCTCTGCCCGACTATGGACATAATTCACGCCGGAAAGTCCTAGCTGATTACCCACTTCCTCCAGAAAACCGATGCGTTTCTGCAAAGAGTCCAGCAGGGTCATTTCCACCTCAGGACAGGCGATTTTCACGGGAATACCGGGGAAACCTGCCCCGGTGCCCACGTCGATGATTTTTTCCTGTCCGGTCAATGACAAATAGGGCAGGATGCTCAGGCAATCCACAAAGTGTTTCTGCACCACGTCTTTTTTGTCTGTAATGGCGGTGAGGTTCATTTTCTCATTCCATTCCAGCAGCAGGGACAGATAGGTCATAAACTGTGATGCCATTTCTTCTGTGAGGCTTACGCCCATTTTTTCACAGCTTTCCTGTAACAATGCCTTATGTTCCATAAGCTACTCCTTTTCGATACAATAGATTTTCCATTTGCCAAAGTCGTCAGGCTCTGCCACCATGCCAACGGAAATGACTTCCTTTTCTCCCGCCGCCGCAAGGGACAGGGTACGCATGCGCTCCCCTGTTTCTTTCACGAAAAAGCGGTATTTTTCCGCATGGGCAAAAACCCCTTTGATCTCTTCCAAGTCCGCACCGCTGATGGCGCTGGACAGATACCCTCTCGCTTCCTCTGTGCCCTCCTGTTTCAGAGCGTGGAGAAAGGCAAGGAGTGTGCCTTTTGGGCTGACCAGAGAGAAAAACGGGGATTTCCGGGCGGAAAGCACCGCATCCTCCAGCCGAAAGGCTTTATGATTGACGGGCAGAAACAGTTTCCTGCCCTGTGGTTTCGGCATAGGTTTGCCGTTCCATGAAAGAAAGAACATATTTCTTCCCCTCCTTCATTTCTCAGCCATTGCGTTTGTGCTGTTCCATATAAATGAGCAGAACGGAGATGTCCGCCGGGGAAACGCCTGTGATACGAGAAGCGTGACCCATGGAACGGGGACGAATGGCATTGAGTTTTTGACGGGCTTCCAAACGGAGACCCTGAATGGTTTCGTAGTCCAAATCTTCCGGCAGCAGGCGGTTTTCCAGCTTCTTGAACTGTTCCACCTGTTTCAGCTGCTGGCTGATATAGCCTTCGTATTTGATCTGGATATTCACCTGTTCCCGTACAGGGGCAGGCAATTCGGGGCGTTCCTTATCCAAGGGCGCCAGTTTTTCATAATCCAGTTCGGGACGTTTGATGAGGTCTGCCAGTTTCACGCCGGACTTGATGGGGGTACTGCCGTACTGTTCCAACAGTTCCAGTGTTTCTTTGGCAGGAGTGATGGTCAGGGCTTTCACCCTTTCGATTTCTGCTTCTGTCTGGCGTTCTTTTTCCAGCAACGCTTCATAGCGTTCGTCGGAAATCAGACCGATTTCATGACCGATGGGGGTCAGACGCTGGTCTGCGTTATCCTGACGGAGAAGCAGACGGAATTCCGCACGGGATGTCATCATACGGTAAGGCTCTTTGCTGCCTTTGCTGATGAGGTCGTCAATGAGAACGCCGATATAACCGTCGGAACGCTGAAGGATGATGGGGTCTTTCTGCTGGATATAACGAACGGCGTTGATACCGCCCATGAGCCCCTGTGCAGCCGCTTCTTCGTAGCCGGAGGAGCCATTGAACTGACCAGCGGAAAAGAGGCCGTGATAGTCCTTAAATTCCAAAGAAAGTTTCAGCTGGGTCGCGTCGATACAGTCATACTCGATGGCATATGCAAAACGGGTGATTTCGCAGTTTTCCAGACCGGGAATGGTACGGTACATGGCGATCTGCACATCCTCCGGCAAAGAGGAGGACATACCCTGAATATACATTTCTTCGGTCTTTTCCCCTTCGGGCTCTACGAACAGCTGGTGGCGTTCCTTATCGGCAAAACGCACCACTTTATCCTCGATGGACGGGCAGTAACGAGGGCCTGTGCCTTCAATCAAGCCGCCATACAAGGGAGAACGATGGAGATTATCCCGAATGACCTGATGGGTCTTTTCGTTGGTGTAAGTGAGCCAGCACAGATCCTGTTCTCTGGCAATGCCTTCCGGTGTGTTTTCAAAGGAGAAAGGCACAATGTCCGGGTCGCCGTACTGGGGCTGCATTTTGCTAAAGTCCAGAGAATTCCGGTTCATACGGGCAGGTGTGCCTGTTTTGAAACGGAACAGACGGATACCCATATCCAGCAAATTCTGGCTCAGTTTTGTGGCAGGCATCAGGTTATTGGGGCCGCTTTCGGTGATGCAGTCCCCTGTTAAACAGCGGCTTTTCATGTAAGTGCCCATGCAAAGCACAGCCGCTTTACAGCGGTAAATGGCACCGCCGGTGGTAACAACGCCCACCACTTTGTTATCTTCCATAAGGATTTCGGAGATTTCCGCCTGCTTGATGCGCAGATGGGGAGTCATCTCCAAGGTGTGTTTCATTTCCTCGTGGTATCTTGTTTTGTCCGCCTGTGCCCGCAGAGAGTACACAGCGGGGCCTTTGCCTGTATTCAGCATTTTGGTCTGAATATAGGTCTTATCGATATTCTTGCCCATTTCGCCGCCCAATGCGTCGATTTCACGGACAAGGTGGCCTTTGGAGCTGCCGCCGATGGAGGGGTTACAGGGCATCATAGCGATGCTGTCCAGACTGATGGCAAACAGCACTGTTTCCATACCCAGTCTGGCTGCTGCCAATGCTGCTTCACAACCTGCATGACCGCCGCCCACAACGGCAATATCTATGGTTTCTGCTTCGTACATGATCTATTTTCACCTCTATTTGAAGATTTCTTTCTTCCACATGGATTTCCATTGTACCATTTTATGAGAAAAACCCCCGGAATGCAAGGATTTTCGAGGGTTTCTCCAAAAAAAACATATTTTACGCCTCTGCGGGCTTTTTGCCTGCCTCCAGTTTTTTCATGGCGTTGTTGAACTGGTAAGCGAACATGATGGCTGTGGTGGCCACAGCAATCAGGTCTGCCACTGGTTCCGCAAGAAAAACGGCTCTGTCTTTCTGCTCCAGAATGGCAGGCAGGATATAAATCAAAGGAATGAGCAATATGATTTTTCTATAAACCGCCAAGAACAGGGATGTTTTGGCGTTGCCAATGGCAATGAATGTCTGCTGGCAGGCAATCTGGATACCGAAAATACCAGAGAGTGCCATATAATGCCGCAGTGCCCAGGCTGTATAAGTCAGGAGCTGTTCATCCCCCGTAAACATAGACGGAATCAATCGAGGAACCACCATACAGATTGCCCACAGTATCAGCGAATAAGTCAAGCAATACCGCAGCAGCAAACGGAAGGTCTGACGCACACGATCCGCGTTGCCAGCACCGAAATTATACCCTGTAATGGGCTGTGCCCCCTGGGTAAAGCCCTGCAAAGGCAGCATGGAAAACTGCATGATGCTGGTGAGAATACTCATGGCGCCTACGGCAATATCCCTGCCGTAACGATACAGAGAGGAATTGAAGCAAACGCTGATGGCACTTTCCGTTGCCTGCATGATAAAGGGGGACATCCCCAGCAGCAGACAAGGCCCTACTACGGAGCCACGGAGGCGGAAATACTTTTTCTGCAATTTCAGTATGGTTTTCTTTCCTGTCAAAAAGCGCAGTACCCAGATAGCGGAAACTGCCTGAGAAAGGATGGTGGCAAGAGCCGCACCTTTGACACCCATATGGAAACCGAAAATGAAAATGGGGTCAAGAACGATATTGATGACCGCACCAATGACAACGGTAGCCATACTGATTTTAGCAAAGCCCTGGGCGGTGATAAAAGCATTCAGACCCAGAGCGAACTGTACAAAAATGGTACCCAAGGTATAAATGCGCATATAGTCCATGGCATAGCCGATGGTGTTTTCACTGGCGCCGAATGCCATAAGGATGGGCTCCGCAAATCTGCGGAAAAATACCGTCAGCACCAATGCGATGATGATGAGCATGATAAAGCTGTTACCCAATGTATAATGTGCTTCTTCGTTATCGCTTCTCCCCATGAGAACGGAAGCACGTGGAGCGCTGCCCATACTCACCAGCGCCGCAAAAGCTGTAATGAGCATGATGATAGGCATGCAGACCCCTACCCCTGTTAATGCCAATGCCCCAATGTCAGGAATGTGCCCGATATACATACGGTCAACCACATTATAAAGGACGTTGACCACCTGCGCTGTAATGGCAGGGATGGCCAATTGTCTTAATAATGTCTTGACATTTGCCGTACCCAGTACGTTATCCTGTCCAGATGGGTTCATATGTTTCTACCTTCTTTCCTTTATTTTCCCAAACAGAATTTGGTGAAGATGCGGTCGATGATTTCCTCATCGGCTACATCGCCGGTGATTTCCCCTAATGCCCGACTGGCGTCCTGCAAGTCCATGGAAATGAAATCCTCGGGCATACGGGTGCCGATGGTTACAAGGCAGCGTTCCATGGCTTCTTTGGCCTGATAGAGCGCGTTTTTATGACGGGTATTGCCCAAAAGGGCGTCGTCTGCCGTGGCTGCCTGACCGCTGAAGAACAATGTCTTGATGGCATCTATAAGGGCATCGAAACCAGTATTTTCCTTGACGGAAACGAACAGAATCTGTTCCTTTGGTACGAACTGTTCCAATTCTTCCAGAGAAAGTTTCTGTTCCAAATCGGATTTATTCAGCATGACAATGCTGTGTTTTCCATCAATGAAGGACAAAATTTCTCTATCCTCTGCTTCCAGCGGACGGGAGGCATCCAGCATCATGAGGATCAGGTCTGCCTGTTCCGCATAGGCTTTGGATTTTTCCACGCCCATTTTTTCCACTACATCCCCTGTTTCACGGATACCTGCGGTATCTACGATTTTGACGGGGATGCCGTCGATATTGATATATTCCTCTACGGTGTCACGGGTGGTACCGGGAATGTCTGTGACGATGGCGCGGTCTTCTTCCAAGAACCAGTTCAAGAGAGAGGATTTGCCTACATTGGGTTTCCCAACAATAACGGTCTGCAAACCTTCCCGCAGGATTTTCCCTCTGTCTGCCCCTGCAAGGAGTCTTTCCATACGGGCAAGGAGTTTCTTTGCGCCCTTCTCCATGGAATCGTATGTTTCTTCTTCGATGTCGTAGTCTGGATAGTCAATGACAGCTTCGATGGAAGCGATCATGTCGATGATTTCCTGACGCATCTGACGGACTTCTGTTTTCAGCCTGCCTTCCAGCTGGTTCACAGCTGCCTGACGGGACAGTTCTGTTTTGGACTGGATCAGGTCAATGATGGCTTCTGCCTGGGTCAGGTCGATACGACCATTGAGGAAGCCACGTTTTGTAAATTCACCGGGTTCTGCCAGTCTGGCGCCGGCGTTCAACAGTGCCTGAAGGACACGCTGGGTCACCAGAAAACCGCCATGGCAGTTCACTTCCACAATGTCTTCTTTTGTGTAGGTATGGGGGGCCTTCATGACAGAAACTAGCACTTCGTCAATGACTTCCCCGTCGGGGCCATCGGTGATCTTCCCATAGGAAAGGGTATGGCTGGGTTTTTCCGTCAGTTTCTTTTTGCCCTGGAAAATGGTGTCCGCCAAAGCGATGCAGCCATTTCCGCTCATGCGGACGATGCCGATGCCGCCGCTGCCCAGTGGTGTGGAGATGGCAGCAATGATGTCGTCCAGAAAATTTGCCTGCTGCAGCATAGATAAATCCCCTTTCTTTTCTGTTTGTAGAAAAAGGCGTCCGCAGGGTATCTCCCCGTCGGCCGCCTTCTTTTGTAAAATTTATGCTTCTGCTTTTTCCATTCTTTCCGCTCTTTCGTGTCTTTCGCCGCGTTCCATTTTTCTGGAATCTCTGGGCTGACCGTTTTTGCCTTTCAGTGCAATGACTACATTACGGAAAGGTTCTTCCCCTTCACTGAATGTTGTCACATAGCGGTCATTCTGCAGTGCAGAGTGGATGATTCTTCTTTCATAAGGGTTCATAGGTTCCAGCACCACATTTTTTCTGGTGTGTTTTACCTTTTTCGCCAGGTTGAACGCCAGTGTTTCCAGTGTTTCTTTTCTTCTCTGGCGGTAGTTTTCTGTATCCAGCATGACGCTGATGTAAGACGCGCTGTTTTTGTTGACTACCAGGTTTACCAGGTACTGCAAAGCGTCCAGTGTCTGACCTCTTTTGCCGATGAGAATCCCCATATCGTCACCGGTCAGGTCAACCAGCAGGTGTTTATCCTGCATTTTTGTTTCGATTTTGATAATCAGTCCCATGGACAGGAATACTTCACGCAGGAAGTTTTCTGCCGCTTTTTCGGGATTAAAGTTTTTCTTTACCAGTACAACGGCGTCTTTGCCGCCGAACATACCCAGAAAGCCTTTGGAGCCTTCTTCAATAACGGTAATGGTGACCTCGTCTTTTTCCGCCTGCAATTCTGCCAGCGCAGCTGCAACGGCTTCGTCGATGGTCTTACCGGATTTTCTGATTTCGTCCATTTCTTACAACGCCCCCTCAGCCAGTTTCTTTTTGTAGAATTTCTGCAGGAAGATCTGCTGCAGAATACCGAAGATGTTACTGATTGTCCAGTAAACACCCAGACCTGCAGGAACCTGCAAACAGAAGAATGCCATCATGATGGGCATGAAATACAGCATCATTTTGTTCATGCTCTGTGTCATGGCTGCTGCCTGATCGTTTTCCGCGTTTGCGGTGGTGTTCATCAGGGATGTCATGACTTTAGACTGCAGGAATGTGGTCACACCTGCCACGATGGGCACGATGACGCTGGGGAAACTCAGACCACACTTACTTACCAGTGGAATGGTCAGGAAAGTTTCGATATTGTTCTTTGTATCCAGCAGAGGCAGCAGTGCATTGCCGCTGTCGCCCAGAACACTCAGGATGTTGCTCCAGTCGTCTGCTTTGATGTTGGCTACCAGCATAACAACGTCATTGACGTTGCTCAGATCCAATGTACCCAGGTTTTTATAAGTATCTACCAGATCCTGGGCGTAAGGTGTGAACGCTTCCATACGCAGCGCCGCGGGAATCTGGATGATGGCATTGGCAATATCTGTGTAGTTGTTGCCGATGACATCAACGTAAACATACGCATTCTGGAAAATATAGTACAGTGCGTACAGGATAGGAAGCTGGATCAGCATAGGCAGGCAGCCGCCCATAAGGTGTACGCCGTTTTTCTTCTGGAAGTCCTGCAATTCCAGCGCCATTCTCTGCTGAGACATGGTGTCAGTCTTGCCTTTGTATTTATCTCTGATTTTGTTCATCTCAGGCTGAAGCTGCTGCATCTTAAAGGAAGATTTCTGCTGCTTCATCATCAGAGGGAACAAGATAAGTTTCACGATTAAGGTAAAAATGATGATGGCAATACCCAGCGCACCTGCACTGACACTGCCGTAAATGCCGTTAAAGAGCATGTTATAGATTTTGCCAAGAACGATGGCAATGGGTTCGAAAATACCCGGTTCTCGCACCATACGCATGGTGGACAACAACATCAATTCATTCACTTTTTTGCCTCCTTACAACACCAAACATGAGAATTTTTTCTGCACTTAAAATCAGTGCAATCAAACAAAAAAAATCAAGGCACCGGATCATAGCCGCCTTCATGAAAAGGATGGCACTTCAATAACCGCCGCACCGCAAGATAGCCGCCCTTTAAGGCACCATACTTCAAGATGGCTTCATAGGCGTATCTGGAACAGGTGGGGGTAAAACGGCAATGGGGCCCGATATAAGGGGAGATCCCCAGCTGATACAGACGAATGAGAAACAAAAATACTTTTTTTACCATACGAACATATCATCTCACTTTTTTTCCGCTTCCTCCGGGCAGAAGAAATTATGTTTTTTCATCAAATGACGCAGAGAGTCCTGCACTTCCCAATAGGAAGCCTCGTTGCAGGATACCCGGGCAATGACCACGATGTCATAGCCTCTTTTGAGCTCTGCTTCCATACTGCGGTAGCTTTCCCGGATCAGGCGGGTCACATGGGAGCGGACAACACTCTTGCCGACTTTTTTGCTGACGGAAATGCCCAGACGGTTTTCCGCCGTGCCGTTTTTGATGATATACATCACCAGACGGCGATTGGCAAAAGATCTGCCCTTATGATATACATAGCGAAACTGAAAATTCTTTTTCAGGGATTGTGTAAAAAGCATGGTCATCCAGCTCCCTTCCCGATTTGCCTAAAAAAATTTTTTCCAATGACGAACAAAAGGCCACATTCTGCGGCCTTAATTTACTCTTGGTATCATCGAAAATTATGCGGACAGTACTTTTCTGCCTTTTCTTCTTCTTGCAGCCAGCACTTTTCTGCCGTTTGCAGTTCTCATTCTTTTTCTGAAGCCGTGTTCTCTGCTTCTCTGTCTTTTCTTGGGCTGAAATGTCATTTTCATTGTACATGCACCTCCTTTGTCCTTGCAGGGTTTTAACGCCCTTTTTACGAGCACTGCTACTATTATAGTGAAAAAGCAAGTCCCCGTCAAGAAAAAAATATCCGCTACAAGGGGAATTTACGGCTTTTTTTCCATTTTTCGCAAAAAATTGTACGAAATTCCATACAGAAAAAAGTACATTTGGAACTCTTTGGGACTTTTTGTTCTATATATTGTAATTAACCTTATTTTTTCTCTGTGTTCTTTTTCAATAAAAAATACAGAAAAAATATGGACTATCAAAAAACGGACTGCTGTTTTTGTGTGATTTTCCGTTTTTTTGACAAAAAAATCACAAGTTGTGCCATTTGCTTTTTTGGCTAAAATCAGACTTTTCCACAATTCAGTCCATTTTTTCATTGCGGTTGTGGATAACTTTTGTTATACTGAAAGACAGAATCAAAATGAGATGTGCCTCCGCGGCAGGCAGCTGTCTTGACGTACCGAATACCAAAAGGGAAACAGAGAGCTGTTTTTTTGTCTGAAAATTTGCCGAAAAAAACCGTCCTGCATTGGCGGAACTTGCAAAAAAGGGGCTCCCTTTGACGACAGCGGCTGGATTTTTGTCCTTTTTTTCAGCTATTCCACAATTTCCACGCCTCTTTTCAGAAAGTTATCCACAAGCTGTTGATAACCCTGTGTATAACTTTTGTGAGCTGTGGATTTTCTGCGGATGAAAAAAATATGGTTTGCATCAAAAGACCGAAATTTCCATTTTTTCGGGATTGTGTAAAACAACGGGACTGTTTTTCCACACCGCTGTGTATAAAAAATGAAATGTGTTGTCCATACACAGGGAAAAAACAGGGGACTGTGGGCAAATGAAAAAGTTATCCACAGCATCGGAACATCGGATTTTTGAAAAAGAAATGTAATAGGAGGATTGTTTATGGACATCAACCAATCTTGGAACGCGGCTTTGAAGCTCATCGAACAGGAAATTTCCTCATCCATCGGTTTTGAAACCTGGATTCTGCCCATTGTGCCTGTGGGCATCGACGGCAGCCGTTTTCTGCTGCAAGTCAGTGACAACGTCTGTAAGGAAATTCTGGAAAAACGTCATCTGACCCTCATTCGCAGCGCTCTGAAGAACGTGACGGGCATCAATTACGACATCGTCATCCTGACAGAAGGGGAAAAAACTCCCGTTCATACCACAGCAGAAGTGAAAAAGGAAGAAAGCGGCGATGTGGCGCGGAATCTGAATCCCAAGTATGTATTCAGCTCTTTCGTGGTGGGCAACAGCAACCGTATGGCTCACGCGGCATCCCTTGCCGTTGCCGAATCTCCGGCAAAAGCCTACAACCCTTTATTTTTGTACGGAAACTCCGGGCTGGGCAAAACCCACCTGATGCATTCCATTGCCCACTTTATATTGGATAAGAATCCGGCGGCGAAGGTGCTTTACGTTACTAGCGAAACCTTCACCAACGAGCTGATCCTGTCCATCCAGAACAACAAAAACGAGGAATTCCGCAACAAATACCGGAACATTGACGTGCTCCTCATCGACGATATTCAGTTCATTTCCAAAAAAGAAGGGACACAGGAAGAATTTTTCCATACATTTAATGCGCTGTATGAATCCAACAAACAGATCATTATTTCTTCCGACCGTCCGCCCAAGGAAATCAAGACACTGGAAGACCGTCTGCGCAGCCGTTTCGAATGGGGCCTTATCGCAGATATTCAGCCCCCTGACTACGAAACAAGAATTGCCATTCTGCGGAAAAAAGCGGATCGTGACAACCTCCATGTGCCCGACGAAGTCATGGCCTACATCGCGAAAAATATCGTATCCAACATCCGTGAACTGGAAGGGGCGCTGACCCGTATCGTGGCTTACGCAACCCTGACAAATCAGGAAATCACACTGGCGCTGACAGAAAAAACCCTCCGGGATGTTTACAGCGAAAACGCGCAGGCGCCTCTGACACCACAGCTCATTCAGGAGATTGTGGCAAGACGCTACAACATCAGCGTAGAGGACATTCAGGGCAACAAAAAGCCCAAAAACATCGCCTTTCCCAGACAGGTATCCATGTACCTGTGCCGGAAATTATTAGACATTTCCCTGCCCAAAATCGGCGAAAGCTTCGGCGGCAGAGACCATACCACCGTCATCCATGGCATTTCCAAGATCGAAAAGCAGATGGAAAATGACGAAGCACTGAAAAATACCATCATGGAACTGGAAAAAGAAATCAAAGAACGGTAAAAAGAGCGGCAAAAGCCTGTGGATAAGTCTGTCCCCATGGGGCTGTGAAATTCCTTGGGACAGGCTGTGGATAAATGGAGGGGAAAATAGGCCCCTGTGGAAAGTGTTTATAAGGCGGGTAGTTGTCCTTGGCTTTTCCACATGGTTGTCCCTCGGTGGTTTTTCCCATGATTTCAAGGAAAAATGACGTTTTCCACAGTTTCCACACCCTCTACTGCTACTGCTACGAACCAAATTCTATTATTCTATCTATGCACTGTGAACAAAAAGGAGATGTGTATAAATGAAACTCATGTGCGGCAAAGAAACCTTGCTGAACTTCATCAATATCGTGAACAAAGCTGTCTCCTCCAGAACGACACTTCCCATTTTGGAATGTATTCTGCTGACAGCAGACCAAAGAGGCTTCACCATGACAGCCAATAATCTGGAACTGGGTATCCAGACTGCACCCATTGATGCAGATGTGCTGGAAAAAGGTGAAATCGCCATTGAAGCAAAAATTTTCCATGAAATCATCCGTCGTTTGAACGGCGATACAGTGACACTGGAAACCGATGAGAAAAACAGCATCACCATCACTGGCGGTACTTCCCGTTTTACCATTATGGGTCAGAGCGGCGATGATTTTCCCGCACTGCCTGATGTGGCACAGGAAGAAGCTTATACTCTGGGACAGAATGAACTGCGTAATTTGATCCGTCAGACCATTTTCTCCATTTCTCAGGAATCTACCAAACAGATCCTCACTGGGGAACTGTTCGAAATGAAAGAAAATGCGTTGCAGGTGGTTTCCATCGACGGCTACCGCATTTCCTTCCGCAAAAGCCCTCTGGAACATGACTTTACAGAAAAGAGCGTTGTGGTTCCCGGCAAAACTTTGACAGAACTGACAAAAATCCTTTCTCAGGAAGAAGAAGATAAGGTGCACCTGTATTTCACAGATAAGCACGTGCTGTTCGATCTGGGCATGGCAACTATGGTTTCCCGTCTGCTGGAAGGGGAATATGTAAGCTATGAAAATAACTTCACTGAAGATTTCAAAACAAAGATCATCATTGATACAAATGAATTGATTCAGGCTTTGGAACGTGCGTCTTTGGTTTCCAGAGATAATCGCAAAACACCCGTGCGTCTGGAACTGAAACCCAATGTATTGGTCATCACAGCAAGAAGTGATATGGGCACCGCTTATGAAGAAGTGCCTAACGAAACAGACGGCGACGAAATGCAGATCGCTTTCAATCCTCGTTATCTCATTGAAGCACTGCGTGCCATCGACGATGAAAAAGTGGCAATCCGCTTTACCGGATCTCTCAGCCCTTGTACCATCGTGCCTCTGGAAGGCAAGGCTTATCAGTATTTGATCCTGCCTCTGCGTATGTGATGAGCATATGTTGATGAGAAAATAAAAGAAAGAGAAGCAATGACCATAGACTGAAAGGAGTTCATAGATGTATATGATCATGCGTGCTGTGCAGATCTTGGCACTGGTGGTATTTTTGTGGGGCAGCGCCAATGATAACGCACAGAATCTTGTTGGGAATGGTGCGCCCATTCTGGTTTGGGGAAGTTTTGCGGTAATGATTATCGCGGCATATCTGGGCGCAAAAGAACGGCAGAAAAGCGGCGCGGTGACAAAAGAACAGACCATGGCGGAAAATAAACGCTCCATCATACTGATGGCTGTGATTGTCATCGCCGTAATCCTTATGGGGATTTTGTAATTTGCAGAAAAGATTGCAGATAAACGGAAAGGGGCTTCGTTTATGTATATTGTACTGCGGATATTGCAGATTGTTGCATTGGTGGTGTTTTTGTGGGGCAAATCCAATAACAATGCGGAACATCTGATGGGGGCAGGTGGGCCTTTCCTGGTTTGGGGAAGTTTTGCGGTGATGATCATCGCGTCCTATCTGTCAAGAAAAGAATATCTGAAAAATCATGAGGTAACACAAGAACAGATGACGGCTGGAAATCGCCGTTCCTGGATCCTTGTAGTAGTAATCCTTCTGGCGGCAGCAGCATTGACTGCCGTGCAGTTTTTCATGAAAGACTGATTTTTAGGGAAAGGAGTGGAAATCATGGATAAAGTCTATATTCATACAGAATATATCAAGCTCCAGCAGGTGCTGAAGCTGGCAGGGCTCATCGATCAGGGCTCTGACGTGAAAGTATTTTTGGCAGACGGCGTTGTCTATGTCAATGGGGTTATGGCAACGGAACGCGGCAAAAAAATCCACCCCGGTGATGTGGTGGAAGTCAAAGGCATGGGCAAAGTAGAGGTTTTGGCGGAAGACTGATTTTTCTGGGAAAGGGGCAGTTCCTATGGAAAAAAACAATTACAAACCTTTGATATTATGTGTGCTATTTCTGGTCATCGTTGTCATTGGTTGTACTTTCTGGACGAATTGGCAGAATCGTCCTCTTTTGGGCAATACAGATGAGGAAATCTGCGAAACCATTGCCCGTACAGAGAAAGTAAAAAAAGCGACAATTGATCTGAAACAGGTGAAGGATGGGGAAATAGATGGGCATACTTACCGCTGCGCTCTTTATGTGACAGAAGATGATACCAACCATCCAACGTTAGCCATGTTTCGGCAGGATGCAGACGGGAATTTTATATGGTATGAGGGAGATATTTCTTCCGGTCATTCCATCTATCGTATGCCAAGCCCGCCTGATACTCAGGTTTATGAATATGTCTTTCCCATAGAAGGAACGGACTATCATTTCTTTTATGTGACTGGGGAAGATGTTGCCTATCTTGCGGACGGGGCAGGGAATTCCTATGCTGTGGGAGAAATACGTCCAGCGCTGCTGGCTTTCCTTCCTTACTGGGACAATCTGGATACGGAATATCTGGATACGGAATATCTGGATGCACAAGGCAACCCTTTGTGGTAAAGGGGGATTGCTATGAGAAAATATGTGAAGGTGCTGGCAGAAGACTGATTTCTCAGAAAAGGAGGCATTTCTCATGGGCAGTAGAGAACGAATCCCTTTGGTTTTGTGTGTGGTGTTTCTTGTTATCGCCGTCATTGGCTGTACCCTCTGGACAAAATGGCAGAACCGTCCTCTTTTGGGCAATACGGATGAGGAAATCTGCGAAACCATTGACCGCATGGGGAGAGGACGGAAGGAAGAAATCCATCTGAAACATGTGGAGGATGGGGAAGTGGACGGATATACTTACCGCTGCGTCTTTTATGAGAGCGGAGAAAATGAGGACTATCCCCAATTGGTCATGTTCCGGCAGGATGAAGATGGGAATTTTCTATGGTATGAAGGTAAGCTTTCTCGTTTTAGTCATGTTTACGCTATGCCAGACCCGCCGGATACCCAGGTTGACGAATATCTCTTTTCTCTGGAAGAAGTGCGCTATCATTTCTTTTATGTGACCGGGGAAGATGTGGCATATCTCACGGACGGGGCAGGGAATGTCTATTCAGTGGGAGAAGAACGCCCGGCGTTTCTGACTTTCCTGCCTTACTGGGACAATATGGATATGCAATATCTGGACGCGGAAGGCAATCCTTTGTGGTGACCGCTTTGCATAAACTTAAAATCTCTATGCATGGGTATTATGCATAATTTATAATTATAATAAAAAGGTGCATATTTATGTATATTAAAGAAGTATCTTTACAGGGGTTCCGCAATCTGGAGCCCCTCCATATTGCGCCTACGGCAGGCATGAATCTGTTTTACGGCGATAACGCTCAGGGGAAAACCAATTTTCTGGAATCCCTTTATTTTTGTGCCCTGGGACGTTCTCTTCGGGGCAGAAGCGAGCAGCAGCTCATTGCCTTTGGGGAGGAAGAAAGCCATATCCGTCTGGAAGTGATGCGGAAAAACAGGGGTGACCGCATTGACGTCCACCTGAAACGGGACGAGAAAAAAGGCATTGCCGTCAACGGCATTCCTGTGAAAAAAATGGGGGAATTGTTCGGTACCCTTTACGCTGTCATATTCTCGCCCGAGGATTTGTCCCTCATCAAAGACGGCCCGGCGGAGCGCAGACGGTTTTTGGATATGGAACTAAGCCAGATCAGCAATGTGTATTTTTATGACCTTCAGCAGTATTATCGCGTGCTGAAACAGCGGAACAATCTGCTGAAAGAAATCAAAGTGAAGCCTGCTTTGGCGGATACCCTTTTCGTCTGGGATGAACAGCTCATTGAGCGAGGCGAGCGAATCATGGCTGTGAGAGCCAAATTTTTAGCCCGTCTGGACGAGATTGCGACCCAGAGGCATGAAATATTGACGGGAGGCAAAGACTGCCTTAAAACGGAATATAAGCCAAATTGCGAGGGGGGCAGTCTCCGGGAAAAGCTGGAGCGGAGTTTAGACCGGGATATTTACACCGGTTCCACCAACGCAGGCCCCCACAAAGACGACATCCTTTTTCTGGTCAATGGCAAGGATGTGAAGCAGTTCGGCTCCCAGGGACAGCAGCGGACAACGGCCCTTTCCGCAAGATTGGCAGAAATTGAGCTGATTCGGGAGGAAACGGGAGAAAGTCCTGTACTGCTGTTGGATGATGTCTTGTCGGAACTGGACGGCAAGCGGCAGAAATACCTCATGGAAAGCATTGAGGGCTTGCAGGCATTTCTCACTTGTACCGGCATTGAGGATGCTGTCCGCAGTTATTTGAGCAGGGAAAACCTGTTTTATGTGAAAAACGGAAAAATCGGCAAGAAATGATCTCTCTGTCTGGTGACAGGGAGATTTTTTAATGTTTCGATTCGTGATAAAACATTTGGGGAAATTTTCCGCAAATCTTCTTTTGCTGTGGATGGCAGTTTGTCCACGCCAGAAAGAATTTCTGTTTTTTTACCCAAAATCCATAATTAAGGTTAGAAGCCATTGGAAATAATACATAAAAATGCCTGTTTTCCTTGAAAAATCAATGTTTTTATGATATAATACCACTATGATTTACCGGATGCAGGAACATCCGATTTTTTTGGGGCAATTTTTCCTGAAAATCTGGGAAATTGCTAAGATTATGTGAGGAGAGGAAAATATGTCAGCAGAATATAATGAAAGCCAAATCCAGGTCTTGGAAGGTCTGGAAGCGGTGCGCAAACGCCCGGGCATGTATATCGGCTCCACCAGTGAAAAGGGGCTCCACCATCTGGTATACGAAATCGTGGATAATGCCGTGGACGAAGCCCTGGCAGGCTTCTGTACGGAGATCACCGTTACCATCCACCCCGACAATTCCATTTCTGTATTGGATAACGGTCGTGGTATCCCTGTGGGTATCCACCATCAGAAAGGCATTTCCGCTTTGGAGGTTGTATTCACCATACTGCATGCAGGTGGTAAATTCGGCGGCGGCGGATATAAAGTATCCGGCGGTCTGCACGGTGTAGGTGCGTCCGTTGTAAACGCCCTGTCCACATGGCTCTATGTCAACGTCTATTCCGACGGCAAAATCTATGAACAGCGCTACGAAAGAGGCAATGTCCTTTGCCCTGTCCATGAAATCGGCACCACAGACAAACACGGTACCTTCGTTCATTTCCTGCCCGATCCGGAAATTTTTGAAGAAACGGTGTTTACCTATGATGTTCTGAAACAGCGCCTCAGAGAAACAGCTTTCTTGACAAAAGGCCTGAAAATCAACCTCATCGACCTGAGAAAAGGCAAGGAACAGGAACGTTCCTTCCACTACGAAGGGGGCATCAAGGAATTTGTTGCTTATATCAACAAAAACCGTCAGCCTCTTTATGACAATATTTTCTACGCCACCGGCGAAAAGGACGGCGTGCTGGTGGAAGTGGCTTTCCAGCATAACGACGGCTACACAGAAAATATCTTTACGTTTGTTAACAACATCAATACCCCCGATGGCGGTACCCATCTGGTGGGCTTTAAATCCGGTCTGACCAAGACCATCAACGACTACGGCAAAAAAATCGGCATCATCAAGGATTCCGACAAGAAACTTTCCGGCGATGACGTGCGGGAAGGCATGACAGCCGTTGTCAGCATCAAAGTGGGCGACCCTCAGTTTGAAGGCCAGACAAAGGCAAAACTGGGCACCAGTGAGGCAAAAGGCGCCGTAGAAGCCGTTTTGAGCGAATATTTGACCTATTTCCTGGAAGAAAACCCGGCAGTAGGTAAAATCATCATCGAAAAAGGTCTCATGGCTTCCAGAGCCCGTGACGCCGCCAGAAAGGCAAGAGAACTTGTCCGCCGCAAAACAGGTCTGGAAAATACCCGTATGCCCGGGAAACTGACAGACTGCACCAGCCGCAACCCTTATGAATGCGAAATCTATATCGTCGAAGGGGATTCCGCCGGCGGTTCGGCTATCAAAGCCCGTGACCCCAAAACACAGGCCATCCTGCCTCTGCGTGGTAAAATTTTGAACGTGGAAAAAGCAAGACTAGATAGAATCCTCAACAGTGAGGAAATCCGGAATATGATCACCGCATTCGGCACAGGTATTTCCGATGATTTTGACATGGAAAAACTCCGTTATCATAAAATCGTTATCATGACCGATGCGGACGTGGACGGCGCGCATATCCGTACACTGCTTTTGACATTCTTCTATCGCTATATGCCCCAGCTCATCGAGGGCGGAAAGGTGTATATCGCCCAGCCCCCTCTCTATCGGGTAGAGAAGAACAAAAAGCATTATTACGTTTATGACGACGCCCAGCTGGAAGAACTTTACAAGGAAATCGGCAGAGATAACATCAAAGACGTACAGCGGTACAAAGGTCTGGGTGAAATGGACTACGATCAGCTCCGTGACACCACCATGGCCGTGGAACACCGTATTTTGAAAAAAGTTGACATCAGAGACGCCCTTTTGGCAGATGAAATCTTCAGCATGCTCATGGGGGACAGTGTAGAACCCAGACGGGAATTTATCGAGGAAAACGCGCAGTATGCGGAAATGGACTTCTGATGAAAGGGATTGAGGTGAAACCATGAGTGAAGTAAACAACGAGATGGATAAGATCGTTTCCGTGGACATCAACGAGGAAATGAAGCAGTGCTATATCGACTACGCCATGAGCGTTATCGTAGCCAGAGCTTTGCCCGATGTCCGGGACGGTCTGAAGCCTGTACAGAGAAGAATTCTCTACTCCATGAGCGAAATGAATCTGGAGCCCAATAAACCCTATAAAAAGTCCGCCCGTATCACCGGTGATACCATGGGTAAATACCACCCCCACGGTGACAGCTCCATCTATGCGGCAATGGTGCGTATGGCGCAGAATTTCTCCATGCGTTATATGCTGGTAGACGGTCATGGGAACTTTGGCTCCATTGACGGCTATGGCGCAGCGGCAGCCCGTTACACCGAAGCACGTATGTCCAAGGTGTCTGCGGCTATGCTGGCGGACATCGAAAAAGATACCGTAGATTTTGTGCCCAACTACGACGAAACAGAAAAAGAACCTGTGGTACTGCCCGCAAGAATTCCAAACTTGCTTATCAATGGTTCCTCCGGTATCGCCGTTGGTATGGCAACCAATATCCCTCCCCATAACCTGGGAGAAGTCATCGACGGCCTGACCGTCATGATTGATAATAAAATCAATGGCAAGGAAACCGATGTGGAAGAACTGATGGAATATATCAAAGGCCCTGACTTCCCCACCGGTGCAACCATTCTGGGCAAAAGCGGCATCCGCGCCGCATATCGTACCGGACGCGGTAAGATTCTGGTGCGTTCCACAGCGGAAATCCAGCCCATGGGCAACGGCAGAGAAAAGATCGTTGTAACGGAAATTCCTTACATGGTCAATAAACTCCGCCTCATCGAAAAGATTGCCGAACTGGTAAAAGAAAAACGTGTGGACGGCATCAGCGATTTGTACGACGCTTCCGCCGGCGATGATATTCAGATCATCATCGAGCTGAAAAAAGATGCCAACGCTAACGTCATCTTGAATCAGCTTTATAAATATACACAGCTTCAGGAAAGCTTCGGCGCCATCATGATTGCCCTGGTAAACGGCAAACCTGCTGTGCTGAATCTCCAGCAGATGCTGTCTGAATACCTGAAACATCAGGAAGAAGTGGTGACCCGCCGTACAAAATTCAATCTGGATAAGGCGGAAAAACGTGCCCATATTCTGGAAGGGCTGCGTATTGCCATTTCCAATATCGACGAAGTCATCCGCATCATCCGTACCAGCTACGATAACGCAAAGGAACGCTTGATGGAACGCTTTGGTCTGTCTGAAATCCAGGCACAGGCCATTCTGGAAATGCAGCTGCGCAGACTGCAAGGACTGGAACACGAAAAAATCGACGCGGAATATAAAGATTTGCAGGAAAAAATCGCTTATTATAAATCTCTGCTGGCGGACGAAGCCAAACTGTTGGGTGTTATCCGTGATGAAATGCAGGATATCAAAAATAAATACGCAGACCCCCGTCGTACCCAACTGGTGGCAAACCCCGGCGAAATCGACGTGGAAGACCTTATTGACGAGGAAACATGCGTATTCACTCTGTCTAACCTGAACTATGTAAAACGTACACCTCTGATGACTTATAAGAGCCAGAACCGTGGCGGACGTGGTATCGTTGGGATGCAGACAAGGGATGAGGACTTCGTGAAAGACCTGTTCCTGTGCTCCACCCACGACACCATCCTGTTCTTCACAGACCATGGCAGAGTGTACCGTCTGAAGGGCTACGAAGTACCCGAAGCAGGCAGAACCGCAAGGGGTATGGCCATTGTCAACCTGCTGGAAATCGCCCCTGATGAATCTGTCACAGCGGTGATTCCCGTGAAGGAATTCAGAGAAGACCGTTATCTGGTGATGCTGACAAAACAGGGTCTCATTAAGAAAACAGATATGGCAAGTTACAGCAATATCCGCAAAGGTGGTTTGATTGCCATTAACCTGCGTGAAGATGATAGCTTGATCTCCGTTATGACTACCGAAGGGGAAGACGAAATTCTGGCAGCAACCAGAAATGGTATGGGCATCCGTTTCAGTGAAAAAGATGTCCGTCCCATGGGCAGAACAGCTACCGGCGTGAAAGCCATTTCCCTGAGAGAAGGGGATTATCTGGTTTCCGCCATCAAAATGAGCCCCACAGCAAAAGTCCTCAACGTAACGGAAAAAGGCTTCGGCAAACAGACATTGCCCGAAGAATTCAAAGTCCAGTATCGTGGCGGTATGGGTGTGAAGATCCATCAGCTTACAGAAAAAACAGGACTGCTGACCGGCGTGCTAATGCTGGAAGAAAATGAGGAAATCATGCTTATCACTTCCGAAGGTGTTATCATCCGACTGCGGGGAGCGGATATTTCTACCATCGGCAGAGTTTCTCAGGGTGTCAAACTCATGAATCTGGATGAAGGCGTCAGCGTGGTAGGCATTGCCAAGATCACCGAGGACGACATCGAATCCGAGGAAGAAGAACTGGCAGAAATGGAAGAAAAAGCGGCTGCGGAAAACGCAGAAAACGAAGAAATCACCGTTTCTGAAGATACAGAAGCATAAAACAGAATCAAAAAAATAGATACGGGGCGGAAAGACAGATTTCCGCCCTGTTTTGTTTCCTAAAAAGGAAAAACGGCAGAAAAGTTGAAAAAATCTCTTATACCCAAATGAAAAAAAGGAGGGCATCATCATGGCAGAAGGCATCACCTATCTTTGCCCCAGCTGCGGCGCGTATCTGCGCTATGACGGCGGACAGGGGAAATGGGTTTGTGATTATTGTGATTCATCATATACCAAAGAAGAATTGGAACAGCGGGGCGCAAAGATCGAAAACAGCGGCTATACCGTCAGCTCCGGTGACAGCGGCAAAACCGAAAACGTGGACTTTGCCTGTGAAGAAAACGTGGCAGAAGGCAAGGATCAGGAACATCTTCGGGCATACAGCTGCCCCAACTGCGGCGCGGAAATCGTCACCGATGATGTGACGGCGGCTACCTTCTGCGTGTTCTGCGGCAATCCCACTGTAAACCCTCAGCAGTTCAGCGGAAAATATCATCCCTCCGCCATGATCCCCTTTGCGACAGATAAAAAACAGGCACAGGAAGCCTTTCTAAAGCTGTGTAAGGGCAAAAAACTCCTGCCTAAGGGTTTTACTTCTCAGCAGCGTTTGGAGAAGATCACAGGGGTTTATGTGCCTTATTGGCTCTTTGACTGCAAAGCGGACTTCGATTACCATGCTACCGGCGAAAATCACCTCATCTGGAGCGATGGGGATTATGATTATACCCAAACAGACCTGTTCCATATCCATCGGGCAGGGACTATGGATTTTGAGAATATCCCTCTGGATGCTTCGGAAAATATGGAGGATGCCCTCATGGACGCGCTGGAACCTTTTGACTTTACAAAAGTGGAACCCTTTGATATGCGCTATCTCAGCGGTTATCTGGCGGAAAAATACACTTATGAGCCAAAAGACCTCTTTGAACGTATGAAAGACCGTGTTTCCAGAGGCATCGAAAATCGCGCTTCGGAAGAAGGCAGACGGTATGATGTGGTACATAGCGTACAGTGCAACACAAACTATAAATCCGACCATCAGGCCTATTTGCTGCTGCCTGTGTGGATGCTGGTAAGCAATTTTAAGGGCAAGAAATATCTCTTTGCCATGAACGGACAGACAGGGAAAATCGTAGGGGAACTGCCCTGTGATACAGGTCGCAGTGTCACTTGGTTCCTGCTGATCTTCGTTATTGTATTTGTGGTTGCCTTTCTGCTGGTATGGCTGATTGGAGGTGTCATGGCATGAGAAAAACAGGTTTGGTATTTTTGTTGACCCTCGTCCTTTGTTTTACAGGCAGTCTGACAGCTTTCGGACGTACAGAAGGCCATGTGTTCGATGAGGCGGGGCTCTATACCCAGGAGGAAGCGGCAGATTTGACTTCCAGAGCGGAAGCCATCGGGGAAACCTATGGGATGGATGTGCTGTTTCTGACCACCACAGATACCCAGGGATTGGAAGCCAGAGAGTATGCGGCACAGTTCTTCTTGGACGGGGATTTTGGCTATGGTGAGGAAAAAGACGGTATTGTGTTCATCATCGACATGGGCAGTCGGGATGCCCAGATGGTCACTTCCGGCGAAGGCATCCGCATTTTCACGGATTATTACATCGACAAAATCTGGAATGAAGTACGGCCTATCCTCTCTGAGGGGGCATATTACGACGCCATGTCTACATTTCTGACAGATGTGGAATATTACTGCGGGGAATACCAGAAATATTTGGCAAACCCCGAGGCTTATGAGTCCGAATACCAAAAAGAACAGGAAAGTCGGAATGTGGTTCTTTATATCGGCATTTCCCTGATTTTTGCCTTCATTGTGGCAGGGGTTTCCGTGGTGTTCATGCGCAAAGGCCATAATAATGTGAAGCCCTTCACCGATGGCAGAGCATATCTGAAGGAAAACGGCGTGAATTTCCGTGTGAACCAAGACGCCTTTGTCAGAACCCATACCACCAGAAAACGCATCGTCAAAAATGAGAACAATAATAATAATTCTTGGGGCGGCGGCTCCTCTACATTCTCCAGCGGCGGCCATACCTTTGGCGGTGGCGGCGGAAAATTCTAAATATCACAGATTGTGAAAATAATTTACAAAACTGCTGCTTTTTTTCAAGAAAAGCGGCAGTTTTTTTGTTTGCCTGACAACTGGAAGAAAAAGTAAAAAAATAAACAAAGAAATGGAAAGAAAATTTGATTTTTTGTTGAAAATCATCAGAAACGGTGGTATGATACCCATAAACCCAATGAAACAGGAGGAGAAGAAACATGTTAGGTTTTTTGTATGATCTGGGCTGCACACTTTCTCTTTTTGTGCTGGTGGTGTTTATGGAAGGGGTCATTGCCACCAGAAAAAACGCAAAATGGACAGGGCTCATTCTGCCTGTGGTGCTGCTGATCATTTCTGTTTTTGTGGGGGCATATATGCACGATTTGGGCGCGTTCCTGTTTTTGCTCATTCCTGTGGTCTTGTGTCTGGGGACCTATTTCTTTTCCAGACGTCAGGTGAAAAAAGGCATGGCTGCGCCTACCATCAAGGAACAGATGGAAGATTGAGCGGGAAAAAAAGGAGCGAAAAGGCTCCTTTTTTTGTGGGGAAACCTACTGTGATGGAGCCAAAAACATGATATACTGGCTGTAATCAAATTGTCGAAGCAAAGGGGGGGTTTGTCATGAAAAAACGGTGGATGCTGCTGGCGGCGGCGTTCCTGCTCTGCGGCTGCGGCGGGGCAAAGGCGGAATATACGGCAGAGGCAGGCACTACGGAGCCTGTGGTGAAGGAAGTCACCATGGCTGTGGTGGGGGACATCATGGTTCATGATTACCAATACGAGGAGGCCTATGATCCAGCAACGGGAACATATGACTTCATGCATAATTTTCAGGATGTGAAGCGGTATTTCGAGGGCTATGACTTCGTTATCGGCAATCTGGAACTGACTTTCGGCGGGCCGGACAGGGAATACGCTTCTTTCCCTTGCTTCAATACGCCGGACAGCTTTCTGGACGCAGTGAAGGACGCGGGATTCAGTCTGCTGACCACTGCCAATAACCACAGCATGGATACGGGAGAAACAGGGCTGAAACGTACCATTTCCCAGCTGGATGCCTATGACATCGACCATGTGGGTACCTACGCTTCGCAGGAGGCAAGGGACACCATTTATACCAAAGAAGTCAATGGCATCAACTTTGCCTTTGTATCGGCCACCTATGGCACCAACGGCATTCCTGTACCGGAAGATTATCTGGTGAACCATATTGACGATACCCTCATGGCAGATATTACAAGAGCTCAGGAATTGGCAGACGTTGTTGTGGTGCTGCCACACATGGGCAATGAGTATGAAACGGTGCCCAATGATATTTTTGTGGAATGGGCAGACAGCATGTTTGCAGCCGGCGCGGATATTGTGCTGGCAAGTCATCCCCATGTGCTTCAGCGGATGGAATACCGTCAGGTAGACCACGGCGACGGCGTCCATGACGGCTTCATCATTTATTCTCTGGGGAATTTCATTTCTTCCCAGACAACACCTCCCAGAAACGCTTCCATTGTTCTCCATCTGACGGTGGAACAGGTGGCGGACAATCCGGCGGAAGTGAAAGAGGTTTCCTTCGTGCCCATTTGGACTCAGTTCCGCAATGCCAATGACCAGAATCATTTCGTTGTGCGAAGCGTCTATGAGATGCTTGCTCTGCCGGAAAGTGAACGGTATCAGGTGGTGCGCCCTAAGGATTATGAGCGTTTGAAAGAAATTCATGAGGAAACAGCCTGCTTCCTTTTGGACAAAAATATTCCTCTGGAACAGATCCAGGACGAATATGTGTTTCCCAAGGAAATAGATTAATTAAAAATGCAGTTTCCCTTGTGAAAATGGTATAAAGTTTCGGGAAAGTCGGTGGAAAGGCTTGCGGGAAGTTGACAGCGGTGCTAAAATAATATGGAAAGTACAAAAGAGAAAATGAATAAAAATACAGAAAATGTAAGGAGGAAGCGGCATGGGGCGCGATTATTTGATGGAACAGGCGGAATACCTGAAAAAGGACCTGGGAAAACATAATATTTCACAGACACTGTTCCAAAGATTAAAAGAATTGATTATAGAAGGAAAGCTCCCTGCGGGATATATGATGCCCAATGAAAACATTGTCAGCGAAATGCTGGGAGTGGGCAGAAGCACGTTGCGGGAAGCCTATACAGCACTGGCAGTTTTCGGCTTTATCCGCCGCTCAAAGGCAGGCACATTTGTCAATGAGATCGATAATATCGTCAACATTGCGCCTTTCAGCATCACGGTGGAAAATTCCGACCTGAATGACCTGTTGGAATTCCGGTATATGCTGGAAGGAGAAACAGCAAGCTATGCGGCAAAACGTGCCACAGCAGAGGATATTGCACAGATGACCCATTGCTATGAAAAAATGATCGCTTACCGCAATGATGTGAACCTGTTTGTAGACTATGACTCTATGTTTCATATGCAGGTTTCTGCGGCAACACATAATAAACTGCTGATCAGTACCATGATCGCGGCGAAGGAATCTTTTGAAAAAGGCATCCGCCTTGCCATGCGGGAGTCTTTGACACAGAATCCCAGAGTCATCGACGTGACCATCGAACTGCATGGGAAAATTCTGGAAGCCATCAAAAACGGCGATTATCAGACAGCATATTCCGCTATGCGGGAACATATTTCCTATGTAAATCTGACAGTAAAATACGGTTGATACAGAACTTTGCCGGCAGGAAAAAATTTCTGCCGGGTTTTTTCAAAAAGTGCTTGACGAATGAAAAGAGTTGTGATAATATTATTCCTGTACTCGGTTCAAGTGCAAAATACATGCCGATGTGGCTCAATTGGCAGAGCAGCTGACTTGTAATCAGCAGGTTATCGGTTCGAGTCCGATCATCGGCTTTTTTCTTATTTCTGGAAACGGGAATAAGTGATTGTAGAAAAATAACTACACAAAAATAAGGTTTATTTTTTCCTTTCCGAAGGAAAGGAAAAACCATTTCATCATTTTCCATTCATTTCCTCGTGACATTGCAAGCAATGTCAGGTCGGAAATTCATAAACGGAAAATGATTCCATTATATGGGTGGATTCCCGAGCGGCCAAAGGGGGCAGACTGTAAATCTGTTGCGATAGCTTCGAAGGTTCGAATCCTTCTCCGCCCATTTTTTATACTGCCGCGGAGTAGAGCAGTCCGGTAGCTCGTCGGGCTCATAACCCGGAGGTCGCAGGTTCAAATCCTGTCTCCGCAATTCAAAGAACATCATGCGAAAGCATGGTGTTTTTTTGTTCAGGGACTGCGACCGAGGGGCTTGCGGGGCTTTGGGTGCGACCGTTGCCGTGGGCAGGAGAAGGGAGCAGCCAAAGGCGAAGAAACAGGGAGTGTGCCGACTGACCGGAGGGAGGGAGAGCAGACGACCATGTAAGAAAGGAAATCTCTTTTCCTTCGGAAAAGACCGAAAAAGCTGTCTACACCATCTCCCTCGTTGCACAAAGTGCAAGGTCGGAAGCTGGTAAGTGCAGACAGCTTTTTCTGATGAGGTGGGACTTCGCAGGTTCAAATCCCTGCACCCCGAAGAGAAACGGGGACGCCGGAGGCGGCTTTGCGGAGCAAAGTGCTTGACCCTCTCCGCAATTCAAAGAACATCATGCAAAGCAGGTTCCCCTTAAGAAAACATTATTTTTCTTTTCATTTCTTAAGGGGAACTGCGACTGAGGGGTTTCCGGGGCTTTGGGTGCGACCGTTGCCGTGGACGGTTCTTTGGTGGAATTGTTCATAAGTTTATGGTATAATTCGCTTGAATAAAGTAAGAAATCAACTGCGATTTGGAGAACGATTATGAATTATACACGGATTAACTTAAAGGAATGGAGCAGAGGTGATCTGTTTCAGTTTTATATTGATAAAATGCGAATTGTCATGAGTCTGACGGTGGATGTGGATGTGACCAATTTAAAAGCATATTCCAAGAAGCACCATCTGGATTTTTACCCTTTAATGGTGTGGGTTGTATCGAAAATTGTTAACGCCCATGATGAATTCAAATATAGTTGGGATGCCGACGGCAATATCATCAAATGGGATTTTGTATCCCCTTCTTACACGGATTTTCATACGGATGACGAAAATTTCACCAAAATGGTCACAGAGTATGCAGATGACCTCTTGGAATTTTACGACAGAATTGTAGCCGACAGAGAGCGATACAAAAATGAACGAGCGATTTTAGATCATCAGCCGCCAAACTTCTTTGATGTATCCTGCCTGCCGTGGGTAAAATATGCCCATTTTGATGTGCATGTGTTTGATGAGGGAAAATTTCTTGCGCCTGTGGTCACTTGGGGCAAATATGAGCAAAAGGACGGGAAACTGATTATGCCGCTTACCATGAATATTCACCATGCAGTTGCAGACGGCTTCCACTTATCAAGATTTTTCAATGAAGTACAGGAATTGATAGATTCTTTGCGTTAAGTGGTTTCCTGCGTCTTTCGTCGATGGATTCTTTTTCCCAGGAAAACCAGCAAACTGAAAATGTTTCGTTGCTTTGTTCAAAGAAAAATTATGCCGCCTTTGATCTGGTACAACTGCATATATGAGCTTTCAAAAATTTAAAACCCCCTTCGTTTTTACGAAGGGGGTTTTTGTTTTCTTTTCATTTCAGTTTTTCCAATTCCGCTTTCAATTCTGCCAGCAATTCTTCTTTTGTCTGTGGTGCATGGTGACCTTTCAGGCAAACACGGAAGTCTGTTTCCTCCAGCATACGGATATGTTTTTCCAGCAGGTCTTTATCATAGACCCATTCATCCCCAACGGGTACGGAACAATAAGCATCCCCCAGGAATAATACGCCGTCTGCCAGCATCAGTGTGCAGTCATCGGCATGAGGGGAAACTCCTTCCCATAACTCCAGGGGACAGTTTCCTAATTCCAGTGTCAGTCTGTTCTGGAACATGATGTCTGCGCCTCGCACCTGAATGCGGCTCAGATCAGGATATTCCAGTCGGATGTGAGTATCGCAAAAGGCGGATTCCTCTCCTGTTTCCAGCCGTTTTGCCATTTCTCTTTCTGACCATCCCCAGCATGCCATTTGCAGCAGCAGGGCATTGGTTTTTTCTGAAGCGATGGCAGGCAGCCCCAAAGATGCCATACCAAAGGTGTGATCCCAATGAGAATGGGAAATGCAGACCAATTCCGGTCTGGGCAGTCCGGCTCTGCGGACAGCCTCCAGAAACAGTTCTGCGTGTGCGCCGCTGTTTCCGGCATCCAGCATCACAGAACGTCTGTCCCCCATGATATAGCCCAATGTGGGCCTGTCTGTGGCGCTGTCATGTTCCGTATACCAGATACGGTTTGTCAATTGGTGTAATTTCATCTCTTTCCTCCCATAAAACCTTGTAATTGAGCAAATTGCTCCTGTGCAAGTATATAACCATGACGATAGAACGTCATTAGTTTCTTATAATCTTTTTCCATACGGCCCACTTCCGGCATGCAGGGACGGATGGCCAGCACTTTGCCTGCCTGTTCCATCCGGCGGATATATGCCAGATTTTTGTTGTAGCGGACAGGACGGCGGCGCAAATCTTCGCCGATGGCAGGATATCTGCCATACGCCCTTGCAATGAGTTTTGTGGAACGGGAAGGCTTCATGCGGAAGTTTCTTCCTCTGGTCTGAATGACCACCACTTTATCACATCCCATTTCAAAAGCCCGTTTGACGGGGATGGAGTCAGAAAGTCCCCCGTCTACATAAGGCTTGCCGTCCACCAGAACGGGATGCACTGCTCCTGGCATGGCGCAGGATGCCCGCAGGATGTCCATGAGCCGGTCTTTATCCTGTTTTTCGGACAGGAAAACAGGTCTGCCTGTATGACAGTCTGTGCAGCCGTATTCCACCTCTGTTTCCGACGCGAAATATGTGTCGTAGTCAAAGGGGAAATATTCTTCCGGAAATGTACGGAAGATCAGATCCATATCCATGAGCTGACGGGTTTTGAAAAATGTCCGCAGCCCCATATATTCATATTTTTTGTCTTTGTGAATCATGGTGTTTCGGGTACGCCCAATCTGTTTCGATACCAGATCCGCCGCGTTGCACGCGCCTGCGGAAACCCCTACCACATAAGGAAAGGTGATGCCCTGTTCCATCCAGTAATCCAGCACCCCTGCGGTAAATACCCCACGGGAAGCGCCGCCTTCCAAAACCAGTCCAATCTTTTCCATAATTGGAAACCTCCTTTTCACCAAACAATATAACCACAAAAACCGCCGTCAGGCAAGACCTGAGCGGCGGTTGTCACAAATTCTTAATATTACTTTAATATTACCCTTGTATACTTTCTGTATTTTTCGCTTCTTTTGCTGCCCGTTTTGCCGCCTTTTTCTCCAGACGGCGTTCTTTGCGGCTGTTCATCCATGCGTAGAGGACAGGAATGAATACCAGTGTCACCAGAGAGGACAGTGTCAGACCGAAAATAACGCTGATGGCCATGGTGCGCATCATTTCACTGCCTTCCTGCTGGGAGAATACCAGAGGCAGCATACCCAGGATGGTAGTCAGTGTGGTCATGAGGATGGGGCGCAGACGACGGGGCCCTGCTGTGGTGAGGGCGTCATAGCACCGCATGCCTCTGTCCATGAGCTGATTGGTATAGTCGATGAGGACGATACCATTGTTTACAACCATACCTGCCAGCATGATAAAGCCCATCATGGATGTCATGGTGATGGTGTTGCCTGTCAGGAACAGACCCAAAATCGCACCGGTAAATGCCAAAGGCATAGAAACCATGATAATCATCGGGTAACGGATGCTTTCGAACTGGGATGCCATAATCATATAAACCAGCAGTACCGCAACCACAAGGGCTGTCAACAGGGAACTGAAGGCATCGTTCATCATTTCCAGTGTGCCGGAATAGCCGTAAGTGCAGCCGTCCGGGAAGGTATAGCCTGCCAAAATCTGATCTACCAGCTTCTGGGCTTCGCCGCCGCTCATGCCGTCAGCAGAAGCACTGATGGTGATATAGTTTTTCTGATTTTCACGGTTGATGGCAGTTGCGCTTTCGCCCATTTCCACGGTTGCGATGCTGGAAAGAGGGATTTCGCCGCCATAAGCGGATGTGACAGTCAGATTATTCAGATCTGTCAGGAAATTCAGTTTATCTGTGTCATAACGGATGACAACGTCGATCTCTGTACCGTCTACTTTGTACTGGGTAGCGGTGGAGCCGGAAATGGCTGTGTTCAGAGAGGACGCGATGGAAGCGGTGGTGATGCCGTAAAGGGAAGCTTTGCTGCGGTCGATGACCACTTTGGCTTCAGGCACAGTATCACTGGTGGAGCCTTCCACATCGGTGAAACCAGGTGTGCTGCTCAAAAGCTGTACCAGATCGTCTTCCACTGCCATCAATGTCTGGGAATCATAACCGTATACATTGAAGGAAATATCCGCGCCGCCAAAGCTGCCCATGGCAGAGCTGGAAGCGGTGGCAGTGATTTCCGCGCCGGGAATGTCTGCCAACATATCCTGTACGTCTTTGCAGACTTCAGAGGTGGAGCGGGTACGTTCCGCTTTGTCTACCAGGTTCATGGTAACGGAAGCGGAAGATGTGCCGGAGGAGAGCATGCCGCCCCCTACGGAAGCATAAACCAGATCCGCTTCAGGGACTTCCTGCAAGCGATACAGCACTTCCCATACCACTTCTTCTGTATTGTCAAGGTCTGTGCCGTTGGGCAGTTCCACGGTGATGTTTGCCACACCTTCGTCGGTTTCATCCATGAAGTCCATGCCTGTAATGGGAATGGTGAACAGGCTGGCAATGAATGTGATGAGCACCACAGCAATGGTGCGGACGGGGTGGTGCAGGGCTGCCCGAATGAGTTTTTCATAACCGTTGGTAAGGCGGTCAAAGAAAGCATCCCATGCATAGGACAGACGGAATTTGGATTTCTTTTCTTTCTTGTGATGCTCCTTGCGCAGGAAAAGGGCGCATGCCATAGGCACAAAGGTGATGGAAACCACCAGAGAGGAGATCAGGGAGTAACAAATGGTGAAGGACAAGCTCTTCATGAGCTGGCCTACGGAGCCGGAAACGAAGGCGATGGGCAAAAATACCGCAACGGTTGTCAGGGTAGATGCCGTTACCGCCATGGTAACTTCTTTCGCGCCGGTTTCCGCCGCTTCTTTGGGGTCATATCCCCGTTCGTAATATTGGTAGATGCTGTCCAGTACAACGACGGAGTTATCTACCAGCATCCCGATACCGATGGCCAGACCACCCATGGAAATAACGTTCAAACTCATGCCCGACAGGTACATGAGGGCAAAGGACGCCATGATGGATGTAGGAATGGACATGGCAATGATACCGGATGTGACAGGACTCTTCAGGAATACCAGCAGTACGAAGAAGGCGATGATGGCACTGAGGAGCGCTGTCTGTGTTACGTTGGAAATGGAAAGCTGGATATATTCTGCTGTATCTGTCAGCATAACCAGTTTCATTTCGGGATAATCGTTGTTGATTTTCGCCATTTCCGCGTTCAGCTTGTCACTGACTTCTACCAGATTGGCAGTGGACTGTTTGTTGACGGAAATCATGATGCCGTAGTTGCCGTCGATGATACTGAAGGAATCACGGTCTACCTCTTTTTCTTCCGCACTGGCAACGTCGCTGAGGTGAATGAGCGCGCCGCCGGGCGTGGTCACAGGCAGATTTTTGATGTCCTCGATGTCCTCAAATTCCCCCATGGTACGCACCTGTACGTTGGTGGAGCCCTGAGAAAGGGAACCGGAGGGCAGGTTCATGTTTTCTGCGGAAAGCACCTGAGAAAGCTGGGATGTGGTCAGGCCGTAGCCAGCCAGTTTATCCGGGTCAACGGTGATGCGGACTTCACGTTCCACACCGCCGGTCAGGTCAACGGATGCAACGCCTTCGATACGTTCCAGACGGTTCACCACGTTGTCTTCAAGCATTTCGTTCAGTGCTGTCAGATCCATATTTTCTGCCGTTGCGCCCATGTAAATGGGAACGGCGTTCATATCCATTTTGATGATGATGGGTTCATTGGCATCGTCAGGCAGTGTGGACTTTGTGCGGTCGATGATGTCACGTAAGTCCATGGAAGCGATGTCGATGTCCGTGCCGTCTACAAACTGTACCATGACCATGGACATGTTCGCCGACGAAACGGAGGTGATGTTTTCTACATTGGAAACGGTGCTGAGGGATTCCTCCAAAGGCTTCGTTACCAGATTTTCGATTTCTTCCGGCCCTGCGCCCACATAGGTGGTGCTGACAACCACGATGGGAATGTCCATTTCAGGCATCAGGTTCATATCCAGATTCATGTAGGATACGATACCAGCCAGAAAAACCATCATGGTGATCATCATTGTGGTGACGCGCCGACGGATAGCAAGTCTGGAAAGCATGACTTATTCCCCCTCACTCTGCACCTGTGCCCCTTCCACGGGCACCCGCAGGACGTCTTCCTCAGGGTTGGAAACATTGACTTCTTCCCCGTCGGTAATATAGGTCTGGCCTTTGACAACTACCTGCATATCGGGTGTCAGGCCGCTGATGATTTCGATATTTTCACCGCTTTCGATGCCTGTTTCCACAGGAACTTTCTTGACGATGTTGTTTTCCACTACATAAACATAAACTTCACCGTCTTTTGTGATGACTGCATCTCTGGGCAGGATCATGGTGTTGCTGGAAGAATCGGTGATGAAGCTTACTTCAGCCAGCATGCCGGGCTTCAAAAGACCGCGGCTGTTGTCCAGTGTGATTTTCACGGTATATGTACCTGCCTGGCTGGCGGAAGGGCTGATGGTGGATACCTTGCCCTGCAAAGGATCGGGAGAAACAGCTGTCAGCAGTACATTGACGGTGTCCCCGATGGCAATTTCATTGACCATCTGTTCAGAAACGCCTACTTCCACTTTCACGGAAGAAACATCCAGAATGGTGTATGCAGGCTGGCTCTGGCTGGCAAAACTGCCGATTTCCACGTTGCGGGCGGAGATCACGCCGCTGATGGGCGCGGTAACGGAGCAGTCCGCAATGTTTTTTTCCAGATTTTCCTTCTGAATCTGGATGGAAGTCAGATTAGCCTGAGCTGTATCATAAGCCAGTTTCAGTTTGTCATAATCGCTTTTGGAAATGATGCCTTCGTCATAAAGGATCTGATTGCTTTCCAATGTGGTCTTTGCGTTGTCCACCTGCAGTTTGGTAGCGTCATAATTGGCTTCCACACTGCGCAGATTGTTCTGTAAGTCTGTGCTGTCCACGGTGAAAAGCACAGCGCCAGCTCCTACGGAATTGCCTACTTCGTAGCCAAAACCGGTGACTTTGCCGGCGATGGTGGGTACCACGGATACTTCTCTGGATGCGGCAACTTTCCCGGAAAAGGAAAAGTCACTGGAGATATCCCCGGTGGTTACTGCCGCCGTCTGCACGGTGCGGGCAGTTGTTTCTTCGGTTACTTCTTCCTTCGGCGTGCAGCCCGTCATAGCAATGACGCAGGCCAGCGCCAAAAGACTCGCTGTTTTCTTCATTCCCCAAGTCCTCCTGCTTTTAAGATTCGGTTTAATTCCTGCAAATGTGCATAAAAATTTTCCTGTTTTTCTTCATCCAAAGAAGAAAAACAGCCGGCAATGGTTTCCAGCACCCTCTCTTCTGCTTCTGCCACAGCTGTCATGCCCTTTTGAGTCAGATAGAAATACATCTTTCTGCCGTCATCTGTGTCAGGCGCCTGCTCCTTGCGCAGATATCCGTTTTTCTCCAGTTTGGAGATCATGATGGACATACTGCTTTTGCTGATGTTGAACCAATTGGAGATTTCCGATACGGTGTGCATACCCCCGTTTTTGATAAATGTCAGTACGCGAAACTGCCGTACCGTCAGTTCTCCTTCTTTTGTTTTCCCGTTGATGTTGAAAGATTTTTCAATATGCTCCCGGTTCCACAAAAAAATGTTCGTATTCAGCGCAATGAGTTCTTTGGCGATTTCCCTTTTGTGTGTGGTAGACATTGCCTGACCCCTTTCTGTTTTCCTGTTCAAAAAACCTGAAATAATTTTAGTATAAAACTATTTTGCTGTCAATGTTTTCGGCGCAGAATGGGATTTTTTTACAAATAAAAAGGGATTTTATCTCTCTATTTTATGCGTCGTTTCAGAAAAAGGCAGAAAAAAGCAACTTCCTCCTAAGAAAACATTGATTTTCGCTTCCTTGACTTCTTAAGGGGAATTGCGACGGCTTTCTTCAGAAGAAAACAGATTCAATATCATAAGAAAGCCGAAATCCTTTGTCATGATAAGGATTTCGGCTTTTTTTGTTTTCTTATGAAGATGCCCCTAACTGCATCTTTCTTTTGCAAGTCTGTTATCGGGGAACAGAAAAAGCGATGACACCAGCGCTTTCCGGCGCGATGATGCCGCTGTTCAGATAAAATACCACGGCGTTTTTGTCCAGATAGAAGCCTACTTCATCCAGATTTTTGTCAAGGCGGTCTTTGGCGTCGCTGTAAAAAGCGTCAGGATTCTGGTCAATGAGAGCGGAAAAGCCTTTTTCCATGAGGGTTTCCAGTTCTTTTTTGCTGTCGGTGACGATGTCTGTCAGAACAGCGTCATTGCCGTTTTTCATGTTGTAAGTGTCAGCGGAAAGGGTCTTTGTTTCTGTGCCGCCCATGAATGTGCGTTCTTCCAGTACCGCGGAAGCAAAGTCACTGCCTTCGCCTTTTGCCTGATAAGTGCCCATGTAGTAATAGGGCTGGAAGGAAGCGGGATTCTTTGTGTAAGCGGCTTTTGCGGCTGTTTCCATCTGTACGGTCATGACAGAAGCCTTCTGGGAAATCTGGTCATAAACGTTCTTGTTGATTTTGTTGGCGGCAGTGCTGTTGGAGGTGAGGGGAGAATAAGTCAGGCTCACTGTTGCCAGCAGGGTGCCGTCGTCGGCATGAATCTGTTTGGAGTAATTGCCGCTGGCTGCGGCAGAACCACCGGTGGTGATGTCGATGACATAATTGATGCCGTCCCATGCCACATTGGCGTCAAAAGCAACGGCTACGGCACGGATAGGCACCATGGTGCGGTCCTGCATGATCTGGGCAGGCACGTCCATGGTATAGACCACTTTGCCGTTTTTGTAGACCTGTTTTTGCCCGATGGTCATGGTGACAACGTCACTGCCCCTGGTGGAAGTGATGGTCTGGGAAGGTTCGTCCCATGTGACATCGGCGTCCATGGCTTCAAAGATTTTTCGCATGGGCACCAGTGTCCGGTCGTCCACGATAACAGGTGCCTGATCGGCAAAGGCCACTTTCTGCTGGTCTACATATACGGTGATGGGTGGATGTGCCAGTGCTGGCACAGCTATACAAAGGGCAAGGAGACTGCCCAAAATGATTTTTTTCATGTGCGTTTTTCCTCCGATTCGTTTTCTTGTGTAAAATGTGTCCGGGAAAAATCCCCATAAAACGACACGGAACCATTATACCATAAAATCCCGTGGGATTCCAAAATTTCCGCCCTGCAAATGAAAAAAGGGAAATGCCCCAAGAACATTTCCCCGATGTTTTATACCGTTTTTCCTTCTGCTTCCATGATGTATTTCATGGCGATTTCCGCGCAGTCCCCAATCATCTGCATACAATTTTTCTTCCGTGATTTCCCTTCGAAATCCCCGTGAGGATCGGACAGCTCTTTGCAGATGAGTGTACCGAATTTTTCTTCCATTTCGTGTACCATTCTGCCGGAAATATCATAAATTTCGTTCAGCTCGGCAATGCGTTCCGCCATGGATTCTTTTGCCAGAGGATGCTTTCTGCCTACCACGGCGGAAAGCGCCATGACCCCGCCAGTGATGGCGCCGCAGGTGTTTTTGGTGTGTCCCATACCGCCGCCAAAAACGGTGGCAAGGGCGATGACTTCCGGCGGCAGGTCAGAGCCGTGGATGTCCAGGAAAGACTGCATGACACATTCTGTGCAGTTCATTCCCTGACGGAAATAGTTTTTCGCCTGATCCCGGGCCTGTTCCGGCAGTGTCAGTTCTTTTGTTTCTTCCATAAAACCATTCCTCCTTCATTGTTTCCCGTTTTTTCCTGCTTCCAGTGTAGCATAAAGCGGGAGCGGAAAACAGAGGGAAAAATGCTGTTTCCTGGAAAATTTTGTGGTATCATAGAGAAATGGAAAAAAAAGAAAACGATTGTTTTTTGCGATATGAGGAGGGTTTATCCATGAATCAAACATTAGTCATCGGCTCCGCCGTGGTGGACGTCATTGTCCGGGTGGAACATCTGCCTAAATGTGGCGAGGATGTCCACGTCAGCAGACAGAGCCGTTCTCTGGGGGGCTGCGCTTATCTGGTCAGCGATATTCTGCGGCATTTCGGTGCCCCTTACAGCCTTTGTACGGCAGTGGGCGGCGGCATGTACGGGGATTTCGTCTATGAACAGCTGAAAAAACGGGGCGTGCCCATTTATGTGCGGAAACCGGAGGAAGAAAATGGCTGCTGTTATTGTCTGGTAGAGGATGAAGGGGATGGTGAACGGAGCTTCATCGTGGATCATGGCATTGAATATACCTTCTATGAAAGCTATCTGGAAAACATTGACACAGATTCCATCGACAGCGTTTATATCTGTGGTCTGGAAATCGAGGAATACACCGGCTGGGAAATCATCCACTATCTGGAAAAACATCCGGAATATACGGTATATTTCGCTCCCGGCCCCCGTATCATGCGGATTCCCACAGACCGTGTGGAAAAACTCCTGTCCCTTGGGGTGATTTTGCACCTGAATGAAGGGGAAAGCATGGCATTTACGGGAAAAGATACGGTGGAAGAAGCGGCAAAAGAAATCTTCCGCAGAACAGGAAGTCCTGTGGTCATCACATTGGGAGAAAAAGGCTCTCTGGCTTATGACGGCAAGGAGATTTTCTTTGCCCCTCCTGTGAAAACCTCCGTGGTGGATACCATCGGCGCAGGGGATTCCCACGCGGGCGCGGTGATTTCCACCCGTCGGTTTGGCTTGTCCTGGCAGGAAGCCATTACAGCGGCAAATTATGTTTCCGCGGCAGTGGTGGCAAAGGAAGGCGGTCAGCTGGAAGATGGGGATTTCGCGAAAGTGCTGGAAAGCCTGCCCAGTGACCTGCGGGAAAAAATGGGAAAATAAAAGAAAAAACCCCTCCTGTATGAAAACAGAAGGGTTTTTTTTATGCTTTTTCGTCTTTTTCAAAAATCAAGTCGATGTCTTTCAGTTTGCCGTAATCATTCATGTTGGTGGGGATAAAGCCCACATAACGCCAGCCTTTTGCGGCGTAATCGTTGATGATTTCCCGATGCTCCTCAGAAGCCGCACCGAATAGTTTTCCAATGTGGACAGATACGTATTCATATTGTTTCATGGCAAATCTCCTTTCTGTCTACTGTTTTACGATTTCCTGATGGCAGGCGGCAGCGTATTCCCGGCACAGATAGCAGAATGTGAGAAAGCTGTCCCCTTGGAATTTGTTCTTATGCCATACCAGACGCAGGGTGCGATCCAGTTTGCAGTCTGTCAGTGGGATTTCAAAAAGCCTGCCTGCGGCAATGGCATCGGCGGCCAAAAGGCGGCTGATGATGGTGACGCCCAGACCGGATTCCGCCGCTTGGAGCAGTGTTTGGGTGTTGCTGCATTCCCAGCGGATGTCGCAGGAAATGCCTTTTTCCGCCAAAATGCGGTCAGTCATTTCCCTTGTACCGCTGCCTTTTTCCCGCATGAGGAGGGGATAGGTCTGGCAGAGGTCGGCAAGGGTCATGGGCGGCGCAGCATGGGCGCAAACAGCAGTCAAACTGTCCGCCATGACGGGCAGCACCACCAAATCAGGATGGTGGACTTCCCCTTCCACAAAACCGATGTCCAATGCTCCTTCCGCCAGTCTTTGTACGATGGTGCGGGTGTTTTCCACCTGTACGGAAGTGGGGATGTGTTTTTGCTCCTCCAATTGCCGCAGAATCTCCGGCAGGACACAGGTGCCCACAGTGAGGGTGGCGCCAATGCGGAGAATGGCGTGGTCACTGCTGTGACGAAGGGTGTATTCCATTTCGTGAAACAGGGAAAGGAGTTCTCTGGCGTAGATGGTCAGCTGTCTGCCTTCGGGGGTGATGAAAAGCCGCTGGTTCAGCCGTTCAAAAAGCAGTACGTCATATTCCTCTTCCATTTCCCGTATGGCACCGCTGACGGTGGGCTGGGAGATGTAAAGCTGTTCGGCGGCTTTGCGCATGCTGCCTGTTTCGGCTACGGCAAGAAAAATTTCCAGATGTCGCAGTGTCATGTGGATTCCTCTTTTCATTTTTTACGTGATGATAGGTTTTTCCCTATGGGTTTCTTTTTATTTTCCTAGTATACAACACATAGGCCCGATGGTACAATAGGGATAACTATGCAGGTGTCTGCAAAAAGAGGGATTATGTGTAGAAGAAAGAAGGAGAATGTTTATGGCAAAATTAAGTCAGGATGATATCAAGAACGTAAAAGGACAGGGCTTTTTGATTAACAGAGGCACAGAGATGTTTTCTGGCCGTGTACTGCCCGGCAACGGCGTATTCACCGCAAAAGAAATGATGAAGATTGCGGAATGTGCGGAAAAATTCGGCAACGGCAAAATCACCATGACCAGCCGTCTGGCAGTGGAACTGCCCGGCATTCATTTTGATGACATCGAACCCGCCAAGGCTTTTCTGGCGGAAGAAGGTCTGCTGTTCGGCGGTACAGGGGCGAAAATCCGTCCTGTGGCAGCATGCAAAGGCACCACTTGCGTATACGGCAACTTCGACACACAGGGCTTAGCACAGGAAATCCATGACAAATATTATATTGGCTGGAGAGAAGTGAAACTGCCTCATAAATTCAAAATCGCCGTAGGCGGCTGTCCCAACAGCTGTATGAAACCCAGCCTCAACGACTTCGGCGTGGAAGGTCACCGGGTTCCTCAGTACGACGTGGAAAAATGCAGAGGCTGCAAAAAATGTATGGTAGAAGTAAACTGTCCCATGAAAGCGGCAAAAGTCGTTGACGGCAAAATGCACATCGACCCCAATCTGTGCTCTGCCTGCGGCGTATGCAGCACAGGGAAATGTCCTTTCGGCGCAGTAGCAAAACATGACAAAGAAGTTTACAAAATCTTCGTAGGCGGCACATGGGGCAAAAAGACCCGTATGGGCACTGCATTGAGCCGTTTTGTGGAAAAAGAAGAAATCTTCCCTCTGCTGGAAAAAACCATGCTGTGGTTCAAAGAAAACGCTTATCAGAAAGAACGTCTGGGCGCAGCCATTGACCGTATTGGCGTGGATAAAATGGAAGAAGCACTGTTCGGCGATGACCTGCTGAACCGTAAGGAAGAAATTCTGGCAGCGCCTGTAAAGGAGAGAGCATAACATGAAATTCACACTTCGCAGAATATTGGCAGCAGCCCTTTCCCTGACACTGTTGGGTGGCACATTGGCAGGCTGCGGCAAAGAAGATACCACCAAGGAATCCGAAGCGGCGGAAACAGCTGTGCAGGGTGTTACATTCACAGACGCGCTGGGTACGGAAGTACAGATTGAAAGCTGGGATACGGTGGTTTCCCTCTATGGCTCCTTTGCGGAAACATGGACACTGGCTGGCGGCAAACTGGCTGGTGTCACAGAAGATGCCATTGAGGAGAGGAATATGGAACTGGGTGAGGATGTTGCCATGATTGGCAGCGTGAAAAGTCCTTCTCTGGAATCCATTCTGGCGGTAAACCCTGATTTTGTAATTCTGTCTGCGGACATTGCCACACAGGTGGACATGCAGCAGGCTTTGACAGAAGCAGGCATCCCCCACGCTTATTTCCGTGTGGATACTTTTGAGGATTATCTGTCCATGCTGGAACTGTTCTGCCAGATGACAGGCCGCAGTGACCTGTATGAACAGAACGGCGCTCTGGTGGAACAGAAAATCACAAAAATCAAAGAACTGACCGCAGGGGAAGAAGGCCCCACAGGTCTTTTGATCCGTGCCTTCTCCACAGGGGCAAAAGCCAAAGGCGCTGATAACCAGACAGGCTATATCATGGAAGACCTGGGCGTGGATAACATCGTTGCCCGCCATGAATCCCTGCTGGAAGATCTGAGCATTGAGGAAATTATCACAGAAGACCCTGATTTTATATTCATCACCACCATGGGTGCGGAAGATGCTGCCCTTGCGGCACTGGAAAGCGGCATCATGTCCAACCCTGCATGGGAAGGCCTCACAGCGGTACAGCAGGACAGATGCTATGTACTGCCCAAAGACCTGTTCCACTATAAACCAAACGCACGCTGGGCAGAAAGTTATGCCTATATGGCAAAACTGCTCTATCCAGAATTAGCAGAGGATATTGATGCGATCATGGCATAAGGGAGCTTTTCTCCTGATATTATTGCTGTGTTGTCTGGCTGGGGCAGTTTGCCTCAGCCTTTTTACAGGTTCCAGCAGTCTGTCCCTGGGGGAACTGTATCACGCCCTGCAAGCGGGGGATAAAACAGATACCACATACCGCATCTTCCTGTATGTGCGTCTGCCACGAACATTGGCGGCTATTTTTGCGGGAGCTGCCCTTGCTGTCAGCGGCGCCATCATTCAGGCGGTGCTGAATAACTCCCTTGCCAGCCCGAACATCATCGGTGTCAACTCCGGCGCGGGTTTCTGCGCCCTTTTGGCGGCGTCTTTGGCACCGACGGCGTGGGCGGCAGTACCCTTGGCGGCTTTTGTGGGGGCTCTTGCCACCAGTCTGTTCATTTACGCTTTGGCGGCAAAAACAGGGGCATCCCGTATCACTTTGGTATTGGCTGGTGTGGCTGTCAGCAGTATATTATCCGCAGGTATTGACGTTCTTACCATACTGTTTCCTGATGATGTGGTTGGGGCAACGGGCTTCATGGTGGGCAGTTTTGCCGGCGTGACCATGACGGCGCTGAAACCTGCGGCAGTGCTTATTGTTATTGGTCTGGTGTTGGCGCTGGTGTTCAGCTATGACCTGAATGTCCTTTCTTTGGGGGAAGAAATCGCCGCCAGCCTTGGCATGCGCGTAGCAGTGGTGCGATTTTTGTTTATCGTCATTGCGTCCCTGTTGGCAGGTTCTGCCGTTAGTTTCGCGGGGCTTCTGGGCTTCATTGGGCTCATTGTGCCTCATATCTGCCGCAGATTTGCGGGAGGAGATAACCGTCTGGTCATTCCCTGCGCGGCACTGTTGGGAGCGGTCTTTGCGTTGGTCTGCGACGCTTTGGGCAAATGGGTATTTGCGCCCTTTGAACTGCCTGTGGGTATCATATTGGCACTCTTGGGCGGCCCGTTCTTCCTGTTCCTGCTTTTGAAAGGCGGAAGGGGGAAAATCTATGACTGAATGGGTACTGACATTTTCTCGTGTTGCCACAGGCTATGGCAGCAAAAAAATACTGGAGGACATTTCCTTGGACGTGAAAAAGGGGGAAATCCTCACACTGGCTGGGCCCAACGGCTGCGGGAAATCCACATTGCTGAAGGCTGCCGCCAGACAGCTGCCTTTGATGGCGGGAGAAATCATGCTCTTTGGCAGAAAACTGGATGATTTTTCCCAGAAAGAATTGGCAAAGCAGGCGGCGCTCCTGCCCCAAAGCCGCGGCATTCCGGGGATTCCCGTGGAACAGCTGGTGCTTCACGGCAGATTCCCTTATCTGGGACTTTCCAGACGTCCCGGCAGAGAGGATAAAGAAAAGGTAGCGGAAGCCATGGAATTGGCAGGGGTGGCAGATATGCGCCATCGGGATTTGCGTTCCCTTTCCGGCGGCGAGCGGCAGAAAGCCTACCTGGCTATGGTCATTGCACAGGATACAGATTTGATTTTCTTGGATGAGCCGACCACCTATCTGGACATCGGCAAGCAGTTTGAGATTTTAGAGCTCATCCGCAGACTGAACCGCGAGGGCAAAACCATCGTCATGGTGCTTCATGACCTTGCCCATGCTCTCACTTATAGCCACCGCATTGCGGTTATGGAAAAAGGATGTCTTTTGGCGGTGCAGCAGCCGGAAGAATTGTTCAAAAGTGGACTTCTCAACGACGTTTTCGGCGTAGAGGGCCACTGGGCGGCGGAAGAAAAAACATATTATTTCACGCCCCATCATAAATGAGAAAAAAGCACGGAGTCGAAAGGATTTCGTGCTTTTTCTGGATTTGCGGCGGATTTTGCCGTACAATGGAAGCAGATTTACAGAGAACGGAGGAAAAAGTTATGACAGAAGTGGTAGCGGCCCTCATTTGGGATGGTGACCGTTTTTTGATTTGCCAGCGTCCTGCCCATAAGGCAAGGGGACTGCTGTGGGAATTTGTAGGCGGCAAAGTGGAGCCGGGAGAAACAAAGGAAGATGCCCTCATCCGGGAATGTCGGGAAGAACTGGACATTACCCTTTCCGTAGGGGATGTGTTCATGGAAGTGACCCACGAATATCCTGACCTGACGGTGCATCTGACACTGTTCCATGCCAGAATCGCCGCAGGCGTTCCAAAGAAACTGGAGCATGTGGACTTGCAGTGGATCACCTCGGCGGAAATCGAGAAGTTTGATTTCTGCCCTGCCGATGAGGAGATTTTGGAACGGCTGAAAAAAGGGGAGCGATGAAGCAACTTCCCCTTAAGAAAACATTGGTTTTCCTCTTCCTTGATTTCTTAAGGGGAATTGCGACGGCTGTATTCATAAGAAAACATATCCGATAAAATCTCATTAGAAATAAGAAAGCTGAAATCCTCTATATGATAAGGATTTCAGCTTTCTTTGTTTTCTTGTGAAGATGCCCCAAATATGGAACGGGAAAAACAAGAACAGATTTGTCAGCAGCTGCGTATGTTGGCAGAGGGACGACATCCTTTGACCGGGGAAGAACTGCCCCTCACAGGTGCTTTTGCAGATGCCGCGGTTTTGCGGACTTTGACACAGGCTTCTCACTGTCTGCGGGATTTATTGGAACAGGAAACGCCTGCGCCTGCCCGCAGAGCCAAACGGGAGAGAAGAGGAAAATTCTGCATCACTTCTTACCAGCTTTCCGGGATTTTGCCCTTGCCGGAAGCGGCAGGCATCACAGCCTTTGTATCAGCGGTAGAGGAACAGATGGGCAGGGACTGCGGCAGACTTTCTCCCACTGCCATTACAAAAGGGCTGGAGGAAAGGGGATTTTTGCTGACGCGAACCAAGGAGGATGGCAGAAAACAAAAAGTTCCTACCAAAGAAGGGGAAGCCTTAGGCATTTATATGGAAGAACGCCGTGGTTATCGGGGCGCATACGAAGCGGTGCTTTATACGCCGAAAGTCCAGCTTTATATTCTGAATCATCTGGGGGACTTAGTGCCCGGCGCGGTTATGGAGGAAGATGATTTCACCTTTTCATAACAGTTTTGACAATCAAAAAAGGAGCATCCGAAAGGATGCTCCTTTTTTTCATGTTGACAATTTCTTAAATAAGTGGAAACAGAATCTTATTCTTCTGTATGGCTTGCTGCGTATTTCTTACCTGCGCGAGGTACCAGGATCAGGTACAGCAGAGCGATAACACCGCCGATTACATAGGAAACGTTCAGAGGCAGGTTAAAGCCGATAGAAGCGTTCAGCAGGAAAGAAGAAATGATGAAGATGTAGAATGTACCAGGCAGCAGAGAGATCAGGAATGCGTATTTAGGCGCACCTTTCTTTGCACACAGGTAAACTGTGATTGCTGCGAAAGCGAATACTGCGATTGTCTGGTTAGCCCATGCGAAGTATCTCCACAGGATGTTGAAGCCTTCTGCGTTCAGTTTCGCGAATGCCAGGATTGCGATAACGGGGATGAACAGACCGATTGTTACCATGATACGGTTTTTCTTTTCTTTCTGGCTGATGTGCAGGTAGTCAGCAACCATCAGACGGCAGGAACGCAGTGCAGTATCACCGGAAGTGATAGGCAGTACGATAACGCCCAGGATTGCGATCAGACCACCAACGGGGCCCAGCAGGTCTTTTGCAACTTCACCAACAACGCCTGTTGCGCCGCTCAGAGAGCCTTTGTTGTAGATACCCATAGCAGCTGCAGCCCAGATCATAGCGATCAGACCTTCCAGAATCATCATCCAGTAGAATGTGAAACGGCCTTCTTTTTCGGAAGTAATGCTGCGGCCGATCAGTGTGCACTGTGTGGAGTGGAAACCGGATGTGATACCACATGCAACAGTTACGAAGAATACAGGGAAGAAGGATGTACCAGCGCCTGTATTACCAGCTGCATCCCACAGAGGGTACAGACCGAATACGCCATTCCAGCCGTTGGAGAAGTCGATGTTCATCAGTTCATAACCTTTGAAGAAGATACCGAAGAATACACCAACTGCGGACAGCAGCAGGATAGCACCGAAGATAGGGTAGATTCTACCGATGATTTTGTCGATAGGGAACAGTGTTGCGATCAGGTAGTATGCCAGGATTACGCCGTAGATTACCCATGTACCTACGGAAACGCCTTCGATACCAACGATCTGGTTCGCAAACAGGTCACCAGGTGTGTAAGTAAATACAGCACCAACCAGCAGCATCAGGATGCACAGGAAGATGTTGTAAACCTGGAATGTTTTGCCGCCCAGGAATTTACGAACGATACCAGGCATCTGTGCGCCGTCCTGACGCAGAGACATCATACCGCTCAGGTAGTCGTGAACAGCACCGCTGATTACACAGCCGATAGGGATAGTGATGAATGCGATGGGCCCGAACAGAATACCCTGGATGGGACCAAAGATAGGGCCGGTACCTGCGATGTTCAGCAGGTTGATCAGGGCGTTTTTGAATTTGCTCATAGGAACGAAGTCCACGCCGTCCTGATGTTTGATGGCAGGTGTCTGTCTGTCATCGGGTCTGAAAATGTTTTCTACAAATTTCCCGTACAGCGCACCGCCGACAAGTAAGATTACAAGTCCGATTATAAATGTTGTCATAATGAATAATACCTCCTCTCCGAACTTGTGAAAAAAATGTTTTTTCTGGGAAATGAAGTTTCATCTCCCCAAAACCACATCCCATTATAATGAGATGCAACTTTATTTACAAGTATAAAATGCAAAAAAGATGAAAAAATATATAAAAAACCATAAAAATTGCAGGAAGCATTTGTATTAATTTACAGTTATTTCCAATTATTGTTTTTTGTATGAACCATACAAAATGATGGCCATTTTATGGGGTATATGGACAGGATTTCATACATTTGCATAAAGAGGAAAAGGGTGTTATATTGTGCAATTCTATTGAAAAACAGCTTGTTTACAATAAAATGACAAAAAGTATACAGCAACATAGACAACAAAAATACTATTTTTGAAAGATTTATAAAAATATCTGTTGGACAAAAAATGACCGAGTCGATTTGGAACCGACTCGGTCAAAAAACAGGATGAATTTTGTTGATATTTTATGTATATTTATGCAATTATTCTTCTGTATGTGTTTTGCTGAATTTCTTCCCTGCGCGAGGTACCAGAACCAGGTACAGCACTGCGATGACACCTGCGATGACGTAGGATACGTTCAGAGGCAGACCAAAACCAATGGACTGGCTCAGCAGGAAGGAAGAAATGATGAAGATGTAGAATGTACCAGGCAGCAGAGAGATCAGGAATGCGTATTTAGGCGCGCCTTTCTTTGCACACAGGTAAACTGTGATTGCCGCGAACGCGAATACAGCAATGGTCTGGTTTGCCCATGCGAAGTATCTCCACAGGATGTTGAAGCCTTCTGCATTCAGTTTTGCGAATACCAGAATAGCGATAACGGGGATGAAGATACCCAGTGTTACCATGATACGATTTCTTTTTTCTTTCTGGTCGATGTGCAGGTAGTCAGCAACCATCAGACGGCAGGAACGCAGTGCGGTATCACCGGAAGTGATAGGCAGTACGATAACGCCCAGGATTGCGATCAGACCACCAACGGGGCCCAGCAGGTCTTTTGCAACTTCACCAACAACGCCTGTTGCGCCGCTCAGAGAGCCTTTGTTGTAGATACCCATAGCAGCTGCGGCCCAGATCATAGCGATGAGGCCTTCCAGAATCATCATCCAGTAGAATGTGAAACGGCCTTCTTTTTCGGAAGTTACGCTGCGGCCGATCAGTGTACACTGTGTGGAGTGGAAACCGGATGTGATACCGCAGGCAACGGTTACGAAGAATACAGGGATGAAAGGTGTGCCTGCGCCAGTGTTGCCGGCTGCATCCCACAGAGGATATACATTGAAGATACCGCTCAGACCATGGGAGAAGTCAATGTTCATCAGTTCATAGCCCTTGAAGAAGATGCCGAAGAATACGCCAACTGCGGACAGCAGCAGGATGGCACCAAAGATAGGGTAGATTCTGCCGATGATTTTATCGATGGGGAACAGTGTTGCAATCAGGTAGTAAGCCAGGATCACAGCGTAGATAACCCATGTCCAGATGTTGACCCCTTCGATACCAACAATCTGGTTTGCGAACAAGTCGCCGGGTGTGTAGGTAAATACCGCACCTACCAGCAGCATCAGGATGCACAGGAAGATGTTGTATACCTGGAATGTTTTGTTGCCCAGGAATTTGCGAACGATGCCGGGCATCTGTGCGCCGTCCTGACGCAGAGATATCATACCACTCAGGTAGTCATGGGTTGCACCACTGATGACGCAGCCGATGGGAATGGTGATGAATGCGATGGGCCCGAACAAAATGCCCTGGATGGGGCCAAAGATAGGGCCGGTACCTGCGATGTTCAGCAGGTTGATGAGGGCGTTTTTGAATTTGCTCATAGGAACAAAGTCAACACCGTCCTGTTTCCGAATGGCAGGTGTCTGCCGGTCGTCGGGGTGGAAAATGTGTTCTACAAATTTTCCGTATACGGCACCCCCAACAATTAAAAGTACAAGTCCGATTATAAATGTTGTCATAAAAATAATACCTCCTCTCCGAACTTGTGTGTAGTTTCTTCCTTTTCTGGAATAGATTGGAAAAACTACGTTTGTCATTATATGAAGTTGGTGCATAAAAAACAATACGATAAATGCTTTCTTAACGGAAACTTGGCGAAAAATAGAAAATTATACGATGAAATTTTATTTTGCAACTTTTTTTTGTGAAAAAAGTACCTTCTTTTTTGATGGATATTGTTTTTTGTATGAGGTATCTTGTATTTTGTCTTCATTGGTGGTATGCTCAGGGCAGGCAAAGGGGAACTGTATAGGGGTACGGTTCCCCTTTCCTTTTGGAAAAGAAAGAAGGGATTTGATGAAATCTGATGTGACCATTATGGATTTTACAGGCATTTATGAGAAGGAGCGTTTTTATCGGGGCGTCCATGTGCATTGGATTGACTGCCGGGATATACAGGGCACCAATTGCTACTGTGACGAAGAAGGAGAACAGGCTTTGCGCCGGAAGATTGCCCCTTTTTCCGCGGAAGCCATCCATTTCATAGATTCCGGTAATTACCATTATATGACGAAGCTGTGGACGGAAAAACTCCAGGAGCCCTTTGTGCTGGCTGTGGCAGACCATCACCCGGACATGCAGCCGCCTTTGTTTCAGGAATTGCTGTCCTGTGGCTGCTGGGTGAATCGGGTGTTGGAAGAAAACCCTTATGTGGAAAAGGTGGTACTGCTGGGTGCGGACGCGGAACTGGTGGCAGCTGTGCCGGAGCCTTACCGCAGCCGCATGGTGGCCTATGATGAAAGCCAGATTGCCCGGGATGACCGTTGGGAGAACTGTTTTCCCAAAGATTTGCCCGTCTATCTGTCCATTGATAAGGATATCCTTTCTCCCTCTCAGGTACATACCAATTGGCAGCAGGGCACACTGACCCTTTCCCAGCTGCGGAATGTGATTCTGGAATTGTTCCATCACTGTCGGGTGTCGGGGGCGGACATCTGCGGCGAGTGTGCCGACGCCCTCTTTCATGCCGCCGATGACAAGGTGATTTTGCAGGATGATTCCGTCAATGGCAGATTGCTCCATACTCTCATGGCGCTGGGAAATGGAGGAAAAGCTTGATTTTTCAGGCTTTTTCTCCCGCGAAAAATTTTTTTAAAAAAATTAGCACTCGCCTATTGACAGTGCTAACAAATGGTGCTAAGATACAGTCGAACAAAGGAAAGGTACTAAAAGAAAAAGGCACCTGTGCCTGCGTCCGAAAAGAGAATAGCAACACCCTCGGAGTTCTCCGACCGTGCTGATTCAAAACATGAACTGTCTTTTATGAAGGGAGATATGACTTATGATGATGATGCATAACTTTTTTGGAGATAACCTGTTTGACAACGAAAACTGGCCCGACACCTCTTTCGACAGAGAATTTTTCGCAAAAATGAATCCTTTGTATGGCAAACACGCAAAAGATGTCATGCTGACAGATGTCAAGAGAACAGATGACAAATATGAAGTGGTAATGGATCTGCCCGGCTTCAAGAAAGAAGATGTTCAGATCAATTTGGATAAAGGCTACCTGACCATTTCCGCTGTGAAAAAAGAAGAAAAGAAAGAAGAAGAAGCAGGCATTTATCTGCGTCAGGAACGTTACGCAGGCTCTATGCGCCGTACCTTCTATGTAGGTGACCATATGACACCCAGCGATGTACAGGCAAAATATGAAGACGGCGTTCTGACACTGACACTGCCTAGAAAAGAAGCACCTCAGGTAGAACATGACGGCAGAATCGCCATTGAAGGCTGATAAAAAATAAGAGAGCAACAACAGACGCGGCACTTAGGTACCGCGCCTGTTTTTTATCTGAAAATTATTTGAAAAGGAAGGTAACATCATGATTGGCAGAATATACCACGTTGGCTTAACCGTTTCGGATATGGACAGATCCATCGCTTTTTACAGAGATGTTCTGGGACTGGAATTTCAAGGTGAAATTTTCATGTCAGGCGAAGAAACAGATCGTATGTTTGGAAAGAAAAATTGTCAGGCCAGAGTGGCTTATCTCAATGGCTCCCAAAACGTGGAAACCCCTCCGGTGGAACTGATCCAGTTTGTAGAAAATGAAACCCATCATGCGCAGCCTGACTTATTTGCCACTTCCATTTCGGAAGTATGCTTCTATACCGATGATATTGATGCGGTTTATGAAAACTTGTTGGCACATCAAGTGGTGTGCTTATCGGAACCCCAGTATTTCGATTTTACAGCCCAGGGCTTCGGCAAAAGCAAAGCCTTTTATTTTAGAGATCCCGATGGCATCATACTGGAAATGATGCAGCCGCTGTAAATAAAAAAGCCGGAAGTGTCCCCAAGGCAAGCAACGAAAACATACCAAATAAAATCTCAGTAAAAATAAGAAAGCTGGAATCCTCTGTTATAATGAGGATTTCAGCTTTCTTTGTTATCTTATGAAGATACCTCTAAGGGTATCCGGTTTTGTGTGAGTCAGACGGAATGTTTATGCCTGTTTGAAAGATACGCTGCCGTTGGCTGCTTTTGTCAGCTGATAATTCAGTGTCTGGCTGTAACCGTTCGGTGCGTTGAATACCACTTTCAAAGTATGGTTGCCTGCTGTCAGTGTGGAAGTATCCAGCTGGCAGTTGTAAGGCACGGTTTTCTGTGTGCCGATCCATTTGCCGTCTACGGAATAGGTTACGGTGACAGTCTGACCGATGACATCACAGTATGCACGCAGTGTCACAACACCGTTTGCGCCTGTTACCTGAGACAGAGGCTTGAAGGACTGTGTCACTGTCTGGCTGGGGCTGGACATCAGTGTGGGATTGGATTTCAGTGCGCTGTTGTAAGCTGCCTGTACGGTAGCATTGTTTTGCAGGGTATAATCATAGCCATTGCCGCTGCGGTCAAAGTGGATGATGGCTTTTACCTGAGGGTAAACCATGTTCAGTGTGGTATATGCTTCGCGGATACGGTCTGCGGCAAATGTGGTTGTATCAGCATTGCCGGAGAGATAACCGCTGCCCCCTTCGGTGATGATGATGGGTTTGTTGTATTTCTTCGCCAGATCCGCTGTGTGGCTCAGGTTTTTCACAGGATCTGCGTAATCACCGATACCGAAGTACATTTCGTTGTTGTCCACGCCTTTGGTGGGGCTGGAAGCAAACTGATATTTGTTGTTGTACAGGGAAGTGCCTACCCAGTCTACCAGAGAAGCGTCAGGGAAGTAAGGTTCCATGCCGCTTGGAAAAGTCCCCCACGGCAGTGGTAACTGCTTTTGTTCATTTAATATAGATAAAACGAATAAATTAGTAAAATAATTATCATAAAATTTATGATTTCTCATGAAAATCTCATGAAAAACAGTTTTATACGAATAAATATATCACTTTCCATAGGAAAAAACGAGCAGGTGTTATGGAAAAATACCAAAACAGAAAAAATCTTCCTGTCAAAAATCATTGTTTTTTGGTGGGAAAAGTGCGGTTTTTTTCGAAAAAATCAGGGAAAAGACCATTTTATCAGGGAAAAACATATAGGAAAATGTGATAAAACCCATGGTTTTTCTGTGGAAGCAGCCCACGATTCATATCCTGCGCCCTGTCTGCATATAGATAATCAAGAATATCTCAGGGGAGTGCTTTTGTTTGAAAAGCTATATTGAAGAACGCGCGGTGGCAGTAGCACAGTTTATGATCCACACCAACGCCACGGTGCGGGAAACGGCGAAGAAATTTGGCATCAGCAAATCCACCGTACATAAAGACATCACAGACCGGGTGGAGAAGATCGACCCGGAACTGGCGAAGTCCGTACGGCGGGTGCTGGAGGTCAATAAGGCAGAACGCCATATTCGGGGCGGTATGGCAACCAAAGAAAAATACCTTCATCGGATGCAGTGACCAATCTCCCGAAGGGGAGATGTTTTTATCTGATGGGAGAAACAAAGGATGTTGGAAACACAAAAAAGAGGACTACGCCGGCGCAGGCTTCTACTGCTGTTTTTTGAGAGGAGCTGCTTTGGCTGTCTTTTGCAGAAAATCATTCCTATACAAATAAAATAGCTGGTATCTGAAAGCAACTTCCCCTTAAGAAAACATGGATTTTCCTTTTCCTTGATTTCTTAAGGGGAATTGCGACGGCTGTCTTCAGAAGAAAACATAACAAATAAAATCTTAATAAAATAAGAAAGCCAAAATCCTTTGTCATGATAAGGATTTTGGCTTTCTTTGTTTTCTTATGAAGAAGCTATTTTGTTGTTTCATTTACATGGGATAGAGATGGACTTGTCTGCCGTTCACGTCCACCAGACCATCCGCTTTCATTTTCCGCAGTTCTCTTGTCATGGCGCTGCGGTCAATGCAGAGATAATTGGCAAGGGCGCTGAAAGAAAAGGGAATGAGGATTTCGTCTTTTCCCGTTTTCATGCTTTGCAGGCGGAAGTAACACAGGAGTTTTTCCCGGATGGAACGGTGGGAAAGAATCTCCACTTTTTCGCTGAGCTGCTGCACTTTTTCCGTCATAAGAGAAAGGAGGTTTTCTACCACCAGACTGTGATGATGACAGGCGCGGCTGCATCGTTTGGTGATGTGGCAGGTGTCGATGAATACAATGGAGCAGGCTTTTTCGCAGATGGCAATGATCTCGCCACCGTCAAAAAGGGAGAAGAAAGAGCCGAAGATACCTCCGTCTGTGAGGTATTCCAGCATGTCCAGATTGCCGTCAGCCCCAAGGCGGTTCAGGGAAACGCTGCCCGAAAGGAGGATGCCCACTTTTCCTTCCATGGGAATCTCCTCTTTTTCCCGAAATGTGCGGTTTTCCATTTCAAAACAGGTTTTCATTTGATCCAGTTCTTCCGGAAGGATGCCGGTAAAGAGAGGATTTTCCAATAAATTCATAAAAAAACCTCTTTTCTGTTGCATTTGCAACATAAATTTTGATGATTTTATGGTATCATAAGGCCATAGAAAAGTCAAAGGAAAGAACCTCAGAAATGAGGATAATTTAGATATGTAAAGGGTATTTTATAACACAAGGAGGTATGCAACATGAAGGCAACTAGATTTTTTATCTGCAAACACTGTAAAAACATCATCACAATGGTAGAAGACAAAGGCGTACCCGTAGTATGCTGCGGCGAAAAAATGACAGAACTGAAAGCCAACACATCTGACGGCGCAGGCGAAAAACACGTTCCTGTGGTTCAGGTAGAAGGCAGCAAAGTAACTGTAAAAGTTGGCGAAGTAACACATCCCATGCTGGAAGAACACCACATTGCATGGATCTATCTGGAAACCAGCCAGGGCGGCCAGATCAAATATCTGGATCACACAGGCGCTCCCGAAGCAGTCTTTGCACTGGCAGAAGGCGAACAGGCAGTAGCTGCTTACGAATACTGTAATCTGCACGGTCTGTGGAAAGCAGAAATCTAAGCGTACAAAAATAAATAGAAGAAAATGTAACGGGGAAAACTGGGTACGGGCGTGTGCCCACCCGGTTTTCTTTTCAGAATATTTGTGAAAAAAAAGACATAAATCATCAAGGAGGCGGAAACACCAATGAAAGCAATGCAATTGAAACCTGATTTTTACTGGACCGGCGTTCTGGACAAGGACCTGCGTGTATTCGACATCATTATGATGACAGAATTTGGCACCACTTATAACTCTTACCTGCTCAAATGCGGCGATAAGACTGTACTGTTTGAAACAGCAAAAGAAAAATTCTTCGACGATTATCTGGAAACACTTTCTCAGATCACAGACGTTTCCACCATTGACTATATTGTGGTAAACCATACAGAACCCGACCATGTGGGCAGCATCAAACGCATTCTGGACATCTGCCCCAGAGCCAAAGTGGTTGCAACACCTGTTGCCATCGGCTTCTTGAAACACATCATCAACGGTGACTTTTACAGCATTGCAATCAAAGACGGCGACGAACTGAAGATCGGTGACAAAACACTGCAGTTCCATGTGTTCCCCAACCTGCATTGGCCCGATACCATGTATACCTACATCGTAGAGGACAAAACACTGGTGACATGTGACTCCTTCGGTTCTCACTATGCACATGAAGGCATCCTGCGCAGCACTGTAACCGATACAGAAGGCTATATGCGCGCTACAAAATACTATTTCGACAACATTCTGGGCCCCTTCAAACAGCCCTATATGACAAACGCACTGGCAGCAGTACGTCAGATGGATATCGACATGATCTGCCCCGGCCACGGCCCCGTTCTGGACAGCCACCTGTCTGAACTGATGGATATTTACGAAGAATGGTGCAAAGTGCCTGTAAGCGAATGGAAAAAAGTTGTCATTCCTTATGTAAGCGCTTACGGCTATACAGGCCAGCTGGCAGAACAGATCGCAAAAGGTATTCAGGATAACGACGAAATCATCGACGTAAAACTGTACGATATGGTAACAGCGGATCAGGCAGAAGTGCTGGGCGAAATCGGCACGGCTGACGGTATCCTCTTCGGTACACCTACTATTCTGGGTGAAGCTCTGAAACCTATTTGGGATCTGACAACACTCATGTTCCCTCCTATCCACGGCGGCAAACTGGCAAGTGCCTTCGGCAGCTACGGCTGGAGTGGTGAAGGTGTGCCTCACATCATCGAAAGGCTGAAACAGATCCGCCTGAAAGTGGTAGACGGCTTCAAAGTACGTCTGAAACCCTCTGAAAATGAACTGGTGGACGCTTATGAATATGGTTATCGCTTCGCAGATACCCTGCTGCAAAAAGATGTTAAGAAAGCCAGCGCAAGAAGCGGTCTGGTGAAATGTCTGGTTTGCGGCGAAATCTTCGACGAATCCATGGAAACCTGCCCTGTTTGCGGCGTAGGCAAAGAAAACTTCGTGCCTGTTGACATGGATGAAGTAACACATCGTATGGATACCATGGAAAAATTCGTTGTACTGGGCGGCGGCACAGCGGCGCTCAACGCGGCAAAAGCCATCCGGGAAAGAAACCAGTCTGCAAGCATCATCATGGTTTCCGAAGAAAACGAACTGCCTTATGACAGACCTATGCTCACAAAGAATATGTTTGGTGCCATCAGCGGCGGCGCAATCGCAAGCAAGGAAGCTGCATGGTATGAAGATAACTGCATCGACCTGCGTCTGGGCGTGAAAGCAGAATCCATGGATCTGGGCAGAAAAGAAATCCGCCTGTCCGACGGCACAGTACTGCCTTACAACAAGTGCGTATATGCACTGGGCTCTTACAGCTTCGTGCCTCCTATCAAGGGCGCGGATCTGGAAGGCGTAACACCTGTTCGTACCATTGCTGACGTAGAAAAGATCAACCATCTGGCACTCAAGGCAAAACATGCGGTCGTTATCGGCGGTGGTGTGCTGGGTCTGGAAGCTGCTTGGGAACTGCGTAAAGAAAAACTGGAAGTAACTGTACTGGAAGGCGCTCCCGAACTGCTGCTGGGCAAAATGGACGCAGTAGGCGCAGAAATGCTGAAGAAGATCGCAGCGAAAAACGGCGTGAACATCGTTGTTGGCGCGAAAATCGCGGAAATCGTTGGCGACGGCAAAGTAGAAGGCGTTATGCTGGATGACGGCACAAAGATCCCTGCGGAAATCGTTATCATGTCCACAGGCGTTCGTGCAAACAAACAGCTGGCAGAAGAAGCAGGCATCCTGACAAACCGTGCTGTTGTAGTCAGCGACAAAATGCAGACCAGCGACAGCAATGTATTTGCCGGTGGTGACTGTGCGGAATTCGATGGCGCAAATATCGCAATCTGGCCTGTGGCAATGGAAATGGGCCGCATCGCTGGTGCCAACGCAGCAGGCGACAACCTGCCTTATGTACCTCAGACACAGGGTATGTCTCTGAATGCGCTGAACACTTCCGTATATTCCATGGGTGACGTTGGCACAAAAGAAGACGTCACATACAAAACACTGGAAATCCGTGACGATAAGAGACTCACACTGGAAAAATACTATTTCCGTAACAATGCCCTGTGCGGCGTCATCCTCATCGGCGACACAAGCAAGATGGCAAGCGTGACAGAAGCCGTACAGCAGAAAAAAGCATTCCACGAAATTTTCTGATAAAATACCCTTACACAAGCTTTCGTGAGAAAGCAAAAAAAGAGAAAGGAAAAGCAAGTTCCCCTTAGGAAAACATTGCTTTTCCTTTTTCTTTTTTCTAAGGGGAATGGCAATCTTCAGAAGAAAACATATCAGATAAAATCATCGTAAAAATAAGAAAGCTGAAAACCTTGATATGACAAGGATTTCAGCTTTCTTTGTTTTCTTATGAAGATGCCCCTAGTATTCCATTCTCTTTTTTGTTTGGTTTTAAGCAGCCAACGCATGGCCTTGGCTTTCGGCAATTTTCCGGTTCAGTTTCCGCATTTCCGGCAGGATGAACAGGGCCACGATGACAGCGGAGCCGATGTCCGCGCAGGGGCCTGCGTAAAGCAGACCGCTCAGACCGAAGAATATAGGCAGGATCAGCAGCAGGGGAATCAGCAAAATCAGCTGACGCAGCATGGAAAGCAGAGAAGCTTTCAAAGGCTGCCCCGTTGCCTGGAAGTAGTTGGTGGAAACGATCTGGAAACCAGCACAGAAAATACCGCCCAGATAGATCCGCAGACAGCGCACGGCAAAGTCTGTAAATGTCTGATTTTCTTTCCCGAACAGGCTCAGTACCAGATGAGGCGCCAGCTGGCATACAGCCCAGCCGATGAGGATGGAGGCTGTGGCAATGGATACGGCAAGGAGATAAGTGTGGCGCACACGGGCATATTTTTTCGCACCCAGGTTGAAGCCCAGAATGGGCTGCGCGCCGATACCGAAGCCGATACATACAGAAGCCAGAATCATGGCGATTTTCATGACGATACCCATGGCACTGAGGGCAACATCGCCGGTGATTTCTGTCTGGTTGCCGTAGTAAACCAGAGAGTTGTTCATAACCACCTGCATGATGCAGGCAACCAGAGCGGTGATACCGGAGGAAATGCCCAGAGAGAAAATTTTATACCAGACACGACCAACGGGTTTCATATATCTGCGGGTAAAACACATACGGCCTTTTTTCAGGAAGTAGTAGCACAGCACCACTGTGGAAACGAACTGAGCGGTGACTGTGGCGATGGCGGCGCCTTTTACACCCCAGTCCAGCACGAAAATATAAATAGGGTCAAGAACAGTGTTCAGTGCGGCACCGATGAGGATGCCGTACATGGACATACGCGGGTGTCCGTCCGTACGGGCCATACTGGAAAGGGCAATGCTGACCATGCTGAAAGGTACGCCAATGAGGACGATGGAAGTATAGTCGATGGCGTAGGGCATGGTGGTTTCTGTCGCGCCGAAGAGTGTCAGGATGGGTTTCAGGAAAATCAAGCCTGCCACTGCCAGCAGGATACCCAGACCGATGGCGATGACCAGCAGGTTATTCAGTGTCAGAAGGGCTTCCCGTTTTCTGCCTTCCCCCAGTCGTAAAGCGGCGTAAGCGCTGCCGCCGGAGCCGATGAGGGTGGCAAAAGCCATGATGATGGTCATCAGGGGGAAAGCAATGGTGGTAGCGGCGTTCCCCAGATAGCCTACACCCTGACCAATGAAGATCTGGTCGACGATGTTATACACGGAGTTTACCAGACAGGAAATGATGGCAGGGATGGAAAAAGAGAATAACAGTCCCTTTATGGGGCGTACACCCAAGGGGTTTTCTCCGTCCATTGTCAGTGTTCGTTGCTGTTGCATGTGATTTCCTCCTCCTTTTTGGCGATGTAGGTTTGGGCATTTTGTACCATTTGTTTCATGAGTTTTTCTATGAGCAGACATTCTTCGTCTGTCATGCCTTCTGTGAGGGCAGAGTTCCATTCCTCTCTGGCATTTAGCAATGTTTCGATGATGGGCATAGCGGCGGGGGTGACGAACAGTTTCCGGCAGCGTCTGTCGTTTTCGTCGGTGATGACCCGGATATATCCGGCTTCCTCCAGCTTCTGTACACCGCGGCTGACGGTGCCTTTGTCAAAAAAGCCCAGCTGCGCCAGTTTGTTCAAAGGGATACCTTCGTTTTCATAGATCCGCAGCAGGAAAAACTGCTGTCCGCTGCTGATGGGAAGATGCCGCAGACAAAGATCGAAATTCCGGTTGGCATACCGGCTGATGGCTGACGCGTTGATGGAATAACGCAGGTTTTTTTTCTCCATAATGACCTCCTGTGGGTAGGGGCGGTGGAAATGTGGATAACATCAAACAGAAATGGCTACCGCCTCAGTGATTTCTGTGGATAAGTCGAAATTAGTTGCGTCTGCAACAAATACAGTATACTTCTAAATTAGTTGCGCTGTCAACTATTTGCATGCAATATAAATAATTTGATGAGATTTTTCCAAAATTGGTGTCAAAACAGAGGTTTTTTGGGCAAATGAAAAAACAGCCATAGACCTGTCATATCAAGTCTTTGGCTGTTTTGTGGTTATTTCCAGTTTTCCATAAGAGAAACGCCTTGCGCCCGCAGTTCTTCGTAAAGGGCGGTCAAAGGCAGCCCTACCACGTTGAAGTAATCGCCTTCCATCCGTTCCACCAGCAGGGAACCTTTCCCCTGTATGCCGTAGGCGCCGGCTTTGTCCATTGGCTCTCCTGTGGCAATGTACGCATCCATTTCTTCTTCCGTCAAAGAGCGGAATACCACTTTTGTGCCGATGGTCTGGGCGTGTACCGTTTCTCTGCCATCCGCGTCTTTGTAAATGACGCATAAGCCGGTGTAGACCATGTGGCTTTTGCCGGAAAGATGGGTGAGGATGGCTTTGGCGTCGGCTTTGTCCTTGGGTTTGTGGAGGATGGTGTCTTCGTCCGCCACCATGGTGTCGGCGGCAATGATGATGGAATTTGCGGGAGCGGTACGGCTTACGTCTGTGCCTTTGGCTTCTGCCATGAATGCCGCTTGCTTTGCAGGTGTGCGGCGGATGCCAGCTTTTCTGTCTGCTTCCTCCAATGCCCGTTCGTCCACATGGCTTTCCTGTACGGTGAAGGGCACAGAAAGCATGGACAGCAGTTCTTTTCTCCGGGGAGAATTGGATGCCAATATGATTTGCTGCATAAAAACAGTCCTTTCCATAAAAAATGTGTACGGGTAGATTGTACGAAAAGCCCGGGCCTTTTGCAAGGGAAAAGCCATATTTTTGCCAAGGGAAAGGCAGATTCCATAAAAACAACGGGGTTTTCCCTGAAAAAAGGCGGAATTTTCATGCTTGACGGCAGGGTGGGAGATGACTATAATCATACAGGATTTGGAAAGAAGAAAGGAAGAAGCATCATGCCAAAAAAAGAAAAGGTATTCACCATGCCTGTCATTGCTTTGATTTTACTGAGTTTCGCATTGGGCACCAGCGAATTCATCATTGTGGGGATATTGCCGGATATTTCCGAAGGGTTGTCCGTATCCCTCACCACTGCCGGTTCTCTGGTTTCCATGTTTGCCTTTGTTTATGCTGTGGGAACGCCTTTCACGGCGGCTATGGCGGGGCGGTTCCATCGGTTCGCCCTCATCATTTCCCTGACGGTGGTATTTGTAGTAGGGAATTTCCTCTGCGCCATTGCCCCCAATTATCCTTTGCTGGCGGCGGCAAGAATCCTCCTGTCCATCGTTTCCGGCACCCTCATTTCCGTTTCCATGACATTTGTGCCGGATATTTCCTCTCTGGAGCATCGGGCAACGGTGGTTTCCTGGGTATTCGCGGGATTTTCTCTGGCGTCCATTTTCGGTGTGCCCATTGGTACTACCATCAGCCATGTACTCAGCTGGCGGGCGGCTTTTGTGGGTATTACTCTATGCAGCATTTTGGTATTGGCTCTCATGTTTGTTTCTCTGCCCAGAAAACATGAGAAAGTGCCCTCTGGCATCATGCAGCAGTTTGTCCTGCTGAAAGACAGCCGCATCCTTCTGAGTATCCTGACGGTATTCTTTGGCGCTTCTGCCTCTTATGTGTTATATACGTACCTGACCCCCGTATTTGAGGACTATGTGGGGATTCCTGCCCAGTATATCAGCTTTGTGTTGCTGCTGTTCGGGGTCATGGTGCTTTTCAGCAACCTCATTTCCGGTCGGATGGCGCTGAAAAACGGCATTTATAAACTGCGGTTCACTTACGTTGCCTTGGCGGCGTGCATGTTTTTCCTGCCTGTGGTATTGGGGAATGCTGTGGCAGGTATGGCGGTGATCTTTGCCATTGGTCTGCTCATGTATCTGCAAAATTCTCCAATACAGGTCAATGTGCTGAACATTGCCACGGCGGAATATCCCGGCGCCATTACCCTGGCGGCATCCACCAATTCTTTTTCCTTTAACTTCGGCATTGCTTTTGGCTCTGTCTGCGGCAGCGCCATCGTTGAAAAACTGGATATGCGCCTGCTGGGGCTGGGCGGCGGCGTTCTTGCTCTCTGCGCCTTGGCCTGCGCCTGGATGCTCCATAATAAAGTACAGAAAAAAACGACGGTATGAAACCGTCGTTTTTTTGTTTGGTGTTCTATGAAAAATTGGGATAAGAGAGTATCAAAAATCAAGGATGTTTTTTGTATTAGTAGTTCTTTGCTTCGATCTGGAAGTAAGCCTGAGGATGTTCGCAAACGGGGCAAACCTGAGGTGCCTGTTTGCCAACGTGGATGTGGCCGCAGTTTGCGCACTGCCAAATCATGTCGCCATCTCTGGAGAATACCAGACCGCCTTCAACGTTTTCCAGCAGTTTGCGGTAACGTTCTTCGTGATGTTTTTCGATCTGACCTACTGCTTCAAACAGGTAAGCGATGCGGTCAAAGCCTTCTTCTCTTGCTTCTTTCGCGAATGTAGCGTACATGTCTGTCCATTCGTAGTTTTCACCCTGTGCAGCGTCCAGCAGGTTTTCAGCTGTGGAAGGAACAGCGCCATCATGGAGCAGTTTGAACCAGATTTTTGCGTGTTCTTTTTCGTTGTTTGCTGTTTCCAGGAACAGAGCTGCGATCTGTTCATAGCCTTCTTTTTTTGCTTTGCTTGCGTAATATGTGTATTTGTTTCTTGCCTGGGATTCACCAGCAAATGCTGCCATCAGGTTGGCTTCAGTTCTTGTACCTTTCAGATTCATCATAATATTTTCCTCCTTACACACTAAAATATTTCTTAATTAATAATTATTATCATTTAATATTTGATATCATTATAACAGAACTTTGGCGTTTGTCAACGGATTTTTTCTAATTTTTCTAAAAAAAATAAAAAACCCTGCAAAATGTAGGGAAATAGGCGCAAATGCCTGTATTTCAGGCATACAACACACAAAAAACGCTGCTGCAAAAGTCCCATTTTATGCAAAGTTTAGATGCGCTGATGGGGGTGATTTTGTTCTGCAAGCCTTTCCGAAAGAAAGATCAGAATTGTTTTTGTACAATGAAAAACCACCGAAAACATGTTGTTCCCGGTGGTTTTGTATTTGGAGGATATTAGTCTGCCATCAGTTTTACCAGAATTGCTTTCTGGGCGTGCAGACGGTTTTCTGCTTCATCGAAAATTTCATCAGCGTGTGCTTCGAATACTTCCGCTGTGATTTCTTCGCCTCTGTGAGCGGGCAGGCAATGCTGTACCATGCAGCCTTCGTTTGTCACTGCCATCAGTTCGTCGTTGACCTGGAAGCCAGCGAAAGCGGCTTCTCTGATCTTCTGTTCGCTTTCCTGACCCATGGATGCCCAAACGTCTGTCAGTACCACGTCAGCGTTTTTCGCAGCTTCCAGAGGGCTTTCTGTCATCTGGAATTTATCGCCATACTGTGCCGCAAAGTCCAGAACGTCTTTATGAGGCTGGTAATCCTTAGGGCAGGCAATGCTTACGGACATGCCAACTTTTAAACCGCCAACGATGAGGGAGTTTGCCATGTTGTTGCCGTCGCCGATGTAGCACATCTTCAGACCTTCCAGTTTGCCTTTGTGTTCCCGGATGGTCTGCAAGTCAGCCATGACCTGGCAGGGATGGCAGAAGTCTGTCAAACCGTTGATGATGGGGATGGAGCCGTATTTTGCCAGTGTTTCCACTTCTTCCTGTTCAAAAGTACGGATCATGATGCCGTCCAGATACCGGGACAGAACTCTTGCGGTGTCTTCTGTGGGTTCGCCACGGCCGATCTGTGCGTCTTTGGAGCTGATGAACAGCGCATGGCCGCCCAGCTGATACATGCCTGTTTCAAAGGATACACGGGTTCTGGTGGAGGATTTTTCAAAGATCATACCCAGTGTTTTGCCTTTGAGGATATGGTGTTCAATACCCTGTTTTTTCTGTAATTTCAGCTGGTCTGCCAAGTCCAGCAGTTCCAGGATTTCTTCTGTTGTCAGGTCTAAAAGTTTCAGAAAATGTTTCATATATTATCTTCCTTTCCCAATCAAAGTGAAGCCAGTGTCTGTTCCAAAATAGTAAGTCCTTTGTCCAGTTCCTCCTGTGTGATGGTCAGAGGAGGCAGCAGACGGATCTTGGTCTTTGCGGAAAGTACCAGAAGGCCTGCTTCCAGCAAAGCGTTGATAACGGGTTTTGCTTCCACATCCAACTGGATGCCCAGCATCATGCCCAAGCCTGCCACGTTTTCAACGTGAGGCATTTTTTCGATTTTTTCTTTCAGATATGTGCCTTTTTTCTGTACGTCCTGTAAAAAGGCGTCATCCATGGTGTTCAAGATATGTACCGCACCAGCACAAACAACGGGATTGCCGCCAAATGTGGAGCCGTGGTCGCCGGGAACGAATACGGTTTCTGTTTTTTCTCCGAACAGCACCGCGCCGATGGGAAGGCCGCCGCCCAGACCCTTTGCACAGGATACCAGGTCAGGCTGGATGCCGAACTGCTGATAGCTGAACAGGGAGCCTGTTCTGCCCATGCCTGTCTGTACTTCGTCCACAATGAGCAGGATGTCTTTTTCCTTGCAGGCTTTTGCTACGGCCTGAACATATTCTTTGTCCAGAGGAACCACGCCGCCTTCGCCCTGTACCGTTTCCAGCATGACTGCGCAAACATCGTCAGTCATTTTGGAAAGAATGTCGGCAAAGTCATTTGCTTTGGCAAATACGAAGCCGTCTACGAAGGGGAAGAAGAAATTGTGGTAAGCGTCCTGTCCTGTGGCGGAAAGGGCTGCCATGGTTCTGCCATGGAAAGAGTTCTGCAGGGCAATGATTTTGTTTCTGCTTGCGCCGTATTTCAAAAAGCTGTATTTTCTTGCGGCTTTGATAACGCCTTCATTGGCTTCTGCGCCGCTGTTGCCGAAGAATACTTTTTTCATACCGCTTTTTTCACAGAGGAGTTTCGCTGCCTGAATGCAGGGTTCTGTGTAGTACAGGTTGGAAGTGTGCTGCAAAGTTTGCAGCTGTGCGCTTACTGCCTGTACCCAGTTGTCGTCGCAAAAGCCCAAAGCGTTTACGCCGATGCCGCTGGTAAAGTCGATATATGTTTTGCCTGTGTCGTCCTGTACAGTGGCGCCTTTGCCTTTTGTCAGGAGCACGGGGAATCTGCCATAGGAATGGATGATATATTCATCGTCATATTGTTTTGCTGTCTGAAAATCCATGTGTTTCCCTCCTTCTTTTGTTTATGGTAAAAACATGGTGCCAATACCTTCGTCGGAGAACATTTCCACCAGTATGGAATGTTCGATTCTGCCGTCGATCATGACGGCTTTTTTCACCCCTGCACGCACTGCGTTTTCACAGCTCTGTACTTTGGGGATCATGCCGCCGCTGATGATGCCTTTTTCCACCAGATCTGCCACTTCATCCACATGCACCACAGGGATGAGGGAGTCTTCGTCGTTGACGTCTTCCATCAGACCACGAATGTCTGTCAGTGTGATGATGTTTTCTGCGTGGAGTGCGCCGGCGATCTCAGCTGCTGCTGTATCGGCGTTGATGTTGTAAATATTGCCTTTGCAGTCGGTGCCAACGGTGGCAACGACGGGGATGTAACCGCTGTTGATGGCGTTTACAATGGGGGTGGTGTCGATTTTGGTGATGTCGCCTACATAGCCGTAATCGCCTTCTAGTTTTTTCGCCTGAATCATGCAGCCGTCAATGCCGCAGAGGCCAACGGCTTTGCCCCCCAGCTGACCAATGAGGCCAACCAGATCTTTGTTTGTTTTTCCAGCCAGTACCATCTGTACCACTTCTGCTGTTTCCTTGTCGGTGTAGCGCAGACCGTTGACGAAGCGGGATTCGATGTCCAGTTTTTTCAGCATGCCGCTGATTTCCGGGCCGCCGCCGTGGATGAGCACCACATGGATACCAACCAGAGAAAGAAGGATGATGTCGCTCATAACGGCTTTTTTCAAATCGGGATGAATCATGGCGTTGCCGCCGTATTTGATCACAACGGTTTTGCCGTAATATTTCTGAATGTAAGGCAGGGCAGCCGTCAGGACTGTTGCCTTCATGGTATTGATGTCTTTCATGTTGTCTGCCCTCCCATCATGTGCGGTAGTCGCCGTTGATTTTCACGTAGTCGTATGTCAGGTCGCAGCCCCAAGCGGTGGCTTCGCCGTCTCCCTGCTGCATATCCACGTCAATGTGGATTTCTTCCTGCAGGAGGATTTCTTTTGCTTTGTCCTCATCGAAAGGAACGCCTGCGCCTTTTTCACATACCAGAATGTCCCCTTTGCAGGAGGAAATGGAAACGGAAATGGTGTCTACGGCAAAATCGCCTTCGGTGTAGCCGATGGCACAAAGGATACGTCCCCAGTTGGCGTCTGCGCCGAACATAGCAGCCTTTGTAAGGCTGGAAGTGATGATGGATTTAGAAATGGCTTTTGCCAGTTTGGTATCGGGTGCATGGTGAACACTGCATTCTACCAGTTTTGTGGCACCTTCGCCGTCACCGGCGATTTTCTTCGCCATGGAAGTGCAGATTTCTTTCACAACGGAAAGGAAAGCGTCGAAGTCAGCGCCTTCGCTGTCGATAACGGGGTTTTCCGCCAGACCGTTTGCCATGATGGAAACCATGTCGTTGGTGGAAGTGTCGCCGTCTACGCTGACCATGTTGAATGTATCGTCAACAGCCAGTTTCAGTGCTTTCTGCAGCATGGGTGTGGTGATGGCGCAGTCTGTTGTCAGGAAGCCCAGCATGGTTGCCATGTTGGGGTGAATCATGCCGCTGCCTTTTGCCATGGCGCCGATGGAAACGGTTTTGCCGCCGATTTCGATTTCGTAGGCTTCTTCCTTGGGTTTGGTGTCTGTGGTCATGATGGCATGCACAGCATCCAGATGACCATCTTTGGACAGGATGGGCGCCAGTTTGGGGATGCCGGATGCAATGGGTTCAATGTTCAGTGTCATACCGATGACACCTGTGGAAGCAACGATGATGTCTTTGGGGGAAATGCCCAAAGCCTTTGCGGTCATTTCGCACATCATTTCTGCTTTTTCCACGCCGTCAGCGTTGCAGGTGTTGGCGTTGCCGCTGTTGCAGATCATAGCCTGTGCCATACCGTCGGCAATGTTTGCCTTTGTGACGGTGATGGGTGCGCCATAAACTTTATTCTGTGTATAAACGGCTGCTGCGTTGCAGGGAACTTCGCTGTAAAGCAGCGCCAGATCTTTTTTGCTCTGATTGTTGCGGATGCCGCAATGGATGCCTGCGGCCGTAAAACCTTTGGGGGCTGTAACGCCGCTTGTGATCTTCTTCATAAGTATTTCATCCTTTCTTTTGTAAGGCTGTATCAAATCAAACCGGTGGTTTCCGGCAGACCCAGCACCAGATTCATATTCTGTACTGCTGCGCCGGAAGCGCCTTTGCCTAAGTTGTCAAATACGCTGATGAGGGTCATTCTCTCGTCATTGCCCTCAATGTAAAGTTTCAGTTTGTTGGTGTTTCTGATTTCGTTGGCTGCTAAGAAACCAACGTCCGTATCTTCCACGGAAATGAGGGGGTGTCCCTTGTAGTAGTCCTTCAGCATTGCCACAAGTTCCGCCTTGGTGACTTTCTTCTGGAACAGGTTGGTGTGAAGGGGGATGCAGGTTGCCATGCCGCTGTAAAAGTCGCAGACAATGGGCATAAACACAGGGGGCTGTGTGATGCCGGTGACATGCTGCATTTCCGGCAGATGTTTATGCATCTGAGAAAGACCGTACTGTCTGGGGCTGTCGAACTGGTAGGAGCGTTCCTCTGCTTCGTATTCGGCAATCATGGATTTGCCGCCGCCGCTGTATCCTGTCAGGCTGTGAGCGGTGAAGGGATAATCGGGAGTAACGATGCCCAGATGCACCAGTGGATATGCCGCCGCAATGAACCCTGTGGCGTGACAGCCGGGGTTGGCAATGCGTTTGGACTTGATGATGGCTTCTCTGTGTGCCGGAGAAAGTTCCGGGAAGCCGTAAGTCCAACCTTCTGCCGTTCTGTGAGCGGTGCTGGCATCAATGATGCAGGTATTGGGGTTTTCCACCAGATGTACGGCTTCTTTTGCTGCCGCGTCAGGCAGGCAAAGGAAAACAACATCCGCCAGATTCATGAGCCGTTTCCGTTCGGCTTCGTCTTTTCTTTTTTCTTCTGCGATGAGCAGCAGTTCTACGCCGTCGTGGTGGGACAGCTTTTCCTGAAGCTGTAAGCCTGTGGTGCCTGCCTGCCCGTCGATGTATACTTTGTATGGCATAAACATACCTCATTTCCTTTGATTTGCTGAATGTTATGGTATTATTATAAATGTTTATACGTGAAAGTCAATAAAAATACGCATATTTATACAAGTTCGGGGAATTGGTGGTACAGAACGAAAATAGGTGGCAAATTTTAGGTAATATCCCAATAAGTACAAGGGATACAGTGGGTTTAGAAAGAAATTGTTTTGTGAAAAATGCAAGAAAGAGATGGTCTGCATCTATATGCAGCATATAAAATTGCTGAATTATGCATGAAAATAGAATATATACATTAATATGCGGTGTATATGAGTGCTTGAAATGGGGATTTATGCTGAAAAAAGGGGCGTGGAGGGGGATTTTTGAGAAAAAATGGGTTTGCATGATGGTGTGGGAAACAGCCGGCACAGTTGTTCTGAAAGAAAACAGCTGTGATAAAAGAAAACAGCTGGAACCCTTTATGGCAAGGATTCCAGCTGTTTGTTTTCTTATGAAGATGCCCCTAAGGGCTGCTGTTTTTTTGAATTAGAATTCTGCGTTCTTAACAGTTCTGGGATAAGGCAGTACGTCACGGATGTTGCTCATACCTGTCAGGTACATTACCGCACGTTCGAAGCCCAGACCATAGCCGGAGTGTCTGGTGCCGCCGTATTTGCGCAGATCCAGATACCACCAGTAGTCTTCTTTCTTCAGACCCAGTTCATCCATACGTTTTTCTAAGAGTTCCAGACGTTCTTCTCTCTGGCTGCCGCCGATGATTTCGCCAACGCCGGGAACCAGCAGGTCCATAGCGGCAACGGTCTTGTTGTCATCGTTCATGCGCATGTAGAACGCTTTGATGTCCTTGGGATAGTCTGTTACGAATACAGGTTTTTTGAAGATTTCTTCTGTCAGATAGCGTTCGTGTTCTGTCTGAAGGTCGATGCCCCATTCTACGGGGTATTCGAATTTCTTGCCGGATTTGATGAGCAGATCAACGGCTTCTGTGTATGTCACACGGCCAAAGTCGTTGTTCAGAATGTTATGCAGTCTGTCCAGCAGGCCTTTGTCTACGAAGCTGTTGAAGAATTCCATTTCTTCGGGTGCGTTGTCCAGTACATACTGGATGATATATTTCAGCATTTCTTCTGCCACTTCCATGTTGTCTTCCAGATCAGCGAAAGCCATTTCGGGTTCGATCATCCAGAATTCAGCAGCATGACGTGCTGTGTTAGAGTTTTCCGCACGGAATGTGGGGCCGAATGTGTAAACATTGCGGAATGCCATTGCGAATGTTTCTGCGGAAAGCTGACCGCTTACAGTCAGGTTTGTTTCTTTGCCGAAGAAGTCCTTGGAGAAGTCAACGGTGCCGTCTTCGTTCTTAGGCAGGTTGTTCAAATCCAGTGTGGTAACACGGAACATTTCCCCAGCGCCTTCGCAGTCGCTGCCGGTGATGATGGGAGTATGTGCGTATACAAAACCTTTTTCCTGGAAGAACTGATGGATTGCGTAAGCAATCAAGCTTCTCACACGGAATGTTGCGGAGAACATGTTTGTTCTGGGACGCAGATAAGCGATCTGGCGCAGGAATTCTACGCTGTGACGTTTTTTCTGCAGAGGGTAGTCGGGAGTGGAAGTGCCTTCAATGGCAATTTCCTGTGCCTTTACTTCAAAGGGCTGTTTTGCTTCGGGTGTTTCCACCAGCAGACCTTTGACGATGATGGCAGCGCCAACCCCCAGTTTTGTGATTTCTGCGTAGTTGGACAGGTTGTCTGCTTCAAATACGATCTGGATGTTCTTGAAGAAAGAACCGTCGTTCAGTTCGATGAAGCCGAAATTTTTGGATACACGCATGGTACGGATCCAGCCGCCCAGTGTCACTTCTTTATTGGCATAGTCCGCTGTGCTGCGGTAAATTGATTTTACGGTGTTCAAATCCACTAGAATCTCTCCTTTATGCAAAATTGCGTTATTTCACCTGTCCTTTATTGTAGCCTGTTTTTGGGAAAAACACAACCTTGTTTCCGTCTTTTCCGTAGGAAAAAGGGAAAAAGAGGGATTTTTTATGTATCTTCCTCCACATAAGGCAGGAAAGCGCCGTAGCCTTCCTTTTCCATGTCCTCTTTGGGGATGAAGCGGAGGGCTGCACTGTTGATGCAGTAACGCATGCCGCCCAGTTCCTGCGGGCCGTCATCAAAGACATGTCCCAGATGAGCATTGCCTACTCGGCTGCGGACTTCCGTACGAATACGGTTCAAGGAAAGGTCATCATATTCATTGATGGCATTGGGGTCAATGGGTTTTGCGAAAGCAGGCCAGCCGCAGGCGGAAATGAATTTATCCTTGGAGGAGAACATGGGCTCACCGGAAGTGATGTCCACATACAGCCCCGGTGTTTCCTTATCCCAGAATTCGTTCTGGAAGGGCGGCTCTGTGGCATTCTGCTGGGTCACGTTGTACTGCATTTCTGTCAGGTTTTCCCGCATTTCTTCCTTTGTCATGACTTTGTAGTCCTCGGGATTGATACAGCGGGCTTTTTCCTTGGCGATTTTGGCAAAATTGATATGGCAGTAACCGCCGGGGTTTTTGGTGAGATATTTCTGGTGGTATTCCTCTGCGGGAATAAATTGCAGCAAAGGCAGGTTTTCCACCACCACAGGGCGTTCGTATTTGGTCTGGAGTTCCGCCAGAGCTTCTGCCACCACCTTCTGCTGTTCTTCTGTCAGGCTGTAAATGCCGGTGCGGTACTGAATGCCAATATCCGCCCCTTGTCTGCCCAGAGAAGTGGGGTCGATGGTATAGAAAAAGTCCTGTAAAATGTTGGTCAGTGTGGTTTCGTCAGCGTCAAAGACAATTTCCACTGTTTCGGCATGACCGCTGTGGTTGCAGACTTCCTCGTAAGTGACAGTGTCCCATACTTTCTGTTCCACGCCTTCTTTTTTGCCCAAAGCGTAGCCTACACGGGTGGAGAGAACGCCGGGCACGGTTTCCATATATTTTTCTGTTCCCCAGAAGCAGCCGCCTGCTAGGTAAATGGTTTCTTTCTTCATATTACACCTCATTTCTTGATTTCCCGCAGCTCGTACAAGTCCACACGGCGGTGGCGGAGCAGGGGCAATTGGTCGCGAATGGCATCTTCCCGTTCAAAATCCGCGTGGGCAAAGAGGATGCCTTCTGTTTCGTCTAATTGTGCCATGACTTCGCCCCAAGGGTTTGTAGCGATAGAGTGTCCCCAGGAATGATAGGATGCCTCCATGTCCCTTGCGGGGGCGCAGCCAAAGAGATAAATCTGGTTATCCAGCGCCCGTGCCCGGAAAGACAGTTCCCAGTGGGCAGGGCCCGTGGTCATATTGAAAGCGGCAGGGATGAAAACAGCTTTCGCTCCTTCCAGTGCCATGAGCCGCATCCATTCGGGAAAACGAATGTCGTAGCAGATGCACAGCCCCATTTTTCCCCAGGGGGTGTCGAATGTGGTGAGGCTGTCACCGGCGGTGAGTGTTTCCGATTCCATGAAACGCTGTCCGCCTTTTACGTCGATGTCAAAAAGATGGACTTTCCGGTGTTTGACAATGCACTTGCCTTCCGGGTCAAATACATATGATGTGTTGTAAGTTTTGCCGCCATCGTCCTCGGGCACAGAGCCAGCTACCAGATACAGACCGTTTTCCTTTGCCATATCTGATAATGCCTGCCAGATTTCGCCGCCTTCCTTCTGGGCAAAGCGTGGGAAATTGGGGGTTTCGTAAGGGCAGCAGAACATTTCCGGCAGTACGGCAATGTCCGCGCCGCCAGCCGCCGCGTCTTTCAGATGGGTGCGGGCTGTCTGTAAATTTTCCGCAGGGGAAGATGCTACCCGCATTTGTATCAAAGCCACTTTCATGGAAATACACTCCTTTCAGATCAGCGCCAAAAAAGGAATTGGTTTTTGGCACAAAGATATTTGTCCGTTATTATAGCACATTTTTGAAAAAAACAATACAAAAAAAGTAGGATTAAGAGAGAAACTTCCCCTTAAGAAAACATTGGTTTTCCTTTTCTTTGTTTTCTTATGAAGATGCCCCTAATTTCTGCTGAAAACAAAAAAAGCGGATACCGCTTTCGCGATATCCGCTCTTTTGTCTTGTTTGTTTAGAATGAATCTTCGATCCGAGGAGACTTATTTCAGGTTAGCTTTCAGAACTTCTGCAATTCTTGTGATACCTTCTTTGATCTTGTCTTCAGGCATGCAGGAGTAGTTCAGACGGAAGTGGTTTTCTTTACCGCCGTTAGGGAAGAAGCTGCCGCCGGGAACGTAAGCAACTTTCTTTTCAAGGCACTGTTTAGCCAGTACTTTTGCATCCATGTATTCGGGCAGTACGCACCATGTGAACAGACCGCCTTCGGGATGTGTGAATTTCACTTCCTTAGGGAATGTTTCTTCCATAGTTTTCAGCATAACGTCACGTCTCTTACGATATACGTCTTTGATTTTTTCAACGTGTTCGTCCAGATCGTACATATCCAGGAATCTGTCAGCGATCAGCTGGTCGATTGTGGAGGACTGCAGGTCAGCACCCTGTTTGATGAAGTTGTATTTAACCAGGTTTTCTTTGGATGCGCAGATCCAGCCGATACGCAGACCAGGAGCCAGGATCTTGGAGCATGTGCCCAGGAACACAACCAGATCTTTTGTATCCAGGGATTTCAGGGAAGGCATGTTTGTACCTTCGAAACGCAGTTCGCCGTAAGGGTTGTCTTCGATTACAGGGATTTCATATTTGTTGATGATATCCATGAATTTATGACGTCTTTCCAGAGACCATGTTTTACCTGTGGGGTTCTGGAAGTCGGGGATAACGTAGATCATTTTTACGTTTTCTGTTGTAGCCAGGATTTTTTCCAGTTCTTCTGTGATCATACCGTCATCATCAGTAGGAACTTCGATGAATCTGGGTTCACAAGCTTTGAATGCGTTTACAGCACCCAGGTAGGAAGGGCTTTCCAGCAGAACAACGTCGCCGGGGTTCAGGAAGATACGAGCGGAGAAATCCAGACCCTGCTGAGAACCGCTTGTGATCAGAACGTGATCGATGTCTGTGTCGATACCGTTTTTCGCTTTCATTCTAGCAACGATTTTTTCACGCAGAGAAGGCAGACCTTCTGTGGATGTATACTGCAGAGCAACCTGACCAACTTCGTCCATAACTTTGATACAAGCCTGTTTAACGCCTTCACAAGGGAACAGTTCAGGAGCGGGCATACCACCGGCAAAGGAGATGATGTCGGGTTTGGATGTCAGCGCCAGCAATTCTCTAATTTCGGAACCTTTTAAAAGACTCATTCTGTTTGCATACTGTACCATGTAAAATTCCTCCTTATGTAATAGAAATTGATAAATAATAGTTTCAAGTCGGTGTCTGACATGCTGCCGAAAAGGGAGGACATATCAGACAAATTACTAAAAAATAACCCCTTTTCTTTATTAAAACACAAATAATACACAAAGTCAATGGGCAGTTTTAAATGAAAGCTATTAATTTTTGCTTAAAAGACAGGGGAAATCAATGGATTTCTTCACGTTTTCGCCTGTGTGGTGTGATTTGAGCCGGAATCTTTTTGTCAAATTGTATGGTTTTTTATACAGTTTTGATAAAAAGGGTGTATTTGACCTATTCAGACCAAAAAGGAGGAGAAAAGATTGGGAAAAAAATAACAGCCTCAGGGATGCTTTTATATGAAAAAAGAAAGCTGGAATCCTGAGAAAAAAGGATGCCAACTTTCTTATTCTACGGAGACTTTATTTGGTATGTTTTCGTCAGACAATCTGTACCATAAAAAATGGCTGTCATCCAAAGGGGAAGGGGATGGCAGCCGAGGCTATACACGAAAAGTCCTTCGCTGTATGCGGCACAGCGGAGGACTTAGTGTATCCGGATGGAATTATTTCAAGTTTGCCTTGATGACTTCCGCAATGGCTTTGACGCCTTCTACGATTTTTTCGTCAGGCATGCAGGAATAGTTCATGCGGAAGCAGTTTTCATGGCCGCCGTTGGGGAAGAAGGAGCCGCCGGGAACGTAGGCAACTTTCTTTTCCAGACATTGCAGCGCCATTTTACGAGTGTCGATATATTCGGGCAGTTCTACCCATGTGAACAGACCGCCGTCGGGATGTGTAAATTTCGCTTCTTTGGGGAATGTTTCTTCCATGGTCTTCATCATCAGGTCGCGTCTGTGTTTATACAGCTCGCGGATGGTGTCAACATGTTTGTCCAGGTCGAACATTTCCATATATTTGTTGGCTTCCAGCTGGGTAACGGTAGGTGTCTGCAAGTCCGCACCCTGTTTGATGAAGTTAAACATAGACAGGATTTCGTCGGAAGCGCAAACCCAGCCCAGACGATAGCCAGGTACCAGAATCTTGGAGAAGGTACCCAGGAATACAACCAGCCCTTTGGTATCCAGAGATTTCAGAGCGGGCATGTTTTCGTTTTCAAAACGCAGTTCGCCGTAAGGGTTGTCCTCGATAACGGGGATTTCATATTTATTGATGATTTCCATAAATTTGTGACGGCGTTCCAGTGTCCATGTTCTGCCGGTGGGGTTCTGGAAATCGGGGATGACATAGATCATCTTTACGTTTGGTGTGGTTGCCAGGATTTTTTCCAGTTCTTCCATGACCATACCGTCTTCGTCTGTGGGCACTTCCATAAAGGTAGGTTCACATGCTTTGAAAGCATTGATGGCACCCAGATAGGAAGGGCTTTCCATGAGGATCACGTCACCTTTATCTACAAATACACGGGCGGAGAAATCCAGACCCTGCTGAGAACCGCTGGTCACCAGAATATGGTCCGCATCCGTTTCAATGTTATTTTTGGCTTTCATTCGCTCAGCGATTTTTTCCCGCAGTGCAGGGAAGCCTTCCGTAGAAGAATACTGACAGGCTACTTTCCCCATTTCCTTCATGACAGCGTCACACGCCTGACAGAGCTGGTCTACGGGAAACAGTTCTGCTGCGGGCAGACCGCCTGCGAAGGAAATAATATCGGGTCTGGCAATCAGTTTCAGCAGATCGCCGATATCGGAATTCGTCAGTTGTTCCATTCTTTTCGCATAACGCACCATACTTGTTTCCTCCTTTGTGTCTTACATTCATCATAAACATTCTCTTTTGTATCAATCTGTGGAATAGATTTGATACTTATGAAACCACATCAGACGCTTGTTTGTCAATGGGTGGCGGACATGGATTGTATGGGTTTTTGTACATGAAAAATCGTAGTTTTTTTGTGCGAAATTCACGCAAAACAAATTGTATGTATAAAAAAACGTGTGAATTTGCATATAAAAATAGATTGTATTTTCATCAATACAGAAAAAAACAGTGGATTTGCTCATTTTTTTTCATGAGTATTTTTCTTCTCTTTGTTTTCCTTTCTCCCAGAAAGACCAAAAAGACTGTTTTTTGGGGAAAATGGGGTTTAGAAATTCTGATATTTTCGTTTGGTATTGGAAAACTTCCGGCTCCTTTTGGTTTCTGTAAAATCTGCGTAAAGTCTGGGTTTTCCGGCTGCCGTAGAAGCGTACAATTTTGGTTTCTTTTGGAAGGGCTTTTTGCCGCAAAATGTCAAAAAGTTTAATAAATGAAATTTTTTGTTTATTTTCTATTGCTTTTCATGGCAAAAGATGTATAATGATTTAGGTTTCGTAAAAATAATCAGAAAGTTTAGTATTTCTACACAACGAGGTGTTATTTATGGATATCGGCCACAAGATCAAACAGCTCAGGATCCAGAAGGGTCTGACGCTGGAAGAACTGGCCAGCCGCAGTGAGCTGACAAAGGGATTTCTCTCCCAGATGGAGCGAAATCTGACCTCTCCTTCCATTGCCACCCTCAACGACATCGTAGAGGCATTGGGCAGCAGTCTTTCGGAATTTTTCCGGGAGGACAAGGAGGAGCAGATCGTTTTCCACAAAAAGGACTTTTTTGTGGATGAGCGGGAAAATTATACGGTGCACTGGATCGTGCCCAATACACAGAAAAACGAAATGGAACCGATCATGGTGGAATTGCCTCAGGGCGGGGAATCCTTTGTGATGGACCCCCACAGCGGTGAGGAATTCGGCTATGTGGCGGAGGGCTGCGTGACACTGGTCTGCGGCGAGGAGAGCCATGTGATCCACAAGGGGGAAACATTCTATCTCTCCGGAAAAAACCGCCATTACTTGAAAAATGAGAAAAAAACAACGGCAAAGGTCATCTGGGTTTCCACACCGCCGCTGTTCTGAAAAAGTGACAAGAAAAAGGAGTAGCCGCCGATGAAAAAGAAACTGATTCAGTTTAAAAATATCGTCAAGGAATTTGACGGCAAACTGGTACTGAAAGGTGTCAATCTGGACATCTATGAAAATGAGTTTGTGACACTGCTGGGCCCCAGCGGCTGCGGGAAAACCACACTGCTGCGTATTCTGGGTGGTTTCCTGACACCAAACGAAGGCACAGTTCTCTTTGACGGAGAGGATATCAGCAAAATCCCTCCTTATAAGCGGGAGATCAACACCGTATTCCAGAAATACGCTCTGTTCCCCCACATGAACGTATACAACAACATCGCCTTTGGTCTGAAAATCAAAAAAGAACCCAAGGACATCATCGAACAGAAAGTAAAACGTATGCTGAAGCTGGTGAATCTGGAAGATTTCGCTGATAAGAACGTGACAGAAATGTCCGGTGGTCAGCAGCAGCGTGTTGCCATCGCAAGAGCGTTGGTAAATGAACCCAGCGTACTGCTTCTGGACGAACCTCTGGGCGCACTGGACTTGAAACTCCGTCAGGAAATGCAGCATGAACTGAAAAAAATCCAGCAGGAAGTGGGCATCACATTCATTTTTGTTACCCACGATCAGGAAGAAGCCCTGACAATGTCCGACAAGATCGTTGTTATGAAAGATGGGGAAATCCAGCAGATCGGCAGCCCCACAGATATTTACAACGAACCTGTCAATGAATTCGTTGCAAACTTCATCGGCGAAAGTAACATCATCGAAGGCGTCATGCTGGATGATTACAAAGTTATGTTTGAAGGCAGAAAATTTGACTGCGTGGATGACGGCTTTGATAAAAACGAAGTGGTTGACGTTGTCATCCGTCCCGAAGACCTGGACATCGTACCCAGAGAACAGGGCAAGCTGAAAGGCGTTGTCAAATCCGTACTGTTCAAAGGCGTACACTATGAAACCATGGTGGAAACCAAAGTGGGTACAGAAATCACCGTAAAAATGCAGGTGTCCAATGACCAGCCTGTATTCAACGAAGCGGCAAACGAAAAAATGTCTGCCAACGACTTCTATCTGGATGTGGACGACGTAGAAGAACTGGATGAAGCTACCATCATCGCCCGTGCTGACGCTCAGGCGTGGAACCCCGATGAGGATGAACTCATTTCCATCAAAGAAGTGAAGTACAACATCAAAAAGGAAAACGGCATTTATCCTGTAACTTTCTCCACAGCGGCAGGTACATCCGTAACTGTGAACATGATCGTGAAGGATGAAAATCGTGTCACCAGTGAAGAAAACGAAGAATATATCTTCGCTGTGAACTTCTTCAAAAAGGCAGACGAAATTCAGGAATCCATTGCTTTGGATACAGACCTGAAAACATGGGCGAACGCTGTGGCATTTTCCTTGGAAGACGATATGCCTGTTGAAATCACCGACGTCAAATATGACTTCGATCCCGAAAACATCACCCCCGGCGTTTACGATGTAACCTTTGCCACCAAGGGGTATGAATATAAGGTAGATACCACGGACAAACATGAAGTAGGGGAAGAAGTTGGCCTCATCTTTGAACCCGAAGACATTCATATCATGTCCAGAGAGCAGTAAGGAAAGGAGGCGGAAAAATGCGACAGTTTCGCAGTATGGTATATCCTTACGTGGTCTGGATTGCCATTATGATCGTTGTGCCCATGCTGATGATTTTGCTGTATGCGTTCACCAAAGAGGGCAACGATGTGACCACCTTCCGCTTCACACTGGAAAACTTCGGCAGATTCTTCAGTGACGCCGTATTCCTGGATGTATTGAAGCGCTCCCTGATTATTGCAATATTTACCACCATCATCTGCGTCCTTCTGGGCTATCCCATTGCCTATGCCATCGCAACAGGCCCGGAAAAAAGCAAGATGTTCTGGATTCTCATGATTACACTGCCCACATGGATCAATATGCTGGTGCGTACTTACGCATGGGTGGGCATTTTGCAGGACGATGGTCTTTTGAACAGCTTTTTGGGGCTGTTCGGCATCGGGCCTTTCAAAATGATGTATACCACATTCGCCGTGGTACTGGGTATGGTTTATAACTTCATTCCTTTTATGATTTTGCAGATCCATACCTCTCTGGCGAAAATGGACAAGAGCCTGCTGGAAGCAGCCAGCGACCTGGGCGCAAACCGTGTGCAGTCTTTCCTGCGTGTGACACTGCCTCTGAGCCTGCCCGGCGTTCTCAGCGGCATCACACTGGTATTCCTGCCTGCGGTATCCAGCTTCTTCATTCCCAAACTGCTGGGCGGCGGACAGTATGTCCTTATCGGTAACGTCATCGAAACCCAGTTCCTCACCAGCGGTGACTGGAACTTCGGCAGTGCCATCTCTCTGATCATGGCAGTCATCATCATGATTTCCATGTATCTGACCAGAAAAGTAGACACAGACCCGGCAGCAAACGGAAGGGGGGAATAAGCCGTGGAAGAAAAAAGACACAGAATCGGCGCCAAAATCATTTTGGGCATCACGGCGTTATTCTTCTATCTGCCCATACTGTATATCATCGTCTTTTCCTTTAATGACTCCCGCTCCCTGACAAAGTTCAGCGGTTTTTCACTGCGGTGGTATGAAAAGATGTTTTCTGACAGTGCCATGATGCAGTCGGTGGTTTATACCATCGTCATTGCCATTCTGGCAACCATCATTTCCACAGTGGCAGGCACACTGGCTGCCATCGGTCTTTCCCGTTCCCGGAAAGCCCTCCGCAACGTGGTGGAACAGGTCAATAACCTGCCCATCATGAACCCGGAAATCGTAACAGCCATCGGCCTTCTGATGTTCTTCAGTGCTCTGGGCATCAATAAAGGCTTTACCACACTGCTGCTGGCGCACATTATGTTCTGTACGCCTTATGTTATCCTGTCCGTTTCCCCTAAACTGCGGTCTCTTGACCCCAACCTGGCGGATGCGGCACTGGATCTGGGTGCCACACCTATGCAGGCATTGACAAAGGTCATCGTGCCCCAGATCATGCCCGGTATCGTTTCCGGCGCGCTGATTGCTTTCACCATGAGCTTTGACGATTTCATCATTTCTTATTTCGTCACCGGCAATGGTGTGAACAATATTTCTATTTTGGTGTATACCATGAGCAAACGTGTCAACCCTTCCATCAACGCATTGTCCACCTTGGTCATTGCCATCATCACGGTTGTGTTGATCGTTGTCAACGTAGTACCCATCATCAAAGAGAAAAGGAGAAAAAAGGTATGAAAAAATTGATTGCTATGGCTCTTGCAAGCGTAATGCTGCTGGCAGGCTGCGGCGGCAGCAGCGAAGGTGCATCTTCCGCAGATGCAGTGGAAAAATATGGTTCCGATACCCTGAAGCTCTACAACTGGGGCGAATACATGGGCGAAGACCTGATTTCCAATTTTGAAAAAGAATTTGGCGTAAAGGTTATTGTGGAATACTTCGACTCCAACGAAACCATGTATACCAAGCTGCAGGCTGGGGATTCCTATGACGTTCTGGTTCCCTCCGACTACATGATCGAAAGACTGATCAAAGAAGGCATGCTCCAGGAACTGGATCTGTCTCTGATCCCCAACATTTCCAACCTGGCAGAAGGTGTCAAAGGTCTGCCTTATGATCCCGAAAACACATATTCCGTACCTTACTTCTGGGGCAGTGTAGGCATCGTTTACAACCACAACAACGTAGATCCTGCCGTTGTGGAAGAACAGGGCTACAACATCCTGCACAACACAGATTACAAAGGTAAAATCTATGTGTATGACTCCGAACGTGACTCCTTCATGATGGCCTTCAAAGCACTGGGCTATTCCATGAACACAGATAATCAGGATGAAATTCAGGAAGCTTATCAGTGGCTGCTGGATATGAACAACACCATGGAACCCGTTTATGTAACAGACGAAGTCATCGACGGCATGATCAACGGCACAAAAGATATCGCAGTTGTTTACAGCGGTGACGCAACAACCGTTCTGTCCGAAAACCCTGACATGAGCTTCTGGATGCCCAACGAAGGCACAAACCTGTGGAGCGACGCTATGGTTATCCCCGCAAACGCTGCAAACCCCAAACTGGCACACGAATTCATCAACTATGTGCTGACATATGAAGCATCTCTGGGCAACAGCGAATACGTTGGCTACGCTTCTTCCAACCAGGAAGTTCTGGATGAACTGAGCGGTGAAGGCGGCCTGTTCGCAGAAAACGAAGCATACCTGCCTCGTTCCGGCTATGAAAAAGACGAAGTTTTCGTAGACAACCAGGTGCTGAAAAAAGAACTGGCTGAACTGTGGATCAAAGTAAAAGCGACTAAGTAATGACGAAAAGATAAGGAGGGAAATGGATGTTACAGAATGCTTTGGACATCCTGCGTAAAGAAGGAAAAGAGATTCTGGTCTGCCTTTCCGGCAGCGAAGAAGCCCAGAGAGCATGGCTGGCAGCCGGCGGGGAAGCGGGACATATGCTCTCTCATCGTCAGATGGAAAGCTGGCTCATGACCGGCGGCGCACAGCTGCCCAAGGAAATCGCTTTTTCCGGTACGCTGGAAGAATTTGTTTCCCTCTTTCCCAAGACAAACGCCGAGGACAGTAAGCGGAAAGTGAATACCTTCCTCTCCGGAGCGGTTGTGGAATACAAAGATGGAAACTGGGAATATTTCACCTGTAATGTGGTGGTCATGGGCTGCTGTATGGGGGAATATCTCAGCATCGTCAATAAAAAAGAAATTAGTTTCTGAACGAAAAAGGAAATGCCTTTTGGCATTTCCTTTTTTCGTTCTATCCTCTTTTTTGTCTGCATAAACTATTTGCAGACCGAAAGGAGGTTACGCCCATGGGGAAGAAAGAAAAGGATCAACGGCTCCTGCGCCGGAATCTGCTGGGCGTTTGTGTGTTTTTGCTGGCGCTGCCTGTGCTCTGGCCCATGGGCGGCGCGGCTTTTGCCATGCGGGAGATTTTGCCGGGACAAGTATCGGCGGCGGAGCCCACAGGGGAGAAAGGCGCAGACACCACAGGAGAAGTGGAAACAGCGGAGGAGCCTGCCAAAGAAACGGGGCTGTTCGGCATTGATGACCTGAAATTCAAGGAGGAAGAACAGGTGGCAGCGGCATATCTGCCTCGGGAGGAAGTGGAGCGCATGCAGGATTTTTCCTATCTCCAAAAGAAGTATTACACCACCGATTCCCGTACCATGCTGCTGCCCACGGATATCAACGTCAATGACGCACTGGCGAAGGATTTCACCATAGATACAGAGGTGGAAGGTCCCAAAGTGCTCATATTCCATACCCATATTTCCGAAGCCTTTGCGGACAGTGATATGTCCAAAGGCAAGGAAGAAGGCATCTGGGGCGCGGGGGAATATCTGAAGGAGTTGCTGGAAGAAAAGTACGGTATCGAAGTTCTCCACCATGATGGGGTGTACGATCGGGTCAATGGCAAAGGACAGGTCACAGGGGCTTATGAACGTATGGAGCCGGACATCCGAAAGATTCTGGAGGAAAATCCCTCCATACAGGTCTGCATCGACATGCATCGAGATGGTGTCCCCGAGGGAACCCATCTGGTGACAGAAGTCAATGGCAAACCTACGGCGAAAATCATGTTTTTCAATGGGCTGTGCCGTTTGAACCAGAATGGGCAGGCAGTGCCCACACCGGGGCTGGATAACCCTTATGTGTCCGATAATCTGGCATTCAGTTTGCAGATGCAGACCCAGTCAGCGGCAAGATTTCCCGAATTCAATCGGAAAATCTATCTCAATGCCTATCGCTTCAGCCTGCATATGCTGCCACGGTCTACCCTCATTGAAGTGGGTGCCCAGACCAATACCAAAGAAGAAATACATAACGCCATGGAACCTCTGGCGGAAATTCTGGCGGCGGTATTGCTGGGTGCGGAATAAAGAAAAAGGCACGACATTTCCAAAAAGGAAATGCCGTGCCTGAGGGTGTCGAAAAAGTCGACACCCCTCGTCAAAATCAGGATTTTGACGAGGTTACTGTATGTATAAACAGTACGTTCCATCGGCATAAAAATGCCTTGAAACGTGCTGTTTTCCTCGTCGGAAGTGAATTCCGACTGCGGGTTGAATTTGGGGAACCCTTTGTTCCCCAAGCCCTTCCGCGTTTTTGCAAAAGTGTAAAATATCGTTTTTTGACAGTCTAAAAGGCACGACATTTCCAGAAAAGAAATGCCGTGCCTTTTGTTATGAGGATATCCTCGAAAGTGGTTATTTTGTTACATCTTTGGGAATGGTGAAGGATACAGTACCCATGTAACCGGGTGCTACTTCGTATTCACCGAATACGATGACCAGTTCACCAGCTTCGTTCAGATAGAAGTTTTCATCCCCTGTCAGACCTGTGAAGCCGCCGGGCTCTCCTTCTGTGAAGTAAACTTTGCCTTCATCTTCAGCCATCTGTGCTGCCATCTGGTCTTTGATGTTCTGGCTCACAGCTTCCAGTTTTTCAGGGCTGTTCAGGAAATCTTTCAAAGATACGGTTTGACCTGTGGCTTTGTCCACAGTAAAGATTTTGACGAATTCAGCGCCACTTGCCATGGTTTCCACAGTGTTGATGCGGATGCTCACATATTTGTCGTTGTCGGAAACCACTTCATAACTGGATTCCAGTGCGTAGTGGCCTTCTTCCTGACCCAGCTGGGCAACGACTTCTTTTTCATAACGGGAAATCAGTCCTTTTGCGTAAGCGTCCATGTCCGCGTTGGCTGCCACGTTGCCGTCGATCTGAGGCACGCTGATGTCAGCCATCATGCCGTTGTTTGTACTTTCGTTGTAGTTGCGGATGGTCACCACTCTTGCAATGCTGCCGATAACGGGGATGCCGTCCATAGCCTGTGCCACGACGGGGCTGGCGTTTACGGCAATGCCAAATGTGAGTACAAGTGCTGCGGCGGTAACGCCGGTACGTTTCATGTTTTTCATACGATCGCTCCTCTTCTTTTCTAATCTCGCTCTCATGATGCCTGCTTCTATTCTATCTCTTGTTTCCTGGGGTACGGGAATCTGGTCATACTCTTCTTTCCACATTTCCATGGACTCCCTTCTATGATCGTCCTGTGTTTTCATAACCCCTGACGCTCCTTTCTAAATTCTGTTTTGCTCCGCTTCGGGCCGCAGTTTTCGCAGTGCCCGGTACAGCCGTGCCTTGACGGTGTTCAGGTTTTCCCCTGTAATCTGGGCGATGTCCTCCAGTTTACAGTCCTCAAAAAATCGTAGTATGATGACGCTTTTCTCTCTGTCATTGAGGTGTTCCAGCATTTCCTCCAGTTCCCATTTGCTGTGGAGCTGGGCAAGCTCATTGGTGTAATCCCCCACGGCTGCTGTCAGCGGTTCTGTCACCTCCTCTACCGTATCTTCCCGTTTGTGTTTCCGCAGAAATTCCAAAGCGGTGTTGATGACGATGCGATACAGCCAGGTGCCGAGGTAAGCGTCGTTCTGGACGCTGCGGCAGTCCCGCATGGCTTTGTAGGCGCTTTCCTGAACGATGTCCAGGGCGTCCTGTTCGTTGTGGACGTAGCTGTAAGCCAATCGGTAGTACCTGCTGTACTGACTGAGGAGAAGGTCTTCTGTCTGTTTTTCCCGTTTGGTTTTCATAGGATCTCCTCCGAAAAAATATGAAGTATTTTGTGTTTCTGATTGTTAGATGCACGAGATGCCAAAAAAGTTGCGAAAGTTTTTTGAAAAAATTTTTCTTTTTTTCAGTGTAGCCAAAAATGAGGAAAAAGGGAAGCTTTACAGGGGGGAAGGCAGGGTGTAAAATAGTACAAAAGCAAAAGAGAAAGGATTGGGAACCATGAAAAAATGGCAGCAGAACATCGTCCTGTTCGATCTGGACGGCACATTGACAGATTCCGCGGAGGGAATCATCCGCTCCGTACAGCATATGCAGGAAAAAACAGGCAGAGAAGTTTGGGAAGCGGAAAAACTGGGCTTCATCGTAGGGCCTCCCCTCAGGGACAGCTTCCGGGACGCTTTCGGCATGAAAACAGAAGAAGAAATCGACAACGCCGTATCTGTGTTCCGTGAGAGATATTTCTCCGTAGGGCTTTTCGAAAACGCAGTCTATGACGGCGTCAAAGAAATGCTGGAAGAACTGAAGAAAATGGGCAAACGCCTTGCCGTTGCTACATCCAAGCATGAAAGCACCGCAGTCCGCATCCTGACACATTTCGGTCTGGCGGATTATTTCGAGGTTATCGGCGGTGACGACCCCGCATCCAATCGGGATAATAAGACCAAAGTAGTGGCTTATGTGCTGGAACGAATGAACGCAGAAAAAAGCGACGTTGCCATGGTAGGCGACCGGAAATATGACATCGAAGGAGCACACGCTTTGGGCGTAGAAGCCATTGGTGTGCTTTATGGCTATGGCAGCCGGGAAGAATTTGCCGCCTGCGGCGCAGACGCTGTGGTGGAAACACCGGCGGAACTGGTGGAACTGTTTCGGTAAAGAAGAAGGGATTTTCCCTTCTTTTTTTATGCCTTCAAAAAGGACAAATGTGCTTGTCAAAGATACAACTGTCGTGCTATGCTGAAAATAAGAGATTGGGGGAAAAGGGCATAGATAAAAGGCATGGATTAAGGGGGAATCTCATGAAAAAGCAGACATGGATTGAAATCATTGTCGTTTTGGCATTGGCGGCAGGCTGGTTTTATATGGAGAAAACGGAGAGCCTGACCATATTTGTCAAAGAGGATATGACAAAAGAAGAAATTCTGGCGGAAATGCCGGAAATTGCCGTTACGGAGCAGGATGAAAAGTTAGAGGATTATGTGATGGAGTTGCCGGAGGTGCAGGAACTCCTGTCACAGCCTGCCGGAGGAAGTATTCCCAATGAGAAAGAGGAAGCTCTCCTTTCGGATTTTTTGGCAGAAGGCGATCTGCTGACGGGATTTGGCGTAGTGGATCATGATGTGTATCTGGACATCAAACAGGGAGAGGAAAAGCAGCTTTCCTATACCTTTGACGGCGCAGGAACCCAGCCTATGCGGAAGATCATCTGGGTGTATGAACAGCGGTGGGACGGATGGCAGAATACAGCTGCTTATGAAGCCTGGGGGGATTCCTATGTGAAGCGAACAGGGAAACACGCATGGTTTTCCTGGGTAGGCGGTCTGTTCCGCTGAAAGGAGGATGCTGTATGAAGAAGATTGGTATTTGTCTGATGGTGGTATTGTCTTTTATTTTGGTAGGAAATACTGTCTATGATTTTCGTATGAACAGCCGTTACAGCGTGGTACAGTTTCAGCCCTCTGATATGACGGCAGCGGAAATCAAAGAGGAATTTCCGGCAATCGCTTTTTCTCAGGAAGATCGCGCTCTCCATGCAGAGGTGATGGCATTGCCGGAGGTGCAGGCGGCTTTGGCGGCGGAGAAAGAAACCATATTCACCAAAGAAGAAGGGGCAGCTCTTTTGGAGGAATATCTTATGGAAGGCAGGGAACTGGCAGAATTTTCTGTTTCCGATGGGGTTTCTGTGGTTTTCCGAGATGCGGAGCACAGAGAAACGGCATATACTTTTGATGAGGGATATTTGTCAAAAGAGATTTCTGTTTATGAAAAACATCCCGGACGGAATTGGGACTGTGTTGCCATCTATAAAAATCTGAACGGAAATTATGAGAAGGTTGACGGCATTCCCCAGTGGTTTTCCTGGCGGCAGCTGCGGAACGAAGCATAGGAGGGATTTCTATGACGAAAAAGACAAGCCGGAAATTGGGGCTTTTGCTCTTGGTGCTGGTAGTGTGTTTTGTGGCGTACGCACTGGGACACCCCACAGGCAGTTTTCCATGGAGCAACAGCGTCACTTATGGCGTTTATCTGGTGTATATTTTGTTGACGGGAGTGCTTCTTTGGGCGCCATTTGGGAAAAAACAGAGGTGATCATATGAAAGTGGAACAATTTGTCATGGCATACGGCGTGGAACAGGATCGTCTGCGTGCTTTTTTGCCAGAGGGATTTGTTTCCCTGCGTCCGGTGCTGCGCATCAATGGAGAAATTCGGACGGATGAAACAGAAACATACTATCTGGAACTGAATACGCCGGTGGAAGCCCGCGGCAAACGGGGCTGGCTGAATGTTGCCCACTGGAATAGCGAAAACACAGACCTGACTTGCAAAAGAGAGGGAAAGGCAGTGACATTTCAAACGCCTTTTCTCCAGATTACTTATACAGGAACGGGAGCCGTAGGGGGATGCCCGGCGGAAAAAGATAATGACGGCTGTTTCTTTTTGGAGGAAGCCTTTCGCCCGGCAGAAATCATTGACCAGAAAAAGGAGTTTTGCGACTGTGCCTTTTCCTGGCATTTTACGGAAACAGACGCCAAAGGCGTCAGTGTCAATGGAAAAACACTGCCAGCCATTCCCTGTGAACAGATTTTGGGCGCCTATGTGGTGCGGTTTGAGCAGGAAACATGAAAAAAGCCCTTCGCATTTTGCGTGCGAGGGGCTTTTGATTTTTACGGGAAACATTGCCAATGTCCGCAAAACATGGTATGCTCATCATAAAGTTAGTTGATGCTAATCAAAGGAGGCTGCCTATGAAACCCATTACGAAAATCATACCCATTCTATTGCTTCTTTCTTTCTCCGCGGCAGGCTGCGGCAACAAAAAACCAGCGGAAGAAACCCAGAAAAAGGTATCCTATGAAGAATTGACCCAAGATCCCCAGCTTTCTGACGTTTTGGAAGAGATGGACGATGAAAGCAGAGAAAAGCTGGAAAACAGTGAGGAAATTGTGGTGACACAGGGGGTTTTGACCAAAGAGGAAACAGAGCCGCAAACTGTTTCTTGAGAAAACAAAAAAGCTGGAATCCTAGGGATTCCAGCTTTCCTATTTTTATGAAGTAATGGGCAGACAAAGGTCACAGCAGTGTCTGTCCACTTCTTTTTTGATATAGCGTTCCATGATGGGTCTGCGAAAGTCTATGGTATAGCCCTGTGCCGCCGCAGCATCGAAACAGCCTGCCCATGCCTGCGCAAGGGCTTCTGTGGTGTGGGGCAGGGTGAAAATAAGATATTTTCCTCCGGGAAGTCTTTGGTCAGGCAGATTCAGCAGACCTTGGGTGCACACATCGTAGCGGCACAGATGGGGCGGCGTTGTCTGGGGATTATCCCAAGGCACTGCCCATATGGTGGTATTTTCCTGCCAGAGATGGTTTTCGGTGATGCGGTTTTTCATTTTTGCCATAAGAGCGGCGTTTTCTCTGCCGTAAGCCCCTGTGCGGTGCAAATACTGGACAGGCAGAGCGTCCCAGTATTCTGTTTTCGTTTCCAGCCAAAATGCCATGGCGTTCCCTCCTTTTTGTTAGGGAGAGCATAACCCCAGTTAAAATGATTTGCAAGGCTTTTTTACGAAAAAACAGCGTGGAATTACCACGCTGTTTCTATCAATCCTACTATTACAATTTTTCCAGATATGCTTTGTTATCTGCAATGGCCTTTGTGGTCATGGCTTTGGAAGGGCCGCCGATGACGTTTCTTGCTTCCACGCACTGTTTCACGCTGATGGCATCGTACACGCTTTCGTTGAATACAGGGGAAATTGCCTGATATTCTTCCAGAGAAAGGTCGTCCAGATTGGTGTTGTGTTCGATGCAGTAAAGCACCAGATGACCGATGATGCTGTGAGCGTCACGGAAAGGCACGCCCTGTTTTACCAGCCAGTCCGCCGCGTCGGTGGCGTTGGTGAAGCCGCCTTTTGCTGCCTGAAGCATGTTATCTTTCTTCACTGTCATGGTTGCGATCATGTTTGTGAAAACGGGCAGACACATTTTTACGGTGTCGATGGCGTCAAAGAGGGCTTCTTTGTCTTCCTGCATGTCTTTGTTGTAAGCCAGAGGCAGACCTTTCAGTGTGGTCAAGAGTCCCATGAGATGACCGTAGACACGTCCGGTCTTACCGCGGATGAGTTCTGCCATGTCGGGGTTCTTTTTCTGGGGCATGATGCTGGAACCGGTGGCGTAAGCGTCATCCAGTTCGATGAAGCGGAATTCATGGCTGCTCCAGAGAATGATTTCTTCACAGAAACGGCTCAGGTGCATCATGAGCATGGAAAGGTCGGAAACCAGTTCCACGCAGAAATCACGGTCGGAAACGCCGTCCATGCTGTTGGCAGAGATTGCCGCAAAGCCCAGCTGTTCTGCCACGAAATAACGGTCTAAAGGATATGTGGTAGTAGCCAGTGCGCCGCTGCCCAGAGGCAGTACGTCTGTCCGTTTGTAAGCGTCGCAGAGGCGGTCATAGTCCCGTTTGAACATTTCCACATAAGCCAGCAGATGGTGTGCCAGTGTCACAGGCTGTGCACGCTGGAGATGGGTATAGCCGGGCAGGATGGTTTCTGTGTGGGCTTCTGCCAGTGTGTTCAGTTCCGCCAGCAGGTTTTTCACCAGAGATTTGATTTCGGTGATTTCCTTTTTGGTGTACATACGGGTGTCCAGTGCTACCTGGTCGTTCCGGCTTCTGCCTGTATGAAGTTTTTTGCCCACGTCGCCGATGCGGCTGATGAGGATGGTCTCCATGTTCATATGGATGTCCTCAGCCTTTTCGTCGAAAGTCACTTTGCCTGCTTCGATGTCGTCCAGGATTTCACCCAGTGTTTTCACAATGAGGTCTGCGTCCTCCTGGGGGATGATGCCCTGTTTGCCCAGCATGGCTGCGTGTGCCATACTGCCGGTGATGTCCTCATGGTACATGCGGCTGTCAAAGCCGATGGAGGAATGGAAATGGTCTGTAAAGCTGTCTGTGGATTTGGTGAAGCGTCCGCCCCAAAGTTTCTGCATAAAAATCTTCCTTTCTATGTCATGGGGCGAAAGCCCGCAATTTCTAGTGATAAAGAAAAAATGGACTGTTCCCTTGGGACAGCCCCGAAAAACCTGTGGCATAGAGTCTCCATGCCGGTTTTTGTTGACCATGGTTTTCTGGAAGCCTGCTGGTTCATGGGTCATGTATAGGCAGTGAAGGTAGTTTTGTTTGACTGTGAATGAACCAGTGCGTCCATGTTTCCGTTTGGTTTTTGATTCATGGAAACCGCTCAGGGCAGTTTCCATGTTTTTATCTTTTGTATGTATGAACAAATGGGGGCAAGGTGAGGTGCCCCCCCACATTGTTACCGTGAATTATTTGTTTTCGTTGTTTGCCATCATCATCGCGCGTACTTTCAGAGGCAGACCGAACAGGTTGATGAAACCGTCAGCGTCTTTGTGGTTGTACAGTTCGCCTGTTGTGAAGCTTGCCATGGATTCGTTGTACAGGCTGTAAGGAGAAGTGCTGCCAGCAGGGATGATGTTGCCTTTGTACAGTTTCAGTTTGACTGTGCCTGTTACAGTTTCGTTTACTTTGTCGAAGTAAGCGCTCAGTGCTTCACGCAGAGGTGTGTACCATTCGCCGCTGTAAACCAGTTCTGTGAATTTGTTGCTTGCGATTTCGTTGAAAGCCTGTGTTTTCTTGTCTGTGCACAGGTATTCCAGTTCGCGGTGTGCGTAGTAGAGGATAGTACCGCCGGGTGTTTCATATACGCCACGGGATTTCATACCTACCACACGGTTTTCGCAGATGTCAGCGATACCGATACCGTTTTTGCCGCCGATTTCGTTGAGTTTTTTCAGCATTTCCACAGGGCCCAGTTTTTCGCCGTTTACTGCAACGGGAACGCCTGCTTCAAAGTCCAGTGTGATGTATTCGGGTACATCGGGAGCATCTTCGGGGGATACACCCAGCTGCAGGAGATGTTTGTAGTTAGGTTCGTTTGCGGGGTCTTCCAGTTCCAGACCTTCGTGGCTCAGATGCCAGATGTTGCGGTCACGGCTGTAAGAGTTGTCGTGGCTTGCTTCAAAGGGAATGCCATGTGCTTCCAGGTAAGCCATTTCGTCTTCACGGCTCTGCATGCCCCATGTATCCAGACGCCAGGGAGCGATGATTTTCAGTTCAGGTGCCAGTGCTTTGATGGTCAGTTCAAAACGTACCTGGTCATTGCCTTTGCCTGTTGCGCCGTGGCAGATTGCTGTTGCGCCTTCTTTTTTGGCGATTTCAACCAGTTTCTTTGCGATGATGGGACGAGCCATGGAAGTACCTAAGAGGTATTTGCCTTCGTAAACTGCGTTTGCTTTGATGCAAGGATAAATAGCATCTGTGATGAATTCTTCTGTCAGGTCAGCGATGTAAAGTTTGCTTGCGCCTGTTTTCAGTGCTTTTTCTTCCAGACCTTCTGTTTCTTTGCCCTGACCAACGTCGCCGCAGACTGCAATAACTTCTGCGTCATAATTTTCTTTCAGCCAGGGAATGATAACAGATGTGTCTAAGCCGCCGGAATATGCCAATACGATTTTTTCTTTGCTCATAATATTTTTCCTCCTTGTAATCGAACGATGTGTCATCGTGTATGCTCTTGAATATTTATGAGCTTATTATACATAGAATTTTCTGGAATTGCAAGAGTAAAATGAAAAAATATATGTATTTTGGTAGTATTTATTAAATAATTATGCAAATATCGTTTTGTCTTATGGATATTTCAAGGAGTGTATACACATAATATGCAATTTGCGGTGCATAGTTGAATATGTATGGTGAATGTATATTATGTATGGACGGTTTTTCGTACAGTCTTTGGGCAGACAGACACATTTTACTTTGCGAAAAGCCCCTTTTGTGATATGATTAGGGAATAGAAACCATTGTTTTTACAAAAGAAAAAAGAGTGAAAGAAGAAGGAGGCATATACAATGAAGGTATTGACATATATGCAGGGTGGTCACAAAGCAGTTGGCATTTTGAAGAAAAACGGACAGGAAGTGGTTCCCGTGAACTATCTGGGCTGCGGTCTGGTGAATATGACGGAATTCATCGCTTCCATGACTGAAGAAAAAATGCGCAAACTGGAGAAAAACGCGGAGCTTATGGACGGTATTCCCATGGAAGAAGTACGTCTGCTTTCTCCCATTGTACACCCCAAACAGGACGTAATCTGTCTGGGTATCAATTACTATGCCCATGCGGAAGAAGCGGCAAGATTCCACGATGAGGCTTTCGGCGGCGAACGCCCCCAGCCCATTTATTTCTCCAAACGGGTAAACCGTGCCGTTGGCGATGGAGAACCTGTGGATGGACATTTTGATATTGTAGACAGTCTGGACTATGAAGCGGAACTGGCTGTTATCATTGGTAAGGACGCCAAAAATGTGGCAGAAGCGGACGCTTTTGACTATGTATTCGGTTATTCCGTACTGAACGACGTCAGTGCCAGAAACTTGCAGACATCTCACAAACAGTGGTATTTCGGTAAGAGTCTGGACGATTTTACCCCTATTGGACCTTGGATCGTGACAAAAAATGAGTTTGAAAATCCTCCCGCACTGCCTATCCGTTCCTATGTGAATGGAGAGCTGCGTCAGGATAGTAATACATCCCTGATGATTAACGGCGTGGCAAAAGTCATCAGCCAGCTTTCTCAGGGCATGACTTTACAGGCAGGCACCATCATTGCCATGGGTACGCCCGCTGGGGTAGGTATGGGTTTTGAGCCCCCGAAATTCCTGAAAGCCGGCGATGTGGTCACCTGTGAAATCGAAGGCATCGGCAAACTGACCAACGAAGTGAAATAAGAAGCTGCGGCGTTCTTGTTTTCTGCAGGGCAGGCTGGTTTCTATTTTCCGCACCGAAGGCGTCTGTAAGGCGAAATGGAAATTTCTGATACTTCCGGTGATACGCCTCTGTCTGTTTCGTTGGGTAAGATTGGTAACATAAAAGGAGAATATTATGCAAAAAGATATGATTAAGGTAATGAGTGTATTCGGCACCCGTCCCGAAGCCATCAAAATGGCGCCTCTGGTGAAAGTGCTGGAACAGACGGAAGGCATCGAAAGCATCGTCTGTGTCACCGCCCAGCATAGAGAAATGCTGGATCAGGTGCTGGAGATCTTCGATCTGCATCCCAAATACGATCTGAATATCATGCAGAGCCGCCAGACATTGGCAGGCATCACCACCCGTGCCCTCACAGGGCTGGAAGAAGTCATGGCGGAGGAAAAACCCGACATCGTACTGGTACATGGGGACACATCCACCACATTCGCAGGTGCATTGGCTGCATATTATAATCAGGTGAAAGTGGGTCATGTGGAAGCTGGTCTGCGTACTTATGATAAGTATCAGCCTTTCCCCGAAGAAATGAACCGCCGTCTGACAGGTGCGCTGACAGACCTGCACTTTGCGCCTACCAAACTAGCGAAGGAACATTTGCTGAAAGAAAACATTGACGCTGACGGCATTTTCATCACCGGCAATACCGTTATCGACGCATTGGCACATACCATCGAAGAAAATTATACCTTCCATGAAGAAGAACTGAACACCATCGACTTCAAAGGCAAACGTGTCATTGCCATGACTGCTCACCGCCGGGAAAATCTGGGACAGCCCTTGGAAAATATCTGCCATGCGGTAAAACGCATTGTAGAAGACTTCCCTGATGTGGAAGTGGTTTACGCTGTCCATAAAAATCCTGCCGTTGTGGAACCCGTACACCGTATCCTTGGGAATAACCCTCGTATCCACCTGACAGACCCTCTGGATCTGAAAGATATGCATAACCTGATGTGCCGTTCTTTCTTCGTTATGACAGACAGCGGCGGACTTCAGGAAGAAGTGCCTTCCATGGGCAAACCCGTGCTGGTGCTGCGTAACGTGACAGAACGCCCCGAAGGGGTGGAAGCCGGCACACTGAAACTGGCAGGCACTGACGAAGAAACCATTTACGCTATGGCAAAAGAACTGCTGACAGACGCAGAAGTTTATGAATCCATGGCACAGGCAAAAAATCCCTTTGGGGACGGCAACGCTTCCAAGCGTATTGCGGCAGCCATCCTTTATGCTTTCGGCAAACAGGATGCGCGCCCCGAAGATTATACCATCACAACCGAGGCAAAAAGCAGCGGCAAGGAGGAAAAACCTATGAAAGAAGAACGTATGGCAATTTTGAGCATGTTGGAAAAAGGGCTCATCAATGTGGATGAAGCGGAAAGACTGCTGACCGTGCTGCAAAATGGCGCAGGTCTGGAAAAAGACGGTCTGGGCAAAGCTGTGGGCAGCGCACTGGAAAAAGCCGGCGCTGTATTGGGCAGTGTAGCAAGGACTGTTGGGGAAAAAGCGGAACAGCTTCAGCCCCGTGTCCGTGAAGTGGCAACAAAGGTTGCAGATAAAGCTGATGAAATGCAGCCCAAAGTAAGAAGCGCCGCATTCCGTATGACAGAAAAAGCACAGGAACTGAAAGAAGACGCAAGAACATATAAAGAAAAATTGCAGGCAAAACGCCGCAATGAAGAAGAAGACTGGGACGATCTGGATCTGGACGAACTGGATGCAGATGAAGCAGCAGTAGAAAAAGCAGCAGTTGCAGAGGAAGCTCCCGCAGAAGAAGCACCTGTGGCAGAAGCGGCAGCAGATGTGACAGCGGCAGCTGCGGAAGAAGTGACTTCCGAAGAAGATATGACCGAAGAAGAAGTGGATCCCGTTATGGAAAAATACGCAAAGAACGTGGAAACCGTTCTGGATTCCGTACAGTTCCAGATGGAACAGATTGATGAATGCGAAGATTTCCTGAAATCAGCCTTCGGTGATCTGGACCCTTCCGAATGGGAAGACGATGAGGAAGAAGAAACAACAGAAGAAAAGAAGGAAGATAAATAAAACAAATTCCCCTTGAGAAAGCATCGGTTTTTCTTTTCCTTGATTTCTTAAGGGAAATTGCGGCGGCTGCCTTCATCAGAAAACATACCTAACAGATTTCTTTGTTTTCTTATGAAAATGCCGCTGATGCGGTTCTTTGAAAACAGACGCACGAAAACATCAGGTAATCCGAGATTTCGTGCGTTTTTTTTGCAGGAAAAGGGGGAGAATTTATGGATTTTCTGCGGCTGCTTGCATTTGGCTATTTGCTTTATGGCGTTGTGGGTCTTTTTGGTTTTCAGAAAATTCCGGAAGCCCATCGTCATAGACCATGGACAAAGGCTTATAACCGCTGGCAGGCGGTGTCATGGATTTTGACAGCGCTGCCTTTGCTGGTGTATTCGTTTTATTTTTCGTCCGGGCAGTGTATCGTTTCTTTGGGAAAACGGATAGGGCTTCTTCTGTTGTTGTTTGTGCCGACCATCATATTTGAAGTGATTCGCTCCCGGAAATTTTCCAGATTGCTCAAAGAGGAGAAAGAGCGGGAAAAGATAGACGAAGGTGGGGATAGGCAATGAAAAAGCCCTTGCAATTTATTTGCAAAGGCTGTAATATAGTCTTAGAAAGAGGGTTGCCGTTTTTCGCGAGGCGGTCAGTCCTGAATATGTGGATAAGACCGTCTAACTTCGCAGGTTAGGCGGTCGCTTTTTATTATCTCTTATGTAAATGACATAAGGTGATAACGCCAATGATCACTAAGCAGAACTGAAACAATTCATTATATGTAACCATCGTATCACCTCCCCTCGTGGGAAAGTGACTGAACCGCCAAACGGTAACCCTCACTTTATTCTATCATGATTTGGTGGGGTTTTCCATGAGTTTTGGCAAAACAGGAGGGATTGCATGGTCAGAAAAGGAAAGGCAGAGGACTGCCGTGGCATTTATGAACTGATTTGTGATATGGAGGAAAAGGAACTGCCCTGGGACGTTTTTTCCCAGATGTATGGGGAAATGCTGGCAGACAGCCGCCATGTTTTTTTAGTATGGGAAGAAGAAAAGCGGATGAAAGGCGTACTCCATCTTCGCATGGAAAGACAGCTCCACCACGCCGCCCTTGTGGCGGAAATCATGGAATTTGCCGTAGATAAAAACGCCAGAAGCAACGGCATCGGTGGTGAAATGCTCACATACGCTAGTGAACTGGCAAAAGAAGCAGGCTGTGTGCAGATAGAAGTTGCCTGCAACCAGCTGCGGAAAAATACCCATCGGTTTTATCTGCGGGAAGGCATGCAGAACTTCCATTATAAGTTTTCCAAGTCCCTTCGGGGAGAAGATACAACAGAAAATATGTTGGGCAGATAAAGAAACCCCCTGTCGTGGAAGGACAGGGGTTCAGGGTGTCGAAAAAGTAGACCCCCTGTCGTCAAAGGCTCATTTCATTCAAGCCTTTGACGAGTTGACAGATGTATAAAGTCAAAGTTCCATCGGCTAAAAAGCCTCGAAACTTCGGCTTTTCCTCGTCGGAAATGAATTCCGACTACGGATTCTAGTTGGGGAACTCTTTGTTCCCCAAACCCTTCCGCATTCTTGAAAAAAGTAAAAAATCTGAAACCCCCTGTCGTGGAAACAACAGGGGGTTTGTTATTAGAACTGATTAGTTACTTGGAAAATATAGAATTTCAGATAATAAGACTCATCCGCTGCCCATAAAATGGGGTGGTCAGGGGACTGAGTACGGTATTCCACCTGACGCAGACGTTTATGGACATTTTTTGCCGCCTGTCCAATGGTCTGGGTGAACAGCTCATAAGTCATGAAGTGAGAGCAGGAGCATGTTGCCAGAAAACCGCCGTCTTTCAGCAGTTTCATGGCACGCAGGTTGATTTCCCGATAGCCTTTGGTGGCATTTTTTACGGAGCTTCTGGACTTTGTGAAAGCGGGAGGGTCAAGGATGATGACGTCGAATTTCTCGCCTTTTTCTTCCAGTTCCGGCAGAAGGGAGAATACGTCACAGCACTGGAAGCGTACAGTGTTTTCCAGTCCGTTCAGTTTGGCGTTTTCTGTTGCCTGATCCACTGCCAGCTGGGAAGCGTCTACACCCAGTACGCTTTCGGCTCCGGCAATACCAGCGTTCAGAGCAAAGGAGCCTGTGTGGGTGAAGCAGTCCAGCACCTTTGCGCCTTTGCACAGTTTCTGAATGGCAAGGCGGTTGTATTTTTGGTCTAAGAAGAAGCCTGTTTTCTGACCGTCTTCCACGTCTACCATGTAATGTACGCCGTTTTCCACGATTTCCACTTTGGTGTCAAAAGGTGCGGACAGGAAGCCTTTTTCCCGTTCCATGCCTTCCTGCAAACGAACTTTTGCGTCACTGCGTTCATAGACGCCGCGGATGTTGATGCCGTCTTTTGCTAGTGTTTCCAGCAGCAGGCGCACGATGGTTTCTTTCAGACGGTCGATGCCCAGTGCCAAAGACTGTACCACCAGTACGTCAGAGAATTTATCTACTACCAGACCCGGCAGGTAGTCCGCTTCCCCGAAGATCACACGGCAGGAAGAAGTGTCAACGGTTTTTTTGCGGTAATACCATGCGTCCTCTACCCGGCGGCGGAGGAAAGCTTCGTCAATGACAGTATCAGCATGACGGCTCATCATGCGGACAGTGATTTTGGAATGGTGGTTGTAAAAACCAACGCCCATGGGGTAGCCGTCAAAGTCCAGCACAGAAACCATTTCCCCGTTGACTACGTCGGGAGAAACAGCGGCGATTTCGTTGTCAAATACCCACAGTCCGCCGGACTTGAGGGTACGGCCTTCGCCTTTTTTCAGTGTAATGGAGGGATAAGACATGGAAAAACTCCTTTCTCAATGTAGAAAAAAGCCTGATTTTTCGCAAAATCAGGCTTTTTGTATCTGCTCAGTTGATTAGTTTGCGTAGTTGTTGAAGTAGTTCTGAACCAGAACGATAGGTGTACCCTTGTCACCGCTGCCGCTGGTCAGGTCGCACAGGGAACCGATCAGGTCTGTCAGACGACGAGGTGTTGTACCTTCGGAAACCATGTTGCCTTTCAGGTCAGCGTCTTTTTCTTTGATGCGCTGACGGATCGCGTCTGCCAGTTCTTCGCCGGACAGATCAGCAAAATCGTTGTCTGCCAGATATTTCAGTTTTACTTCGTTGGGCAGACCGTTCAGGCCTTCTGTGAAGCCAGCGCCAACAACGGGGTCAGCCAGTTCCCAGATCTTGCCAACGGGATCTTTGAATGCGCCGTCGCCGTAGATCATAGCTTCTACTTTTACGCCAGTACGTGCGATGATTTCTTTCTGGATGTTTTCAGCAACTTCCTGTGCGTTTTTGGGGAACAGTTTTACTGTATCTTCTGTTGCTTTGTTGGAGCCCAGCAGACCATACTGAGGGTTGAAGCCGCTGCCGTTTACGGGAGCGTTCAGGATTTCGTCCAGTGTCAGGACTTTTTCGCCGCCTGCTGCCAGGATACGACGTTTGGAACGCGCTCTTGTGTGGATGTCGCAGCACAGTACGTTCTTTGTGAATTTCACGATTGCTTCGGGATGGTTTGCGAATACGATTTCAGCTTCTGCGCCTTCTTCTTTGATCAGGTCAGCATAGTATTCAACATAGTCCACGCCTGTGAAGGGGTGTTTGATATAACCGAAAATACGGCGGTAGTCTTCCAGTGTCAGCACGTCTGTGTAAGGATTTACGCCGCTGTCATCCAACAGATCCATGTCGAACAGGTGGTTGCCAACTTCGTCGGAAGGATAGCTCAGCATCAGAACAACTTTTTTCGCGCCTTTTGCGATACCGCGCAGGCAGATTGCGAAACGGTTTCTGCTCAGGATGGGGAATACCACACCGATGGTTTCGCCGCCCAGTTTTGCTTTTACGTCTTCAGCGATGTCTGTTGTGGAAGCGTAGTTGCCGTCAGCTCTTGCAACAACTGCTTCTGTTACACAGATAACGTCTTTTTCATGCAGCTGGAAGCCGTCTTCCTGTGCAGCTGTCAGAACGGAATCTGCAACGATTTTTACGATATCATCGCCCTGTCTGATGATAGGTGCTTTAATACCTCTGGAAATAGTACCTGCCATAATGAAATACCTCCTACTTGCTTTCATATTAAAATCATTTGGGATCAAAAACAGGTAAACCTGTAATTTGGCAATAAAAAAACATCAAATTTTGATTACAGCAATCCCTTTGACGGGATTGAATGACAAATTTGATGCATAAGGTGGGTGAATCTTGATTTTTTCAATCACCGACAAGTTATTTTACCAAGAAGAATGAACTTTTGTCAATACGGCAATGGCGGAAAAATGGGAGAAACCATGGTTTTTGTATAGCATTTAAGATGTTTTTATACGTTTTGTTAGGAATTTGGAAGGTTTTCTACAAAAAAACTTAATAATTATGGTGTATCCTAGATGCAGATTGAAAAAATAGAAAGGGGGAGTACCCGTGATCAGTTGGATGTATCGTATGGTTTGGGAAAGTATCTGGATTTTTTCGTTTATGGTACCGGTGCTGTGGATGTGGCAGACGGTATTCGCGGGAAAATATACTCCCAAGACCCATCGAATTGGTTTATGGCTGTTTGCCTTTTATGTGGCAGGCCTTGTGGCAGTGACAGGCGTGTTCCGGCTGCTGTTTACAAAACCGGTGTTTGCGCCGTATTTCAATTTTGAATTGTTCATTGATATTTTCGCATGTCCTTTGCAGTATCTGCTGAACTTTTTCCTCTTTGTGCCCATGGGCTTTCTGGTGCCCCTGCTGTGGAAACAGTATCGGGCGGAAAAATATGTACTGCTCTTTGGCTTTGGCACATCGTTTGCCATTGAAGTTCTCCAGATGTTCTGCGGCAGAACATCCGATGTGGATGACCTGCTCATGAATACACTGGGCGCCCTCATTGGCTACTGGATGTTTCTGGCGGCAGAACGGCAGACTTCCTTCTGTCTGCTGCGGCGAAACAAAACAGCGGAGGCAGGCGTGGCAGTATCCCGCGCTTTCCATATACTAGCTTATGAAAACTGATTATGATTCCTAAAAAGAAAGAACCTGTATTCCGAAGAATACAGGTTTTTTCTTTATTCGTCTAATATCCATATCTGCCCATCCGGCATGAGCATGAGGACGCCGGGAAGGCGTCGCAGGATATTACCTGTGTGAAAATCCCGAACCACGATTTCGTCCCGATAATCTGGGTCTTCATACCAAGTGGAAAAATACAGCTCGTCCCCATGGCGGCATTGGAAGGATTCCTGTAAGGCCATGGCATATGTTTTCTGCACAGGCCACAGGATTTCCAAGGCGTTTTCCTGCCCCTGACGTACCAGCATCAAAGGAGCGTGTTTTAATTGCAGATTGTAACAATCCTTTGTGATGGAGCGGGGAAGAGTGGCAAGGGTGGATACGGCTTCCGTTTCCGGATTGTAGGAAAGGATGCGAAGCTGTTTTTCCGGAAAATCTGCCACAAGAAGGATGAGTTTGTTTTCGTAGAACAAAGGGCGGCCGAAGTATTGTCCCTTTTTGGCAGGGATTGGCTCCACCACTTTTCCATCAGGGTGATGGATAAAGATCAGCCGTGTACGGTCAATTTTATGACCATCCGTAAAAAGTTCCTCTGCCTCGTAAAGGTCGCCGCCGGTGCAGTCCATGCCCCAATACCACTGACTGCTGCCCTCCAGCAGTTCCAGATAACAAATGCCGCCGGTGTGAATCTGTCTGAACATACAAAAAGCCCCTTTCTTTCTGATGCCTGTCCCCGAAAAAGGCATTGGTTTTGAAAAAAAGCCTGTACTTTCAGGGTGTCGAAAAAGTCGACACCCTGTCGTCAAAGGCTCATTTCATTCAAGCCTTTGACGAATAGACAGAAGTATAAAGGCGAAGTTCCATCGGCAAATAGCCTTGAAACTTCGCCTTTTCCTCGTCGGAAGTGAATGCCGACTGCGGATTGAATTTGGGACACCCCACACCGCAAGAGATGCGGACAGCCATTTATGGCTGGCATTTGCGGAGCAAATGTGTTGACCCCTTCGTTTCCCAAGCCCTTCCGCGTCCTTGCAAAATTGTAAAATCTCATTTTTTGACAAGCTGAGCCGGCATACAGGCTTTTGTGTTGTCAAATGTCGATCTTGCGGTATTACAGTTTGTCCATGCGGATAGCTGTTTCCAGCGCGATTTCCATCATCTGTGTGAATGTGTTCTGGCGTTCTTCCGGTGTAGTAGCTTCGCCGGTAAAAGGCATATCGGAAATGGTTACCATTGCCAGAGCGCGTTTGCCCAGACGAGCCGCGTTCATATACAGACCTGCGGATTCCATTTCTACTGCCAGAGCGCCCATTTTTGCCCATTTGTGCAGAGCTTCTTCGTCATCATCATAGAATGTGTCGGAAGAGAGCAGGGGGCCTACTTTCAGATCCAGACCCAGATCCTTTGCGGATTCTACTGCTGTGGAAAGCAGTGTGTAGTCTGCGGTAGGTGCGAATGTGCCGGGCAGGTTGTACTGTGCGGCAAAGTTGGAATTGGTGTGGGAGGACATGCCTGCCACAATGTCACGCAGCTGCAGTTTGTCGCTGATGGCGCCGGCAGAGCCGATGCGGATGATATTTTCCACGCCAAAGAAGCTGTAAAGTTCATAGCTGTAAATGCCGATGGAGGGAATGCCCATGCCGCTTGCCATTACGGATACAGGTACGCCTTTGTATGTGCCGGTGTAGCCCTGAACACCACGTACATCGTTTACAAGTACAGGGTTTTCCAGGAATGTTTCCGCAATGAATTTAGAGCGCAGGGGATCGCCGGGCATCAGCACGGTTTTTGCGAATGCGCCTTTTTCGGCTGCAATATGAGCAGTTGCCATAGGTATCGCCGTCCTTTCTGTTTTTCATGATTATTTTTTTTCTGCCTATTTATCATAACAGTTTTTGGCGCAGATGAAAAGCAAAATGGTATGAAAAAAACATGTCCGCCGAAAAAAGAACAGAAAAAAAGGAAAAAACAGGAGAAAACATCCTTTTTTGGGAGAAAGGCTTGACTTTGTATGTGGGATATGGTATGAATGATGTAGATGATGTCTGCCAAGCTGGCGGACAGAAAAATAAAACAGATAGAGGTGCGGAAACCATCAGTAACCCTTTGGAAGAAATGCTGGACGGCAGAAGGGGTGAAAGGGGAATTCGCCGAAGTTCTGGAGCAGGTCCGATGGCTCCGGGGCTGGGACGCAGCAGAATATGCGGCGGACTGTCACTTTTGTGGAGCGCTATCAAAAAAAGTAGAGCCCTGTTTGGGGTTTACTGTTCCTGCGAAAAAAAGCGGAGCCTGTGCGCGTGTGCCACGGGCTTTTTTTATTGCCTCCGCAAGCTGTTTTACCTTTGTGAACACACCAGTGTGAAGACACAAGGGGCGCAATTATAAATTGTAATGTTTTTGAGAGGAGTAAAAGGGGTATGTTTCAAAAAAGATCCAATTGGCTGAGAACCTTCCTGGTTTGCTCAGCTGTTCTGCTGCTCTTTACCGTGACTGTATTCGGCGCGGAAGAAGAAGCAGTGGAATTTACAAGCAACATGTATGCAACCTTCTGGTCTCTGGTACCTCCACTGGTTGCTATCATTCTGGCACTGATTACGAAGGAAGTTTTTTCCTCATTGTTTGTCGGTATCGTAACCGGTGCGCTGTTCTACACAAACTTTAATATTAAAGAAGCTTTTCTGGTTATCGTAACTGACCAGACAGAAGGCGGCCTGCTGGCAAACATATCTGACAGCGGCAATGCCGGCATCCTGATCTTCCTGGTTGTACTGGGTGTTCTGGTTGCACTGATGAACAAAGCTGGCGGTTCTGCCGCATACGGCAAATGGGCTTCTTCCGTTATCAAGACAAGAAAAGGCGCTCTGCTGTCCACATTCCTGCTGGGCGTTCTGGTATTTGTAGACGACTACTTCAACTGCCTGACAGTAGGTAGCGTTATGCGTCCTGTAACAGACACACACAATGTTTCCCGTGCGAAACTGGCTTATATCATCGACGCCACAGCGGCGCCCGTCTGCATCATCGCTCCCATTTCTTCCTGGGCAGCAGCTGTATCCGGTGTTGTAGAAGGCTACAACGGTCTGGAACTGTTCATCCGTTCCATCCCTTACAACTTCTACGCACTGCTGACAATCGTTACGATGATCACACTGACACTGATGAACTTCGACTTCGGCCCTATGTATCTGCATGAACATAATGCACAGGTGAAAAACGACCTGTTCACAACAGACGCAAGACCTTTTGAAAACTCATCTGATGTACAGGTAACTGGCAAAGGCGGCGTAATCGACCTGGTACTGCCCGTTATCATGCTGATCATCTGCTGTGTCATCGGTATGATCTATACCGGTGGCTTCTTCGACGGCGTACCTTTTGTAGACGCTTTCGCAGGCTGCAACGCTTCCATCGCTCTGGCACTGGGCTCCGTTGCTGCACTGATCCTGACATTTATCATGTACATTCCTCGTCGTGTGCTGAAATTCCACGAATTTATGGAATGTCTGCCGGAAGGTTTCCGTGCGATGGTACCTGCGATCCTGATTCTGACATTCGCTTGGACACTGTCCGGTATCACAGGTCTGCTGGGTGCTGACGTATTCGTTGCAGGTATCCTGCAGAGCAGCACTGGCATTCTGAATGTCATGCTGCCTGTAATCGTATTCGTCATTGCCGTATTCCTGGCATTCTCCACAGGTACATCCTGGGGTACATTCGGTATCCTGCTGCCCATCGTAGTTCCTATCCTGGATCCTACCAGCGAACTGATGGTTATCACCGTAGCGGCTACACTGGCTGGTGCGGTTGCCGGTGACCACTGCTCTCCTATTTCCGATACCACAATCATGGCATCCACAGGTGCGCAGTGTGACCACATCAACCACGTTTCCACACAGCTGCCTTATTCCATGATGGTAGCGGCTGTTTCCGCAGTAAACTATGTGCTGACAGCGATCATCCAGAACTGGATCATCAACCTGCCTATCGCAATCGTATCCATGATTCTGGTAATCTTCATCGTAAGAAAAATTTACAAACCGAAAGAACTTTAATTTTAGATAGAATGTTTGTCAAAAACCGGCTTTCTGGAAACAGAAAGCCGGTTTTGTTTTTGGGAAACCTATTGACAAAAACAAATGGGGCTTATATTATGTGTATATACATGAAAAGAGGGAGATCATGAAATATCAGCAGATCAATAAAAGCAAATGTTACTGCATCACATTATGCCGGGCAGCCAATGCCATTACGGCTTATTATGACGAAGGTTTGCAGTCCACAGGCATGACCACCAAGCAGTTTTCACTGCTGCTGCACCTGTCCAGACTGGAAGAAGCCAGTACAGGGGAATTGGCGGACTATGTGAATCTGGAACGGAGCACCGTTACCCGGAATCTGAAAATATTGGTGGAACAGGGCTGGGTCTACGATAAGGCAGAACCGGGCAAGCGGAACCACCGCTATGCTGTGACGGAAGCGGGACAGCAGAAAATAGAAGAAGCTGATGTGATCTGGGAACAATTGCAGGAAAACCTCAATGATATGCTGGGGGAAGACAATATGCAGACACTGCGCAGCGCCCTCTACAAGATACAGGAATTGCAGAAGGCGTAATGCCTTTTTGCCAAAAGCGTGTATATACACGAAAAGAAAGGAAGAAGCATCATGAAATCATTTGCATTTCGCAAAGCAACAGAAAAAGACTTGAAAACAGCCACAGCCCTCATCGAACAGGCGAAAGTATTTCTGCGGGAAAATGGCGTAGACCAGTGGCAGACTGGCTACCCCAATGAAGAAGCCATTGCGGGAGATTTGCAGCGTGGGGAAGGCTATGTCATGGAAGTGGATGGACAGGTACGGGGATATGCCTGCATTTCCTTCGCCGGAGAACCTTGCTACAACGAACTGGCAGGGAAATGGCTCAGTGACCTGCCTTATGGTGTTGTTCACCGCATGGCAATCGACGATGTCTGCAAAGGAAAAGGCGCAGCCCCTGCCTTTTTCCGCTTTGCTGAGGAATTGTGCAGAGAACGGGACATCCGCAGCATCCGGGTGGATACGGACGCCGATAACCGCATGATGCAGCGTGTGCTGGAAAAACAGGGATTTACCTACTGCGGTACTGTTTGCTTTGACAACAGCGAAAAAATTGCCTTTGAAAAACTGTTATGATAGAAATGCAGAAAATAAAAATAGCCGGAATCCTCGGAAAGGATTTCGGCTATCTGTTTGTTGTCATAAGGTTTGGACAAAGAGGATTTCCATGGCTTTTTCCAGCTGGTCTTCCTGTACCTGCCAGTAGAAGTGGATATACACCAGACGATTGCCTTTTTGTGCCAGATAATAGGGGCGAGCACCATCGCCGCCGTGGAACTGCCATGCGCTGTCGGTGCCAGAAATGGAAATGGGTTCCCAGCTTTCCGAATGGGCAAACTGGGGCAGGAAAGGCTTCTGATAGGAACGGATGCATGGCTCTATGAGAAAATCATAGGATACTTCCAATATCTCATAGGACAGTTCCGGTGCCTCCGGTGAGCCCCCAGGGGTATATTGACTGCATTCCATCCGTTTTGCCAGAAAAGAAGATTCTTCCTCACAGGACATGGAATAGATGGCATCGGCAGGCACTTCCGTCAGGTCTGCTGTTGTGAGAGGCAGTGGGTCTGCCTCCAGAACAGTGGTGTAGGTAGTGCCGTCAGAGAGAGTGGTGGTGTAGGTTTCCTTGCCTTCCATGGGTTCTTCGCGGTTGAAGATATAATGGAAGGAACCAACCATAAAAATCAGAGGCAGAAGGACGCAAAGGGCAATGATGACGCCTTTATTGACATTTCTGGATACCTGTTTTTTCCGCAGTATGTTGATGCTCATGAAAATTAGGCCGAATATGCAGGCGTAAGCCAGTATGACCACCAGAAACACTGTGCCGTAACCTTGCTGGCGCATACTGTAAAATAGTGCCACGAAAAACAGCAAGGTCACAGCATGCATGGCTTTGGCAGAAAGCTGCATTCCTTTGCCTGTGGGTAAGCAGGTACCGCCGGCTTCCACTGCCGCCAGAGATTTTTTTCGCCAGCGGAAGTAGAAAAGAAAGGTCAAGAGGGCATAAAGGCCAAGAAATGTATACAAAGCAACTAAAAGGAACTGGGAAGTGTCTGCGATGTAGCGGCTCAGATCCCGAAAGATGGGGCCGGCGGTGAGATAGATCTCCCACAAACACAGTGCCAGCTGTGCCAGAATGCCGGGCAGGAAATTTTTCTTCATGGCTTTATGGGTAATCTCCAGCCGCAGGGATTCATCTGTTTCCAAAGGAATGGGATTTTCATTGGTGGTGTAAAAAATCTGCATTTGGGACAATTGGGCCACATAATGCCAGCCGGCTTCTTCACAATAGGCGATGAAATCCTGCAAAGCTTCTGTGGGCTTGGTGTCAAAGGCAGAAACATCTGGGAAAAAGGTGATGCCATAGGTACGATTTTCCGGTTCAATGGCTTCGTATGTCCAGAAGGTAGTGCCAATGGACTGCAAAGCCCATCCCTTTTGTGCCATATGATTCAAATGGGCAGCGATGCCTTCGCTGTCGTAAAAAGCAAAGATTTCCAGTCGACGTTTTCGTTTCATAGGAAAGACCTCCTTTTGGGCGGTGGGTTTCAGAGGGATTCCGGCAGCAGAATAGATGCCGCCTGTTCCAGTTCACTTTGGCTGATGCCCCAGTCAGGACGCAGCACCACAATGCGGTTATCCTTGTAAAAAAGATATTGTGGCAGGGGTGTGCCGTTTGTGTATAACTGCCATGCGCCGTCGGTGCCGGACAGGGCAAAGGATTCGTAAGTCAGGTCGGGGGTGGGACGGGTATCCCGCTCCATATAAGCTGCCAGACAATGAGATTTGAGGGCATCCAGAGAAACATCCATGATTTCGTAGGTCATTTAAGGCGCTTGTGGTGCGCCGTCAGGGATTTCCTGCAAACATTCCTGTTTTGTTGCCAAGAGAGAGGATTGCTCCTTGCGGGCAGTGGTATAGACAGCATCTTCCGGTACTTCTGTCAGGTCTGCCGCTGTCAGGGGGATTTCATCCTTTTGTAATAGGATGGTTTCCCTTTCCCCATTGGGCAGGGTTACCACATAGGGGTCGCCCCATGGGCTCGTATGATTTTCTCTGGCTTTTTCCACTTCCAGACTGAGAGAAACCATGGAGTAGAACATGGGCACCATTGCTACCACAAAAAACAGGATGGCGCCACAGGCTTTCACAGGCAGATGGAGTTTCTGGAACAGGAGCCACAGTAGGAATACAAAGGCGACAAATGCCAGAAAGACTTTTGGTGTCAGCATATCATCAGGCAGGAATCTGTCCAGACAGAACCACAGCCCGGCGAATATCTCAATGGGAAAGAATATTTTCTGAAAACGGCGTGAATTGGGGCTCACAGGCAGGCAGAAACCGCCGTTTTCCACAGCGGAAAGAGATTCTTTCCGCCATTGCAGGTAGGAACAAACTGCCACGCAGGCATAGACCAGCACCACAGCGAAAAGGGCGTTGCGGAATAATGCATTCCCGTCCGCAATGACTGTCAAAGGCTGTTTCACAAGATCGGCAATATAGAAAATGATGTTCAGCAGGAACAGGACGCCCAGCACTATATGAACAGACAGCCAGGAGCGTTTCATGGCTTTATGGGTAGCTTCCAGCCGCAGGGCTTCATCTGTTTCCAAAGGAATGGGATTTTCTGCGGTGGTATAGAAAATCAGCATGTTGTCCCAGCTGGTCACATAATGCCAGCCCGCCTGTTCACAGTAAGCGATGTATTCTTCCTGTTTATCCGCGGCATTGAGGGCGTAAACCTGATTGGCAGGGTAAAAGGCTGTGCGGTAAGTACGTTTTTCCGGTGCGATTTCCTCGTATGTCCAAAGGGGATTGGTTACATCCTTCAGAGCTCAGCCTTTTTGTGCCATGTCTTCCAAATGGGCGGTGACGCTTTCTGTATCATAAAAAACGAAGTTTTCCAATCTTTGTTTGCGTTTCATGTCAAAGCCCTCCTTTATAGCGATGGTAATCCGCTGTCAGCAGCATCAGACGTTGATATTCCTTCTCCAGCATATCCAATCCCGTTTGGGTGATCTGGTAGCAGCGTTTCCTCCCCTCCACCCGGGTTTCGGCAATGATGCCGGCTTTCTGGAACTGTTCCAGCAAATTGTAAAGGGTGCCGGGGCCGATGGTGACGCGTCCCTCTGTCATGGCAGCCACTTTTTCCATAATGTCCATGCCGTAACATTCTTCCTGCAAACACAGAAGGATGTAAAACATCTGCTCCGTCAGGGTCTGGAATTTTTCTCTTGCCATGTCCACCACCTCCTATACTCGATTATCGATAATTCTTAATTTGATGGTATCATCGAATATCGATAATGTCAACGGCATTTGATTTTTGTAAGAAAAATGAAAAAAGCCCTCAGATTTTCTGAGGGCAAAGTTTTGTCAGCTTTCAGCCAGGAGTACGCTGGCAGCCGCCTCCAGTTCTTCCGGTGTCACATGTTCGAAAAAAGAAAGCGATACCAGTCGGTTATCTTTTTGCAGCAGATAGGTCTGCCATGTCTGACCGTCTTCGTATAACTGCCAAGCGGCATCGGCACTGTCCAAGGTCAGGGATTTCTGGGAATCGTAGGGATGGGATGTGCCCCAGTCATCCCTGCGATGCAGACTGGCATCCACGCAGGTGTCCACCAGCGCTTCACAGGATAAATCTAAAATGGTGTAGCCCATGATGGGGTTTTTTGCCCCATCCCACTGGGTATAGGACTGTGCTGCGGCAAAGATGGTCGAGTTTTCTGTAAAAGTCACATAAGTGTCTGTTTCTACTTCTTTCAGCTGTTCCATGGTCAGTGGTGGATTTTCTGCCAGAACCAGCGGTTTTGCAAGGATGGGATCTCTTGCGATGGTCAAATGGTGGTTGATGAAAACAACGGAGACCGCCAGTACAACAGCCATACAGGACAAGACTGCCGACGCGGCTTTTCCGTTTCCCAAAAGGGTTTTTCCCAACAGCAGAATACCAAGAACTGCCATAGTCAGAACAATACCGGAAGAAGCGTTGCCGACTAATGTCCGTAAGTTGGGCGGCAACAGAAAGCACCATAGGAACAAAAAGCCCAGTGGAAGGTATGGGATTTTGGCAAAAATCCGCTGTCCCTTTTTCACAGGCAGACAATTTCCGCCGGTTTTCACAGCGGCAAGGGATTTTTTGTACCACCGAAAATAGGCTAGGCAGGAAACAAGGGCATAGGCTGCCGTCAGTGTCTGTATCAGCAGGAACCACTATGCCACAGAGTCGGTGATATAATGCAAGGGATGCAGATAAATCTGTTTGGCATTATAAGCGACCTGCAATAGGAAGCCAAACAGCAGCAGGATATGGGGCAGCAGAAATGTGATTGCCATGGATTTTTTGATGGCATCCAGCCGTTGATTTTCATTTACGAATAAAGGTGCGGGGTGTTCCGCTGTGGTCTGGAAAAACTGCATCTGATTCCATTGGGTCACATACTGCCAGCCTTTTTCTGCCTGCTCTTCAATAAAATCACTTTGGACTTGGGTGGGACTGTCCTTCACTTCTGAGGCGTCGGGAAAAAATGTGATGCCGTAGGTGCGTTTTTCCCGTTGGATTTTTCTGTATTTCCATAGGAGCAGCCCTACGGATTCCAGTTCCCAGCCCAATGCTGCCATTTCCCCTAAATGGGCAGACAGGGCTTCTGTGTCATAAAAAGCAATGGATTCCAGTCTGTATTTCGTTTTCATATAAAAGCCCTCCTTTCCCATACATACGCCCCTGTATGATTCCGCATTATGTCATCTTATTGTCATCCTATCATGGGAAAATGGGAGGGTCAATAGAATGGCTTTTTCGTAAGAAAAACGAAAGAAAGCCCTTTTTCCAAAGGAAAAAGGGCAGTTTCTTACAGGAAAAACGCCACCACCAGCAGCGGAATGGCAAACAAAATATTCATAATGGTAAAGTGTTTCAGATATTTGCCTTTGGCTTTTTCGTCTGCCTGCACAAAGAATTTGTAGGAGATCAAACTTGCCATGGAGGCGATGAGGGTGCCCAGACCGCCGATATTCACGCCGAAAAGCAATTCTTTCCAGTGGTCTGTGAAGCCGGAGAGGAGCACCGCCGCAGGCACGTTGCTGATGATCTGGGAGCAGAGGAAGGAAACGATCATTTCCCGTCCTGCCAGTATGGAAGCAATGGCGTCCCGCATGGCTGGAATGCGCCCCATGTTCCCGATGAACACGAAAAAGAAGATAAAAGTGATGAGCAGGCTGTAATCTACCTTGCCCAGCACATCCCGTTCAAAAAATACGAACCAGATCAGAGAGATACCCAGCACTGTCCAGTAAGGCATCACATGGAATACGGTCATGAGGCAGGCGGCAAAGAGCATCAGCAATGCGGAAAGAGTCACTTTTTCCCGCATGGAAAAGGATTCGCCCTGCACAGGCGGCAGCATTTGGCCAGAAAGAGGGACATCCTTTGTCAGCATACAGCACAGCACCAAAAGGAACAGGGAAAGCAGTGTCAAAGGCAGCATGGTCAGTACGAAATCCGCGGGGGACATGCCGGAAACCGTATATAGATACAGGTTCTGGGGGTTGCCGATGGGTGTCAGCATACTGCCCAGGTTGGCGGCAATGGTCTGCAATACCAGTATGGGGATCATTTCCCCTTTCAGGTCTGCCATTTGCAGCAGCAGTATGGTAAAAGGAACGAATGTGATGAGGGCAACGTCATTGGTGACCACCATGGCGAAGAAAAAGCACAGCAGCACCAGCAGCAGCGTCAGCTGCCGCAGGCCGTTTGTCCAGTGGAGGAGGGTATTGGCAATGGCTTTGAATATGCCCAGCGCCTGCAAGCCCCCCATGACGGACATGAGGCAGAACAGCAGTACCAAGACCTGCCAGTTGATATAGCCCACATATTCTCCATCCGGCGGGATCCATATTATGGAAATGACTGCCAAAAGCCCTGCCACACAGAGAATGGTTTCTTTTTTGAAAAAAGCAATGAGTTTTGCGCCCATAATCGGTTCCTTTCTATGTAGTGATTTATTGTTCAACGGTTACACATTATACCCCCAAGAAAGGCCAAAAGCAAGCAAAAACCCTGATTTTTCCGGCGAGAAGCCTTTTTTGGTTGCATGCGGAGAGGTTTTTGCGTACAATAAGAACGAAAAAGATTTTGCGGAAAGGAGAAGCGCCATGGAACTGAACGAAATCATCGCGGAAAACCTGAAACGTCTGCGGACGGAACGAGGGCTTTCTCTAGGCAGACTGGCGGAATTGTCCGGCGTCAGCAAGGTGATGCTTTCCCAGGTGGAAAAAGGCGAATCCAGCCCTACCATCAACACTCTGTGGAAGATTGCCACCGGTTTACAGGTACCCTATACCCAGCTCATCGACATCCAGGCTACCAAGCCTTTTTTTGTGCCAAAAGCTGAGAGCGCATTGGTGGACGACGGCAAGGGATACCGTGTGTATCATTACAATCGCGCGGAAGGCAGTCGGGATTTTGAGTTCTTCAACAGTGAACTGGACACAGGCGCTTCTTTTACTTCAGAAGGACACGGCACCCATACCCGGGAATCTGTTCTGGTGACGGCGGGGGAGCTGGTGCTGGTGTTGGAGACAGTGGAATATGTCATGGCAGAAGGGGATTTTATACAGTTCGATTCCTCCCGCCCCCATACGTATATCAATCGGGGAGAGGTCATGACCGTATTTACCAATATTGTTTATTACGAAGGATAAGGGAGGAAAAAGATATGTTTTGGGTCGGATGTCATTTATCGGCGTCAAAGGGGTATCTTGCCATGGGCAAAATGGCGGAGAAAATCGGCGCCAATACCTTTCAGTTTTTCACCAGAAACCCCAGAGGGGGCAGTGTGAAAGCATTGGATTTAGAAGATATTGCCGCTTACCGCGCTTTTGCGGCGGAGAAAGGCTTTGGAAAAATTCTGGCACATGCGCCTTATACCATGAATGCCTGTGCCGCTGATGAAGGTCTGCGGGAATTTGCCGCAAACGTCATGTCGGAGGATTTGGATAGATTGTCCCATCTGCCGGAAGCCATGTATAACTTCCATCCCGGCAGCCATGTGAAACAGGGTGCAGATGTGGGCATTGAAAAAATCGCCGACCTGCTGAACCGTGTGCTGAAACCGGAAACACAGACGGAAGTGCTGCTGGAAACCATGGCAGGCAAAGGCACAGAAGTAGGCAGAAATTTTGAGGAACTCCGCGCTATCATAGATAAAGTGGAGCTGGGAGAAAAATTAGGGGTTTGCATGGACACCTGCCATGTTTTCGACGGAGGATATGACATTGTGGAACATCTGGATGATGTGCTGGCGGAATTCGACCGCATCATCGGGCTGGAACGGCTGAAAGCCATCCACCTCAACGACAGCAAAAACCCCATGGGCAGCCATAAGGACAGACACGCTTGTCTGGATGAAGGTCAAATCGGTATGGCGGCACTGAGCCGTATCATCAATCATCCAAAGCTGAAACATCTGCCCTTTTTGCTGGAAACACCCAATGAATTGGACGGCTATGCCAGAGAGATCGCCTGGCTCAGGGAATTAAGAGAGGGAGAATAATATGCACATAGAAGAAATGGATATGGAAGTGGAATGGAACGAGGAAATGGAGCGCATCTGGTTTTACCAGACAAAAGTCGGTGAAATCGGCATTGGGGAGAAATTTGGCGCCATTGTTCGGGTCACATTCGGCAGAGACATGGGCGGTCTGCCGGAAGAATTTGACATGACAGAAACCCCTCTGCTGAAATTGGCAGCGGTGGAAATTCAGGAATATCTGGATGGGAAACAGAAAACCTTCGATTTGCCTCTGGCACCGGAAGGAACCCCTTTCCAGAAACAGGTATGGCAGGAACTCAGAAAAATCCCTTATGGGCAGACAGCTACCTATGGGGAAATTGCTGCCGCTGTGGGCATCCCCAAAGGGGCAAGAGCCATCGGTCGTGCCAACCATGAAAATCCCATTGCCATCCTCATTCCCTGCCATCGTGTGGTAGGGGCGGACGGACGCCTCACAGGCTATGCCGCAGGCGTTGAAATCAAAAAAGCCCTGCTGACCATTGAGCAGGGAGAACAATTGAAAATTCGGGAATAAATTGTAGCAAAACTAAGGTTTACATTTTTCAAGAATGCGGAAGGGTTTGGGGAACAATGGGTCAACACGTTTGCTTCGCAAACGCCAGCTTTAAGGCTGGCCGCACCTCTTGCGGTGTGGAGTTCCCCAACTGGAATCCGCAGTCGGAATTTACTTCTGACGAGGAAAAGCCCAAGTTTCAAGGCTTTTAGCTGATGGAACTTGGGCTTTATACTTCTGTCTATTCGTCAAAGTCTTGAATGAAATGAGGCTTTGACGACAGGGTGTCGAATTTTCGACACCCCGATACCCTTGCCGTGAGCAGCGGCAGGGGGTTTTGTTTTATTAGGATGCGGTATGAACCAGACGGGGCACCAGTCCAGCCATGACACGGATGACTACGATTTCCACGATGCCCAGAATCAGGCACTGGAATACACGGGTCGCCATCAGCGGCAGGAAAGGAGAGCCGAACAATACACTGACCCAGAAGGTGTTCAGCAGCAGGGAGCCAACGATTTCTGTCACCAGAACGGCACCCAGAATACGGGGCATGGTCTGTTTTTTGGACAGGAACAGACCGTAAATGAGACCAACAATGGCAGCGGTGATGGTGAAGCCGGGGAAGTACGCCGCAATGGGGAACAGTGTCGCACCGATGAAGTCACCCAATGCGCCTACCAGAGCTGCCTGCCAGGGGCCCAGATACAGTGCCGCGAATACCACGGGAACAAAGGCAAAGCCGATTTTGATGTTCCATGCGGCAATGGATAAGAAACGGGATAAAATGACGTTCAGTGCCACCAGCATGGCAATGATGACCAGCTGTTTGGTGGTGAATTTTCTGTTTTCGGACATAATAAAACCTCCTTGTTATCTCCAAATCAAACAACATGCAAAACAGCAGTTTTCCAGAAGAAAACCGCAAAAACCGTTCCCAGGTGATACAAAAAAACACGAAATCTCCAACAAAACCGGGGAAATTTCGTGTTTGTGTGCCAGATGGGACGCCTCTATGCAAATACCCCCGTTTTAAGCGGGGTAGGCTGTGATAACAAAGAGTGCTCATGTCTTCATTATGAAACAGCGGGATGCGGATTTTGTATCGCAAGAAAACTCTTTTCGTTCCCGTGACAACTCCCCGTTCACAGGACACTTAACGCACAAAGTCCTACTCTGTATTTGCCGCAGAAGGAATACTCCTGCGGCTTCATTGTAGCATGGCTTTTGTCAGAAGTAAAGCATTATTCGCTTTTTTCCGCCAAGGCAAAGGCTGCCAGCAGATTTTGTTTGGAAGCAAAGGAGCCTGCTAGTGTCACCTGCCCCATATCCAGACCATGATCCCCTGTCAGCACATGGAAGATGCGGTCTGTTTCCAGAAAACCGCCGTTGCCGAAGTAGAAGCAAATGACGGGAGTGCCTTTGGGGATTTTGTCAAAATCGGCTTCTGCATATGCCCGAATGACCTTTGTGGGGTCTGCGCCTAAGGTCTGTTTGATGAAGGACAGTTCGATGTCCAGATGCAGAAATTCCTGAGAAGCGTAATACATGGCCGTGATAAATTCTGTCAGGTCATGTTCGCTGTCAAAGGGAAGAACCTGAGGATAATCAGGAACCCCTGTCAGTCCGCAGACGAACCAGGGTGTGGAAGCGGCTGCGAAAGAAATGTTGTAAGGGCGTTTGTGGATGACCGTTTCGTCATCAATGGCAAATACCAGTGTATTGCCTGTGGTGCTGCCTGTCAGGGGCAGTTTTCTTTTTTTCAGATTTGCTTTTAAAGTATCGGATGCGCCAAACAGGCGGATGCCGTCAGAATGGAAACCCAGCATGGGAAAAAACCTCCTTCGGTGGTGTATATTTCAGTTGATTTTCTTCATTTTAATACAGTATGAGGAAAAAAGAAAGGATTTTTCCAGTGCGATTCATGCAAAAGGGGAAGCTTGGAATGTAGCGGAAGGGCTTGGGGAACGAAGGGTCAACACATTTGCTCCGCAAATGTCAGCCATAAAAGGCTGCCCGCATGTCTTGCGGTGTGTGGTCAACACATTTGCTCCGCAAATGTCAGCCATAAAAGGCTGCCCGCATGTCTTGCGGTGTGGGGTTCCCCAACTGGAATCCCAAGGGGAAAATCCGAAATTTCAAGGCTTTTAGCCGATGGAAATTCGGCTTTATACTTCTGCTTACTCGTCAAAGGCTTGAATGTAATGAGCCTTTGACGACAGGGTGTCGAAAAGTCGACACCCTGCGCAATCCATACCAAATGAATAGCCTCTGTCGGTTTTCGGGGAAAATCGTTGACATGACAACGTTTCAGTTGGTATAATTTACTTTGGCTTTGCAGGTAAAATTCGGCAAAAAGGGTGTTGCCGAATCATTGATAAATACAGGAGGATAGGAATATGCTGGAATTAAAGAACATCTCTTTTTCCGCAGATGGAAAACAGATTCTGAAAAATATCAATCTGGTTATTGACGACGCAAAATTCGTTGTCATCACCGGCCCCAACGGCGGCGGCAAGTCCACATTGGCAAAGGTCATCGCCGGCATCATCACACCTGACAGCGGACAGATTTTGCTGGACGGTCAGGACATCACAGACTGGTCTATCACAGACCGCGCAAGAGCAGGCGTTAGCTTCGCTTTTCAGCAGCCTGTGCGCTTCAAAGGTGTAACTGTAAAAGACCTGATTACACTGGCAAGCGGCAAGGATATTTCCACAGCAGCGGCTTGTGATTATCTGGCGCAGGTAGGTCTGTGCGCAAAAGACTACATTGACCGTGAAGTCAATGCAAGCCTGTCCGGCGGTGAACTGAAACGTATCGAAATCGCTACCGTTATGGCAAGAAAAACAAAACTGACACTTTTCGACGAACCCGAAGCGGGCATTGACCTGTGGAGCTTCAAAAACCTCATCGACGTATTTGAAAAAATGCACGATGAAATCCAGGCTTCCATCATGATCATTTCCCATCAGGAACGTATTTTGAACATCGCTGACCAGGTGGTTGTCATCTCCAACGGTGAAATCGCCCAGATCGGCACAAAAGAAGAAGTTCTGCCCGGTCTTTTTGGCATTGACCCCGGATGCAGATATTTTCAGGGAGGGAACGAATAATGTTTGACGACGTAATCAAAAAACTGCTGTCTGAAGTGGCAGACCTGACAGAAGTACCTTTGAACGGTGCCTTCAATATCCGTAACAACGGTCACAGCGAAGGCAGAAACTCCACAGAAAACATTCAGATCGTACCCAAGGAAAACAACTCCGGTATCGATATTTACATCAAACCCGGCACAAAGGACGAAAATGTCCACATTCCCGCTCTGATCACAGAAGCAGGCGTACACGATCTGGTATATAACGATTTCCATATCGGTGAAGGCGCAGATGTCACCATCGTGGCTGGCTGCGGTATCCATAACTGCGGCAGCGAAGAATCTCTCCACGAAGGCATCCACCGTTTCTTCGTAGGCAAAAACGCCAAAGTAAAATATATCGAAAAACACATCGGTGAAGGCGACGGTAACGGCAAACGCATCATCAACCCTCAGACACATATCGAAGGGGAAGAAAACAGCTATCTGGAAATGGATACCGTACAGCTGAAAGGCGTAGACTCCACAAAACGTATTTCCAGCGCGAAACTGGCAGCCGGCGCAACGGTTGTGATCAAAGAAAAGATTATGACACACGGCGATCAGTATGCGGAAACATCCTTTGACGTGATTCTGGAAGGGGAAGGCAGTTCCGCAAAACTCATTTCCCGTTCCGTTGCAAGGGATAAATCCCGTCAGCTGTTCCGTTCCAAAATCGTGGGCAACGCGGACTGCTACGGTCATTCCGAGTGTGACGCCATCATCATGGACGATGGTGTGGTAGCGGCAGAACCCGAAATCGTGGCAAACGACGTGGATGCAACACTGATCCACGAAGCAGCCATCGGCAAAATCGCAGGGGATCAGCTTATGAAGCTGATGACATTGGGGCTGACAGAAAAAGAAGCGGAAGCACAGATCATCAACGGCTTCCTGAAATAAGGAGCTGAAACAGATTGAAAAAAGAAATTCTCAGTTGGGTTAAGACCATCATCCTGGCAGTGCTGCTGGCGTTTGTGGTGGATACGGTGTTTATCGTCAATGCCACAGTGCCCACAGGCTCCATGGAAAATACCATCATGGCAGGGGACAGAATCCTTGCCCTGCGCACCAGCTACTGGTTCTCTGATCCGGAGCGGGGAGATGTGGTGGTTTTTGAAGATCCCGACGATCCCACAGGCAAGACCCTTTATGTCAAACGCATCATCGGCGTTGGCGGCGATACCGTGGAAGTACAGGACGGTGAAGTGCTGGTCAATGGCCAGGTGCAGGATGAACCTTATATCAAAGAAATTACAGAGGGTGATTTCGGGCCTTATCATGTGCCGGAAGGCTGTTATTTCATGATGGGGGATAACCGGAATAAATCTCTGGACGCAAGGTTCTGGCAGAATACCTATGTGGAAAAAGACGCCATTTTGGGTAAAGTTGTCCTGCGGTATTACAAAGGATTCAAAATCATTGATTGATTTGGAAGAGGATAGAAATCAAAATGAGAAAAGAAATACTTGGCTGGATAGAAACAATTGCCGTGGCGGTTTTGCTGGCATTTTTGATAAATCACTTTTTGCTGGTGAATGTATATGTGCCAACAGGCTCTATGGAAAATACGATTATGGCAGGGGACAGAAACCTTGCCTTACGTACCAGCTATTGGTTTTCTGATCCCTAGCGGGGCGATGTGGTGGTTTTTGAAGCCCCGGATGATCCGGATACACTGTATGTTAAGCGTGTCATCGGCGTTGGCGGCGACACCGTAGAAGTACAGGACGGTGAAGTGCTGGTCAATGGCCAGGTGCAGGACGAACCTTATATCAAAGAAATCACAGAAGGCGATTTCGGTCCTTATCATGTGCCGGAAGGCTGTTACTTCATGATGGGGGACAACCGGAATAAATCTCTGGACGCAAGGTTCTGGGAAAACACCTACGTGGAAAAAGACGCCATCTTGGGCAAAGTTGTCCTGCGGTATTACAAAGGACTCAAAATCATAGATTAAACAAAACACGGACGGTTCCCATAAAGGGACACGTCCGTTTTTGCTTGTTGAAAAAGCTGGAATATGATACACTGGAAGCAGAGAACATCTAAAAGGAGATGAAGCGACATGAAATGTCCTTTTTGTAATCTGGAAATGATGGAAGGCTATCTGAAAGCCGGACGGTATGTGCAGTTCCAGGAAATGGAGAATGGCAGAAAAGGTCAGGAATATCTGGTGGCAAAAAGTTTTATGGGCGATGCCAAAATGGAAGGCTATCTGTGCCCCAGCTGCCGGAAAGTAATTCTGGACATCCCTCTGGTGGACGAACCACCCAGAAGATAAAGAGAAAAAAGAAAATACCCTGTCATTTGACAGGGTGTTTTTTATATTTTACATAAATAATACAACCATCAGGAACACGAACAGAAATATGCCTGCACACAGAGAAGCAATGGCGTATTTTTTCTCGCTCGCGTCCTGATATTCTTTTGCGCTGATGATTTCCCGCAGTCCCGCAAATGCCAGCATCAGAAACAGCGCCGGTTTGATGCCCCGCAGGGCCAGGATGCCGCTGATGAAAAGCAGAAGGGTCGCGCAGAATTTCAGTTGTTTCATAAGAAATACCTCCAAAGTAACTTCCCCTTAAGAAAACATTGGCTTTTCGCTTCTTGATTTCTTAAAGGAAATTGCGACGGCTGTCTTCAGAAGAAAGCATGTCAAATAAAATCAGAAAGTCGAAATCCTTTGCATAATAAAGGTTTCGGCTTTCTTTGCGTTCTTATGAAGATGCCCCCAAAAGTTAATGGCCTTTTTTCCCCGCAAAAAGCAGCAGACCATTTGCCGCAACCAAAATCACGGTATAAGCAATCAGCATGGGGAACATAAAAGGCACCACATCCAGCAGTGCTGACCAGTCCTCTGCCTGTACCCAGGATACCACCATGGCGTACTCGGAAAGAAGTGTCAGGGCAGTGAAGCCAAAAGCCGCAAATGCCATAGCTTTTGCCATGGACTTGCCGGAAAAAGCGGCGAAGGCATGAAGCCCCGTGAAAACAACGCTTGCAATACTGAAGAAAATCCACATAAATATAACCTCCTTATGGGGGAAAAAGTGCCGTTTTTTCCAGTATAGCATGGCAAAGGGGGCTGTCAACGAAAGTGCTGGATGTGACAGAAATTTGTAAGAAAGCAGCAGATTTCTTTGTGTTTACAGAAGTCTGCTGTTTTTATTATAGTGTTGCAGTTGAGTGCAAATAAAAGATTATACATTTTGATTTTTGCGTTTCATCAAATAGGAGGGAGTTAATTCCAAATATCCTCTGCCGTTATGAGCGATATCAGCCCATTCTAGCACAGCGGCTAATACGAATATAGGGTCAAAGACCCATTCACCCTCATTTTTGCCTGAATAGTGTTTGCCAATGGCACCCACAAGAGTAGTGACTTCACAGTGAGGTTCACCCAGACGGTGGTTCCGTCCCTGCCCTTTCAGAGCTTTGCCGCCCTGTTCCAGCATGGTTTCTACCATAATGTCGAATACAGTATATTTATAGGGAGGATTGATGGGCAGAGCATCGCAGGAAAAGGATTTGCCATCCCGATTGGCGCGGATTTCATAAATGTTTCCTCTGACGGAGGAAACCAGAATTCTGCCGCCGTTTTTCTTGATTTTATACTTAATGATTTCAGAAGCTTTTACGCTGTCAGTATTCTTGCGAAATAGTGACATATCCAATACCTCCTGTGTTGTTTTTCTCTTTACCCTCTTACTTTTGCCAGAATATTCCGATATGCCTGCACCAGTACTGCCGCGTCCAGACCATAGGCCATGGCGTTAAAGCCCTGCTGGAATCCATCGGCGATGGCGTCGGGATTTACAGTGAAATAAATGCAGAATTTGCCGTTTTTGTGGCATGCTTCCCGTACTCGTTTCAGGGCAGCCTGGAAATCGGGATGGTCGAACTGTCCGGGAATCCCCATGGAAATGGACAGGTCAAAAGGCCCGATGAAAATGCCGTCTACCCCTTCCATGGCGGTAATGGTTTCGATGTTTTCCAGACATCCTACCGTTTCACACTGGGGAATCAGCAGTGTTTCGGCATTGTTCACTGCCATGTTCACAGGTACGCTTTCAGTGCCGGGATAAGCGAAGCCCCAGCAGTCTTTTCTGGTAGGGCAGAAACCACGTTTGCCAATGGGTGCGTATTTGGCGTAGTTCACCAGTTCCTGCACCTGTTCTACGGTATGTACGTCTGGAACAATGAGGCCATGAACACCGATGTCCAGCAGTTTCAGTACAGCGGGACGACTGATTTCCCGTACTCTTGCCAGAGGAGAAACGCCGCCAAGGAGGGCGCCGCGGACATAGTCCAGTGTGCTTTCCGCCTCAAAGGGGCCGTGTTCGTTGTCAATGATGATGAAGTCCAGGCCGGTTTTGCCCAGGGCTTCCGCTACATTTGCGCTGCCCAGTTCAAAAAATGTACCGATGGGCTGCTGATGGTTCTGAAGTTTTTCTTTCAACGTATTTTTCATCTGTATCACCTTTCCAATATGGGACGCACCCAGCAGCCGTCGCCCTCTGTAATCTTCAGGGGCAGGCAGTACAGGCGGTATGTGCCGGCAGGTACGTCTTTGAGTTTCAAGTTTTCCAATATGGGGATGTTCCGCCCCAACAGTGCTTTGTGAATGGGAAAATTCCCGTCCCCTTCGGGGCTTTCGTAATCCACGCCCAAAAGGGAAATCTTCTGTTCCGCCAGATATTCACCTGCTTCTGCTGTCAGATAGACGGGATGGGGCAGGGGATGGATGCCGTCAAAGGCTTCATTGTCTGTGCGGAAAAGCACCCGGTCACCGGGCTGGATGTCCAGTGGTTCCAGCATATCCTTGGTAATTTCTGCTGCGTCAGGCAAGTAAAAGACTTTGCATGCACCGCAAAGCTGTTCCAGTGGAAATGATGCCGCATCCATACCATGAGGGAAGAAATGTCTGGGAAAGTCTATATGGGTTCCCAGATGACTCCCCAAATGCAGCAAAGACAGGGTGCAGTCATCTCCCTTTGCCCCATCCAGCAGTACTTCCCGCAAAAAAGGCGGGTCGCCGGGGTAGACCATGGTCTCAGGGGAAAGGGGGAAGGAAATGTCATAGATCATATGCCGCCTCCTTTTATTGTATCATATTTTCATCCGTTGCGGCGGGGATAGGGCTTTTTTTCGTCCGTAAGCCCTGCCAGATAATCCATGCTGGTGTCCAGCGCCAATGCCAGTTTTTTCAGCTGTTCGAAGGTATAGTAACGCTTGCCTGTTTCCAGCTTGGAATAGTCGCTCTGGTCGATGCCTGTGAGCATCTGCATTTTGATCTGGGTGAATCCTCGTTCTTTCCGTAATTCTCGTAATCTGTTCATAAACATCACCAATTTTATTATGGCAAATTGACCTATTGACATTAGGGTGTATCTGACCTAAAATAAGACAAAAGGCGGTGGGAATATGGATAAATTGGTGGAAAGTCTGCGGGTTTTGCTGGAAAATGAAAGAGATGGTGTGCTGCATGTGGATGGGGAGCGGCTGCGGCAGGCAAAATACGCAGGCAGTGTGGAAGCATTGCGGAAAATATTGAACGAGGATGGATGGAGTGCGGAGAAAAAGATAGATACAGTGCGAAAACTGCTGGATGAGGAGTTGGAAAAATGAAAATATGTCCAACGCCTCTTTTTTTTATGAGGCTTTTGGGGTATAATACAAGGGAATATACAGAAAGAATTCCACAACAAAACAAGTGAGAATCTCAAAGGAGGCATTTTTTATGCAGGTAACAAAAGATATGACAATCGGCGAACTGCTGATGATGGACAGAAGCGCAGGCGCAATCCTGATGCAGAACGGCATGCATTGTGTAGGCTGCCCTTCCGCTGCTGGTGAAACACTGGAAGAAGCAAGCATGGTACACGGCATGGATATTGACAAACTGCTGAGCGACATCAACGCTTATCTGGCAAGCAAATAATTTGCTTACGCATCGTCAAAGGCTCATTGCATGCAAGCCTTTGACGAAAGGACAGAAGTAAAAAGCCGAAGTTCCATCGGCTCAATCGCCTTGAAACTTCGGCTTTTCCCTCGTCGGAAGTAAATTCCGACTGCGGATTCCATAAGAACCCTGTGGGTTCTTTTTTTTATGTTTTGATGTGATGAAGTCTGGAGTCAAGCACTTTGCTGTGCAAAGCCGCCTACGGCGATCCCGTAATCTTCGGGGGACAGAGTATCCAGCGGCAGAAGCCTTGAAACTTGCTCTTTTTCCTCGTCGGAAGTAAATTCCGACTGCGGATTCCATAAGAACCCTACGGGTTCTTTTTTATGTCTTGATTTTTTGAGTCTTTTCGGAAAGGCTCTTTTTTTATGCGTGGAGTCCTTCCCATTCTTCATAAAGTCCTTCCAGTTTTTCTTCCAGTTTTGTCTTTTCCTCGAAGATTTCCTGGGCTTTGGCGTAGTCAGAACTTGCTGCCGCCATATCCTCATCGGCTTTGGCAATGGCTGCTTCTGTTTCCTCAATGGCTTTTTCCACTTTGGCAATCTTTGCCGCCAGTTTCCGTTCTGCCGCCTGCTGTTCTTTCTGTTTCAGCCAATCGCTCTTAGTGTCGGTCATGGTCTGAACGGGCGCAGGGGCTGCGCCTTTTACGGGCTGTTCCGCAGCAAGGAGGGCTTCTTTTCTTGCCCGTTCCGCTTTTTTCTCCAGATAATAGTCATAATTGCCCTCATAGCGTGTGATGCCTTCGGGAGAAAGCTCCAGTATGATCTGGGCAGTTTTATTGATGAAATAACGGTCGTGGGAAATGTATACCACGGTGCCTTCATAGCGGTTCAAAGCGTCCTCCAGCACTTCCTTGGAGAACATATCCAGATGGTTGGTAGGTTCGTCCAGCATCAGCAGATTTGCTTTGGAAAGCATGATCTTTGCCAGAGAAACACGGCCTTTTTCGCCGCCGCTGAGGGAAGAAACCTGTTTAAACACGTCATCTTCCGTAAAAACAAAGGCTGCCAGCATATTGCGGATTTCCCCTGCGGTCAAAGTGGGGTAAGTATCGGAAATTTCGTCGAAAATGGTCTTGTTGCTGTCTAATTTCTGCTGTTCCTGGTCATAATAGCCCACATGAACATTGGTGCCAAACCGCATAAGCCCGCTGTCGGAAGGCACTTCGCCCAGAAGCATTTTGAACAATGTGGATTTGCCCACACCGTTGGGGCCGATGATGGCAACATTTTCTCCGCGCTTGATGTCCAGATTTACATGGCGGAAAATCCGCTGTCCGCCGTAAGATTTAGACAGTTCTTCCGCATGGAGCACGTCACTGCCGCTGATGATGCGGGGTGTCAGTGTCAGGCGCATCTGGGAGGGCAGGCTGTCGGGGCGGTCGATGCGCTCTACTTTTTCCAGCATTTTTTCCCGGCTTTCGGCGCGTTTGATGGATTTTTCCCGATTGAATGCCTTCAGTGTACGGATGACTTCTTCCTGACGTTTCAATTCCCGCTGCTGATTTTCGTAAGCCTTCTGCTGGATGTCCCGGTTGATGGCTTTCTGGTTCATATATGCTGTATAGTTGCCGTTGTATACTGTGGATTTCCGGTTTTCGATTTCCACGACTTTGGTGACGATTTTATCCAGGAAATAACGGTCATGGGAAATGATGAGCACAGAGCCGTCATATGTTTTCAGGAAATCTTCCAGCCATTCAATGGAAGCAATGTCCAGATGGTTGGTAGGTTCGTCCAGCAGCAGCAAATCAGGCTTGGATAACAGCAATTTGCCCAGATACACACGGGTTTTCTGTCCGCCGGAAAGCTGGGACAGGGGACGGTCAAATTCATCCTCCCCAAAACCAAGGCCTTTCAGTACACCTTTCAGGCGGCTTTTGTAGCTGTAACCGTCGTTTTGCTCAAATTCGTGCTGTAAAGCGGCATAATCCTCCATCATGTCAGACAATGCTTTTCCTGACAGGTGTGTCATTTCGTTTTCCATTTCACGAAGACGGACTTCGGCCGTTAAAATTTTTTCAAAGACTGATAGCATTTCTTCATAAATTGTACGGCTGCTTTCTATTTGTTGGTTCTGGGCCATATAGCCCATGGTGGTTTCTTTTTTCAGGAACACATCGCCGCCGTCAGAGGAGATTTCTCCCGTCAGAATGCGGAACAAAGTGGTCTTTCCGGCACCGTTAACGCCTACGATTGCGGTTTTTTCTCTTTCTTCTATATGAAATGTGATATTTTCCAGTATGGTGTCGATACCATAGGATTTTTCTATGTGATTGACTGCAAGTATCATGTTTTCTTCCTCCGTAACCCTTAGGTTGTCCACAATTATGATACCAGAAAAAAGGGCGGAATAAAAGAGTTATTGTTGACAATAAAATAACAGGCGTGCTATACTGAAATCAAATTGAGTAGGAGAGGATTTGGATAATATGGATAGTGAAAAAAAGATTTCACCGGCGGTAATAAACAGATTACCCAGATATTATCGGTATTTGGGCGATTTGCTGGAAAGCGACATCACCAGAATTTCTTCTAAAGAGCTCAGTGCAAAGATGAATATTACAGCCTCTCAGATTCGCCAGGATTTGAACAATTTCGGCGGCTTCGGTCAGCAGGGATACGGCTATAATGTAGAATATCTTTACAATGAAATCAAAAAGATACTGGGACTGGATCGCATGTATAATATGATTGTGATTGGCGGCGGCAACATCGGTCAGGCATTGGTCAATTATACAAATTTTGAAAAACGCGGTTTCGTCATCAAAGCAGTTTTTGACATCAATCCTCGTTTGGTTGGCATGACCATCCGCGGCGTGGAAGTTTACGACGTGGACAAAATGGAAGAATATGTGAAAAACAATCACGTAGACGTTGCCATTTTGACACTGCCTCGTTCACAGGCCGTTAAGGTTGCCCATGATCTGGCAAAATGGGGTGTGAAAGGTATGTGGAACTTCAGCCATGTGGACTTGCAGGTTCCCGATGATGTTCTGGTGGAAAACGTGCATTTGACAGACAGTCTGATGACACTGCTTTACAAGATCAATGAAATGTACAGCGAAGAAAACGATCTGCATCACTTGCAGAACGGTCTGCCTGTGAAACACCGTCAGGTGGAAGAAGACGAAAAGTAAAAACAGAAACAGAGAAAATGGACGAAGGCTAGAGCTTTGTCCATTTTTTTTTTCGCTGATAATGCCCGAAGGAATTTTTTAATTTTTCCTAAATCCATTGAAGCATGTCTCCCAATAAGGTATCATAAAAGGGAATATGCTTTAGAAAAAATTAGGAGGAATCAACATTGAGCAGAGCAGACGATATTTTCATACAGAATTGTAAGCAGATTTTGGAAAATGGCTTTTCCACAGAAAACGAAAAGGTACGCCCCCACTGGGAAGACGGCACACCTGCCTACACCATCAAGACTTTTGGTGTGGTAAACCGCTACGACCTGAGCAAGGAATTCCCCCTGCTGACACTGCGCGCCACCAACTGGAAAGCGGCCATTGACGAAATCCTGTGGATTTGGCAGAAAAAATCCAATAACATCCATGACCTGAACAGCAAGATCTGGGATTCCTGGGCAGACGAAACAGGTTCCATCGGCAAGGCTTATGGCTATCAGCTGGGCGTGAAATACAAATTCAAACACGGCGAAATGGATCAGGTGGACAACGTGCTGTGGCAGCTGAAAAACGCTCCCGCGTCCCGCCGCATCATGACAAACATCTACAACTTTGCAGACCTGACAGAAATGGGACTGGAACCCTGCGCTTACAGCATGACTTTCAATGTGACAGGCAATAAGCTGAATGCTATCCTGAACCAGCGTTCTCAGGATACATTGGCTGCAAACAACTGGAATGTGGTGCAGTATTCCGCGTTGCTGATGATGTTCGCACAGGTCAGCGGATTGGAAGTAGGCGAACTGGTACATGTCATCAGTGACATGCACATTTATGACCGTCATGTGCCCATCATCAAAGAACTTATTGAACGGGAAACATTCCCCGCGCCTAAGGTGCGTTTGAATCCCGAAATCAAGAACTTCTATGATTTCACCGTAGACGACTTCATCGTGGAAGACTACGAACACGGCAAACCCATCGGCAAAGTGCCCATTGCCATTTAAGGAGGAAAATCCATGAATCTCATTGTAGCAGTAGACGAAAACTGGGGCATCGGCAAGGACAATGAACTGCTGTGCCGCATTTCCGCGGACATGAAAAATTTCCGCGCGGTGACTATGGGGCATGTGCTGGTGCTGGGCAGAAAGACACTGGAATCTTTTCCCGGCAAAAAACCACTGCCCAAACGTACCCATATTGTGCTGACAGCAAATAAGGCTTATGAAGCGGAAGGGGTAATCCTTTGCCATAGTCTGGAAGAATTGCCTGCTGTGCTGGCGGATTACGAGGATGATGATATTTTTGTCATCGGCGGCGGCAGTATTTACGAGCAGCTTCTGCCTCAGTGCAAAAAGGCTTATATTACCAAAATCTATGACAAATTTCCTGCGGATACTTATTTCCCCAATCTGGATGAAAAACCGGAATGGACACTGACAGAAAAAGGGGAAGTACAGGAAGAAAATGGCGTGAAATTCTCTTTTGACGTTTATGAACAGAAATAAAAAGTGGTTTTACCCAGAAGTGAACCCCAAGGAGGAAGTCCAAAAGGAACCGAATATACAACAGGAAAAAGGCTATGCCTGCCCCTGCTGTGGATATCTGACACTGCCTATGCCGCAGAAAGAAGCGGTATCTTATATCTGTCCCGTCTGTTTTTGGGAAAATGATGTGTTTATACAGTCGGCAGCAGAGCCAAGCGACGAGAACCACGGCATGACCTTGGCAGAGGCGAAGGAGAACTTCCGGCAGTTTGGGGCTTGCTGTGAACAGATGCTGTCCTATGTGCGGAAAGCCTTTCCAGAAGAAATACCAAAAGACCATTTATAGAAGAAAGGGGCTGCGTGGTATGATGACCATTTATATTTATCGGAAGAAAGTGGCAGATTTCTTTTGCATGATGTATGTGATGCTTTTTTCACACCTGATTCATATTAGTAATCAGATGCGCGAATATACCTTTGATATGAAGTGGACATGGATTGCCTTTGGGTTCATGGCATTGTATGCTCTGGCGCTGTATATCTTCACACAGATCTGCCACTGGAAGATGGCAGCCATCAATCTGGTGGTATTGATGGTGGTACTGCTTTTCTCAAATCCGATCAGTGCCTTTTTTGGCTTTTGGGTGCATCCTGATTTTTCAACGATATTTTTTATGCTGATTATCCTTTGCCATCGGGGGTATCAGGCAAGAAAACAGGCAAAATTCGCCTCTGAAACGGAACAAGAATAAAATTCTGCAAAAAACAAAACAGCCGGAATCCTTTATCTGTAAGGATTCCGGCTGTTTTTGTTTTTTTAGAATGTGTCGGGATGGTGTCCGCCCCATCCTGTCTGGGGCATGCACATCAAACGGGACATGTCCTCAGGAGAAATGGTGAAATCGAAAACATCCAGATTTGCTTTCATGCGTTCCGCGGAACCGGATTTAGGCAAAGGCAATACCTGATTATCCAGAGCAAAACGCAGACAGATTTGTGCAGGTGTTTTGCCGTATTTTTCCGCCATTTCCAGTACCAGAGGATCTTCCAGCACACGGGTACGGCCCAGAGGGCTCCACGCTTCTACCAGAAGTCCCTGCTGCTGGGAGTAGTGGACAGCGTGTGCCTGACAATATCCGGGATGGTATTCCAGCTGGTTTACCATGGGAGTGATTTCCGCTTCTTTCATGAGGGGCATGAGATGGTGAGGCAGGAAGTTGCTGACACCAATGGAACGGATAACCTTTTCTTTGTAAAGCTTTTCCAGGGCCCGCCATGCGGACAGGTCTTTTTCCTGCCATTTTTCACGGTCTGTTTCGGGCATGGGCCAGTGGAGCAGGCAAAGATCCAGATAGTCTGTTCCCAAGTCCTTCAGGGAGCTTTCCACGCTTGCCATGGTGGCATCGTAAGATAAATCGTCACGCCATACTTTTGTGGTCAGGAAAATGTCTTTTCTGGCGATGCCGGAAGCCGCCATACCTGCGCCCACTTCTTTTTCATTCATGTACATCCGCGCGGTGTCCAGATGGCGGTAGCCAACGGAAAGGGCTGTTTCCACAATGCCCTGTGCAGATTGGTCGATGACTTTATAGGTGCCGAAGCCCACTTTGGGGATTTTCACGCCGTTATATAATGTAAAGTATTCCATGATTCATTTCCTCCTTATTTCTGCTGGAATGCCAGTGCTTTTTCCAGCAAATATTCTCTTTTGTTGTGTTCCGGCTGATGCAGGACGTCCTCCAGCAGCAACCCAAGGGTTTCGCCGACGGCTTTTCCGGCAGGAATGCCTGCGTCCATGAGGGCTTTGCCGTCCATTTCCAGCATTTTCAGATTCAGACAATCCCCGTCAGCAAGGACTTTTTCAAGGATTTCTCTTGCTGCCTGCACAGCGGCTTTGTCCTGTAAGATTTCCTGTAAAATGAACAGATTTTCCGTCAGTTCTACCCCTAAAATCCCTGCCAGTTTCCGCACTTCATAAGGCGTTTGGGGGATGGGCTGGGATAAGTGCCGCAGATAGGTCTGAATCTGCTTGGCTGTGGCGTTGTCGAATTTCAGTTTTTTGCAGAAAGTCTTTGCCTCGGCTTCTGTGAAAGATTGCAGCACCAACGTCCACCGCAGCGGGGCGGAAATGGGAGCGGCTTTCAGCTGAGGCACCAGTGTTTCGCCAAGAGCCGTTAGACGTTTGTCCAGCAGATTGTCAATGTGGGGCAAAAGACCGCTTGAGAGCAGCAGGGACAGCTTTTCGGGAAATGGAGATTTCCAAAGTTTGTCCAGCTCCTCGTGGATACGCTCTACACTGATTTTTTCAATGAGTGCGGCGTTTTCCTGCAATGCGGTGTAGGTGGCATCATCCACCTGAAAGCCAAGCTGTGCCGCAAAACGGACACAACGCAGCATCCGCAGAGCGTCTTCCTGGAACCGCTTGGCAGGCTCGCCAACACCACGGATGAGAGAACGGGAAATGTCCTCCTGTCCGCCAAAGGGGTCACGGAATCCTTCGGCAGGGTGGTAGGCAATGGCGTTCATAGTGAAATCCCGACGCAAAAGGTCTTCCTCCAGATTGGATGTGAAAGAAACCTCGTCGGGATGTCTGCCGTCGGCATAATCTCCGTCAATGCGGTATGTGGTGATTTCGTAGTTGGTTTTGTTCAGAACAACGGTGATGGTGCCGTGCTGGATGCCTGTGTCAAAGGTGTGGGGAAATAACGCCTTTGTCTGCTCCGGCAGAGCGGATGTGGTGATGTCCCAGTCCTGGGGAATACGCCCAAGGATGGAATCCCGCACACAGCCGCCTACAATGTAGGCTTCGTAACCGCCGTTGTTGAGGGTTTGCAGAAGGGCGTTCACGTCTTCCGGCAGTGTGATGTGTTTTGTCATGTAAAAACCTCATTCCGGTTGTAAATTTCTGTTTTGCCGTTACAGTATACCATATTCCGGGAAAAATGAAAATTTTTTTTCGGCTTTTACGGAAAAAGAGTTGACATGCCTTCGGGAGCGTGATATTATATTTTACGCAATCAAATAACATATGCGCCCTTAGCTCAGTTGGTAGAGCAACTGACTCTTAATCAGTGGGTCCAGGGTTCGAGTCCCTGAGGGCGCATCATTTATAAAAGGCAGCGTTTTTCGACTTCGAGTCGGGGGGCGCTGTTTTTTTGCTTACCTGTAAGCCATGCGGCTGGTAAGAAAACAGGGCTGGAAGTGCTTGCATTTCCAGCCCTGTTTTGTTGGCAGCCATAGGGCGTCAGCCCACAACCGAGGCATTTTTAATGCCGAGGTTGTGCAAGGCTTACAGGTAAGAGACGTAAGAGAAGGGGGGCGTCAGCCGCATAGGAAAGTGCTCGGAGAGGACTGAGGTTGTGCAAGGCTTACAGGTAAGAGACGTAAGAGAAGGGGGGCGTCAGCCGCATAGGAGTGCTCGGAGAGGACTGAGGTTGTGCATGGCTTACAGGTAAAAGCCGAGAGAGAAAGAGGGCGTCAGCCGCATAGAGAAGTACTGGCAAAGAGCCGAGGTTGCGCAAGGCTTACAGCCTTTTCCCATTTCTTTCATATTTTCCCCCTCCCCGCCATAAACTGATACAGAGAAATTTTTCGGGAAGAAGGATTGGGGGAAGGATTTTATGGAGGATACATACGGGAAAATCTTGTGGGAGGGCTACGGGCTGAAGTATTACGGCGGTACCCGTACCCGCACGGGGCTGATTTGCAAAACAGATGTGGGATTGAGAGAACTGAAGAAGGCTCGGAGCCGCCGGGAAGACCTGCTTTTTGCCCATGAGGTGAAAACCTGCCTCTACCGCAACGGCTTTTCTGCCCTTTCTCTTTTTTATACAGCACAGGACGGACAGCCTTTTTTTGCTTGGGACGGCAATCTTTATCTGCTGGAAAACCCCATGCCCACCAAAGGTCTGGAGGAGGATAACGCAGAGGATTTTGTAGCTGGTGCGGCTCTCATGGGGCAGATGCATGGGGCGGCGGCAGGCTTTCCGGCACAGGAAGGGCAGGAGGAACGTCCAGCTTTGTGGCAGCGGCGGTATCGGGAGTTTGTGAAGATCCGCAGACACATGGAGCGGCAGGGGAAGTATTCCCCCTTGGATTTGCTGGTCATGCGCCATTATGGCACTTTTGCGCCTCGGGCACAGGAAGCCCTGAAAGCCTTGGACGATGGCGGCTATGGTGACATTGCCCATGGGCAGAAGCAGGCAGGGACTTTTTGCCACAACCAGTTCAAAGGCAGCAATCTATGCCGGAAAGAGGACGGCAGTCTTTGGGTAGGGGGCTTTGAACAATGCACCGGAGATATTTTCGCTGTGGATTTGGCGGCGTATTTGAGACGGTTCTGGCGGAAAGTGCCCGATGAGCGGGAAAAGCTGGAAGAAGTGCTGGCAGCTTACGAAGGGGAACGTCCCATGACGGAGGCAGAACGGAAGCTTTTGGTACCATTGACAGCCTTTCCGGAAAAATTTCTGCGGTTGGTGCATGAATCCTACAACCGCCGGAGAGTCTGCGCTTCCCCTGCCATGGAGGAGCGTCTGGCGGATGCGGCGGCGGAAGAAAGTCAAATGGGCGATCTTTCACAAGCCTTGGAAAGGCTTTTTTGAAAATTGTTGGAAAAAGGGGTGTAGGGCAAGGGGGTTTTCAAGAAATGCATCTGAAAATACTGTAAAAATGAGAAAACCATAAAAATTTCGGTGTTCTTTGTTTTCTTATGAAGAAACCCCTAGCTTTGCGCCATGAATTTCTCTTGCAACTTCGGGAAGAAACGTATAAAATGAGACTAAGACAGTCTGCAAATCATTCCCCGAAGGAGGAGAAACGGTATGAAGGACTATCATTTTGAAAATGACGATAAAGAATTTGACACCACCATACGGTTGGATCATATAAATGAAAAAGTAAAAGAACTGGAACAAAATCAGACAGACGAGGACGACTTGGGGGACAAGGACGAGTTCCTCAAGGCCTTTGAATCAGAAAAATTTGAAGATCCACTGCCAGTGCAGTCGGCGGAGGAGCCTGTGACATTCGTCACAAGAGAACCCAGAAAACAGCCTGTCTATGACGGGGGAGAACCGCCCAGAGGGCCAAAAGACGAGGAACTCAAGGAGGACGAGCCTTTCTGGAACAAAAAGACCATTGGGCTTATCACCATTGCCGCCCTTGTGGTGCTGGGCATCTGCTTTGGCATCGTGAAAATGGTGTTTTTCTCCAATCCTTTGGACAAGGCGGCAGAAGCGGCACCCATGCTGGTGACGGATGTGCTGGATGGGGAAGAACTGCTGGTTTATGACATCAACGAGGCCAAGCAGAAAACGGTAAACCTGACGCCGGAAACGGTGGTCTATAACGAAGATGAGGTACAGATACAGCCGGACGTCATACAGATGGGCGATCTGCTCATGATACAGATGGATCAGGACGGCGAATTTGCCGTGACCATTTCTTATGACGAAAGCATCAAAAAAGAGGAAATCACCGGGCTGAAAGCCGATACTTCCGTTAAGGAATTACAGGGGGAAGACCGCTCTTTTGCCTATGACAAAAAGACCATTTTCTACTACGATGGGGAGGAAATCCGCCCCGAGGATATCGAAAGCTGTGATGTGCTGGAAATCAGCGGCATCGGTGATGTGGTATGGTCTGTGAAAGTATTGGAATATCACGGTTATATTACTGTGGAAAATACCCAGAACATCAAAAACGGCACCTTTACATTGGATGAGGAAGAACCTGTGCCCCTCAGCGATGTGGAAAAAATCGCTGTGAAAGAAGGCGCTCATTCCATCACCATCAAAGGGGACAACATCGAAAGCCGCACAGACAGTGTGCTGGTACAGGCAGGAGAAACGACGGTTTACGACTTGTCCAAAGCCCAGCAGAAAATGGGTGTGCTGGCAGTCAATGCCAATGTTTCCGATTATAAGCTCTACATCAACGGCGCATTGGTGGACAGCACCAAGCCTTCCGTACTGCCCTTTGGGGAATACGATGTGGTGATCCTGAAAAACGGCTATAAAGAATGGAGCCAGACTGTAACACTGAATCAGGATGCCGTCAGCGTTACCGCCCAGCTGGAGGCTGAAGAACAATTGGCAACGGTGATCGTCAACTGTAATGAAGCTGACGCCAATGTGTTCATCAACGGCGAGGAAAAAGGCACTGCGCCTTTGCAGGTGACACTGCCTTATGGCACTTATGAAGTGGAAGTGTTCAAAGACGGCTTCACTTCTTATCACCAGACTGTGCAGATTGAGAGCAGTGTGGTACACATTTCCGCAACATTAGGTTAAACCCTCTTTTTTGCGGCAGAGCATGCCGAAAACTGCCGCGGCAGGAGAGGATACAGCATAGACAAACAACGGCAAAGAACAAAGGGAGGAATCAAATTGGATCACATGGAAAGATACCATCAGTGGCTGGCAGATCCTGCCATTGACGAAGCAACAAAAGAAGATTTGCGCAAGATTGCCGCAGACGAAAAGGAAATCAAAGAACGTTTTTACAAAGACCTGGAGTTTGGTACAGGCGGTCTGCGTGGGATCATTGGGGCAGGCAGCAACCGTTTGAACCGTTACACCGTAGGCCGTGCCACACAGGGCTTGGCAAACTACATCCTGAAAGAAGGCACACAGGACAAAGGCGTAGCCATCGCTTATGACTCCCGCCATATGTCCCCCGAATTTGCTCAGATCGCTGGTTTGGTACTGGCAGGCAACGGCATCCGTGCTTATGTATACCCTTCTCTGCGTCCCACACCCATGCTGAGCTTTGCTGTACGGGAACTGGGCTGCACAGCTGGTATCGTTATCACAGCCAGCCATAACCCCCCCGAATACAACGGTTATAAAGTTTACTGGGCAGACGGCGCACAGGTTGTTGCACCCAGAGATAAAGACATCATCGCGGAAGTAAACGCAGTGGCAAGCTTCGGTGAAATCAAAGAAATGGCAATGGACGAAGCACAGGCAAAAGGTCTGTTCCAGTATATTTCTGAAGATGTGGACAACGCTTTTGACGCAAACGTGCTGGCACAGCGTCAGGCACCCGAAATCATCGAAGAAATGGCAGATCAGCTGAAAATCGTTTACACACCTATTCACGGCTCCGGTAACCTGCCCGTCCGCAGAGCACTGGAAAAAGCAGGCTTCCATCAGGTATATGTGGTAAAAGAACAGGAAATGCCCGACTCCGATTTCACAACTGTTGGTTATCCTAACCCCGAAGACCCGAAGGTATTCGTGCTGGCACAGAAACTGGCAGAAGAAAAAGGCGCGGACATCATCGTTGGCACAGACCCTGACTGTGACCGTGTAGGCGCAATGGTACGCAATGATAAAGGCGAATATGTAGTGCTCACAGGCAATATGACCGGCGCACTGCTGACAGAATACATCCTGTCCCAGAAGAAAGAAAAAGGCACACTGCCCGAAAACGGCGCAGTGATCAAAACCATCGTAAGTACAGAAATGATTCGTCCTATGTGCGAAGCTTACGGCGTGGAACTGATGGACGTGCTGACAGGCTTCAAATTCATCGGTGAAAAAATCAAAGGCTTTGAAGAAACCGGCAGCCATTCCTATATCTTCGGTTTTGAAGAAAGCTACGGCTGTCTGGCAGGCACCTATGCCAGAGATAAAGACGCCGTTGTGGCAACACTGCTCATCTGTGAAATGGCAGCTTACTACAAGAAACAGGGCATGACACTGTATGACGGTCTTATGGCACTGTATGAAAAATATGGTTACTACCGTGAAGGCGTAAAATCCCTGACCATGAAAGGTCTGGACGGCGTAGAAAAAATCCAGAAGATCATGGCTTCCTTCCGTGCGGAAACTCCCGCGGCATTTGCAGGCGTAGCTGTGGAATGGGCAAAGGATTATAAGACACAGGTATTCAAAAACCTGACAACAGGGGAAGAAATGGCAAGCCCTCTGCCTGTTTCCGACGTGGTTTACTACACACTGGCAGACGGTTCCTGGATCTGTGTACGTCCTTCCGGCACAGAACCCAAACTGAAATTCTATATCGGCGTGAAAGGCGATTCCCTGGCAGACGCACAGGCGAAGATCGACGCCCTGGAAGCAGATATTGACGCAAAAGTAGCGGCAGTTTAATTCAAAAAAACGAAAACAGGCTCTTTTAGAGCCTGTTTTTTTGCAGGAGGGGAAACGATGGCTGATTTTGTGAATCTCACAGCGGAAAATCTGGAAACGGAGCATCTTTGCTGCATCATTCGCACCAAAACGAAGCATCCCGGCGTGGAAGCGAAACGGAAATGGCTGGCGGAACGGCTGGAAGAGGGGCATATGTTTCGAAAACTGGATGTGAAAGGAACGGTCTTTATAGAATATGCCCCTTTGGAGAAGGCATGGGTGCCTGTGGAAGGGGAGAATTATCTGTATCTCTACTGCCTGTGGGTGCTGGGAGAATATCGTGGCAAAGGCTATGCCAAGGAATTGCTGGAATATGCCATTAACGACGCTAAGGCAAAAGGAAAATCCGGTATTTGCATGTTGGGGGCAAAGAAGCAGAAAGCGTGGCTTTCCGACCAAGATTTTGCTAAGAAATATGGCTTTGAGTCTGTGGATACCACGGAAAGCGGCTATGAACTGCTGGCGCTTTCCTTTGACGGTACCTATCCCCGTTTTGGGGCGCAGGCAAAGGCGGAGAGAGTGGAAAGTCAGGATTTGACTATCTATTATGATATGCAGTGTCCTTTTGTCTGTCAGACTGTGGAGAAACTGCGGGAATACTGCGACGAAAACCAGATTCAAGCAGACTTTGTGGAAGTGGATACCTTGGAGAAGGCAAAACATCTGCCTTGTGTGTTCCAGAACTGGGCAGTGTTTTACAAAGGCAAATTTGAGACGGTGAATCTGCTGGATGTGAAGGCATTGCAGAAACTATTGAAATAAAGAAAAAAAGAAAGCCGAAATCCTTAGAAAAAGGGGTTTCGGCTTTTTTTTATAGCTATGTAGTTTTTATGGGCTAATCCGGTAATGCCCCACAATGTCATGGCGTTTTTCCAGAATATCCTGTTCATAAGCGGACTGGAAGGGGTCATTGTGGTGGATGACATAGGGAATCCCCCTGTCGTTGCGCTGGTCAGACACCATGCCGATGTGATTAGAAAATATGACAATGTCGCCGCCCTGCCATTGGTCGATTTGGGAAATGTCTGTGGTCAGGGGGATGGCAGTATGGGCAAAGTATACTTTCAGATTGCGGACACGGCGGAAGTCGATGTTGGGATTGGGTTCGTCAATGTCATATTCCTCCGGATGGGCGGCAACGTCCTCCGCCACTAGCTCTTTCAGGTCATAGCCTGCGGATAACATGGCATTGGCAATGACGTCGGTACAGACACCATAGCCATCGTTAGGATAGCCTGTTTCGTAATACTTGCTTTTGTAGCGGGGCTGGGTGGCAATATAGGTGCGGGCGCCCTGCAAAAGGTCTGTCTGGTCGTCTATGCCGTCTGCGTCTTTGTCCGTTTGGCTGTGAAAATCGGGAATCTGAAAATCTGCATTTGTTTTGGCGTTGACGGGGTCACTGCTGGTGCCGAGGAAGTAAAAACGGCAGAAGAACAGGACACAAGCCAAAACCACGGCCAGTATCAGCAAGAAGATGGTTCTTTTTCTCATGGAATCCCTCCTGAATGCAAAAACTGCCCGGGGGCAGAGCTGTTTTTTCTAATGACAGCGTGGTTCCCCGAGCAGTTATTTTTTTTAGCGGTATGCTTTTTTGTAAATAGCCAGACAGTCTTCAAAAGGCATGTCCGCAGGGTCTACCTGGAACAGACCGCCCATGGTGTCGTAAGCCATTTTGGTGTACATTTCCAGATCTTCTTCTTTGATGCCGTAATCGGACATTTTCAGGTCGTCTACATGGCAGGCAACTTTCAGATCGCGGAGGGCGTCTACGAAATCCATAGCTTTTGTTGTGTCTGTTTTGCCCAGTGCTTTTGCCATGGCAATCATGCGGTCGTCAACCACACCGCGTTCCGCCCAGTAGGTGTAGTATGCTTCGCAGAGCATAATCAGACCAGCGCCATGTTCCAGTTTGGGGTTTTTGCCGCTGAGAGGATGTTCCATGGCGTGTTCGGAAGTACATCCGCCGATGCTTTCGCTCATGCCGGAAAGGGTATTTGCCAGTGCAACATCTTCTCTTGCTTCCTTATCGCTGCCGTTGTTCACTGCTTTGGCAAGGCTCTTGCCGATCAGTTCAATGGCTTTGAGGGCGTAAAGGTCGTTGATGGGGTTGGTGTAGCGGTTGATGTAGCCTTCGGTGCTGTGGAACAGGGCGTCAAATCCCTGATAAGCTGTCAGTTTTTCCGGTACGCTCATCATTAGGTCAGGGTCTACGATGGACAGTGCGGGGAATGTGCCGTCATAACCAAAACCGATTTTTTCGCCTTTGTCATTTGTCACAACAGCCCAAGGGTCTGCTTCTGTGCCAGTACCAGCTGTGGTGGTGATGGCAACGATGGGCAGAGGAGTTACAGGAACGGCTTTGCCGCCGCCGGTACCGCCGGAAACGTAGTCCCAGAACTGACCTTCGTTTGTTGCCATAACGGCAATGGCTTTTGCGGAGTCGATGATGGAGCCGCCGCCCAGACCGATAACGAAGTCACAGCCTTCTGCTTTTGCCAGGGCCGCCCCTTCCATAACATGGTGTTCTGTGGGGTTGGGCTGGATCTTGTCAAAGATCACATGAGCTACGCCTGCTTTGTCAAGCTGTTCTTCCAGTCGTGCCAAATAGCCGTATTTCCGCACGGAAGTACCGCAGGAGATAACGATGAGGGCTTTTTTGCCGGGCAGTTTCTGTTTATGGAGTCTGTCCAGCTGACCGCTGCCAAACAGCACACGGGAAGGAATATAATATTGAAATTTCATAAGTAGTTGCCTCCTTTCAATTCTGACAAAAGTATACCACAGACGGACAGAAAAGGAAATCCGTGGCCATGGTTTTTCCCAGAAAAAATCGTACAAAATCCGCCTGTTTTGGTATACTGAAAAAAAGTGTAACCTTTTGGCGGCAAAATCGTTTTCTAAGTAAAAGGGCAGGAAAGGAGGGGGCTATGGAATCTGACGTATTGCGGGAATTGTACGAAAAATATCACCAGAAAGCATATCTGTATGTCCTCTCTTTGTGCCGGGATAAGGAAACGGCAGAGGACATTGTCAGCGAGGGATTTGAGAAAGCCTTCCTGACGGTGGAAGGCTGCCCGGAGGGGTTTTTCTGGTGGCTCTTAAGGGTGTGCAGGAATCTTTGGCTGGATACTCTGCGGAAACAGAAGCGGCAGGGGGGAGAAATGCCCGCGGAAATCCCTGTGCCCGAGGACGCCCTTTCCGGTGTGCTGCAAAAAGAGGAAAACCGGCGGCTTTATACGGCTATGAACCGCCTTTCTCCGGCAGACCGGGAACTTTTGATCTGGCATTATTTCGGGGAACTGTCCATCAGGCAGATGGCAGGACTGCGGGGAATTTCAGAAACGGCAGTGAAAACGGCATTGTTCCGCGCCAGAGCCAGACTGAAACAGAAATTAGGAGGTGAAAAGCCATGACATTTCGGGAACTTTTGGAGAAATACAAAAACCACACCGCAACGCCGGAAGAGAGAAAACAGGTGGAGGCGGAACTGGAAAAATACAATGCCCTGACGGAATATCTGCTGGAACAGGATGTAGACATGGAAGGGGAAGATTTGGCTGGGCAGCAGGAGGAACTGCAAAAAATCGACCGCTCCATGAAAAAACGAGGACGGCGCATCATTGCCATTGCGGTGGTCATTGCCTGCGTGGTCATGGGGGCGCTGACGGCGTTCCAGCCTGCCATCAGTAAGGTTATTTGGTATGACCCAACGGAGCGGAGTATGCAGGAATTTGCTTATGATATTGATTGCCATATGGCGGTTTTGACAGAATTGACTATGCCGGAAGTGCAGATGGAATCTGTTCTCCCAACGGAGCAGGGATGGGGCAAATATGATTTACAGATACAGCAGCGGGACTGGTCTACGGGGGAATATACATGGCTGAACGGTACGGTCACCAGAGGAAAAATCGAACTCAATCACAATGCATACAAGTATAGCAGTATGAATGTTTTTTCCAGAGGAACCAAGCCTTTTGTGGATGTGGATGGAGAACACAGTGTCATTACGCCATCTGCGGAGGCAAAAGCGGCATTGGCAGACTTGCCGGAATATATGCAAATGGAAGCCTATGTTTCTTTGGGGAAAGATTGGACCATGGAAGAACTGGAGAACTTTGCGGCACAGCAGGAAGGGGAACTGGGCTGGGTTGGTGTCCGGACTTCTCCCGAGGAACGGCAGTTTTTGCCTTTGATGGGATTTGACGCAAACAGCAGCGGTTATATCTGGGAAAATGTAGACGCGGTGTATCCTTTTTATGAATTGTCCATGCATGAGGATGTGCCACTGGCGGAGGCGTGGAAGAAGCATTTCCTTGCCCTGCTTCAGTACAGCATTGACCAGGGGGATTTTTACGCAAGGCTAAATCAGTCTAACGATCATGGAAATGCTTGTCAGGCGGTGCAGAAATATGTAACAGAAAACGGCGTAAAAACTTATGGATTCCTGTATTACGGCACACCAGCGGAAATGAGAAAATTGCTGGAAAATGAAGATGTGGAAGGAATTTATGTGACAGATTACCAGCTGCGGGTACCGGGACTGTGAGGAAAAGAAATCTTGCGGAAAGAATAGAATCGTGATAAAATGACCATAAGAAAAAGGATTGCCGCTTTTCCCGAGGCGGTCAGTCCTGAAAATAGGTTTGTGACCGTCTAACTTGCAGGTTAGGCGGTCAGTTTTTTATCGGTCCCGAAATAGGGCGACAATGGCTACGATGATCAATCCGATTTGAATCAAGTCGGAATATGTAAATACATAGCATCACCCCCTTAAAGCAGAGAGTGACAAACCGCCAAACGACAATCCTCATGTCTAGTTTAGCAAATATGTCATCATTCGCAAGAAAACAAGCCAAATATAAAAGAAAGCCCTTCGGCTTTCCGGTTGCAAAATCTTATGTTTTCCGAGGAAGCAGCCCCTGCGACAATCCATAGGGGGTACTTTAGCAAAAATGCTATAATCCACAAGAAAATAAACCAAATAAAAAGCTGAAATCTTTGCACTACAAGGATTTCAGCTTTTTTGTTTTTACAGGATTTTATCAGATATGTTTTTTTCTTAAAGGTAATCTGCTTTTAGAAACACACCTTTTTTATATTCTGAATTTTCTGAAAAATCAAATCACACATTGAAGCGGAACAGAACCACGTCGCCGTCTTTGACAACATATTCTTTGCCTTCGGAACGAACCAGACCCTGTTCTTTTGCGGCATTGTAAGAGCCCAGACGCATCAGGTCGTCATAAGCAACAACTTCCGCACGGATGAAGCCACGTTCAAAGTCACTATGGATTTTACCAGCAGCCTGAGGTGCTTTGGTACCTTTTGTGATGGTCCATGCACGGCTTTCCTGAGGGCCTGCTGTCAGGTAGCTGATGAGACCCAGCAGTTTATAGCTGGCTGCAATCAGACGATCCAGACCGCTGCCGTCTACGCCCAGATCTGCCAGGAATTCTTTTTTGTCTGCTTCGTCCAGATCGGAGATTTCTTCTTCGATTTTTGCGCATAATACGAATACTTCACTGCCTTCTTTGGCTGCGTATTCTCTTACACGGCCTACGAATTCATTGCTTGCGCCGTCGTCAGCCAGATCGTCTTCGGCTACGTTTGCAGCGTAAAGGACAGGTTTTGCAGTCAGCAGTGTCAGGCTGTCTACGAAGGCTTTTTCTTCCGGTGTGTCAAATTCCACAGCACGAGCGGAAATGCCCTGTTCCAGCGCTTCTTTCAGTTTCTGGAGCACGTCTACTTCTTTCTGGAGGGACTTGTCCGCTTTTGCCATTTTGCCTGTTTTTGCAATACGGCGTTCCAGGATTTCCAGATCGGAGAATACCAGTTCCAGATTGATGGTTTCGATGTCACGGATGGGGTCGATGGAGCCGTCCACATGTACCACATTGCCGTCTTCAAAGCAGCGTACCACATGTACGATGGCGTCTACTTCACGGATGTGAGACAGGAATTTGTTGCCCAGACCTTCGCCTTTGCTGGCACCACGCACCAGACCGGCAATGTCAACGAATTCGATGACCGCAGGTGTGGTTTTTGCGGAATTATACATTTCTGTCAGTTTTGTCAGTCTTTCGTCAGGCACAGTTACGATGCCCACGTTGGGGTCAATGGTACAGAAGGGATAGTTTGCCGCTTCTGCTTTCCCCAGAGTCATAGAGTTGAATAAGGTGCTTTTGCCCACGTTGGGCAGACCTACGATACCCAGTTTCATGTTATTTCTTCCTTTCCAAACGGTTTGCGTGTTCACTGTTAAACATTATAGCCAAAAGCGGTGGAAATGGCAAGGAATACCTTGCTTTCAGCGGAAAAAAGCCCTTTTGACAGAGTCAAAAGGGCTTGGGTTCATTTTTTTCTGCCTTTGAACAGGATCATCAGAAACAGCAGAGCACCAAGGGCTGCTGTGAGGATGGCATATCCTCTGGCTTCTTCTCTGGTTACATACATGCCTTCCGCCGGTGTTTCTTCCAGCTGGCGCATGGCTACACGATAATGTCTTCTGTGTTCTCTTTCCATAAAAATCCCTCCTTGCGGATGTATCGGCTTTTTTCTTTATTGTAGCACAAAAACGTGGCGGTATACAGTTTTTTTGCGGAAAAAACCACTGGATTTTCCATGGTGAGAAAGCATTTTTCCGGGGTATGATAAAAGAGAAATGGGGGTGGAAATTTGAAAAAATATGTTGTTTTTCTGCTTCTTTTCCTGCTTTGCGGCTGTGCGGGGCAGCAGACAGCCACCAGTCTGGCTGCGGTGACGGAAAGTCCCAAGGAGCGAGCCCAGCAGATACAAAAAGCCCTGATGGAGGTTCCTGGGGTGGCAGACAGCGCTGTGGTGGTGGCGGGGCATACGGCCATCATCGGTCTGCGGACGAAGGAAACAGGCACATCTTTGGGGCGGCTTATACAGGAGGCGGAACGGGCTGCCAGAAATGCCGATGAAAATTTGCAGATGGTTTCCGTTACGGCAAACGATGCCATCGTAGACCGTATGGAGGAGACAGCAGAGGGGACATGAGAAAGGGGGAACTTTCCGCCCCCTTTTTCGTATGATAAAAGAGAGTTTTCCAGAAATTGCAAAGAAATCTTAAAGAAGCGGGTCTATGCAATCCAAGGGAAATATGGTAAACTAAACCATAAGATACCATTGGAATATCATTTTTTTGACAAAATATACAATCCCAAAGGAGGTACATGCAACATGAAACGCAAAATGGCAATGGCATTGGCTGCTGTTCTGGTAGCAGGCAGTCTGCCTGTGACAGTATCCGCTGCCACATTTACCGATATCAATGAAGTGTCCTGGGCATCTTCCACCATCCAGGCAGTATCCGACAAAGGCCTTATCAACGGCTATGAAGACGGTACTTTCCGTGCGAAAAACAACGTTACTTACAGCGAAGCCATGGTGATGATCTACAACCTCATGGACAAAACAGGCAATCTGAAAGCAGGTACCACAAACACACTGCCCATGTATCAGTCTGTGCTGAATACATACAAAATCCCTACATGGAGCCAGTCTACTGTGGCTTATGGTCTGTCCGCACAGATTCTGATGGCATCTGACCTGCCTAAGTTTACCACAAACGGTGTTGCCAATCCTGCAACCCGTCAGGATGTGGCTGTAATGTTTGGCCGTGCCCTGTCTACGAAATATGATATTTACGCTGGTACAGGCGTGAAATATAACGACGTATGGCGCATTTCCGATGATGCGATGCCTTATGTGGATCTGCTGACTCGTCTGGGCATTGTTTCCGGTGATGACAACGGCAACTTCAACCCTACCGCAAACATCACCCGTGCGGAAATGGCAGTCATGATGAACAAGACTTATGACCTGCTGACCAATGATCTGGCAAATACTGGTGAAATCACACAAATCGTCAACCATGACGGCAATTATTACGACATCGATGTGAAAATGGACAACGGTGAACGGAATAAACTGACCATTTCCGATGACAACATCAGCATTTACAACAAAGACGGCAGCAAAGAAATGCCTATCAGCAGCCTGACAAAAGGCGATAAAGTCAGCCTGGTATTCGACGGCATGGTTATCACAAAGATTTATCTGCTGGATGAAGAAGCATCCGCACAGGAAAAATATGACGCGGTTGGTTATATTTACTCCCTGAAAGACGGTTATCTGAATCTGGAAAGTGAAAACACAGGCGAAACCACAAAATATAAGATCGATATAAACTGCACATACTATCTGGACGGCAAAAAGACCACAGAAAGCAACATCAAAAATGTGATTTCCGATAACTCCGACAAGTATGTATATGCTGGCTTGTATACAGAAACAAAGAATGAAAAAGTAGACGGCAAGCGTCAGGATGTGCTGTACGCAAAGGCTGTTTATGTAACAGTGAAAGATGAATACACCCAGACAGGGGAAGTAACAGACTTCTCCAGCACCACCGTTTCCTACAAGGCTTCCGGCAGCAATGCAAGAAAGAGCGTGGACTTTGCTTCTGATTGTGAATTCTACATCGGTGACAAAAAATCTTCCGCAAAGAATCTGGAAGAAATGGCTGAAAGCGGCACTGTATATGTAAAAGTGACCGTAAACAGCAAGGGCAAAGCAACAAAAGTTGTGATGACAGAAGATAAATTCACAGACAATACCGCATCTTCCACTTATACAGTGAAGGGCTTCAACAAAGACCGTATCATTGTTTCCAGAGGCGGCACATCCACTACTTATGAATTTGGTTCCACCAGCGATATCACTTACTATATCTGGGAAAAAGGCGCTACAAAGTGGAGTGAAGTTTCTTTCCGTGGTGCGGAATCCTTCTATGATGGTGATGACGATAAAGATGATTACACCACCATGTATGCCCGCATGAACTTCGATAAGTCCGGCAAGATTACAGCAATTTATATGGTAAAAGATAATGAAAGAGAAGCTGCTTTCGGGGAATCTGAAGCAAGTGAAAAGAAAGGTACTGTGGAATCCATCAAAGATGGTAAGCTGAAATTCAAGACTTCTTCCACAGAATATACACTTCTGAATAAGTACAATGTCGATCCTAAAGATGAAGATACAGATAATGAAAATCTGTATGGTGAGGATGCAGATGGATCGATGAAAAAATATCCTCTGGTTATCGGCGGTGCCCAGACCAGCTCTCTGACAGTGCTGACCCGTATGGCAAACTGTGATGATGTGACTCTGTATGCAGAAGTGAGAGCCAATGCAAACAATGAAATCACAAGAATCGACGCCAGACTGACAGCGGCAGAAGGTAAACTGGTTGAATACGACAAAGGCAAAAAAGAATTCACATTGGAAACACCTGACGGCTCTCAGTTCAAGCTGAAAACCGTAAGCAATCCTAAAACAGACAGCGACGATTATGATGCGGAAGATCTGGAAACAACAGGTTACCGTGGTTCTTCTGTGAAACTGGAATTCAACAACGATGGTGAAATCTCTAAGATCATCGTAACCGATAGTAAGTATAACAGCGGCACAAAACGTGTAAAAGGCACAGCTTCCGTTGATGGCAGCAAGATCAAGATTGATGGTAAGTCTTACAGCTGGGATTCCAAGACATACATCACCAGCAGCAGCTTCACTTACAGCAGCAAGGATATGTTCGAAAGAATGCTGAAAGATAAAGACATCGAAGTTTATGTAGAAGCTACCATCAGTGATAAGGACAAAGTGGAACGCATCAATGCCAAAGTGAAATCCGCAGAAGGTGAATTTGTGGAATACGACAACGGCAGCGTAACCATCGAAAACGATACCAGATCCTGGGTATTCAACACTGTTTCCAAGAACACACTGTTGAAGAACTGCGGTCTGGACGACGAAAAAGAATTTGAAAAGAAAGAAGGCAAGAACGTTACACTGGAATTCAACAGTGACGGTCTGGTAGAAGAACTTTAAGAAGTAATGAAAAAGCGGTATTCCTGAAAAAGGAGTACCGCTTTTTTGAAACGCCGGAAAAAGGAAAAGGGAACAGCCGAAGCTGCTCCCCTTTCGATTATCCTAGGATAATCGCTTAATAAGGTTTTTGATGCCGCGCCCTTTTATGCAGAAGGAATGGGGGTGCCGCAAAGCGGCTTCTACATAATCAGACGGATTCCAAATCAGTCAGGATTCTTGCAAAATGCACACAAAAAAACAGCCGCAGATGCTGCCTCCCCGTATGCAAAGGCGCCGTCCTCTCGCCTGCTTCAGAAACAAAAACCGTATTAACGAAAAAGTTCATGCCCTATTATAGACAAAAATCGACGCATTGTCAAATGGAAGAAATGGGTATTGATAAAATCCCCGTTTTGCCTGTATAATAAAATGATATGAACGACGATAAACACAGAATAGGAGAGATATTTGATGCGATATGAAGGAACCGTTTACAGACCGCCCAGTGAGGCGGGCAGCCTGATCATTCAGCTGACCATTGGCTGTGCCAGAAACACCTGCACATTCTGCAATATGTATAAGGATAAGAAATTCCGTATCCGTCCTTTGGAAGAAGTGGCGGAAGATCTGGAAATGGCCAGAAAATATTACAGCCATATCAAAGTACGCCGTATCTTTTTGGCAGACGGCGACGCCCTCATTGTAAAAACACAGGATCTGCTGTATATCTTGGACAAATGTCATGAATACTTCCCTGAAGTGGAACGTATTTCCGTTTACGGTGCCCCCAAAGATATTCTGGGCAAAACACCGGAAGAACTGAAACAGCTGAAAGACGCTGGTCTGGACATGGTTTACATGGGTCTGGAAAGCGGCGATGATGAAGTGCTGAAAGAAGTGAAAAAAGGCGTGACTTCCGAAGAAATGATCGCTGCTGGCATCAAAGTCAGAGAAGCTGGCATGATTCTGTCTATGACAATCATTTCCGGTCTGGGCGGCAAAAAACGCTGGAGAGAACACGCGCTGAACAGTGCTCGTGTCATTTCTGCCATCAAACCGGAATATGTGGGCTTTTTGACACTGATGGTAGAGCCCGGCACAGAGCTTTACGATCAGTACAACAGAGGCGAAGTGGAACTCTTAGACCCTCACGAAGTATTGGACGAAACAGAACTGTTCATCCGCAGTGTAGATGCGGAAGGCACCATGTTCCGTGCAAACCACGCTTCCAACTATATTGCTTTGGGCGGTACCCTCAACGGCGAACGGGACAAAATTCTGGCGCAGATTGAAGAAAGCCGCAGAAGAAGCAAATTCCGCCCGGATATTTTCCGCGGCATTTAAGAGTAAGGTTGTAAGGGGTCTTTTGCAATGGAATGGCTGGGTTTTGCCACACTCATAACTGCATATGGCTGCATTTTTACGGCAGTGGTGACGGGGCGGAAAGGCTGGGTTTTGCTCATGGGCTGGCTCATTCCCATATTGGCCCTGACCATCACTTATGAAACGGGTATGCAGATCAACGGACTCATGGTACTGATCTGCTTTGTCATGTTCCTCATTTGCCGGCTGGGCATGGTGGATGTGAAAATGTGGAACATTCGCCAGCGGAAAAAGCATAACATACTGTTTGGTATTTTGTATATCGGTGTGTTTATCCTGCTGTTTTACTCTATTGCTCAGGCACAGATACAGGGGTATATGCTCAATCTCCAAGGCTGGGGCAGCAAGAAACTGCCTATCTGGCGCATGGGGCTCAGCACACTGCCTCTGCTCTGGCTCAATGTGATCTATACCCGTATGGTGTATACCGCCATTGACCGTCTGCGGCGGAAACGACAGGAATTGAAACTGCTGTCCTGCCGCTGTTTCATCGCCAATGAACAGGGTACGGAAAAAGGACTGAACCAGGGATACTTTTTGGAAGGCATCCAAAACGGTGTCACTTATCACTTCCGTCTGACTCGTCGGTCTTATCTCATGCTGCGAAAGGAAACAAAGCTTCGTCTGCAAACGGAAACGGGGCTCTTCGGCGGCATTTATGTGACGGACATTGGGCACCCGGAATGGCTGAAACGCGCCAGACGTGTGGAACGGCGAGATGCCAAAATCGGTATGGTGGTATTTGTAGTTGTGATGATTTTCAGTATTTGGTTATACTGGATTCGATAATCAAAAGTCGAAAATATCTTGAGAAAATCAGGATGTTTTCGGCTTTTTTTATTTGTCCTGTTCTTTTGGGGGACGAGGATGCATAGGCTGTTACGGAGAGGAAGTGGCGCAGTATGGTGAAAAAAGTTTTGGGGGTACTGGTGGGCTATGTGCTGCTGGCAGTCATCGTCATTCCTTTGCTGGTGACGGCCATTTTTGGGGGATTTCGCACAGAAGCGGTGACAGAGGCGAAAAATCTCTTTGGGCCAGCGGACTACCTGCAAATTTTACGCCCTGAGAATACAGAACTGGAGGAATATGTGCAGGGGGTGGTGTCGGCGGAAATGCCTGCCCTTTTTCCCATGGAAGCTTTGAAGGCTCAGGCGGTGTCGGCAAGGACTTATCAGGTGAGGAAAATGGAGGAAGCAGGCAGTGATGCCGTCCTTTACGATGTGGGACAAGCCTATGCGGATACAGCCGCCCAGAAAGAAAAATGGGGGGAACATTACCAGGAATATGCCGCCAGAGTTTCACAGGCTGTGGAGGAAACGGCAGGGGAGATTATGGTCTATGAAGGAGAGCCCATCTTAGCGGTGTTCCATGCCCAAAGCGCAGGGAAAACAGAGGATTCGGAAAATGTCTGGGTGCAGGAAATTCCCTATCTGCGAAGTGTGGACAGCAGCGGTGACCTATCCGCACCAGACAATACCGTCACCGAAACCCTTTCGGCAAAGACCGTATGGGAAAAACTTTCCACTTTGGGAGATTTGGGCGTATCGGCGGCGGAACTGGATTTTTCCGGCATCCAGCGCAGTGAGGCGGGATATATTCAGCAGATACAGGCAGGCAATCTCACATTGACTGGATTGGAAGTACGGACGGCTTTGGGACTGCGGAGTGCGGACTTTACTGTTCGGCGACAGGGGGACGATTTTGTGTTTACTACCAAGGGGTATGGCCATGGGGCAGGCATGAGCCAGTACGGCGCAAAGGCATTGGCGGAGGAAGGCATGGATTACCACGAAATCCTCAGCCATTATTACACAGGCATTTCTTTTGAAAAAACTGCATAAAACAGGGCAAGGCTGGTCAAAATAGCCTTGGAGGTGTTGGCAGAATGAAAAAGAAAAACGAAAGCAAAATGGCAGCAGTGCTGGTGTCCATGGGGTTATGCGTGGTAGCTCTGGGGGCAGGTATGACTTACTACACATGGAGCAATGTGAAGGAACCCCTGACAGCGGAGGAAAGCCCTGCTTCTCCCGTAACTGTGGCAAAAAGCCCTACACTGGACACAGCAAAGGCCCAGAGAGAACAAATGAGCAACGACGACGGTGAGGCACCTGACCCGACGCCGGCGCAGGAAGCCAAAACAACAGAAACCAAAACAACATCTGAACAGAAAATAACAGAAAAAAGTACAGCCAAAACACAACAGACAGCGGCAGTGACTTACGCCTATCCTGTCACTGGGGAAACGGTGATGCCTTACAGTGTGGACAAGGCGGTCTATGACCCCACTCTTGACCAGTACCGCACAAATGATACCCTTTGTATCGCGGCGGAAGCTGGCACAGAAGTGAAAGCGGCGGCAGACGGCACTGTGGCGGAAATCAAAGAAGATGAAGAAAGCGGCAGAACCCTTGTCATTGAACATGCAGACGGTACGCGGACTACATACGGTCCGCTGGCGGCAGAAGGCATAGCCAAGAAAGGCGATACCGTGAAACAAGGTCAGACCGTAGGCAAATTGGATCAGCCCACCAAATATCAGGCGGCACTTGGCAGCCATCTGGTATTTGCCATGGAGGTAAACGGAGAGCGGGTTGACCCTACGAAAAAACTGGAGAAATAAAAAAACAAAAGAGGAAATTTCCAAAGCAGGAGCCTCTTAAGAAAACATTGTTTTCTGTTTTTTTGATTTCTTAAGGGGAACTGCGACGGATGACTTCAGAAGAAAGCAGTCCGGATAAAATTCAGGTAAAATCTTGGTAAAAATTGAGAGAGCTGGGGGACTTGCATGGCAAGGATTCCGGCTTTCTTTGTTTTCTGATGAAGCAGACCCGAAAGGGATTTCCTCTTTTTGTTTTGTGAGGGAAAGACCGTCCCGCTTGTGCAATTTTGCCAGAGAAAACCAGCAGAGGAAAAAATGGGCAGGTGTTTTCTGTGGTTTTTGGGGCAAAAGTCCCGTTGCCCATTGTGGTTTTTCAGTTTTTTTGCAAAAAAACCTTTACGAATTTTCGGAAAGGGGATACAATGGGACAAAAGGGGAATTTTTGATTTCCCGGATAGGGGGTTAAGGTATGGAACGATTTTCTATTATAAAAGGAGATATTGTGAAAGCCAAAACGGATGCCATTGTCAATGCGGCGAATACATCCCTTCTGGGAGGCGGCGGCGTAGACGGCGCCATTCATCGGGCAGCAGGCAGAGAGCTGCTGGAAGAATGCGAAACCCTTGGCGGCTGCAAAACCGGTGAAGCCAAAATTACCCGTGGTTACAAGCTGAAAGCAAAGTATGTCATTCATACACCCGGCCCCATCTGGCGCGGAGGCAAATGGGACGAAGAAGAACTGCTGGCAAACTGCTACCGCAATTCTCTGGCGCTGGCAAAAGAAAATGGTATCAAGACCATTGCCTTTCCATCCATCAGTACCGGCGTGTATCGTTTCCCTGTGCATCTGGCGGCAGAAATCGCTGTGCGGGAGATCATGAATTATCTGAGAAATCATCCTGATATGGAACAGGTGACTATGGTTTGCTTCGACGACGATACCAAAGCGGCTTATGTGGAAGCTTTGGCAGCCTATGAGCAGGCATAAATAAGCGTATAGACAGATGTGGTATTGCTGCCGCATCTGTTTTTTTATGGGAAATAGAAAAGATTATGTCAACATATGGGGAATGGGAACGAAATTTGCAAAAAGGACATGCGGGGGATAACTTTTTGTTTTATCCACAATGAAAAGCCTTGAAAAAAGAGTTATACACAGAGTTATGCACATTATCCACAGCCTGATTTTCGAAAATATGTGGAGAAAATCCAATTTATCCACCTTTTCGCCAGCCCTCGCCAAAGGGCTGTGTTCCGCCATTTGCAGGGTCTGTGGAAAAATGCCCGTCTGTTGTGGATGATATTCTGTCAACCAAACGGAAATTGTGAACAAACCCATTTTGGAATTTTGGGCAAAAGTCCGAAAAAAATTTTTCAAAGAAAAGAGGGTTTTTGGAAATGACATCGAATATGTATGTCATAGAAAGAAAATTGTCTTTCTAGTCCCCTTAGGGGTGTACCAATAGGTTTCCGCAAAGACGGAAACTGCGAAGGGAGTTGTTAGTATGCGGTATAACATCATTGGGAAAAATATCGACGTTTGGGACAAGACCAAAGAAATGGTGGAGAAAAAACTGGACAGAATTGAAAAACTGTTCCCGGAAGACACCAACGCAACCATTACACTGAGTCTGGAAAAACTGGTTTCTACCGTTGAAGTAACCATTCCGCTGAATAAGCGACTGATCCGTGCAGAAGTACAGGATACAGACATGACAGCTGCCATGGACAAAGCTGTGGATATTCTGGAAAATCAGGTTGTCCGCTACAAAAAACGGATGCGCACCAAAGTTCGTCAGGGCGGCGAAAACTTTGTGGCAGAATATCAGACAATTATGGTACCTGAAGAAGATCTGGACGAAGAACCTCTGTACAAGATCGAACGTATCAAACATTTTGAAGTAAAACCCATGGACGCTGAAGAAGCAGTTATGGAAATGGAACTGATTGGTCATAACTTCTTCGTATTCCGCAATGGGGAAACAGACGAAGTGAATGTAGTTTATAAACGGAAAAATGGTTCCTATGGTCTGATCGAACCCGAATATTAAAATAGAGATGTAAGTGCACATGATGGAGGCGGGAAATTCCTTTGGAGGAGGTTCCGCCTCCTTTTTTGCATCAAGGAGGAATAGATATGGAACAGCTGGAAATCATGGAGGGCATCCTCAATGCGTACCCTTACCCTATTGTTTTTGTGGATAACGATTATGTCATTCGGTTTCTGAACCGCTTTGCACGGTATCATTACTATGAGGAACGGGGCTATGGGGATTTGATTGGCAAAAGCATTTTTGACTGCCATCTGACAGATGCCGCCAAGGAAAAAATCAAACTGGCTTATGAAGGCATCAAAAAGAACGGCAAGGAAGTTTTTATTGGCGTCAACACCCGCAATCAGCGGATGTATATGATGGGGGTGCGGAACCAGAAAGGGGAATGGATCGGATTTTTTGAGCGGTTTGAATTGAATCTGGCAAAATAAAAAAGCGTGGGAAATGTGAATTTCCCACTCTTTTTTTGCTTATGATTTCGCCGTACGCCGTTTGGGCTTGGGGCCATGATGCTGCCAAGGACGCATGCGATAGAAGCAGAAAGACATGGCTGCGGATAATGTCCAGCCAACAGGCCAGGACAGCCAAATGCCTGTGGAGTCCATGGAAAGCATCTTTACAAAGAAATATGCCAGTACCACACGAAGCACCAAGTCGGTGAATGTGGTGGTGGTGAAATAAGCGATGGAACTGGTTCCCCGCAGTACCCCGTCACACATGGCTTTTACCATGACGACAAAGTAGAAGGGAGACACAATCCGCAGGAACATCATGCCTGCATGGATGGCATTGGGGCTGCCGTTATCCAAAAACAGACCGATGGCATAACGCCCCAGAAACAGATAAATCACCACAAAGGGCAGACATACCAGCGCACCCATGCGGAGGCTTTCTTTTAAGCCTTCTGTGATACGGCTTTCCTTATGGGCACCGATGTTCTGGGCTGTAAAGGAAGAAAGGCCGTTGGCAAGGGTGGACATACAGGTGACAGAGAAGGTATTCAGCTTGATGGCGGAAGAATATCCCGCAATGACGGCGGAGCCGAAGCTGTTAACCAAACTCTGGATGAACAGGTTCCCAACGGAAACGAAGCTCTGCTGCAAAATGCTGGGTACGGCAATGACGGAGATTTGCCCCAGCAGGTGGAAAGAAAACAGCGGGAACCGTTTTGTCGTAGGAATCTGTTTCAGACGATGGAGCAGGGCTGCCAGTGCCAGCAGGGAAGAAATGCCCTGTGCCGCGAAGGTTGCCCATGCCACACCTGCTACGCCCATATCAAAGACGATAACAAACAGTAAGTCCAGCAGGATATTGCCCACAGAGGAGCCAATGAGGAAATACAAAGGCGTTTTGGAATCCCCCAGAGCCGTGAAGATGCCTGTGCAGACGTTATACAGAAACAGGAACAGGAACCCGTATATGTAGATATTCAGATACAGGGCACCGTCGGTGAAGATGTTTTCCGGTGTCTGAAGCATCCGCAGCATATTCTGTCCCTGCCATACGCCGAATACCGTCAGAATCACGCTCATGACCACGCAGGTGATGAATATGGTGCTGACGGCGCATTTCAGATGGATGTATTGCCTGCCGCCGAAGAGTCTGGAAATGATAACGGCACAGCCGGCGCTGCTGCCAATGGCAATTGCCATAAAAATCATAGTGATGGGATAGGATGCCCCAACGGCTGCCAGCGCGTCCTCTCCGATGAAACGTCCCGCAATGACGCTGTCGGCAATGTTATACATCTGCTGAAAAGCCACGCTGATAAGCATGGGAATGGAAAAACTCCACAGCAATTTGCGGATATTGCCTGTGGTCAAATCGGTTATCATAGATTTCCCCCTTTCGTAAAATGCATATTCCGATCACGTCCTTTTCTTTCATTGTATACAAAAGTAATGAGAAGGGCAAGGAAAACAAACGGGGGATAGGAAAAAAGGCTTTTTTTGAAACTGCTTCCATAAGAAATTTCCATAAAAAAGGCTGGAATCCTTTTTGTTTGGAGGATTCCAGCCATGTTTATTTTGATTATAAAGTATCGTAAGAGCGTTTTTCCCATGGTTTTTTCCGGTAGAACACATAGGAAAGCACGCAGGAGATGCTCCAGCCGAAAGGCCAGGACAGCCAGATGCCTGTGGAGCCCAGACCAAACCCAATGGCAAAGACGAAAGCCAATACCACACGGAGCACAAGGTCTGTAAATGTGGTGGTCATGAAGTACAGCATGGCGCTGCCGCCGCGCAGCACCCCGTCACACATGACTTTGGTGGATACCACAAAGTAGAACGGTGTGACGATCTTCAGGAACATGGCGCCGGCAGCAATGGCTTCGGTGCTTTCGCTTTTCATGAACAGCCCCATGGCAGCTTCACTGAAGAAGAAGTACACCAGCACAAAGGGCAGGGATACCAGAATGCCCATTTTGGCACCGGCGCGGAAGCCTTCCTGTACACGGTCTTTTTTGCCTGCCCCAAGATTCTGAGCAGTGAAGGAAGAAAGGCCGTTGGAAAGGGTGGTCATGCAGGTAACGCCGAAGGTGTTCAGCTTGATGGCGCCGGAATAGCCCGCAATGACAGCGGAACCGTAGCTGTTGACCAGACCCTGTATGAACAGATTCCCTACGGACACAAAGCACTGCTGCAAAATGCTGGGTACTGCCACTTTTGTAACCTGACCCAGTACAGCAAAGGAAAAGAACTGATGGGCTTCGGTGGTCTGGAGTTTTCGCAGACGGAAAAACAGTGTGATGAGGGCAAGAACGCAGGCAATGCCCTGTGCCAGGAAGGTTGCCCATGCCACACCTGCTACGCCCATGTCAAAGGCAATGACGAAAAGCAAGTCCAGAGCGATATTCCCCAAAGAGGAGCCAATGAGGAAATACAAAGGCGTCCGGGAGTCCCCCAAAGCTGTAAAGATGCCTGTTCCTACGTTATACAAAAACAGGAACAGAAACCCTAAGATGTAGATATGCAGATACAAAGAAGCATCGGAAAAAATGTTTTCCGGTGTCTGCAAAAGCAGCAGCAGGTTATCATCCTGCCAGATGCCAAAGAGGGAGAGCGCTAAACTCACCACAACACCGGCACAGCAGATGGTGCCAACGGCTGTTTTCAGCATGGCGTAATGCTTGCTGCCGAAAAGCTGGGATACAACGACGGTACAGCCGATGCTGCTGCCGATGGCAACGGCCATGAAAATCATGGTGATGGGGTAGGAAGCCCCAACGGCTGCCAGCGCCTGTTCCCCGATGAACCGCCCGGCAATGACACTGTCGGCAATGTTGTAAAATTGCTGGAAAGCCACGCTGATGAGCATGGGAATGGAAAAGGCCCAGAGCAGACGGCTGGTATTGCCCGTAGTCAGGTCTGTATTCATGAAAAAAACTCCTTTCTGATGAATTGGAATGGTGTTATTTCCCCGAAAAAGTATGTGAAAAACATATCAAAGTCAATATAATACTTTTTTTACAGAAAGAAAACAGTTTTGTGTTGCAGATTGTCAAAAAACTAGATTTTATACATTTTTCAAGAACGCGGAAGGGCTTGGGAAAAAACGGCTTTATACTGCTGTCTATTCGTCAAAGGCCCCATGAAATGAGCCTTTGACGACAGGGTATCGACTTTTTCGATACCCTGAAATAGCTTTGTGTTGTTTATTTTTTGTGAAAGTCCATTTTTTACCTCGCCACTTGGAAGGTTTTGTGATATGATAATCGGACAATAGAGGAAAAAGGAGGGTTTTGCGTGGCAAAACTGTATTTTCGATATGGCGCCATGGGCAGTTCCAAGTCTGCGCAGGCACTGATTACCAAGTTCAATTACGAGGAAAAGGACATGCAGGTATGGCTCATGAAGCCTGCGGTAGATACCAGAGATGGCGAAGGTGTGGTGAAAAGCCGCATCGGTCTGGAAGCCCCTGCTTATGTGGTGACAGCGGATGTGGATTTGTTTGCACTGTTCCAGAAAGGGGAACGGGAAAAACAGTTCTATGATGTCATCATCGCAGATGAAGCTCAGTTCTTCCAGCCGGAACAGATTGACCAGCTTCGGGACATTGTGGATACTTATAATGTACCTGTGTTCTGCTATGGTCTGCGGACAGACTTCCGCACAAAACTGTTCCCCGGCAGCGCCCGTCTGCTGGAAATCGCGGACTCCATCACGGAACTGAAAACCGTTTGCAGCTGCGGCAGCAAAGCCATCGTCAATGCCAGACTGGATGGAGAAGGACATGTTATCACCGAAGGGGAACAGGTCATGCTGGGCGGCAACGAAAGCTATGAACCCATGTGTTATAAATGCTGGAAAAAAGCGCTGGAAAAGGAGACAGAAGCATGACACCGAGAGAATTCATTGATTTTCTGCATCTGGCAGAACGGCTCAAAGACAATACCCGTCATTCCACCACCAGTCAGGGACGTCCCGAAAGCGTGGCGGAACACAGCTGGCGTGTGGCGCTGATGGCAATGCTCCTTTCCGGAGAAGCGGAAGGCGTAGACCTGAATAAGGTGCTGCGGATGTGCGTCATTCACGATTTGGGAGAAGCCATCACCGGGGACATTCCTTCTTTCTGGAAAACAGAAGCGGATACGGCAAAAGAGGACAAAGAAGTCTTTGCCCTGGCGGAAAGCCTGCCGGAACCTGTCAGAAGCGAATGGAAAGAACTGTTTGCGGAAATGATAGAAATGAAAACGCCGGAAGCCCGTGTGTATAAGGCATTGGACAAGCTGGAGGCAGTTTTGCAGCACAACGAAGCCCCTTTGTCCACATGGATTCCTTTGGAATATGAACTCAATCAGACTTACGGTATGGAAGAAGCCAAAGCATCCATTCCTTTCCTGGAAGCGGTGCGCAATCTGGCAGTGACAGACACCAAAGAAAAATTGCAGAAAGAATCAAAATAATCAATCGGGGAAAAGAGAAGGTGTAATAAGAAATGGTTCGTTCACGAATGAGACTTTCCAATTTGCAGATCGTTGCCCTGGGATATTTTCTGGTGATCCTCACGGGAACGCTGCTTTTGATGCTGCCTATTGCCACCCAGGAGGGTCAGCCGCCTACATCGGTGCTGGATGCTCTTTTTACAGCGGTATCTGCTTCCTGTGTAACAGGGCTGGTGGTGGTGGATACAGGCACCCACTGGACAGTGTTTGGACAATTGGTTATTCTGGGACTGATACAGATCGGGGGACTTGGTTTTATGACCATCTCTCTGGGCTTTTTGCTGCTCATGCGAAAGCGTATCGGTCTGCGCCACCGGGAAGTGATGGTGGAAAGCATCAACTCCATGCAGCTTGGCGGCATTGTGCGGCTCACAAGAAAAATTTTGTATGGTACCCTGCTCTTGGAAGGGCTGGGGGCATTGTTCCTTGCCATTCGATTTGTGCCGCAGTTTGGCTGGAAACAGGGGGCATACTTCAGTGTGTTCCACTCCATATCCGCTTTTTGCAACGCGGGTTTTGACCTTTTTGGCAATTATAATTCCATTGTGGCTTATGCCGATGACGCACTGGTGAACTTCACCCTCATGGGGCTCATCACCATGGGCGGTCTGGGCTTTTTGGTCTGGGAAGATCTGTGGCAGAAGAAATGGTCTTTCCATCATCTGCGCCTCCAGACAAAGATTGTACTGAGTACATCCTTTGCCCTGACTGTTGGCGGCGGTTTTTTACTGCTGCTTTTGGAGCGGAACAATCTGAATGTGGATATGAGCAACAGCGAAAGACTGCTGACTGCCTTTTTCCAGTCCTGTACCGCCAGAACGGCAGGCTTTAACAGCGTCGATCCCGGCGCCATGACCAGCGGCAGCAAAATGCTCATGATGCTCCTTATGTTCATCGGCGGCAGCCCCGGCTCCACTGCCGGCGGTATCAAGACCACAACACTTATGGTCATTCTTATGTATACACTGGCTGGGGTACGTCATGCCCGCAGTGCCAATATTTTTGGCAGACGGCTGGAAGAAGACGCATTGCATAAAGCCATTTATGTATTTTTTATCAATTTGATTTTTGTGATCCTTGGTACCATTGCCATTTGCAGTGTGCAGAATCTGGAACTGACGGATGTGCTTTTTGAAGCATTCTCCGCCATGGGTACCGTAGGCATTTCCACAGGCATCACCAGAGAACTGGAGGTATTCTCCCGTTTGATTATTATTTTCCTGATGTACTGCGGCAGGGTGGGCAGCATTTCCTTTGCCGTAGCCCTTATGGAACGGAAAGCGGCGCCGCCTGTGACCATGCCCTTGGAAAAGATCACCATTGGATAATTTAGACATGTAACAGGAGGAAGTTATGGAAATGAAATCCTTTTTGATTATTGGTATGGGCTCTTTTGGCCATCATCTGTGCCGCTCTCTGGCAGAAAACGAATGTGAGATCATGGTAGTGGATAAGGACTCGGAAGCAGTGGAAGATGTGCTGCCCCTTGGCGTCAGCGGACGTGTAGGGGACTGCACCAACATTGATGTGCTGCGCTCTTTCAGCATCGACCTGTTCGACGCCTGCTTTGTCTGCATGGGTACAAACTTCAAAAACAGTTTGCAGATCGCAAGCTTCCTAAAGGAACTGGGCGCGAAAAAGGTTTATGCTAAGGCTGACGAAGATATTCAGGCAAAATTCCTGAAAAGAAACGGCGCTGACGTTGTCATTTATCCTGAGAAAAACGTGGCAGAACAGATTGCCATTGCTGCAAGCTCTGATAATATTTTCGACTGCATCCCCTTTGTGGAGGATTATTACATTGCGGAAATCCGCCCCATGGAACGCTGGCTGGGCAGAACCGTTTTGGATGTAAACTTCCGTGCCCGGTATAATCTGAATATCGTGGCGGTGAAGCAGGGCGAAGGCGTGATTCCTATTCCCGGCCCTAACTACGTATTCAATGAAGACGAACATATCATGGTGCTGGGACACATCAACGACATCCGCCGGGTGGCTTACTGATATGGAACTGCGGCAGATCGTTACAGGAAAAACGGATTTCATGGATCTGCTCCTGCTGGGAGATGAGCAGGAGGATATGGTCATGAAATATCTGGAAAGAGGAGAAATGGCAGTCCTTTTCGATGGGGAAGATACCATTGCTGTTTCTGTTGTGACAAAAGAAGAGGAAGGACTGTGGGAACTGAAAAACATCGCCGTCCTGCCTTCTTTTCAGGGCAAAGGATATGGAAAACAGCTGGTAGGGTTCTGGCAAGAAAAACTGCAAGGGAAGGGCATTTTGCAGGTAGGAACGGGAGAAACGCCCAAAACCATGGGCTTTTACATGGCCTGCGGCTTCCAATTCTCCCATAGAATCACGGATTTTTTCGTTCATCATTATGACCATCCCATTGTGGAGGATGGCATACTGCTCAAAGATATGGTCTATTTTTCATATAAACTGTAAAAAGTATGGGAAAGAAGTTACAATTTCCTTAAAGTTTTGTAAAGCCTTCGGTTTTCGGGCATTTTATGCTTGCGCCGAAGGCTGTTTTTCTGCTAAACTATAATAATGTAAAAGTATGCCTATGAGAAAGCATGGATTTCCACGGGACATACAGGAAAAAGAAAAAATGAGGTGAACCAAATGGGTTTATTGGAAAAAATATTCGGGAATTACAGTGAAAAAGAAATCAAGAAAATCAAACCGATCGTAAGCAAAATCGAAGCACTGGGCCCTGAATACGAAAAACTCTCTGATGAAGAGCTCAGAGGCAAAACACAGGAATTCAAAGACCGTCTGGCAAAAGGCGAAACTTTGGACGATATTCTGCCGGAAGCATACGCAGTTGTAAGAGAAGCGGCTTCCCGTCCCCATGTACTGAACATGCGTCATTTCCCCGTACAGCTCATGGGTGGTATCGTTATGCACCAGGGACGTATTGCCGAAATGCGTACTGGTGAAGGTAAAACACTGGTGGCTACCCTGCCTGCGTATCTGAACGCACTGGAAGGCAAGGGTGTACACGTTGTTACTGTCAATGACTATCTGGCACAGCGTGACAGCGAATGGATGGGCGAAGTATTCCGTTTCCTGGGTCTGACTGTTGGCTGTATCCTCAACAGCATGGACAACAACGAACGTCGTGAAGCGTATGCCTGCGACATCACATATGGCACCAACAATGAATTCGGTTTCGACTACCTCCGTGACAACATGGTAGTCCGCAAAGAAAGCATGGTACAGCGTGACCTGCACTTTGCCATCATCGACGAAGTGGACTCCGTCCTCATCGACGAAGCCAGAACACCACTGATTATTTCCGGCAGCGGCTCCAAGTCCACAGACCTGTACCGCGTAGCCGATCTGTTTGTAAAACAGCTGAAAAAAGGCCGCATCTTGAACGAAGAAGAAGCTATGAACCCTCTGATGAAAGAAGAATTGCAGGAAGAAGGGGACTTTGTTCTGGATGAAAAGGCAAAAAGCGTTGTGCTGACACAGGAAGGTATCGCAAAGGCAGAAAAATTCTTCAACGTGGATAACCTGTCTGACCCTGAAAACCTGGAATTACAGCACCACATCAACAACGCCCTGAAAGCAAATTACAACATGCATCTGGACAAAGACTATGTGGTTCATGAAGGGGAAATCGTTATCGTCGACGAATTCACCGGTCGTATGATGCCCGGCAGACGTTACTCCGACGGTCTGCATCAGGCAATCGAAGCAAAAGAAAATGTACAGGTACGCCGTGAAAGCAAAACACTGGCTACCATCACATTCCAGAACTACTTCAACAAATACAACAAAAAATGCGGTATGACTGGTACAGCCAAAACAGAAGAAGACGAATTCCGTAACATCTACGGTATGGACGTTGTGGAAATCCCCACAAACAGACCTGTTGCCAGAAAAGACTTGCAGGACGTTGTTTACCGCACAGAAGCAGGCAAATTCCGTGCCGTTGTTCGTGACATCGCAGAAGCCCACGCAAAAGGTCAGCCTGTACTGGTAGGTACTGTTACCATTGATAAATCCGAAGAACTGAGCAAACTGTTGAAACGGGAAGGCATCCCTCATCAGGTGCTGAACGCGAAATACCACGCAAAAGAAGCGGAAATCGTTGCGCTGGCTGGTCAGATGAACGCTGTTACCATCGCAACAAACATGGCTGGTCGTGGTACCGACATCAAGCTGGGTGAAGGCGTTGCGGAACTGGGCGGTCTGAAGATCATCGGTACAGAACGTCATGAATCCAGACGTATCGACAACCAGCTCCGTGGTCGTGCCGGCCGTCAGGGTGACCCCGGTGAATCCAGATTCTATATCTCTCTGGAAGACGACCTCATGCGTCTGTTCGGCTCCGAAAAGACCATGAAACTGGTTGACGCCATGGGCATGAGTGAAGATGAACCCATCGAAGCAGGCATGCTGACAAAAGCCATCGAAAACGCCCAGAAGAAAGTAGAAGGCAATAACTTTGCCGTTCGTAAACATCTGCTGGAATACGATCAGGTTATGAACGAACAGCGTGAAGTTATCTACGGCGAAAGAAAACGTGTACTCTACGGCGAAAACCTCCGTGACAGCATCATGGGCATGATTTCCCAGACCATCGACCGCATCATTGACGCACACATCAGCGACGAACAGATGCCCGAAGAATGGGATATGAACGCTCTGAGCGAATCTTTCTCCGCCATCATCCCTGTGGGCAGAATCAACATCAAAGAAGACGCTCTGGAAAAAATGACAAAAGATAAGCTGAAAGAAAACCTGAAAAAACTGGGTGTTCAGCTTTATGAAATGAAAGAAAAAGAAATCGGCGACGAAGAAAGAATGCGTGAACTGGAACGCGTGGTGATGCTTCGTGTCATTGACCAGAAATGGATGGATCATATCGACGATATGGACCAGATGCGTCAGGGCATCGGGCTCCACGCTTACGCGCAGAGAGACCCTCTGATCGAATATAAATTTGCTGCATACGACATGTTCGAGGAAATGAGCAACCACATTCAGGAAGATACCCTGAAGATCCTCTACCGTGTCCGCATCGAAACCGAAGCAAAACGGGAAGAAGTGCAGAAACCCATGTTCACCAACAAGGATGATTCCGCTGTAAAACAGCCCAAGAAACGTGCCGAAGATAAAGTTGGCAGAAACGATCCCTGCCCTTGCGGCAGCGGCAAGAAATACAAACAGTGCTGCGGCAGAAACGCTTAAAAAGCAGGTGAAACCATGAGAAAATGGATACAGCTGGCAGAATTGCCTTTTTATACCCAAAGAATGACCGCTGAAAACTGGCAGGCGGAGGGGTTTCCCTCCCTTGCCGAGGCGGAAAACTGGAGCGGCAGAGGCTGCGGCATCGCTTCCCTCAGGATGGTGCTGGAAGGCTTTGGCTGCGCCTGCGGCGGACAGGGAAAGATGATTTCCAAAGGTCTGGCGGCAGGGGCTTATAAAGAAGGTGTCGGCTGGATTCATGGAAAACTGGCAGAAATGGCTGGGAACTATGGCGTTTTTGGAGAGGCGAAGAGGGGCAAGGCCCTTGCTGACCTCCAAAAAGACTTGGAAAAGGGCTTTGTCTGCATTGTTTCTGTAACGCCTTATTTCCGTTTTGGTCAGCAGAAACCGGACGGAAGTTTTTACGGAAAAGGGGGACATTTGGTGCCTGTCTACGGCTGTGAAACAGAAGGGGGAAAGGCAGTTGCTTTTCTGCTCCACCATCCCTCCATGTATGCGGAATATAACGTGCCCCATTGGGCAGTGGCCGCGGAGGAATTTGAGCCTTCTTTTTCCGGCAATTATATCCGTTTTCGAAAAGCCGGCACTTTGCGGCAGGCAGCGACGGCAGATGCCCTTGTCATGAGCCGTATTTACGCCGAAAGCTGGAAAGTGGCTTTTCGGGGAGATGTGCCTGATGGGTTTTTGGATGGATTGTCCGAAGATCATTGGGTAACCTTTTTTGAAAAAGCATTGACAGAAGGCAGCTTGTCTGCCAAACTGATTTTTGATAAAGAAACAGCCGTTGGGGCAGTGGCTTATGGTGCTGCCCGGACAGAACTGCCTGTGGGAGGAACCCTTGTGAGCGGCGGCGGCGATTACAGCGCCTTTGGCGAAGTGGCTTCTCTTTATCTTTTGCCGGAATATTATGACAAAGGATATGGCAGAGAACTGCTGGAAAACGTCAGGGGTGAACTTCTGGAGAATTACGAAGGGGTTTACCTTTGGGTTCTGCGGGAGAATATGAGGGCAAGAGCCTTTTATGAAAAACTGGGCTTTGTGCCCATAGAAGATGCCTGTCTATGCGAAATAGACGGCAAAACACTTACGGATATTCGTTACGTTTATCATAAATAAAAAACAACCAAAAAAATCTTATTTTTAAAGGAGTTGATTTTTGCATGTTCGAATTAGAACAGATCCGTCTGGGCCTTTCCGCTTACGACGAAAAATTACAGGAAATGGGGGCTTCACTTTGACGTCGCTGGCGCCAAAGAGAAAATAGCCGAACTGGAAGAACTTTCTGCCGATCCTGATTTCTGGAACGATATGCAGAAAAGCCAGAAAACCTTGCAGCAGCTCAAAGGGCTGAAAAACAAGGTGGAAACTTATGAAGGTCTTGTGACCAAATACGAGGATATCCTCACGCTCATTGAAATGGGCATCGAAGAAGAAGACGAAAGCATCTACGAGGAAGTCAAGGAAATGAACGATTCCTTCCTGGAGGAATACGAACAGCTTCACGTAGCCACCATGCTGGACGGGGAATACGACCGCAACAACGCCATCGTTACCCTTCACGCTGGTACCGGCGGCACAGAAGCCTGCGACTGGACTAACATGCTGTTCCGTATGTACACCAAATGGGCTGCGAAAGCAGGCTTTGAGGTGGAAATTCTGGATATGCTGGATGGCGACGAAGCAGGTCTGAAATCCGTTACCATTCAGGTCAACGGCGAAAACGCTTACGGCTATCTGAAGTCCGAAAAAGGCATCCATCGTCTGGTGCGTGTATCTCCTTTCGACAGCTCCGGCAGACGTCATACGTCTTTCGCTTCCTGCGATGTTATGCCGGAAATCGAAAACGACAATGAAATCGAAGTCAAAGCTGACGACATCCGTATCGACACATATCGTGCCAGCGGCGCCGGCGGTCAGCATGTCAACAAAACATCTTCCGCCATCCGTATCACTCACTTCCCCACAGGGGTTGTGGTACAGTGTCAGGATGAAAGAAGCCAGTTCGCCAACAAAGAGCGTGCTTTCAAAATGCTGAAGAGTAAACTGCTGGCACTGAAAATCGAAGAACAGATGCAGAAACTGGCAGAAATCCGCGGCGATGTAAAAGAAATCGGCTGGGGCAGCCAGATCCGTTCCTATGTATTCATGCCTTATACTATGGTTAAAGACCATCGTACCGGCGAAGAAACCGGTAATGTAGGGGCAGTGATGGACGGCGACATCGACAACTTCATCAGCGCATATCTGGCTTGGATTCACAGCTAAAAGCGAGCTGGAGAGGATTTCTCAAAGGAGTTTGGGAGAATTGAAAGAGATCAAGATCACCAAAAATGAGGAAAACCAAAGACTGGATAAATACCTGCTGAAATACTTCAACAAAGCGCCCAAAAGCTTTGTCTACAAAATGCTGCGGAAAAAACGCATCAAGCTCAACAAAGGCAAGGCAGAGGGCAGCGAGATGCTGCTGGAGGGGGATACCCTCCAGCTGTATCTGGCGGAGGAAACCATGGCAGGATTTATGGAGGAAAAGACTGTTCCTGTGGCAGAGCGTCACTTCGGCATTGTTTACGAAGATGACGACATTCTGGTGGTGAATAAGCCCGCCGGGCTTCTGACCCATCCGGAAAAAGCAGAGGATCGGGACACCCTCACAGACCAGATTTTGTATTACCTCTACGAAAAAGGACAATACACGCCTTCTGCGGAAAGCGCATTCACACCGGCAGTCTGCAACCGTCTGGACAGAAACACCAGCGGCATTGTGGTGGCAGGGAAAACCCTCCGCGCTGTGCAGGCAGTCAATGAAGCCATTCGCAGCCGGCGTATGGATAAATATTATGTTACATTGGTAAAAGGCGTAGTGGAAGAAGCGGGAGAAATCGACCTGTATCTTTCCAAGGATGAGGAGCGCAATCAGGTGCGGACAAGCCATCAGGAAAAAGCGGGATACCGCCGTGCCCTGACAAAGTACCGCCCCATTGCCCACACAAAGGACTATACTTTGCTGGAATTGCAGCTCATCACCGGAAAGACCCATCAAATTCGTGCCCACATGCAGGCCATGGGCCATCCCGTTTTGGGTGACAGGAAGTATGGCGATGCCGAAGTAAACCGTCGTGTGCGGGCGGAATTTGCCATTTCCAATCAATGTCTGCATGCCCGGAAGATCGTCTGGAAGGAAAAAGAAGGTTTCCTGTCCTATTTGTACGGAAAACAGATGACAGCGCCTTTGCCCAAGAACATGCAGGCTGTATGTGACAGTCTGTTTGGCGAAGCAGGACACTTCTGATGAGGAAAGAGGAGTGATTTCATGAAAGCAATTATATTGGCGGCAGGCTATGCCACCAGATTATATCCTTTGACCATCAATACGCCAAAGGCATTGCTTCCAATCAACAAAAAACCAATCATTGATTATATCGTAGACGAACTGAACACCATTTCTGAGATTGACGAAATCTATGTGGTGACAAACAGACGTTTTGCACAACATTTCACAGACTGGGCAAAGACAGCACCGGGGAAAACTCCCATTTCTGTGCTGGATGACGGTACCACCAGCGACGAAAACAAAAAAGGCGCTGTGGGTGACATCGGCTTTGTTATCGCAGAGAAGAAAATCGACGACGAACTGCTGGTCATTGCCGGAGATAACTTCTTTACATATTCCCTGCGGGATTATGTGGATTATTACCGGGAAAAAGACCATGACTGCGTTTGCGTCAAGAAATGGCCTAACAAAAAGGAATTGTCCCAGTTCGGCGTGGCGCTGCTGGATGAAAACGGCAAGGTGCTGGATATTGAGGAAAAACCCAAGGAACCTAAGTCCGACACAGCGGTATTTGCCACATACCTTTACAAACGGGAAACAGTGCCCATGTTCCGGGAATATCTGGATGGGGGCAACAATCCCGACGCACCGGGGAACTTCCCCGCATGGCTGTACAAACGCAAAGACGTGTACGCCTACACATTCTCCGGAGAATGTTATGACATCGGCACACCGGAAAGCTACCGGGAAGTTTGCCGCATGTATGAAAAATAAGAAACAACGGCTTCTGCCGCCTTTTCTGGCGGAGGTGAGGCAGAAAAAGCCGACACAACGTGTCGGATTTTTTTCGTAGTGGAACGGACAATAAGGAGGCAGAAGAACATGGAATGGATCGAAGTATTTGTAGCCACATCCCAGATGGGGCTGGAGCCTGTGGAAGGCGTGCTGTACCAGTGCGGTCTGAACGGGCTTATGATTCACGACGAAGCGGATTTTGCGGAATTTTTGGAAAATCCCAATAGAGAATGGGACTATGTTGCCGATGAACTGGTGGAAGAAAAACAGGAACAGACCACAGGCATCACCTTTTTCCTGCGTGACAACCTCTACGGCAGAGAACAGCTGTCCCAGATCAAAAGCGCACTTCAGAGCGTGAAAGAAACAGAAAAAGAACTGGATCTGGGCTCTCTGGAAGTGACTATGAAAAACGTAGCGGAAGAAGACTGGGCAAACAACTGGAAGAAATATTTCAAACCCTTCCCCGTAGGCGATAAGATCATGATCAAGCCCTCTTGGGAAGAACTGCCTGCCCAGACAGATAAAATTATCCTGAAAATTGACCCCGGTCATATTTTCGGTACAGGCACCCACGAAACCACACAGCTGTGCATGGAACTCATCGAAAAATATGTGAAGAAAGACGATATGGTGCTGGATATTGGCTGCGGCAGTGGTATCCTGTCCATCGCTTCTTTGCTGCTGGACGCAAAGGAAGCCGACGCGGTGGATATTGACCCCAATGCTATCCAGATTGCTTATGAAAACAGCGATAGAAACGACATCGACCGGAGCCGTTACCATGTAAAAGCAGGCAATATTCTGGAAGATGCGGAATTGCAGGCGTCTTACAGCGGCAAGAAATACGATCTGGTAGCTGCCAACATTGTGGCAGACGTTATCATCGCTTTGACAAAACAGGTACCTGATTACATCAAAGACGGCGGTATTTTCCTGTGCAGCGGCATCATCACCGAACGGAAGGAAGATGTGCTGGAAGCCCTGAAAGCCGCAGGTTTTGCTGTGCTGGACATCAAAGAAAAAACAAGCTGGGTTGCCATTGCTACCCGTTATGAGGGATAAGCCATGCCGAAATTTTTTGTGACACCACAGGATATTGTGGGGAAGAAAATCACCCTGACAGGGGAAAACGAAAAGCATATTAAAACAGTGCTCCGGGCAAGAGAAGGGGAAGAAATCACCGTATGTGACGGGGAAGGAACGGACTATCAGTGCCGCATCCTTTCTCTGGAACGGGGGGTGGTGACAGAAGTCCTTTCTTCCGCTCCTTGCGATGTGGAGCCGGAAACGAAGATCACCCTTTATCAGGGATTGCCCAAAGCGGACAAAATGGAATGGATCATCCAGAAATGCGTGGAACTGGGTATTGAGCGAATTGTGCCCGTTTCCACGGAAAGAGCCATTGTGAAGCTGGACAAAAAAGAAGGCAAAAGGCTGGAACGCTGGCAGAAGATCGCTGAAGCAGCTGCAAAACAGAGCGGACGTGGCATCATCCCCCAGATGGGAGAAAGCGTGCTGACCTTCAAGGAGGCTGTGGCGGAAGCGGCAAAACTGGATGGGGCACTGATTCCTTATGAAAAAGAGGAAGAAAGAGGCATCCGCCAGTTTGTGCAGGGCTTTTCCGGTAAGACCGTAGGGGTTTTCATTGGGCCCGAAGGCGGTTTTGCGCCGGAGGAAATCCAGTTGGCACAGGAAGCAGGCATTCTGCCGGTGACACTGGGCAAACGAATCTTACGGACGGAAACGGCGGGCATGACCACCGTTGCCTTGTTGTTATATGAATTGGGCTAAGGAGGAAACAGAAATGATTTATTTCGATAATGCCGCCACCACAAGAGCGCTGCCCGAAGTGGCGGAAAAAATGACCTATATGCTGTGTGAAAACTATGGGAACCCTGCTTCCGTCAGCGTCATGGGTCTGGAAGTGGAAAAGGAAATCCGCAAAGCGGCGGAAATCCTTGCTAATGGTATCCGTGCCAAGGAAGAAGAAATCTTCTTCACCAGCGGCGGCACAGAAGGGGATAACTGGGCCATCTACGGCACAGCGGAAGGCTATGCGAGAAACGGCAAACACCTCATCACCACAGCCATTGAACATCCTGCTGTAAAAAATCCCATGAAACATCTGGAAGAAAAAGGCTATGAAGTCACATGGCTGGGTGTAGACGAAAAGGGACATATCTCTCTGGAAGAACTGGCAAACGCCATTCGTCCGGACACCATTTTGGTCAGCACCATTCTGGTGAACAACGAAACAGGTGTTATTCAGGATGCGGCAGCCATTGGGAAACTCATCAAAGAAAAAAATCCCAATACCCTGTACCATGTGGACGCTGTACAGGCTTTCGGCAAATACCCCATTGATGTACAGAAAATGAAAATCGACCTGCTGACCATGAGCGGTCATAAAATCCATGGCCCTAAAGGTGTAGGGATGCTCTATATGCGCAAAGGTCTGAAAGTACGTCCCTTCATTCTGGGGGGCGGTCAGCAGAAAGGCCAGCGGGCAGGTACAGAAAATGGCGCTGGCGTGGCTGGTCTGGGGGTAGCAGCAGACGTTGCCTTCCGTTCCATGAAAGAAAGCATCGAACATGTGAAAGAAGTAAAGAAAACCCTTATGGACGGCATTCTGGCAATGCCTGACACACAGGTCAACGGGGATGGACTGGAAGAAGCCAGCCCTTATGTACTGAATGTGACTTTCAAAGGCCTGCGCAGTGAAGTATTGCTGCACAGTCTGGAAAGCAAGGGTATTTTCGTATCCGCAGGTTCTGCCTGCGACAGCAGAAAGAAAATCGGCAGCCCTGTTTTGACAGCCATGGGTATGCCTTTTGAAGAAATCGAAGGGGCGGTACGTTTCAGCTTCTGCCGGTACAACACCGTGGAAGAAGCCAAAGAATGTCTGAAAGCGCTGGAAGAAACCGTACCTTTCCTGCGTAAAATCAACCGACAGAGATAAGGAGGAAGTATGGCGGATAAAGTATTGCTTGTAAAATTCGGGGAAATTGCCATGCGTGGCGATAACCAGTATATCTTCATCAATCGTCTGATTCTGGCGATTCGCAGAAATCTGGACCCTGTGGGAAATTATTATGTAGTAAGAGAACCCGGTCGTCTGATTGTAGAAGACCGCGGCGGCGAAATGGACTATGATCTGGTCATCCCCAGAGTAGAGCCTATTTTCGGTCTGGTGGCACTGTGCCCCGGTATCAGATTGCAGGAAATGTCCATGGATGCCATCAAAGAAGAAGCTCTGCGCCACATGCAGGAGCTCTATGGCGATAAGCCCATGACATTTAAGGTAAACGCTCGTCGTTCCAATAAGGGCTTTGGCGTGGCATCTATGCAGATTGCGGCGGATGTAGGGGAATACATCCTCGACCACATGCCCAACATGACTGTAAACGTAAAAACACCTGACGTTGTGCTGAACATCGAAGTGCGCAACCGCATTTACATGTATTCCAAAATCATCAAAACTTACGGCGGTCTGCCTTACGGCAGTTCCGGCAAGGGCGTTTCTCTGCTTTCCGGCGGTATCGACAGCCCCGTTGCCACATGGATGATGGCAAAACGTGGTGTGGAAGTGGAAGGCGTATACTTCCACAGCCCTCCGTATACAAGTGAATGGGCAAAACAGAAGGTTATTGACCTGGCAAAACGTATTGCGGACTTTACTGGTGAATTCAAGCTTTATGTGGTACCTTTCACGGATTTGCAGCTGTATTTGTTGGAAAATGTACCTCATGATAAGCTGACTATCCACCTGAAACGCGCGATGATGCGTGCGGCGGAAAAAATCGCGGAAAAAGACGGCGCATGGAGCCTGATTACCGGCGAAAGCGTGGGTCAGGTAGCCAGCCAGACCATGCAGGGCATTTATGCCATCAACGCGGTCTGCAACATGCCTGTGCTGCGTCCTCTGGCAGGTATGGATAAACAGGAAATCATCAACATCGGTACCAAAATCGGCACCTATGACATTTCCATTCGTCCTTACGAAGACTGCTGCACCATTTTCGTAGCAAAACACCCCCAGATCAAACCTCGTTTGAATGTCATCGAACGTATTGAACGGAAGCTGACAGACCTGGATAAATATCTGGAAGAAGCCGTGGAAAACGCGGAAATCATCGAACTGTAAGATAGAAACATCGGTATGCGACGGCTGTCTTTGGAAGAAAACATATCAAATAAAATCTCATAAAAATAAAAAAGCTGGAATCCTCTATAATCATAAGGATTTCGGCTTTTTTGTTTTCTTATGAAGATGCCCCTAATGGCCTGCCGATGTTTTTTTATAGGGAGGGAAAATGTTCTTGTGGAGGAACACTTTCCTTGTTATAATGTGGTTGTATCTGCTGAGATACAAAAAATGTTTATGTATTAGGAGGGGGTATTTATGAAAAAAAAGAAGTATGAGGGGGCTGGCTGCGGCTTTGGTATTGGCAATGGCACTGCCTGTGACAGCTTTCGGTGCAGAAACCGTGCAGGTGAACGGCTATGACAGAAGGAAAGGAGAAGCGGTTCAAGATCAGCTCAGCATTTCCAATGTGACTGGCAAGACCACTGTGGCTGGAAAGGAAGCCTATGTGTGTCAGGCGCCTGCGAAAGTGACTGCTGTGGACGAGCTTCAGACTTTTGAAGTGACAAAGTATCTCAGTGCTGGAAACGCATTGGCAGCACAGGGAGTCATGCTTCCTGATGGTTACACACAGGAAAGTTGGGATGCTCTCTATTTTGAAAGCGAAGGAGAGGCTGTTGTAAAAGTTGGCACCACTTATACCATCAAAGAACCCGGCATTTATCGTGCCCTTGGCATGTATCCTGCCATTGCAGGCGGCGCGGAAGTATATCTGGTGGTGGAAGGCAATGGACAGACAGCAGCAAGCCTGACAAAACCCCAGTATACCACAGCTGTGCCCAGTGCGGCGAAAGTGCTGGTAAATGGCAAGGAAATGGCTTTTGACGCTTACACCATCGGCGGCAATACATATTTCAAACTCCGCGACGTAGCGGCAGCTGTCAACGGCACAGCGAAGAGCTTTAATGTGACTTGGGATGCAAACGCCAAAGCCATCAGTTTGCAGGGCGGAACAGCTTACGTGGCAGTAGGCGGCGAACTGGCAGCAGGGGATGGCACCGCAAAACAGGCACTGCCTTCCGCTGCACCTGTATACAGAGGATGGATGGAATACGCAATGCCTGCTTACACCATCAACGGCAGCACGTATTTCAAACTGCGTGACCTGTGCAGTTTGATGGACATTACCGTAGGCTGGGATGATGCTACAAAGACCATCATCGTAGATAGTACAAAATAAGAAAATCGAAAAGGAACATGGGAAAGCAGATTTCCCTTAAGAAAACATAGTTGTTTTTTTTCTTGATTTCTTAAGGGGAATTGCGACGGCTGTTTTCAGAAGAAAACATGCCAGATAAATCTCAGTAAAAATAAGAACGCTGGAATCTTTTGATTCCAGCGTTCTTTGTTTTCTTATGAAGAAGCCCCTAACCCCATGCTCCTTTTTTATGTAAAAAAGCCTGAGAAAGATACCTTGCTCGCAAAACGCCAAAAAGGGGGTTCTCAGAGGTCTTTGGCTTTTTCGTGGGGAAAGTTTCGTGGAAGGGGATAAAAACGCCTGAGAGGGGCTTATAATGGAAAATAGATGTATACAAGATACAAAAGTCTGTGGAGAAAGGGATTTTTGCGGAAAAAGGGGCTGTTTTTCTTGGGGAAGGGGATTTTAGAGGGGAGGAGAAAGACAAAAAGAAAAGCGCCCGATCTCTCGGACGCTGTTGCTATTTTTTGTGGTATATGATGTTTTGTATTCTATTTCAACGGGTCTTATTCCAGAACGTATACGGTTACGTTTCTAACACCCCAGCTGTATGCTTCGGAAACGCTGTCCACACATACATCCAGTCTGCCGCCTTTGATGGCGCCGCCAGTGTCTGCGGCAATGGCTACGCCGTAACCGGGCACGTATACTTTGGAGCCCAGAGGGATTACTTTAGGGTCAACGGCTACTACGCCTCTGCCGGCTTTCATACCGGTGGCTGTAACGCCGGTGCAGCCTGCGTCATAAGGTGTGTAGGCTGTTGCTTTTACATTGATTGCTTTGGAGTAGGTGTAACCATTGATGACATTTTCGGGGCCTACTTCCACGATTTTATCTACGGGTTCGGTAACAACCTTTTCTTCTACGAAAACGGTTTCTACCAGTTCTGTGCCGTGATAGATTTCTTTGTTGATAACAGTTGCGGTGCCGTTGACACCTTCCTGTACCACGCGGGATTCACCGCTTTTCAGATTGTTGTTTGTGCGTTCTACGGTTTCGTAGGGCACTGTTTTTGTTGTGGAAACGGTTTTTTCAGTCACGGATGTGAGAGTCAGTTCCATATTGTCTTCCAGTACATCGCTTTCTTCTGCGTTTGTTACGATGTATTCTGTTTCCACGTTTTCCGCAAGGTCGCCCATCAGTTCGCCGACCGTCGTCTTATCTGTTGTCACCATGCGGGGTACACCGTCCATATCCAGTAATACGGATTGTGTGTTTTTGTCATAAGCGGACGCTGTGCCGCAGCCGATTGCTAAAATAGATACCACGATAGCAAATACTCTAAGATGTTTTTTCATTGTTTTCCTCCTTGAACGTTGGTTCCTTTTTTCTGTACCACTCTTTTTTGTGGGTAAAAATGAGTGGGAGCCGAAAAGGATTTGGGTTGACGGTTCGGAAAAAATTCTGCGTCTTTTCTCCAAGGCCGCCTGGCGTTCCTCTCGTATTCGATGATAGACATTAGATTTTATGCCTTTCCCGAAGCCCCTTTTGGGTCATTCGGTATCGCAGTCGTAAGGGATGGAAGTCGTCACTTCTATCTATAAATTTCGTTTAATTCACAACTGCAAAAAATGAAGATATACCATAACGATATACCTTCATTTTTATTACGTTGCTTATATTAACATATTTGTAACATTTATGCAACCCTTTTTTAAAAAAAGAGCGATTTTGCGTTATCAAACGTAATTTTTGCGACATCTTCCGGTGACAATTTCTTAATTTCCGCAATCTTTTCGACAACAAATTGTAAATTTCTGGAGTCGTTACGTTTGCCGCGGTTGGGGTTAGGTGCCAGATAAGGGCTGTCTGTTTCGATGAGAATTTTTTCAATGGGGATTTTATCCACCACTTCCACCAGTTTTTTGGCGTTTGAGAAGGTCACTACCCCCCCAACACCGATGAAAAAGCCCATATCTACATAGTCTTTCGCCATTTGCCATGCACCGGAGTAACAGTGGATGACACCCCGACGAACAGGGCTGCTTTTGATGATGTCAAAGGTCTCCTGAGAAGCGTCTCTGGAGTGAATTATTACAGGTTTGTTAACAGATTCCGCAAGGCGTAACTGCTGGCGGAACCAGAACTGCTGCAATTCTCTGGGACTGAAATCGTAATAATAATCCAGACCGATTTCGCCGATGGCAACCACCTTTTCGTGGGCCGCAAGACGGCGGAGTTCTTCGATGGTCTGGGAGGTCATTTCGCTTACTTCGTGAGGGTGTACGCCGACGGATGCGTAAATGTAGTCATATTTTTCAGCCAGACGGATGCTCTCTTTGGAGCTTTTCAGGTCGCAGCCGATGTTGACTACATGGTCAATACCGCAAGAGGGGAGAAGCTCTAAGAGCTTCTCCCTGTCTTCACGAAAGCGTTTATCGTCATAATGTGCGTGAGATTCGAAATACATCAGCTAATGCTGCTCCCGCTTGCAAAGTCTTTATCGTCTGTTGTCAGAACGCTCAGTTTGCCGTCTCCGTCTTCGGCACACAGAATCATTCCGTAAGACATTTCACCCATCATTTTTCTGGGTTTCAGGTTATAAGCAACGACAACGCGTTTGCCTACCAGTTCGCCGGGGGCATAAGCGTCTTTGATGCCGGAGAAGATGACTCTTTCTTCGTCACCAAGTTTTACCACGTTGCGCAGCAGTTTTTTGGAGCCTTCCACTTCTTTGCTTTCCAGCACTTCGCCTACTTTCAGCTGTACTTTGCAGAAATCGTCGATGGTGATTTCCGCAGGGTATTCGCTTTCTGCTTCAGCATTCTTTTCTTCTTTTTTCTGCTGGTTTGCAACAGATGTTGCCTGAGAAGCTTTGATGGCTGCTTCCAGTTCTGCCAGTTCTTTCTTCATGTCGATTCTGGGGAACAGTGTTTCGCCTTTCTGTACGTTCAGTTCAGCAGGCAGTACGCCCCATGTCTTTGTGCTGTCCCAAGCAGTTGCGTCGCCTTCTGTGATGTTGTACTGTGCCCAGATTTTTTCGGGTGTATTGGGCATGAAAGGCTGAATCAGGATGGAGATGATGCGGATGCTTTCTGCCACGTTGTACAGAGCGTTTGCCAGTTCCGCTTTCTTGTCTTCGTCCTTGCACAGAATCCAAGGCTGTGTTTCATCGATATATTTGTTTGTACGGCGAACCAGATTCCAGATTTCCACCAGAGCGTCGCTGAAGAACATTTTTTCCATAGCGTTTTCCACTTTTTCTGTGGTGGACAGAGCAACAGCTTTCAGGTCTTCGTCAAAAGCGGTTGCGGTGCGTTCTGCGGGCAGTGTGCCGCCGAAATATTTGTCGATCATACCAACGGTTCTGGAAACCAGGTTGCCCAGGTCGTTTGCCAGGTCGGAGTTGATACGCTGAATCAGTGCTTCGTTGTTGAAGTTGCCGTCCTGACCGAATGCGATTTCGCGCAGCAGGAAGTAACGGATGGCGTCTACGCCGTATTTGTCAACCAGTACGTTAGGGTCTACAACGTTACCAACGGATTTGGACATTTTGCCGCCGTTGATAACCAGCCAGCCGTGACCAAAGATCTGTTTGGGCAGAGGCAGGTTCAGAGCCATCAGCATTGCAGGCCAGATAATAGCGTGGAAACGTACGATTTCCTTACCTACAACGTGTACGTCAGCAGGCCAGAATTTCTTAAACAGGCTGTCGTCTTCTGTGCCATAACCCAGAGCAGTGATATAGTTGGACAGGGCGTCTACCCAAACGTATACGATATGGCCGGGGTCAAATTCAACAGGTACGCCCCATTTGAAGGAGGTACGGGAAACAGCCAGATCTTCCAGACCGGGTTTCAGGAAGTTGTTGATCATTTCGTTCTGGCGAGTGTTGGGCTGCAGGAATTCAGGGTTTTCTTCCATGTATTTGATGATTCTGTCCTGATATTTGGAAAGACGGAAGAAATAGCTTTCTTCTTTCAAGAGTTCCACGTCACGACCGCAGTCGGGGCATTTGCCGTCTACCAGCTGATGTTCTGTGAAGAAGGATTCGCAAGGTGTGCAGTACCAGCCTTCATAGGAGCTTTTGTAGATGTCGCCCTGATCGTAGAGCTGTTTGAAGATTTTCTGAACGGTTTTTACATGGTAATCGTCTGTGGTACGGATAAATTTATCATAGGAGATGCAGAGTGTGCTCCACAGTTCCTTGATGCCTTTGACGATTTTGTCGGTGTATTCCTTGGGTGTCATGCCCTGACCGTTGGCGATACGTTCGATTTTCTGACCGTGTTCGTCAGTACCTGTCAGGAACATAACATCATAACCACGGAGTCTTTTGTAACGTGCCATGGTGTCTGTTGCAACGGTACAGTAGGAATGACCGATATGCAGCTTATCACTGGGGTAGTAAATGGGTGTGGTGATATAAAATTTTTCTTTTGCCACAAATATCTCTCCTTTTCAATGGTTTTCTACAAAAATGGAAGATGGCGCACAATAAAAAAACCGCCCTTTCTGCAAAGGACGGAAGTGACCGTGTTACCACCTTAGTTTATCTTTTTTTCACAAAAAAGACCTCAGCAGGTACAAAAATACCCTCACGCAGTAACGGGCGCAACCCGTCGCAGCCTATGCAAAAAGCAGTCGGTGCGAAGCTCCAAGGCCATGTTCAGCGTCATTCCTGCGCCCCTTTTCAGCTTGCGGGGGCTCTCTGTGGCATTTTGTGCCGCCTACTCTCCTTTTCATTGCTGTTGTCCCTTGCATTTTACTATATTTTGGGCTTTTCTGTCAACGGATATACAGGCAAAAGGAGAAATAAATGGTTTTTGTGGAAAAAAATTATGCTACTGGATTGTAGCATTTTCCCATGAAGGGGGAGAAGGTGTGATACCATGGGCAAAAGGAGGGAGAAAATCATGGAAAAACCATTGGATGTATTGCAGGATTTATACCAGAAAACAGACTTAGTGCGAAGTATTCTTTCCCTTTTGCTGGATGCCATGACAGCAGGCTGTGACCCATGGAAAACGCCTTATGTAGTGACGGTATCCCATATGGCGGAGATGGTGGAGGAGATACAGACAGAACTTCTGGCAGCAACGGAGGAACTGTTTCGAGAGAAGCGAAAGGTACAGAAAACGGATATCTAAAGCAACTTCCCCTCAAGAAAACATTGGTTTTCTTTTTTCTTGATTTCTTAAGGGGAATTGCGATGGCTGTCTTCATAAGAAAACATATCCATTATAAACTAGTAAAAATAAGAAAGCTGAAATCCTTCATATATGAAAAGGATTTCAGCTTTCTTTGTTTTCTTATGAAGATGCCCCTAAGGCTAGTGTCCTTCGGAGAGGTACTTTTGGCGCAAAAGTACCCAAAACTTGGAAACCTTTTCGCCAGTCCGGTGCGGACTGGGAGAGTCGGAAACGACAATATGGGGGATTTTGTCTGGAACAAGAGTAGAAGGGGCAGAATTTGCCCCCAATTTTTCTATTTTTCTTTAAAATATGCGAAAAAAACAACCTTTCTCTGTTTGAGAAAGGCTGTTTCTACTATTATATTATGTTTCCTGCCGAAACAAAATCACATAAGATTTTCAGGATTCAGGCATTCCAGTTCAGGCAGAACGAAACGTCCGTCTTTGCGGATGAGCACATCGTCGAACCAGATTTCACCGCCGCCGTATTCCGGTGTCATGATGAGCACCAGATCCCAGTGGATAGCGGATTTATTACCGTTGGGTGCATCATCATAGCAGTTGCCGGGAGTGAAGTGGATGCTGCCAGCAATCTTTTCATCGAACAGGATGTTGTTCATGGGTTTTGTGATATAAGGGTTTACGCCGATGGCAAATTCACCCACATATCTTGCGCCTTCGTCGGTGTTGAAGATGTGTTCCAGACGTTCTTTGTCGTTGCCGTCGCAGTCGATGATCTTCCCGTCTTTGAATGTGAGTTTTACATTTTCAAATGTAAAGCTGTTGTATTCGGAAGGGGTGTTGTAAGTGATGACGCCGTTGATGGAGTCACGAACGGGGGCGGTGTAGATTTCCCCGTCGGGAATGTTGCAGGTGCCGGCGCATTTCACTGCGGGAATGTCCTTGATGGAGAATGTCAGGTCGGTGCCTTTTGCCACCAGACGGACTTTGTCTGTGCGGTTCATCAGGTCAACGATGCTGTCCATGGCTTTGGACATTTTGCCGTAGTCCAGATTGCATACATTGAAGTAGAAATCTTCAAAGTCTTCCAGACTGGTATGTGCGGACTGTGCCATGCCGTTGGTGGGGTAGCGCAGTACCACCCATTTTGTATGGGGCACGCGGATTTCATGGTGTACAGGTGCAGAGTAATATTTTTCGTAAATGCTCTGTTTTTCGTTGGGCACGTCTGCCTGTTCGGTGATGTTGTCTTCACCGCGAACACCGATGAAAGCGTCCATTTCGTTCATGAGCAGGCTGTCTGCCTTTGCCATGAGTTCCATCTGTTCTTTTGTGGCGCCCAGCAGCAGTTCACGTTCCAGAGAGTTTGTCATGAGCTGCAAAAAGGGTGTCGCGCCGATTTTGTATACTTCTTTGATGATGGCTTTCACCAGCGGTGCCGGATGGATGCCGTTCTGATGGATCATGACCTTTTCGCCTTTCTGGAGGCGGCAGGAATTATGCACCAGATTATAAGCCAATTGTTCAATTCTAGGGTCCATATTTCAATCTCCTTTCGATGTAACCTTCTGTATTCGTTCCTATTTTACCCTTTTTCGGTGAAATACGCAAAAAAAATTACGGGAAAATTTGACATGCCCCCAAAGGATGGATACAATAGGACAAAGAAAGGAAGGTGTGGGCCATGCGGGTTGCCATTCCCACAAAGGACGGGGAGATTTTTCTCCGGTACAGCGAAACGAAAGAATTTACAGTCTATGATGTGGAAATCGAACTGGTGAAGGCAAAAGAAGTGGTGCCCTTGGGGGATAAGACCATTGCGGAGTTTCTCACGGAACAGGACATCAATGTGGTGCTCTGCGCCAATATCCGTTCGGCAGGCAGAACCCTGCTCCGCACCAAGCGCATTGAACTGATTTACGGCGTGACGGGAAACGCCGACGAAGCCATGATCCGTTATCTCAGCGGGGAGCAGCTGGGAACGGTGGAGGAAAACGCTTTGCTGCGTATGGAACTGGACGAGAGGATATAAGGAGGCAATATGATACTGGAACGTTTTTTCCCTGATTTGTACATTCAGTCCATTTATGACCTGCCTTTGGCGGAGCTGAAGGAAATGGGCATACGGGGACTAGTATTTGACATTGACAACACGGTGGCGCCCTTTGATGTGGCAGACCCCGACGAAAAACTCATTGACTTTTTTGCCCAGCTGCAGGAAATGGGTTTCCGTCTGTGCATCCTGTCCAACAACAACAAAGAACGGGTGCATCGCTTCAATAAGCCCCTGAAAGCCCTTGCCATCCACAAAGCAGGCAAGCCTAATCCAAGAAAAATGAAGCAGGCCTTGAAACGACTGGGTCTGGTGCCTCAGGAAGCGGCTATGGTAGGCGATCAGGTCTTTACAGATATGTGGTGCGGCCACAGAGGCGGTCTGTACTGCATCATGACAGCGCCCATCTGCGACCGTGACCAGCTCATCACAAAGGTAAAACGTGGTGCGGAGCGGAAAGTCATGCAGGTTTATTTCAAGAGAAATGGCATGATCTGAGCCAAAAAGATGGTTTTTTTCAGATTATGTATTGAAAAATCAATGATTTTCCATTAAAATATAAAAGGATATGCTTATTTTTAGAATAAGAAATATAGTATAATTTTCAAGAGCAGCGGGAATTTTTTCCCGTAAGATGAAATTTGAGGAGGAAATAAAACATGATTTCTGCAGGTGAACTTAGAAACGGCGTAACCATGGAATACGAAGGCGAAATTTACAGCGTACTGGAATTCCAGCATGTAAAACCCGGTAAAGGTGCGGCTTTCGTTCGTACAAGACTGAAAAACATCAAAACAGGTGCAGTAGTAGAAAAAACATTCCGTCCTACTGAAAAAATGTCCAAAGCACACATCGACAGAATGGATATGCAGTACCTGTATAATGACGGTGAACTGTATCACTTCATGAACAACGAAACATTCGACCAGATCGCTCTGAACGCTGAAGACGTTGGCGATTCCCTGAAATTCGTAAAAGAAAACGAAAACGTAAAACTGCTGGCTCATGACGGCAACGTATTCGGTATCGAACCCCCTCTGTTCGTTGAACTTGAAATCACAGACACAGAACCCGGTTTCGCAGGCAACACAGCACAGGGCGCTACAAAACCCGCTATCGTTGAAACAGGCGCATCCGTTCAGGTACCTCTGTTCATCAACCAGGGTGAAATCATCAAAATCGACACTCGTACAGGCGAATACCTGAGCAGAGTTAACAACTAATCTTTTTTCCAATCTTTCGGAAGGAGGCAGTGATAAATGGAATATTTCGATAAGAAAATCACATATCTGAGAGGGCTTTGCGACGGCAGCGGGTTTGATCCCGATACCAAAGAAGGCAAGATTTTCCATGGCATCATGGATATTCTGGAAGATATGGCATTTATGCTGGAAACCTTCCTGGACGATGAAGAACTGGAAGAAATGGAACTGGATGAAGAAGAAACGGAAGAACCCGTGTACTTCTATTCCTTCATCTGCCCCAACTGCGGCGAGGAAATCGACGTGGATGAGGAAACCATGGAAACCCGGAAGGAAATTGCCTGTCCCGCTTGCGGCAACAGCATTCCCATGGGCACTATGGATATCGATGAATTAAAGTTTTAAATGCGACGAAAAAAGAGAGAATCCATATTCTCTCTTTTTTTATATGATAAATCAGAAGGAAAGGTCAAAAGAAAGGGGTTTGGGACAATAATATATCTTCCTTAGCCGCAAAAAAGCGAGAGAAAACCATTTGGAAGAACATCACGGGGGCAGCAGTCTGCCGCAGATGGGACGGTGATGGTTTTCAAAAACAGCAAGCGTCTTTATAAGGAGTGAATGAAAATGGAACAAACCCAAGGGGCAGTCATGCCCAAAAGGTCGAGAAATCAAGAATTGCAGACGGAAAAACGGATTTTGCAGCTCTCTGTCTTTGCCGACGTATGTTTTGTGGCGGCGGAGCTGTTGTTTGCCTTTGCCAGCCATTCCCAGTCGGTACTCATGGATGCCGCCTATGACGGGGCGGAAATGCTCATGATGGCAGCGGCCGTCTGCTTGACACCTCTTTTTTACAGACCGATTTCGGAGAAATATCCCTTCGGCTATGCCCAGGTGGAATCGGTATTTACAGCAGTGAAGTCTGCCATGATGCTTTCTGTCATGGCGGGATTGACAGTGAATGTTGTCCAGACCATGCTTTCCGGCGGCGCCCATGTGGCATATGGTGCCGTATCCATGTTCCAGCTGCTGTTGGGGCTGGTGAGCCTTTGTATTCTGGGCGTCATGTATGTGGGTGCCAGAAAAGTGGCTTCTCCCATATTGCAGACAGAATGGATGGCGTGGCGGCTGGATGTCCTTTACAGCATGGGTATGGCGGCGGCATTCTTTGGCGCAAAGGTACTGAAAGATACCAGTCTTGCATGGATGGCACCCTATGTAGACCAGGTGGTGGCATTGCTGGTGGTGGCCTTCGCACTGCCGGGGGCTGCTAAAATGTTTTTTTGCGCTGTGAAAGATATTTTCCTTTTTGCGCCTGATGAAAAAATACTGGAGCAGGTCAAAGAGATTTGCGAACCTCTTTTGCAGGCATATGGATTTGAACCTGTGTTTTACGATGTGACCCGCACGGGACGCAGAATGTGGGTTTCTGTGTATTTCCATATGGAAGGGGATGTGCTTTCTCTGGATTGTATGCGACAGGCATCCAAGGAGGCGCAGAAACATCTGTGTGAAAAATGGGATTACTGCGTTTGCGAATTGGTTCCGGAACAGAAATAAGATAAATGAAAAAAGCTGATTCTTTTTGAGAATCAGCTTTTTTGGTATCAGAATCTGGCAATGACCAGCGTATCCTCTCCATGAATGATGGTGTTGCCATCGGGAATGACAGTGCCGTTTTCATTTTGTATCATGACGATGAGGGTGCCTTTGGGCAGAGACAGTTCCCGCAGGGATTTGCCTTTCCATTTATGGGTCTTGTCAATGGAAACTTCGTAGAGAGTCAGGTTTTCCCGATCTTCGAATTCATGCCCTGCCAGAACCAGCAGGTCTCCTGCCAGCAGGACAGTGGAGCCATTAGGCACCAGAGAAACACCGTTTCGCAGGATCAGCGTCACCAGCAATTCCGGCGGCAGAGGGATATCCCGCAGGGGATGGCCTACCCATGGATGTGTGGGGCCTATGGAAATCTTGGAAAAGGTGATGTCACTTTCTGCCTGATAGTCATTGAAGGTGCGGCGGACATCGGCTTTCTCGTCGATCATGTTCAGTTTATGTGCCATAGGTGCCAGCAAAGTGCCTTGCAGGGAAATGGAAAGGAGTACAATGCAGAACACCAGGTTAAACAGGTTGTATTCCATAGGTGCGCCGCTGAGCACTGCCTGAATGGCAAACACGATGGAAGCGGCACCGCGGAGTCCAGACCAGGAAACTAGACCAATCTGTTCTTTGGAAGAACGGAAGGGCGCCAGTACCGCAGTTACGGAAAGGGGTCTTGCGATGAATGTCAGAAATACCATAATCAGCAATGCTGGCAGGAATACGGCGGGGAGCTGGGAAGGCGTTACCAACAGTCCCAGCAGGAAGAAGATGACCATTTGGGCAATGCCCGTCAATACATCGAATGTCAGTACCAGATCACGCTTATGGGGCAGATAGGAGTTCCCCATGACGATGCCGCAGAGATATACGCTCAGATATCCATTGCCGCCCAGAGCGGAAGGCAGGGCGTAAGCCAGAGCGGAAACAGCCAGAAGGAATATGGTATTCCCCTGGTCAATGTAGAAATTGCAGCGATTCAGTACAAAAACAGCGCCTTTGCCTAACAGCAGCCCCAGGATGCCGCCGATGGCAAGCTGCCGCAGCACCAGCAGGGGAACGGACACTTGATCCCCTGTCAGTATGGTGATCCACAGCAGGGTCAGCATATAGGACATGGGGTCATTGGAACCGGACTCCATTTCCAGCATGGAAGCTGTGTGGTCTTTTAGATTCAGCTTTTTGGAACGGAGAATACTGAATACGGAAGCGGCGTCTGTGGATGAGATGACAGAGCCGATGAGCATGCTTTCTGCCCAGGGGAGATGCAGGACAAAATGGGCAAAGACACCTACCAGTCCAGCAGTGAACAGTACCCCGAGGGTGGAAAGCAGTGTGGATTTGACGGCTACGGAACGGGCTTCTTCAAAGTTGGTGCCGAAGCCGCCGTAAAACATGATGAAGATTAGACTGATGGAACAAATGACTTCAGAAAGACGGTAATTATCAAAGGGAATATGCAGTATGCCATCGACGCCGAAGCACATGCCAAGAGCCAGAAATGCCAGCAGGGACGGTACCCCAAGGCGGAAGGTTAGACGATGCACCAGAATACAGATGATGATGACAATGCCTGCCAGCAATAAAATTTCGTTCAATAGACATTCCTCCTGTTCTGCCTGCCGGCGGCATAAGTTTCTAATATCAGTTTAGTGGGAAACGGCTTGTTTTGGCAACGATTTTTTCAGATTTGTAAAATTTTGACAAAGCTGGCGGCGCTTTTACGGAAAAATTATGTCAACATGCAGAGGCGGGAAGGAATAGAAGCTTCGGCGGCGAATACAAAAAAAGAAACCATTTGAAGAAAGAAGGCGACATATGGAACCATATTTGCATAAAGTACAGTATTACGAAACAGACAAAATGGGCATTGCCCATCATTCCAATTACATCCGCTGGATGGAAGAAGCCCGCGTGGATTTTCTGGAGAAAATCGGCTGGGGTTTTGACCGTTTGGAAGCGGAAGGCATCGTTTCTCCTGTGGTGGGGGTACATGGACGGTACAAGAAAAGCTGCACATTTGCCGATGTGCTGGAAATTACCGTAAAGGTGCAGAAGTACAACGGCATGATGATGCATCTGGCATACGAAATGAAACTGGCAGGAAGTGAACAGGTGCTGTTTACGGGCGTTTCCGAGCATTGCTTTTTAGACCAGACAGGCAAACCTCTGCGTCTGAAACAGAAGTGGCAGGAGCTGGATGAAATCCTGAAAAACTGCGCAGCGGAATACGAGGCGGAAAAAGCATAAGAAAAAGGCTGAAATCCTTGGTATTGTAAGGATTTCAGCCTTTTTTGCTTTCTTATGAAACTGCGTTTTTTCAATCCTGACGGCAGGGAGGCAGAGGACGGTTTGTCAGCAGGGCACGTTCTACGCTCCAGTAGAAGTTTTCTTTGCCCACATATTCGTCCAGGTCTGTTCTGCGCATCATTTCCATGGCACGGGAGGGCAGACCGCAGAGAACTACGTCTACGCCTTTCATCCGCAGGTTTCCAATGAGGGTGCGGAGGGTCTGGGCACAGGAAATGTCAATGTTGGATACACCGCGCATGGACAGCAGCAGTGTGTCGCAGTCGCCGATTTTTGTGGAAATATCTGCCACATTTTGTGTGTTGGCGAAGATCATGGGGCCGGTGATATAAGCCACCATGGCGTTATTGTAACGATTCAGCAGGGCGGGGTCTGTCACATGCAGGCGATCCATGTCTACCTTTTCGTAGTTGATTTCGATGAAGGACAGACGGGATACCAGGAAGATCAGACCGATGACAACGCCCACCAGGATAGCAATGGTCAGGTCGAATACGATGGTAGCCACCATGGTAGCCAAAAATTCCAGCATAGCACCTTTGAATTTATGGGAGAACATATACAGAATGGAGTTCCATTCGTTCATTCTCCATGCGGTAACCATGAGGACACCTGCAAGAGCTGCCATGGGGATCTGGCTCATGACGGGAGCCAACAGGAACATGGAGATCAAAAGCCCTACGGCGTGGAACATACCGGTCAGACGTGTTTTTGCGCCGGAACGGATGGCAACGCTGGTACGGGCAATGGCTGCGGTAGCAGGGATGCCGCCGAAGAAAGGCAGCAGGATGTTGCCCACGCCCTGGGCGATGAGTTCCTGATTACTTTTCAGACGAACACCTGTCATCTGACCTGCGCTGGCACCGCAGAGCAAACTTTCAATCATACCCAGAATGGCAATACTGAAGGCAGGCATGATGAGGTTTGTGATGGTGGACAGATCCAGTGCGGAAAAGACCAGACGTTTTTCCGGGAAAAGGGTCTGAGGAATGGTGCCTACCACAGGCACATCCAAGCCCATGAAGATGGAAAATGCAGTAGTAAGGATGATGCTCACCAGAGATGCAGGAACCACAGCGTTCCATTTTTTCGGGAAGAATACCATGAACAGCACTACAAACAGACCGATGCCTACGGAAGTCAGATTGGGATGGAAGCCCAGTGTGCCGTAGCTTGCCAGTTTGGCAATGGCTGTGGCGCCTTCGCTGTGGGTGCCGAAGAAGTTATCGATCTGCCCCAAAGCAATGACGATGGCAATACCGGAGGTAAAGCCTGTGATAACGGGAGCAGGTATGAAAGAGGTCAGTTTCCCAAGACGCAGGATGCCCGCCAGAAGCAGCAGGATACCAGCCAGCAGTGTGGCGATGAATACGCCGTCCAGACCATAGCCTGCCACCAGAGATGTGAGGATGGCTGCCATAGCACCTGTTGGCCCGGAGATCTGATAATATCCGCCTGCCAGCAAACTCATGACCAGACCGGCGATGATGGCTGTGATCAGACCGGATGCGGCATCGGCACCGGAGCTGACACCGAATGCCAGCGCCAGCGGCAGCGCAACGGCGGTAACGGTCAGACCTGCCATCAGGTCTTTCATCAGTGCGGCGGAATTATATCCCCGAAACTCGTGTTTCAAATCTTCTGCGAACCCTCGCAGCATAGAAAAAACCCCCTTAAATTTTTACATAAATCCATTAAAAAAACATAAAAAATACACCTGCCCCCAGTGTCTCTTGGTTGTGACAATCAAAGGGGCACGTGCGCTTCCATCATAGCAAAAAGCAGATGGTTTCTCAATAGGTAAATGGAAAAAGAAATGGAAAAAATAACCATAGGTTTCATGCATTTTTTTGTATATTATGTTGTAAGGGAGATGGGTGGAGAAAAATGGAAAAAACTGACATTCTTTCATAAAGGGAAAATACAAACATACAATAATATAACAAAATATGCAAAATTTTCGAATGTCTTTTGCGGGCGTACAGAAAGGGGAAAAATCCATGAAAAAAGCACAGGATCTTTCCTTTTGGGAAAAGCCCTGTGCCTTTGTTTCGTATGTGATTTTCAGTCTTTGAAGTAGATCTTGCCGTTTTCCACTTTGGTGATGACAGCCAGAGAATCTACCAGATAGCCGGCATCTCTGAGTTTTTTGCTGCCGCCCTGGAATTCTTTCTCGATGATGGCTGCAATGCCGCATACGGTGCCGCCTGCCTGTTCTACCAGATTGGCAAGACCTGCTGCCGCTTCGCCATGGGCAAGAAAATCATCAATGATCAAAACTTTATCATTGGCGTTGAGATAATTTTTGGATACACGAGCGATGGACACGGTACCCTTTGTAAAGGATTTGACGGGTGCGCCGTAAAATTCCTCTGTCATGGTATTGGGCTGTGCTTTCTTGGCGAAAACCACAGGCACCAGATCAAAATACATGGCGGTGATGGCAGCGATGCCGATGCCGGACGCTTCGATGGTCAGGATCTTATTGATGCCCAGATGACCGAAACGACGGTGGATCTCCTTGCCCAGCGCCATAAACAGACCGATATCTAACTGATGGTTCAGAAAAGAATCTACCTTCACGACTTCAGTGCCGATTTCTGTCCCATCTTTTAATATTCTTTGTTTCAACAACTCCATGATTCAGACTCCCTCTCACTGCAATAACACGTTCCGTATCAAAATAAAGTATTATCATTATACGGTAGTATTTTTGCAATGTAAACAGCTGTTTTGGGAAAACGTCGTTTTTTGTGCATTTAGAGGAAAAGTCCAAAGAAAAGGAGCAATTTTCGGACGCTTTCCCTAATGGACAGGAAAAAAACAGGGGGAAAGATACAAATTTCGTACAAGCAGACTCATTTTTCTGCTTTTTTGCAGGAAAAAGCGTTTGTTTTGGCGAATATACAATGCAAATGGGACAAATGAGGAGGCACTGGAAATGGCTTTTTTGGATAAATTAGGAGAACTGGCAAGAACGGCGGCGGACAAAGCCAATGATGGGCTGGAAATCAACCGTATCAACAGCGATATTGTCATTCAGAAAGGCAATATCAATGAGTACCAGCGGGAGCTTGGCATGTATTACTGGGCCAGATTCGTCATGGGCGACCAGCTGGACGAAGAAGCCACAGCCATTTGTGACAAGATCGTAAAGGCACAAGACCGCATCAAAGAACTGGAAGCGGAAATCGAACAGGTGAAGGCAGACCGGGAAGCGGAAAAAGCGGAACGGGCAGAGCAGAAACGTCTGGAAGCGGAAGCGGCAGCCCAGGAGGCGGCAGAGAGAGCAGCCCAGAAAGCAGCTGAGGCAGCTGGTGATGTACAGATCACGGATGCTGACGGTGAAGTGGGCAGATTCTGCGGCGGCTGCGGCGCGCCATTGGCAGAAGGACAAAAATTCTGCGGCTCTTGTGGAAAGCCTGCCGATGATGTAAAATAAACAGAACAAAGACACATTCTTCGGAAACGAGTGCATCTCTACCGGCGGTAACAGCCCGCGAGCCGAAAGGCTGATTCGTTGAAATTACGAAGCCGACAGACAGTCTGGATGGGAGAAGAAATACAATGGAAACAACATTGATTTTTTCGGCTGTCCAGAGAACAGAAGAATTTCAAAAGGACGCCGAAAGACGTCTTTTTTTCTGCAAAAATGAGGAGGGAATGGCATGGAAACGGGAAAAGAAAACATTCTGGGTACGGAAAAGATCAGTAAGTTATTGATGCAGTTTTCCATACCGACGGTGCTGACGCTCATCGTCAACTGTCTGTATAACATTGTGGATCAGATTTTCGTGGGGCGCGCTGTGGGCATCAACGGCGTGGCGGCTACTAACGTGGCTTTCCCCATGATTACCATTTCGGCAGCCCTTGCCCTTATGGTGGGGGACGGCTGTGCCGCCAACATCAGCCTTTGTCTGGGCAGGAAAGAACGGGACAAAGCGGAACAGACCTTCGGCAATGCCTTTGTATTGCTGATATTGGCAGGGGTTCTTCTGGCGGCTGTCATCATCATCGGCGGCCCTGCCTGCGCCCGTCTTTTTGGGGCATCAGACGCGGTTCTGGATTTGTCTGTGACTTATATGCGCATCCTTGCTTTGGGACTGCCTTTCCAGATGGCAAATATGGCATTTACGGCAATCATTCGTTCTGACGGCAATCCAAAGTACACCATGCGGAGCATGATGATTGGGGCAGGAATTAACTTGGTTTTAGACCCTATCTTCATTTTTGGCTTTGACATGGGTGTCACAGGAGCGGCTATTGCCACCATCATCGGTCAGGTAGTGGCTGGGCTCATCTGTGTGGCGTATATCCCAAGATTTGAACATATCACTTTCTATAAAAAATACCTGAAACTGTCCGGCAAGACCTGCGGCAGTATCCTTTCTCTGGGTTTCCCTAGTTTCTGTATGCAGATGGCAACGGCGCTGACACAAATCGTCATGAACAACCTTATGACAGACTGCGGTGCGGTCACAAAATACGGCAGTGAAATCGCTTTGTCCTGCTATGGTATCATGATGAAGATTTATCAGGTGGCACATGCCATGTTTGTTGGGGTGGCATCCGGCACACAGCCCATCAACGGCTACAATTTTGGGGCGAAACAGTATGGCAGGGTAAAACAGACCTTCCGTGTGGCGGTGACCGTATCGTTCATCATTTCCATTGTGTGGTTCGGCATTTTCCAGCTGGGCGGCGGCTTCATGGCTGGATTATTTGTAAAGAATGAACCGCTGTATCTGGAATTTGCGGTGTTCTGTTTCCGGCTGTATATGCTGGGATTCTTTGTGTATGGTTTGCCTCAGGTGACAGCATCCTTTTTCCAAGCCATCGGCAAACCTGTAAAATCCCTGCTGGTGGCATTGTCCAGACAGATTATCTTCCTGATTCCTCTGGCGCTGATTTTGTCCGGCAGATTTGGATTGACAGGGGTATTGGCGGCGGCACCCATTGCCGATGTGCTGGCGTGTCTGCTGGCGGCAGTGCTCATTTGGACAGAGTTCCAGTTCTGGAAGAAAAACAGTATGGCATAATATCTGGTCGGTATCTGCTTTCTTTTTGGCGGATACCGGCTTTTTTCTGCCCAAAAGGCATAAGGACGAGCAAAGGGGGATAGGATAAAGGTAAAAAACGGAAGTGAATGACATGAAAAAGAAGAAATATTTGGGGATTGGACTGCTGTTTGTGTGCTGTTTTCTGGCAGGCAGGACAGCGGGGAAATTGCAGGCGGCTTTTGTACCGGCAGCGCAAATGACAGTGGAGGAGGCAAAACTGGCGGTTATCATTGATGATTTCGGCTATAACGGCGCAGGAACGGCGGAGATGCTGGCGCTGGACATTCCTTTTACAGCTGCGGTGCTGCCTTTTTCTTCCCATACGGCGGAAAACGCGGCGCAGGCAGCAGAGGCAGGAAAAGAAGTCATTATACATATGCCCATGGAATCCCTGACGGGAAAACCGGAATGGGTAGGGGACGGGGCTGTGTGCCGGGGCATGTCGGCGGCGGAAGTCCGGCAGTGCATGGAGGCGGCGTATTGTGCGGTGCCACAGGCGGCAGGGGTCAATAACCATATGGGTTCGGCAGTCATGGAGGACGCGAATACATTAGGCTGTGTGCTGGATGTGGTACGGGAAAAAGGCGGTGTGTTTGTGGACAGCGTCACCACAGCGGAGAGCAAATGCGGCACATTGGCGGGAGAAAAAGGAGTACCTTTATTGGAACGGGATGTATTTTTGGACAGCACCACGGAAAAGAGCGTGGTGGAAGAACGGCTCAGGGAAGCGGCAGATATTGCCAAGACAAAAGGCAGTGCCGTTGCCATCGGTCATGTGGGGCCGGAAGGGGGCGTGCTGACAGCACAGGTTTTGGCGGAAATGGTGCCGGAACTGGAAAAAGAAGGCATCCGTTTTGTGACGGTGTCGGAACTGACAGGCAGCCATTAAAATAGTTGCGCCGGGAAACCAAAACTGTGGTATAATGTCTGAAACATAAAATTTGTATCACAACAAGGGGATTTTTTCCTCAGGAGGTCATATGGCATACTGGAATTCCAGAGGGCTGCGAGGCAGCGCTTTAGAAGAAATCATCAATTTTACAAACGAATCCTACCGGAAAAAAGGGCTGGCGTTGTTTCAGAAAATACCCACACCCATCACGCCGGTGGAGGTGGACAACAAACGCCGCACCATTACGCTGGCATACTTCGACCAGAACAGTACCGTAGACTATATGGGTGTGGTGCAGGGGATTCCTGTATGCTTTGACGCCAAGGAAACGGCACAGAAGCACCTGCCCCTCCAGAATATCCATGAGCACCAGCTTAGGTTTATGGAGGATTTTCAGGCACAGCGGGGCATTGCCTTTTTGCTGGTGTATTTTTCCGCGTTGGGGGAATATTATTTTTTACCTTTAGAAACATTGCAGACCTATTGGGAGGCGGCACAGAAAGGCGGGCGCAAATCCATCCCCTATGCCGCTTTTGAGAAGAAATATCAGATATTCCAGCAGGGCGGCGGCATGCTTCATTATCTGGAAGCCATTGCCCGCTATCTGGAAGAAACGGAACCGAAAGGAAGTGATGGCACATGCTGAAAAAATCTGTGGTGGAACATACATTGGAAGCGGCTCTGGAAACAGGGGCGGACTTTGCGGAACTTTATGTAGAACAGACCAAGCGCAACCATATTGCCATGGTGAACGGGCAGGTGGAAACGGCGTTGGGCGGACTGGACTACGGCGCAGGCATTCGTTTGTTCTGCGGCAATCGTGTCATTTATGCCTTTGTCAATGATACTTCCGAAGAAAATCTGGTGCGGACGGCACGGGAGATGGCATCCACGGTAAAAGGGACACATCTGCTCCGTTTGCCGGACTGGAAAACGCGCCAGTGGCAGAACATTAACCCTATTTTTGTACTGCCGGACGATGTGGAAAAACGGAAAAAAGCGGATTATCTGGCGGCGGCATCAGCAGCGGCTTTTGCCTATGATCCTGCCATTACCCAGACACGCACAGGCTTTTTGGATGTGACCAAAAATGTATTGGTTGCCAATTCCGAAGGCGTTTGGGCAGAAGAAAAACGAGTGCGGAGCCGTTTTACCGTAGAAGCGGTGGCGTCCTCCGCTACGGAAAAACAGAGCGGACATCTGGGCCCCGGTGGTTCGGTTGGCTTTGAACTTTTTGACCAGATTAATGTGGAAGATACGGCAAGAGAGGCGGCGAGAATTGCCATAACCATGCTGGGAGCAAAGCCTTGTCCCGCGGGAAAAATGCCTGTGGTCATCGACAATGGTTTCGGCGGCGTCATTTTCCATGAAGCCTGCGGACATGGGCTGGAAGCGACGGCTGTGGCGAGAAATGCCTCTGTATTCGCCGGAAAACTGGGACAGCAGATTGCGTCACCTTTGGTGACAGCCATTGATGACGGCACCATTCCCAACGGCTGGGGCTCCGCCAACATGGACGACGAGGGCACACCCACCAGACGGAATGTGCTCATTGAAAACGGTGTCCTGAAAACTTACCTGGTTGACCGTATGAACGGCAGAAAAATGGGAGCGGCAGTGACAGGCAGTGCCAGACGGGAAAACTACCGTTTTGCGCCTACCAGCCGCATGACAAATACATTTTTGGCTCCGGGAAACAGCACACCGGAAAGCATCATCGCCGATACGCCTTATGGGCTGTACGCAAAGCAGATGGGCGGCGGCAGTGTAGACCCAGCAACGGGCGCATTTAACTTTGCAGTGCTGGAAGCTTATATCATCCGCAATGGACAGATTTGTGAACCTGTCCGTGGAGCGACCCTCATCGGCAAAGGGGCGGAAGTCCTCATGCAGATTGATAAGGTGGGCAACAACCTGAAGCGGGCACAGGGCATGTGCGGCAGCATCAGCGGCTCCATTCCCACAGATGTGGGACAGCCTATGATTCGGGTCAAGGAAATGACCGTAGGCGGAAGGGGGTAACCGAAAAGAATGGATTACAAGAATTTTCAGAAAATACTCATCGAAAAAGCCCTCGCCGCAGGATTTTCTGACTGCGAGGTATATTATAAAGGCAGCAAACATTTTGAGGTCATGATTATGGAAGGAGAAGTTTCCGATTACGAAAACAGCGCATTGCAGGGGATTTCTTTCCGCGGCACATGGCAGGGACGGACAGGCTATGCCTATACAGAAAAACTGACAGAGCCGGCGGCGGATTATCTGGTGGCAGCGGCGAAGGAACACGCGGAACTCCTTTCCGAAAGCGAATGGGAGGAACTGTACCACGCTGGGGATGCTTATCCTGTGCTGGAAGGAGAAAACAAGGCGTTGGAACGGCTGACCACAGAAGAAAAGATACTGGCGGCAAAGAAAATGGAGCATGCTGCTCTGAAAGGGGAAGCTTCCATTGCCTCCATGGATTACTGCGTGCTGGATACGGATTGGGTGGAAACGGCCATTGCCAACAGCCATGGTTTATCCCTCTATCATGCCAAAAACAGCGTTACGGCTTATGTCTGCGCTATTGCAAAAGATGGAGAGGAAGTCAAGACTGGCTCTCACTTCTGGAAAGACAATGACTGGAAACAGTTTGACCCTGTGGCAACAGGCAGAAAGGCGGCACAGATTGCCGCAAGCCATTTGGGCGCGGCACCCATTGCCAGCGGAAAATACAAAGTGGTGCTGGATGGCCCTGTTATGGCAAACTTTCTGGGGGTATTCGGCGGGGTATTCTTTGCGGAAAACATCCAGAAGGGATTTTCCATGCTGGGCGGAAAAGTGGGAACACAGATTGCCGCAGATTGTGTGACACTGCGGGATGATCCTCTGTTGCCGGAAGGGTACGCTTCTACGCCTTTTGACAGCGAAGGGGTACCCTGTTACAACAAAGCCGTTGTGGAACATGGTGTGCTGAAAACATATCTGTATAATCGGAAGGCGGCAAGAAAAGACGGCGTGCCTTCCACAGGCAATGGCTTTAAGGCAGGATTGACAGCTCCCATCAAAACGGCAGTGACCAATTTCTATCTGGCGCCGGGACAGCGCAGTCAGGAGGAACTGCTGGCGGACATGGGCGAAGGCATCCTCATTACAGATATTACGGGGCTTCACGCCGGAGCCAACACCGTTTCCGGTGATTTCTCCCTGTCGGCAGAAGGTTTTCTGGTGACAGAAGGCAAACTGGGACGGGCGGTGGAACAAATTACCGTGGCAGGGAATTTTTATGAACTGCTGAAAAACATCACAGAGGCGGCAAATGACCTGTATTTCACCAGCGGCGGCAAGGGGGCACCTTCCGTACGGGTGAGAGAAATGGATATTGCGGGGAAATAAAAGAGGCGCAAAAGCTTGTCGTCAAAGCCTCATTTCATTCAAGGCTTTGACGAGGAGATAGAAGTATAAAGCAGTTGGGTCAAGCACTTTGCTTTGCAAAGTCAGCTTCGCTGCCCCCGTTTCTTCGGGGTGCAGAGTATCCAGCGGCGGAGAGCCTTGAAACTCCTGCTTTTCCCCTAGGGATTTTAGTTGGGAAACCCCACACCGCAAGGATGCGGACAGCCATAGATGGCTGGCATTTGCGGAGCAAATGTGTTGACCCTTTGTTTCCCAAGCCCTTCCGCGTTCTTAAAAAGATATAAAATTTCGTTTTTCTAAAGTTTGGCACGAAATCTCGATAGATTTCGTGCTTTTTCTATGGAAAAACGGGAAAACGCCGGAAATCCGAAGAAATCCGACGTTTTCGAGGGTTGGTATGAAGAGGAAAGTCAGCTTTCCAATTTGTCGCAAAGGGCATTGATTTGTTTGAGGAGTTTTTCCATATCCCGATTGGCGCCGCCTTTGTTCTGACTGATGATGCGCAGGAGGCGTTTGCCGGCTTCGTCCAGCTGATCGGAAAGGTACATGGCACGTTTGCCGCCCTCCGTTGCTGCACGGGCATGGGGATAAAGTTTCGGTACCACAGGGATTTTCACACCAGCGGAAATCATGGAGCCGTCGGAGAGGTCGAAGCAGGCACCGCTGTAAGGGGCTACGGCATGGAAGCCATAGTCTTCTTTCAGGCAGTTTTTGAAGGCTTCGCAGACCAAATCTTCCCCGTGTACCACAAAGACGGTCTGGGGTTTCTGGTCGAAGTGGTGAATCCAGTTCAGCAGACCTTTTTTGTCCGCGTGACCGCTGACACCGGCGAGCTGATGGATTTTGGCGTTAACTTCGATGGTTTCACCGAACAGCCGCACTTCTTTGGCACCTTCTACAATGTTGCGCCCCAGTGTGCCGACAGCCTGATAGCCTACGAACAGGATGGTACATTCCGGACGCCAGAGGTTATGTTTCAAATGATGGCGGATACGTCCCGCTTCGCACATGCCGGAAGCGGAAATGATGACTTTCGGTGTCCGGTCAAAGTTGATGGCGGTGGAGTCCTCCGGGGTGATGGCAAGGTTCAGACCGGGGAACTGAAGGGGGTTGATGCCCTTTTTCACCAGTTCCATGGCGGCAGTGTCGAAACAGTCCAGACGGTTTTCCATGAATACCCTTGTGGCTTCAATGGCAAGGGGACTGTCGATGTAAACGGGGAAGTTATCATGTCCCGTTACCAGATTTCGTTCCTTGATTTCCCGGATGAAGTAGAGCATTTCCTGTGTACGCCCTACGGCGAAGGAGGGAATCACCAGATTGCCACCGGCATCCAGCGTTGCCTGAATTTCTTCCGCCAACGCCTGCACATAGTCAGGAGGGGCGGTGTGGAGGCGGTCACCATAAGTGCTTTCCATGATAACGTAGTCCGCTTCCGCTGTGTAACGGGGGTCGTGGATGATGGGCTGGTTGATGTTGCCGATATCACCGGAAAATACCAGCTTTTTGGTGATATCTCCCTCTGTCAGCCAGATTTCCATACTGGAGGAGCCTAAGAGATGCCCAACGTCTGTAAAACGCAGGCGGATGCCGTCGCAGACTTCCACCATTTCCATATAATCGCAGGGAACGAAGTGTTCCATAACGGCTGTGGCTTCTGCTGTGGTGTAGAGAGGTTCAAAAGGCGGCGCGCCGGCACGTTTTGCCTTTCGGTTCCGCCACTGGGCTTCAAATTCCTGAATGTGGGCACTGTCTAACAGCATAATGCGGCACAGGTCAGTGGTGGCGTCGGTAGCGTAGATTTTGCCTTGGAAGCCGTTTTTGTACAGCAGGGGCAAAAGCCCGGAATGGTCAATATGGGCGTGGGACAAAAACACATAATCAATGGCGGAAGCAGCAACGGGAATCTCCTGATTTTCGTAAGTATCCCGTCCCTGTTCCATGCCGCAGTCCAACAGGATGCTTTTGCCGCAGGCTTCGATATAATGGCAGCTGCCGGTAACTTCATGGTCAGCGCCTAAAAACATCAGTTTCATAAAGCGATCCCCCCCTCGGTGATACGAAAAATCCTTATGGAATGATATGTCTGGGAAAGACATTTGTTTTTCTAATTACAGTATATCTGTTTTCATGGCGATTTACAATCTGTTTTCCCATGAAAAAGACAGGTGGAAGGAATTGTCGTTTTTCATGAACAAAGAATTATGAAATTGGATAGAATTCAGAACAAAAATGGTATATAATATAATCTGAATACATCTCGCCAGCAAAAGTTGAGAGATACAAAAGGGGATGAGAGGATGATTACCATTAAACACTTGAACGAACTTTTCCAAATCATTAACGGGGAGCATGCCGACCCCCATACCGTGCTGGGTATGCACGAAGTGGAGGAAGACGGAAAAAAATGCGTGGTTGTACGTGCGTTTATCCCCAGCACCCAGACCATTACCGTTGTGGATGCCAACACCAGAAGGCTGAAATATCCCATGGAACGCATTCACGAGGACGGATTTTTTGAAGTCATTATTCCTGACAGAGAAGAATGGTTCCGTTACCGGCTGGAATGCACCGATTATCAGGGCAACAGCTGGCATACATACGACCCTTATGCCTTCAGTCCGACCATTTCTGAATTCGACCGGTATCTGTTCGGCGAAGGGAATCATTATGAAATTTATGAAAAATTAGGCGCTCACCTGATTACATTTGAAGGGGCAAAAGGCGTTTCCTTTGCCGTTTGGGCACCCAATGCAAAAAGCGTCAGCGTCATTGGGAACTTCAACGGCTGGGATACCCGCAGACATCCCATGCGTCTGTTGGGTCAGTCCGGTATCTGGGAATTGTTCATTCCCGGTCTGGCTGCCATGGATCAGTATAAATTCCATGTGGTACAGTCCACTGGCAAGCAGGTGGACAAGTGCGACCCTTACGCTTTCTACGCACAGCTGCGCCCGGAAACAGCCTCTGTGATCTACCCTATCGGGCGGTATAAATGGAAAGACAGAAAATGGATGACCGCCAGAAAGAAAGCAAATGTCTATACGGCGCCCATGAATATTTATGAAGTCCATCTGGGTTCCTGGATGCGTGTGCCTGAAGAAGGCGACCGCTTCCTGACCTATACGGAAATGGCGGAAAAACTGGTGCCTTATGTGAAAGAAATGGGCTTCAGCCACATTGAACTGCTGCCTGTGGAAGAACATCCTTTTGACGGCAGCTGGGGCTATCAGGTGACAGGATACTACGCACCTACCAGCCGCTACGGCACACCTGCCATGTTCAAAGAATTTATCGACACCTGCCATCAGAACGGCATCGGCGTCATTCTGGACTGGGTGCCTGCCCACTTCCCCAAAGACGAATTTGGTCTGGGGCGGTTCGACGGCACAGCATTGTATGAACATCAAGATCCCAGACGGGGAGAACATCTCCAGTGGGGTACCTATATTTTCAATTACGGCAGAAAAGAAGTCAGCAACTTCCTCATTGCCAACGCGCTGTTCTGGCTGGATGAATACCACATCGACGGTCTGCGTGTAGACGCCGTTGCGTCCATGCTGTATCTGGATTTCTGCAAGAACGACGGCGAATGGGCTGCCAACGAATACGGCGGCAGAGAAAATCTGGAAGCTGTGGAATTTATCAAGCACATGAACTCCATCGTGTCCAAACGTCTGCCCGGCACCATGATGATCGCGGAAGAATCCACATCTTGGGAAGGCGTTACAAAGAGTGCCGACGACAACGGTCTGGGCTTCACCATGAAGTGGAACATGGGCTGGATGAACGACTTCCTGTTCTATATCAAAAAAGACCCCATCTACCGGAAGTATCACCACAATAACCTGACTTTCGGTATGGCATACAATTATTCCGAAAACTTTGTGCTGGTACTGTCCCATGACGAAGTGGTACACGAAAAGAGCGCCATGATCGGCAAGATGCCCGGCGACCTGTGGCAGAAATACGCAAATCTGCGTCTGTCCTACGGTTTCATGTACGGTCATCCCGGCAAAAAGCTGCTGTTCATGGGTGGGGAATTTGCGCAGTTTAACGAATGGAGCGAATCCCGTTCTCTGGACTGGCATCTGCTCCGGTACAAAGACCATCAGCAGATGCAGCAGTATATGAAAGACCTGAATCACTTCTACCTGTCCGAAAGCGCCTTCTGGCAGCAGGACTATGACCCCCATGGCTTTACATGGATCGAATGTGATGACGCGGAATCCTCTGTGGTTTCCTTCATCCGCCGCAGTCAGGACAAGGAACTGTATTTCATCTGCAACTTCACACCGGAAACATACGAAGATTTCCGTATTGGTGTGCCTTTTGCGGGAACATACAAAGAAGTCTTCAACAGTGACGCGGAAAAATACGGCGGCAGCGGTGTGGTCAACAAGAAAGCCGCAGTCAGCGAAAAAATGCCTTGGAATCACTACCAGAACAGCATCCGTGTGAAAGTGCCTCCTCTGGGTATGGTGGTGCTGGAGAGGAAAGTGACAGAAGAAGCAAAGGCAGAAAAGAAACCTGCCAAGAAAACAGAAAAGAAAAAAGCGTGAAAACATGCTTTGAACTGATTTCCTGAAGTAAGAGAATATGGCAGCCGGAGTCCAAAGAAAACGGATTCCGGCTGTATTTGTTTTCTTAGGAAGAAGTTTCTTGAACATTTACTGTTTTCAAGGAAAGTCACGCTGAGAAAAGTGGGATTTGCTTTGATTTTTCCGTTTTTTCGCTGGCGGGAAATAAACAGAAGAAGGGAAAGAGCCTCTGCTTTTTGGTCGGGAAAGCCAAAATTTGCGGAAAAATCAAATTTTCTCGCCTCAATCCGTTTATTTTTATTGACGAGAGCTGTTTTTTTGTGTATAATTCCTAAATGTACGGTAAAAAAGGTAAGCCTTTCCCGTACACGAATCTCGCATCTGGAGGGAGGGAAATTCATGTCAGAGGTAAAAGTTAAAGAAAATGAATCCTTAGACAGCGCACTGCGTCGTTTTAAAAGAACATGTGCTAGAGACGGCATCATGGGCGAAGTACGCAAAAGAGAGCATTATGACAAACCCAGCGTAAAACGCAAAAAGAAATCCGAAGCTGCCAGAAAACGTAAATTCAAATAATTTTACTTTATTTTGTTGCGCAAAGGAATGATGGTTATGTCATTAAAAGAACAGCTTTTTGCGGACCTGAAGACTGCCATGAAAGAGAAAGACACGGTTCGGAAAGATACCGTACAGCTCATTCGTTCCGGCATTCTGCAGATTGAAAAAGATAAGAAGATCGAACTGGATGAGGACGGTGTTCTGGACGTTATTGCCAAACAGCTGAAAAGCCGCCGTGACTCTCTGCCCGAATATGAAAAAAGTGGCAGACAGGATTTGATCGAAAAACTGAACAGAGAAATCGAAATTTTATTGGGTTACCTTCCAGAGCAGTTGAGTGAAGACGAAATTCAGAAGATTGTAGCGGAAGCCGTTGCCGAAAGCGGTGCAGCATCCGTAAAAGAAATGGGGAAAGTAATGGCCATTGTTACCCCTAAGGTAAAAGGCCGTGCGGACAACAAAGTCGTAGGCAATCTTGTGAGAAAAATGCTCCAAGGCAAATAAAATCAGAGTTCAGAGCGAACCACTTATGTGGTTCGCTTTTTTCTGTTTTGGTGCTGGCAGAAAGAAATCAGTCTGTGCCATATAAAAACGGCGACACTGTTTGAAAAAGAGAAGAATACGCATAAAAATGTGATGGCTAAAATCCTTGGTATTTCAAGGAATCCGGCTATATTTGGGTATGGATGGAGCAGTTCTTGACAGGGGCTGCTTTTTTGTGGGAAAAAACGCATAAATATCATGCACGATGTATTTGCAGAGGAAGAGAGAAAAATCCTTGACTTTTTGTTTTTGAGGTCTATAATGTACTTTAACAAAGCACAGCATAACCGCATGTGCGTGTGAAAGTAAAACATCAATGTGTTACAAAAGCAAAAATAGATAAGGGAGTGTATGACTATGAAGAGAAAGATGCGAGTGATTGCGGCGGCAGCCATGGCGGCTGTCATGATAGCCATGACAGGCTGCGGAAGCAGCGGAGGAGCGGAAGAAACAACAGCGGAAACCACTGGCGACGGCACTTATACCGTAGGGATCATCCAGCAGCTGGAACATGTGGCACTGGACGAAGCCACCAAAGGTTTTCAGGATACCCTCACAGAAAAACTGGGGGACAAAGTGACATTCGATTATCAGAACGCGCAGAATGAGCAGGCAAACTGCGCTACCATCGCAACAAAATTCGTTTCCAATAACGTGGATCTGATTATGGCAAATGCCACAACCGCTTTGCAGGCATCTGCGGCGGCAACAGGAGACATCCCCATCGTGGGTACATCCGTTACTGACTATGTGACAGCAGGCGTTATCGAATCCAATGACGCACCGGGCTACAACGTTACAGGGGCATCCGATTTGGCACCCGTTGACCAGCAGATCGCACTGCTTCAGAAAGTAGTGCCTGATGTGCAGAAAGTAGCCATCGTATATTGCAGCGCGGAACCCAACTCCCAGTTCCAGTCTCAGCTGGCACAGGCGGAATTGGACAAAGCCGGCATCGCATGGGAAGAATTTACAGCGGCTGATTCCAACGAAGTACAGGCGGTTATCGCAAACGCCATCACAGACTGCGATGCAGTATATATTCCAACAGACAACACCATGGCAAATAACATGGAAATCATCAAAAACGTAACCGTACCGGCGAAAATCCCTGTCATCTGCGGGGAAGAAAATATGTGTGCAGCAGGCGGTCTGGCAACCCTGAGCATCAGCTACTACGAACTGGGCTGCAAAGCCGGTGAAATGGCTTACGAAATCCTGGTAAATGGTGCAGACCCTGCCACCATGCCCATTGAATACGTTTCCGAAAACGTAACACCGAAATATAATGCGGAAATCGCTGAAGCACTGGGCATCACCATGCCGGAAGATATGGTTGCCATCGGTGTCGAAGAATAAAAATGAAACATTGACATGACGAAATCATTTTAGAAGGAACAGCGGGACAACCGTCCCGTTGTTTTTTCTTCCAAAGGAAAGAGGAAAGAAAAAAGAGGAGGGATCACCCATGGAAATCATGGATCTGATACGAGCGCTGCCCGGCTCTGTGGCCCAGGGGCTTATTTGGGGAATAATGGCAATTGGGGTATACATCACTTATAAAGTTCTGGACTATGCGGATTTGACCGTAGATGGCAGCATCGGCACCGGCGGCGCTGTGGCTGTGGTGATGATGCTGGCGGGAGTCAATCCTTATGTGGCGTTGGTATGTGCCACAGTGGCAGGGGCGTTGGCTGGTCTGGTGACAGGGTTGTTCCATACCCTGTTTGGGATTCCGCCCATCTTGTCCGGGATTTTGACACAGCTGGGGCTGTATTCTGTGAATATGCGTATTATGGGGGCGTCCAACAAAGCCATCAACGTCAATCAGTATGACTTGATTTTGAGCCTTCGAGATATTCCTCACGCCATTTTGGTATCTGTGATCTTTGTAGCAGCCACCATCGCTGTTTTATACTGGTTCTTCGGCACAGAAGTGGGTCGTGCTGTTCGTGCTACCGGCAATAACGCCAATATGTCCCGTGCCCAGGGCATTAACACAAACCGTATGAAGGTGTTTGGTCTGGTGCTCTCCAATGCGCTGGTAGGGCTTTCCGGCGCACTGTACGCCCAGTATCAGGGCAATGCCGACGTTAACATGGGCAGAGGCGCCATCGTCATCGGTTTGGCGGCAGTTATCATCGGTGCGGTGCTGTTCGGCAAGATTTTCAACAATTTTGCGCTGCGTATGCTCAGCGTTGTATTTGGCGCTATTTTATACTTCGTGGTCATTGCTGTTGTTCTTTGGCTGGGACTGGAAACCACAGACTTGAAACTGATCAGTGCGCTTATCGTTGCGCTTTTCCTTGCAGTGCCTTATCTCCAGGGAAGATGCTGCATTCGCCGCGCAGGAAAGGGGGCTTGAGATTATGTTGGAACTGAGAAACGTATACAAAACATTCAATGCAAATACCATCAATGAAAAAAGAGCCCTCAGCGGCTTGAATCTGAAGCTGGAGGAAGGGGACTTTGTCACCGTCATCGGCGGCAACGGCGCCGGAAAATCCACCATGATGAATGCCATCTGCGGCGCATGGCCTTTGGACGAAGGTCAGGTGCTCATTGACGGGAAAGATGTCACAAGACTGCCGGACTACAAACGGGCGGCTTATTTGGGACGTGTGTTCCAAGACCCTATGATGGGTACAGCAGCAGATATGGAAATTGAGGAAAATCTGGCGGTGGCTTACCGTCGAGGGAAAACACGGAGCCTGTCCTGGGGCATCCGTGCCAAAGAGCGGGAAGAGTACAAGGAACTCTTAAAAACACTGGATTTGGGGCTGGAAAACCGCCTGCGTTCCAAGGTGGGGCTTCTTTCCGGCGGTCAGCGGCAGGCATTGACACTGCTGATGGCTACCCTGAAAAAGCCCAAAGTACTGCTGTTGGATGAACATACGGCAGCCCTTGACCCCAAAACAGCGGCAAAGGTACTGGAGATTTCCGACCGCATCATTGCGGAAAATAACCTGACTGCTCTTATGGTCACCCATAACATGAAAGATGCCATTGCTCACGGCAATCGTCTGATTATGATGAACAACGGACAGATTATTCTGGATATCCGCGGGGAAGAAAAGAAAAAACTCACAGTAGACGACCTGCTGCGGCAGTTCTCTGTTGCCAGCGGCAGTGAATTTTCCAGTGACCGTGCGCTGTTGTCCTGATAAAAAATTTCATAGAAACACACAGCCGGAAGGAGCTTGGTTTTTGCCAAAGCAACTTCCGGCTTTTTTTGCGGGTATGGGACGGGGACAGCGGGCATACCTATAAAAGAGGGCATTTGACAGAAAGGAGGTTCTGGCTGTGGGATTTGGCAAAGGCATGGCGGAAAAGCTGGATCTGCCCAAGGAAGTGGTGCTGGATCTGCCCTTAGTGTCCATGGTGGGACAGGACGAAGTGACGGTGGAAAACCATAAGGGGCTGCTGGAATACAGCGCCGAAACCATACGCATCGCTACGGGCGCAGGCAGGCTGCTGCTGACGGGAGAAGGGCTGGAACTGAAGCAGATGTCGGCAGCCTGTATCGTGGTGAAAGGGCGGATTTTCCGCCTGGAATTTTTGCGGTAGGAAGGAAGGCAGGTGCGGAATTTGTTGCCCGTATTGTGGTATTATTTGCGTGGATATGTTATGATAAGAATAATCGGTTTTTCCATGGAACGGTTCATGAATCTGGCTGCATACCGCCGGATTTTATTCTGGGATGCCAAGGGCGTCGGCGGTGGTATGGAGATGAAAACCTCTTTAGCTGGACTGAAAGAACTGGAAGAATGTGCCCAAAAGACAGGGTGCCATTTGGAGATTTTGGCATTGGGCGGCTTGCCGGAAAAGATGCGGCACGCAAAGACCCATCCCATATTCGCTGTGGGCATCTTATTTTTTGCGGCGGCGCTCTATGTGCTTTCTTCTTTCGTCTGGGTGGTTCATGTGGAAGGCAATGAACGGCTGACAGAAGAGGAGATTTTGACTGCCTGTGAGGCATATGGTCTGAAGCCGGGAAAATGGAAAAAACAGGTGGACGCAGACGCGGTGACCAAGGCGCTGCTGGCGGATATTTCGGACTTATCCTGGGTGAGTGTATCCATCAAGGGGGCGGAAGCTACGGTAAAAGTGGCGGAAACCATTGTGGCGCCTACGCCTATGGAAGAGGAAACGCCCTGTGACATCATTGCCGAAAAAGACGGTGTGGTGGAGCGGATCACAGCAGCCAAAGGAACGCCCCTTGTGCAGGCGGGAGATGTGGTACAGGCTGGGGATGTGCTCATTTCCGCGGAAGTGCAGGTGGGACTGGAAGGGGAGCCCATGGAAACGGAATATGTGGCGGCCAGCGGAAGCGTACAGGCAAAAACCTGGGCAGAGGTGACGGAAGAAATGATGCTGACGGAAACGGAAAAGATTTTCGGCGGCAAGGAAAAGGAGAATCATGTGGTGCTTTTTGGGGATCTGGAACTGGATTTCATCAAGCCACACATGGAAGGAGACTTCGACAAAGAAGTTTTTGATGAAAAAAACATGGGTCTGGGAGACTGGACGCTGCCTTTTTCTCTGCGGACAGAGATTTACCGCCCTTATGAAACGGCGGAAAAGACTTACACCGTAGAGGAGGCGAAAGCCCTTTTGGAAACAAAATGCAAGGAAAAAGCGGCAGAGGGGCTGGCAGAAGGTGAGTCCGTGGAGCAGACGGAAATCAGATATGAAACATATACAGACAGAGTCCGGGCGGTGTGCAAAGTGACTTTGTCCGAAGAAATTGGAAAAAAACAAGTGAGAAAGGAATTTGATGCTGAAGATGAGTCAAATAGAGAGAACCATTCAGTTGGAGAATGACATTATCCTGCCTGTATTCGGGCAGTTTGACAGCAATATCAGAAAAATCGAAAAAAGCTGCGGTGTGCAGATTGTCAACCGCGGCGATGATGTGAAAGTGGTGGGGGAAGAAAGAGGCGTACACAAGGCGTGGAATGTGCTCAACTCCATGGCTGCCCTTGCCCGCAGAGGGGAAGAAATCACAGAACAGAATCTGGAATACTTCATTTCTTCCGCCGAAGAAGCAGATTTGCAGGAATTGGAAAAGGTTTATGACAACCTGATCTGCATTACTGCCAACGGCAGACCTTTGAAGCCCAAAACCATGGGGCAGAAAAAATATATTGATCTTATGAGAGATAATACGGTAGTGTTCGGCATTGGCCCTGCCGGTACGGGGAAAACTTATCTGGCTATGGCAATGGCCATCACCGCATTCAAAAACAATGAAGTGAACCGCATCATTTTGACCCGTCCTGCCATTGAAGCAGGGGAAAAACTGGGCTTTTTGCCGGGGGATTTGCAGCAGAAGGTAGATCCTTATCTGCGCCCCCTCTATGATGCGCTCTATGAAATTATGGGGGTAGAAAATTTCACGAAAAATATGGAGAAAGGGCTTATCGAAGTGGCGCCTCTGGCGTATATGCGCGGACGTACATTGGATAATGCCTATATTGTACTGGATGAAGCCCAGAACACCACACCGGAACAGATGAAAATGTTCCTGACCCGTATCGGGTATGGTTCCAAGGCGGTCATTACGGGGGACTTGACACAGATCGATTTGGCAGAGGGCAAACGCTCCGGCTTGTTGGAAGCTACCAAGATTTTGAGCGGCATCGAGGGCATCGGCATGATTACCCTCACCAACAAGGACGTTGTGCGTCATCCCTTAGTACAGAAAATCATTCTGGCATATGAAAAGTTTGAATCCAGAAAGCGGAGTGATGCAGATGGAAAGAAAGATAACAGACGGGGCAGAGCGTAAGGAGCTGCACCGGATTGTATTGTTTGTGCTGGCCTTTGTGGTGACCATCGTCTGCATTGGGACAGGCTCTATCCAGCAGCGGGAAACGGTGCAGGTGGGCTCTGTGGCAACGAAGCGATATGTGGCGCAGGAAGACACGGTGGATGAAGCGGCAACGGAAAAACTCCGGGAAGCGGCGGCAAACAGCGTGGGGCCTATTTATAAAACGGATACCACCGTCATGGATAAAAACGTGACCATGGTGGAAGGGGTCTTTCAGGAGCTGGATACGGTTCTGGCAGGACTGCCGGAAGGGGAAAGCTTTTACAACGCTGTCCAGGAGATTTCTCTGGAACTGCCTGTGGTGCTGTCCAACAGACAGCTTATGGCCTATGAAAATCTCACGGCAGAACAGCGGAAGGCATTCGCCAATGACTGCGTATCGGTACTGAAAGAGATTTATGACAAAGGAGTGACGGCAGACGGCCTGACGGAAGCAAAAGCGTCCGGGCTGGGATATTTGCAGGAACTGGCATGGAGCAGTGACTTAAAAACCATGGCAGGGGTCATTCTGTCGGCGGCTGTGGAGCCCAACCTCATTGTGGATGAGGCGGCTGTGGAAGCGGCAAAAGAGGAAAAACGAGCGGAAGTGGATGAAGTCCTCATTCGCAAAAACCAGAAGATCGTAGACGAAGGGGAAATCATTACTCAGGAGATTTATGACAAGCTGGTGTCGCTGAATCTGGTCAGTGAAACAGGGCTGGAAGGCAGTTTGATGCCTATGCTGGGCAGTCTGGTTATTACAGGCATGCTTTTTGCGGCGCTGTATCTGTTTTTTCGGTGGGGCAAGGGGAATATCCTCCTCAAGCCCAATGAAATACGCATGTTATTCACCATCTATATGATGATGGTGCTGCTCATACGGATATTGGCGAACCTGACAATATTCACCATCGTTCCCGTAGGGCTCTTTGCTATGCTGGTGAGCCTTTTGGTTGGCAGACGGATGGCATTGTGGCTCAATGCTTTGTTTTGCATCATCGGGTGCTTTATATTCAATGGGGATGTGCAGTTTTTGATGTACGCTCTCATCAGCGGTACCTTTGCCGCCCTTATCATTCAGAAAACGGACAAGCGTTCCCACCTGATTCCGGCGGCGCTGGGCATGGCGGCAGTGGATTTTGTAGCCACCATTTCTCTGGGATTTTTCTTTGGGGAAGGGTATTCCGCGGAACTGCTGCTCCAAAGCGGCATTGGCGCGGTAACGGGGCTGCTGTCCATGATTGTGGCTGTGGGCAGTCTGCCTTTCTGGGAAAATATGTTTGAGGCAAACACACCGCTGCGACTGATGGAACTGACCAATCCCAACAACGAACTGCTGCGGAAGCTCATGATTGAGGCGCCAGGAACATATCATCACAGCTTGATTGTGGCAAATCTGGCGGAAACAGCTGTTTATGACATTGGCGGCAATACGGCGCTGGCTAGAGCCGGAGCATACTATCATGACGTGGGAAAACTGCGGTATCCACAGTTTTTCGCGGAAAATCAGTCTGGGCATAACCCCCATGACGAACTGCCGCCGGAAAAAAGCGCGAAGATCATTACAGGACACACCAAAGGCGGGCTGGAACTGGCAGAACGGTATAAATTGCCGCCAGTGGTGCGGGATATGATTGTAGAGCATCATGGCAATTCGCTGGTGAAATTTTTCTATTTCAAAGCTTTGAAGCTTTACGGCGCAGAGAATGTGAACGAAGCGGATTACCGCTATCAGGGACGCATCCCTTCCAGTCGGGAGTCGGCAGTTGTGATGCTGGCGGATACGGTGGAAGCGGCGGTGCGCTCCATGCTGGGTCATGGGAAAACCATGGAAGAAGCAGAAGCAGCTGTGAAAAACCTCATGAAAGACAAATTGGACGATGGACAGCTCAACAACAGCGGTTTGACACTGAACGAACTGGAAACCATCCGGCTGGCTTTTCTGAAGGTGTTCCACGGCATGTATCACGAACGGGTTTCCTATCCGGAACAGAAGGAAATCCAGGAGGCTGCCAAGCAAAAGGCAGACACAGAACAGGAGGAAACAAACAGTGACAGTACTGATTGATATACGGACAGAGGGCTTCCCGGAAGAACTGGAAGCCGTTATGGAAAAAATCGCTCTGGACAGCCTGAAATACGAAGGCTTCCAGGAAGAATGCGAAATCAGCATTTCCATCGTGGATAACGAGGAAATCCATCAGATCAACAAACAATTTCGCGGCATCGACCGCCCCACAGATGTGCTGAGCTTTCCCCAGCTGACATTTGAAGAAGGGGAAATCATGGACAGAAACGAGAACGGCGAAGTGGTGCTGGGGGATATCATCATTTCTCTGGAACGGGCAAGAGAACAGGCGGAGGAATACGGCCATTCTCTGAAACGGGAAATTGCCTTCCTCACTGCCCACAGCATGCTCCATCTGCTGGGCTATGACCACATGGAGCCGGAAGAAGAAAAAGAAATGTTCGCCAAACAGAAAGAGATTCTGGAACTGGCGGGAATTCCAAGAGCATAAGGGAAAGGAAGTGTTTCCATGACAAATCAGGAACTCATCGCAAAGGCAAAAGAAGCAATGACAAAAGCCTATGCCCCTTACTCTCATTTCCAGGTGGGGGCGGCACTGCTGGCAAAGGACGGCAGAGTTTTTACAGGATGCAACGTGGAAAACGCCACTTATGGGGCGACCATCTGCGCAGAGCGGACAGCGGTGACAAAAGCTGTTTCCGAAGGCGTAAGAGAATTTGAGAAAATCGCCATTGTGGCAAGCAGCGGTGATTATACCGCTCCCTGCGGCATTTGCAGGCAGGTACTTTTTGAGTTCATGCCGGAAGGAAAAGTGGTTCTTTGGAGCGAATTAGAAGGGGAGAAGGAATTTGCCCTGACGGAACTGCTGCCTTTTGGTTTCCGCGGGGAGGACATCAAGTAAGCCGGAGGAAAAGGGGGATTCTCATGGAAGTAAAGGATTTTAAAGTATCCATTTCGCCCAGAGAAGCGGCGGAAGTTTTGGAAAAACACATGGACGAAGACGTTCTGGGAGAAATTCTGGACGCTTATGAATTGCAGACGGAACAAGGCGAAGTGGTCATGCGCCTCTTCGAGAAATATTACATGCGTTCCAGCAATCGTGCGACGCTCACATTCCTTGCCAGCAATCTGGATGGGGTGACCCATGTGCATCTGGCGGCGGGAGGCGGCGGACAAGGCATGATTTTCCGTTTTGACTGGGGTGCAGGAGAAGATTTTGTGGAACTGGCGGAAGATGCTTTGCGTCAGTATATGTTGGAGTGATGGTTTATGGAAAAAAGCTGGGAAATTTTAGAGGGTGCCTGCTATAACTGCAAAAAGTGCCGCTTAGGTGAAATGCGGACAAACGTGGTCATTGGCAAGGGCAACCGCAGCGCGGATATTATGTTCATCGGGGAGGGCCCTGGTCAGCAGGAAGATTTGACGGGGATTCCCTTTGTGGGCCCCGCGGGACAGTTGCTGGATAAAATGCTGGCGGCAGTGAATCTTTCTCTGGAGGATGTGTATGTGGCGAATATCGTCAAATGCAGACCGCCCGGAAACAGAGATCCTCATGATGACGAAAAAGAGGCGTGCTTGAATTATCTCAGATACCAGCTTGCCATGATCCACCCGAAGATTATCGTTTGTCTGGGCAGAATCGCGGCTACCACCATCATTTCTCCTGATTTTAAAATCACAAGACAGCGGGGGCAGTGGATAGAGCGAAAAGGCTATCACATCATTGCCACTTACCACCCTTCCGCATTATTACGGGACGAAACGAAAAAGCGACCGGCTTGGGAAGATATGCAGGCCATTCGGAAAAAATATGATGAATTGAAAGAACAAGGAGTGTAAACAATGGAAGCAAAAGGCATTGAAGCATTGAAAGCAAGATTTGCGGGCATTGAAGTAAAGGCAAATCCCAAAACCATGGATGAAATCGTGGAATACATCGAAACAAAATGGCAGGGTCAGCGGGTGAAAATCAAAGAAAGTGAATACATCATCCACTACAAAAACGCCCTGGAATTTATGAAACGTCTGGGCAAGCCCATTGAAGGCGTACAGGAAGAAATTCGCCGTTATATGCTGCCCAACCGCATTGGCATTGTGCTGGGCATGAAATCCGAATATATCACCGTTGAGGACGGCATGAAATATTATCAGGCGTTGACCGTGCTGAAAGGCCTGACACAGGAAGATATTGATACCAAAAACGACAGATGGCTCCAGTACATGATGATGCTGGAAATGCAGGCGGAATGGGACGCGAGAGAAGCGGCGGCAAAGGCTGCGGAAGAAGCGGAAAAAGCAGAACAGGCGTAAGGAGGTAGCTATGGGAAAATTTTATTCTGGATTTGTATCTCTCATCGGCAGACCAAACGTAGGGAAATCTACACTGATGAACTGTCTCATCGGGGAAAAGATTGCCATTACGTCCAACAAACCTCAGACTACAAGAAATAAGATCACAAGTATTTTGACAAAAGACGATTTCCAGTGTGTATTTCTGGACACACCCGGTATCCATAAACCCAAACACAAACTGGGTGAATTTATGGTGCGCTCCGCTGAAAACACATTCAAGGAAGTAGATCTGGTACTGTTTTTGGTGGAACCCACAGACAAGGTACTGGAAGCGGATCAGTATGTGCTGGAAAAACTGGGCAATGTGAAAACACCTGTGGTGCTGGTCATCAACAAGATTGACACTGTGCCCGAAAAGGAAAAACTGCTGGCCATCATTGACGCTTATCGGAAACTGTACCCCTTCAAAGAAGTGGTGCCTATTTCCGCAGCAACAGGCAGCAACACGGAAACACTGCTTTCTGTTATTCGGAAATTCCTGCCGGAAGGTCCTCAGTATTTCCCTGCGGAAATGGTGACAGACCAGCCGGAACGTCAGATTGCCTCTGAAATCATCCGTGAAAAAGCGCTGTACCTGTTGCAGGACGAAATCCCTCACGGCATCGCAGTGGAAATCATGTCCATGAAGAAACGCCCTGACCAGAACATGGTAGACGTACAAGCGCTGATCTACTGCGAAAAAGATTCCCATAAGGGTATCATCATCGGCAAACACGGCAGTATGCTGAAAAAAATCGGCACCTATGCCCGTCAGGATATGGAACGTCTGTTAGGCTCTCCCATCTTCTTGCAGATTTGGGTAAAGGTGAAGAAAGACTGGCGGGACAGCGATTTCCTGCTGAAAAACTTCGGTTACGACAAGAAAAATATTTAACTGGAAGAACTGGCAGGAATTGTGCCGTATGGTTTTGGTTCTCTTTCATATTCTAAAAACGGAAAGGGACGATGGATATGGACAAAAAACAGACGGCATTATGGCAGCGGTTCACACAGACAGGGCAGGTCAGCGATTATCTGCGGTACCACGAAAGCACCAGACGGGAGCAGGAAAACGGCCGCAGGCGCATTACAGACAGCTCGAAATATAAAGAATTTTATTGACATAGCGGAGGAAGCCTGAGGCTTTCTCCGTTGGTTTTATGAAAAAGGGAGTCAGACCATGAGTGTAGGGAAAATCAGAGGCATCGTCATAGGGGAAGCTCAGCGGGGCGAAAGCAGCAAGCAGATTACCGTTCTTGCCAAAGGGGTGGGAAAGGTGCGTCTGTCTGCCAGAGGGGCGAAAAACGCCAAAAGTCATCTGCTGGCAGGAACACAGCTTTTTGCCTACTGTGATTTTACCATTTACGAGGGGCGAGGTTTTTGGTCGGTGACACAGATTGATTTGATTGAGAGTTTTTATGGTCTGCGGAATGATGTGGCTGTTCTTTCTCAGGCGGTGTATCTGGCGGAATTGGTGGAGAAAACATGTCCCGAAGGCATGGAACAGGATGAGATTATGCAGCTGCTTCTCTTTACCTTGCAGGGCATGGCGAAGGGACATTTGGAGCCGAAACTGGCGGGGCGTATCTTTGAAATCAAGTATTTGCAGCTTTCCGGTCTGCTGGCATCGGCGGACTGCATGATCTGCGAGGAAACGCCAGAATGCTTGTATTTTGATGGGGAAGGATTCACCTGTCAGAAGCACAAAAGACCCGGTGCAAGGCTCCTTTTGCCGGCGGTGGGAGTGGCTCTTTCTCATGTGCTGGAAAACGAGGGGAAACAGATTTTTGGATTCCGTCTTTCGCCGGAAGCCTTGGAACAATTGGACAAGGTCATGCGGCATTATTTACAGATGCACGTGGGACTGGATTTGAAAAGCAGACGTTTTGCGGCGGACATTTGTTTTTAAAAAAAATCAAAAATCCCCTTGACATTCTTCTGGAAACGTGTTAGATTGATACCAAATTACATAGCTGTGACGAACAAGAGGAGTATTTGCGGCGGACTTTCAGAGAGCCGGCGGTTGGTGCAAGACCGGCAGGACAAAGCGAAGAATGGCACTTGGGAGCAGCAATTTTTCACAAGAGTGGGTTTGCATAAACCAATGCAAATCAATGAGGGTGGAACCGCGGAAGACACGATGCCTTTCGTCCCTTGCTTTACGGCGAGGGATGAAAAGGCTTTTTTTATTCCTCGAAAAAGTTTCTAATGGAATTTTTGAAGGAGGTTTTTCAAATGGCAGAAAAGACAATGGAAAAAATCGTAGCGTTGGCGAAAAACAGAGGTTTTGTATACCCCGGCTCTGAAATTTACGGTGGTCTGGCAAACACATGGGATTACGGCCCCATCGGTGTGGAACTGAAAAACAACGTAAAGAAAGCTTGGTGGAAAAAATTCATCCAGGAAAGCCCTTACAACGTAGGTGTTGACTGCGCGATCCTCATGAACCCTCAGACATGGGTAGCTTCCGGTCACGTTGGCGGCTTCAGCGATCCTTTGATGGACTGTAAGGAATGTAAAGAAAGATTCCGCGCTGACAAACTCATCGAAGACCACATGAAAACACACAACATGCCTGAAGAAGTTGTTGATGGCTGGAGCAACGAACAGATGAAAGCTTTCGTTGACGAACACCAGGTAGCATGTCCTTCCTGCGGCGCGCACAACTTTACAGATATTCGTCAGTTCAACCTGATGTTCAAAACATTCCAGGGTGTTACAGAAGATGCGAAAAACGTGGTTTACCTGCGTCCCGAAACAGCTCAGGGTATTTTCGTAAACTTCAAAAACGTACAGAGAACAAGCAGAAAGAAACTGCCTTTCGGTATCGGTCAGATTGGTAAATCCTTCCGTAACGAAATCACACCCGGTAACTTCACATTCAGAACAAGAGAATTCGAACAGATGGAACTGGAATTCTTCTGTGAACCCGGCAAAGATATGGATTGGTTCCACTACTGGAGAAACTTCTGCAGACAGTGGCTGCTGGATCTGAACATGTCCGAAGAAAGCATCAGACTGCGTGACCACTCTCCCGAAGAATTGTCTCATTACAGCAAAGGCACAACAGACATTGAATTCCTGTTCCCCTTCGGCTGGGGCGAACTGTGGGGTATCGCAGACAGAACAGACTACGACCTGAAATGCCACCAGGAAACAAGCGGTCAGGATATGACATACTACGATCAGGAAAAGAACGAAAAATATATCCCTTACTGCATCGAACCTTCCCTGGGTGCAGACAGAATGACACTGGCATTCCTGTGCGAAGCTTACGACGAAGAAGAAGTGGGTGAAAACGATGTAAGAACTGTTCTGCATTTCCATCCCGCTATCGCTCCCGTAAAAGCAGCAGTACTGCCTCTGTCCAAGAAACTGGGTGACAAAGCCATCGAAGTTTACAACATGCTGTCCAAAGAATTCCACTGCGAATATGACGAAACCGGCTCCATCGGTAAACGTTACAGAAGACAGGATGAAATCGGTACACCTTTCTGCATCACATACGACTTTGAATCTGAAGAAGATCAGAGCGTAACTGTTCGTGACAGAGATACTATGGAACAGGTAAGAATGCCTATCGCAGACCTGATTCCTTACCTGAAAGAAAAAATGGAATTCTAATCTTCCATAAAAATCGGCAATATTAGAAAAACGGCAATAAAAAAGCACGAAATCTCTCTATATAATAAAGAGGTTTCGTGCTTTCTTTGTTTGTAAATCAGTCCAGAAAATGGTTCAGAAGTCCGTAACATAAGAATAGAATAACAACGGCAGCCAGAGGTACCCAGAAGGGGATTTCCCAAGCCGGTTTTTTTAGGAAAAAGGCACATGCAATCCCTATGAGCAAGGCGAGAAAATGCAGGGTTTTTTCGAAGGATTTTTGCTTTTCGGCAGGGGTGAAGGCGCTTTTGCCGGCGTTTTTCAGCAGGAAATACCCGAATGTCACCAGGAAAAAAAGGAAAATCAGTTTACCCACCTGCAAGGTAAAAGAATGGTTCGGGGTGAAAGGGGCGGAGATCATATCCGGCAGGAACAGGATGGCGGTGCCGACAGCGAGGAACATGGAAATATAGCGGACAGCGCAGAGAATACGAGTATGGCCATTATTCCGCGGGGATTGTTCCAAAAGCGTATCACAGTAGTCCTTAAAGTCCATGCCGATGACTTCATCGGGAGAAGCCCCTTTCTCCTGTTCTGCCAGAAACAGTTGGATGATCTGCTGGCGTGCCTGTTCCTGAAGGGAATAAGGCAGGCGGGTAGAGCGCAGATAGGTCACCATATTGTTGAGGACAGACTGAAAATCTGGAAAAAGCAGGGTTTCCTGCTGGTTGTTTTCCTGAAGCAGGGCTTTCGTTTCTTTACGCATGAAGATCTCCTCCGATCAATATATATGGAAAGCAGGTGATGATGAGGGGCTGGAAAGCACCTCCCATTTTGCCGTACAAAGCAGTTATGCATATTGTAAGATGAAAGGGCTGCAAGGTCAATGAAAAGCCCCGCAGTCTAAGGAAATTGCTCATAAAAAACGGGGGAAAGAAAAGATAAAAAGAAAGGCTGATTTTTCTTTTGGTGGATATGGACAAATCGCATGGAATTTTTTGTGCATTTCATTGAAAAACATACATTGTATACATAGCCCCGCAGCAAAATACGTCAAAAACAATTCAAAAAAATCAAAAAAATCGGCTTGCGTTCCATGGCGTTTTGGTATAATCTTAGTATAGGGAAAATTCTGCAAAAGAAAAAGCATGGCAAACTGCATCAATACTTGCCCTGAAGAAGAAATTACGTCTGTTTCTTATTGGGAAGAAAAAGGGAAGGCGAGGCGGCTTGCAAAGTTTTTTACAAGATGCGTCGGTTGATAGGACGGCGGATTTTGATTTTGTATGTATCCCAAATCATCTTTATCATTATAAAGTGTTTACAGGAGGTAAAAAGTATGAGCAAAAAATATGTTTACATGTTCAGCGAAGGTAATGCTTCCATGCGTAACCTGCTGGGCGGTAAAGGCGCAAACCTGGCAGAAATGACAATCCTGGGTCTGCCGATCCCCCAGGGTTTCACAATCACAACTGAAGCCTGCACAGAGTACAACGAAGGCGGCAAAAAGCTGACTGACGAAATGATCGCACAGATCGAAGTGGCTCTGGGCAAACTGGAAGAAATCGCAGGCAAAAAACTGGGCGATCCCGAAAATCCCCTGCTGGTTTCCGTTCGTTCCGGCGCAAGAGCATCCATGCCCGGTATGATGGACACAGTCCTGAACCTGGGTCTGAACGATATTTCCGTAGAAGGTCTGGCAAGAAAAACTGGCAACCCCAGATTTGCTTATGACTCTTACAGAAGATTTATCATGATGTTCGCTGACGTTGTTATCGGCGTTTCCAAATCCAAATTCGAAAGAAAACTGGATGAATATAAAGAACAGGTTGGCGCAAAATACGACACAGACCTGTCCGCAGAAGACCTGAAGAAAGTTGCTGAAATGTTCAAACAGATCTATCTGGATGACCAGGGCAAAGAATTCCCTCAGGATCCTAAGGAACAGCTGTTTGAAGCTGCTATGGCTGTATTCCGCAGCTGGGATAACCCTCGTGCATTCGTTTACAGAAGAATGAACGACATCCCTTACAGCTGGGGTACCGCTGTTAACGTACAGATGATGGTATTCGGTAACATGGGTGATACATCCGGTACAGGTGTTGCTTTCACAAGAAACGCGGCAACTGGTGAAAAAGCTATGCTGGGTGAATACCTGGTTAACGCACAGGGTGAAGACGTTGTAGCCGGCGTTCGTACTCCTAAGCCCATCGCCAAACTGGCAGAAGATATGCCTGAAGTATATGCACAGTTTATGGAAATCGCAAATAAACTGGAAAACCACTACAAAGACATGCAGGATATGGAATTCACAGTTGAAGAAGGCAAACTGTACTTCCTGCAGACAAGAAACGGTAAGAGAACAGCTAACGCTGCTCTGCGTATCGCAGTAGAAATGGTAGACGAAGGTCTGCTGACAAAAGAAGAAGCTCTGATGAAAGTAGATCCTAAACAGCTGGATCAGATCCTGCACCCTGCTTTCGACCAGAAAGCACTGAAAGCAGCTACTCCTATCGGCAAAGGTCTGCCTGCATCTCCCGGCGCTGCTGCTGGTAAAGTATGCTTCACAGCTGAAGACGCAAAAGCACAGGCTGAAGCTGGCGACAGAGTGATCCTGGTTCGTCTGGAAACATCTCCTGAAGACATCGAAGGTATGGCAGCTGCACAGGGTATCCTGACAGTTCGTGGCGGTATGACATCTCACGCAGCCGTTGTTGCTCGTGGTATGGGTACATGCTGCGTATCCGGTTGTGAAGAAATCAAAATGAACGAAGAAGCAAAAACATTCACACTGGGTGGCAAAACATTCAAAGAAGGCGACTACATCTCCCTGGATGGTTCCACAGGTAACATCTATGGCGAAGATATCCCCACAGTTGACCCTGAAATCAGCGGTAACTTCGCGAAATTCATGGCTTGGGCTGACGAAAAGAGAGTGCTGAAAGTAAGAACAAACGCTGATACACCTCACGACGCTCAGACAGCTATCGACTTCGGCGCAGAAGGTATCGGTCTGACAAGAACAGAGCACATGTTCTTCGAAGGCGACAGAATCATGAAATTCAGAAAAATGATCCTGGCTGAAACAGTAGAAGAAAGAAAAGCAGCTCTGGCTGGTATTGAACCTTTCCAGAAAGACGACTTCAAAGGCATCTACAAAGCAATGGGCGAAAGACCTGTTACAATCCGTCTGCTGGATCCCCCTCTGCATGAATTCATGCCTAACACAGAAGAAGAATTCGAAGTTCTGGCGAAAGAAACAGGCAAAACAGTTGAAGAACTGAAAATCAAAGCAAAAGGCCTGCACGAACTGAACCCTATGATGGGTCACAGAGGCTGCCGTCTGGCTGTAAGCTATCCTGAAATCGCAGAAATGCAGACAAAAGCAATCATCGAAGCTGCTGTTGAAGTTTCTGTTGAAGAAGGTATCGAAATCGTACCCGAAATCATGATTCCTCTGGTTGGCGAAATCAAGGAACTGAAATACGTGAAAAACGTTGTTGTAGAAACAGCAGAAAAAGTAATGGAAGAAAAAGGCAAAAAACTGAAATATCTGGTAGGTACTATGATTGAAATCCCCAGAGCTGCTCTGACAGCTGACCAGATCGCAACAGAAGCTGAATTCTTCTCCTTCGGTACAAACGACCTGACACAGATGACATATGGTCTGTCTCGTGACGACGCTGGTAAAATCCTGGCTGACTACATCGACAAAAACATCTATGAATGCGATCCTACCGCTAGACTGGACAGAACAGGCGTTGGCCAGCTGATGCAGTGGGCAGTAGAAAAAGCAAAACCCGTACGCCCTGACATCCACCTGGGTATCTGCGGCGAACATGGCGGCGATCCTTCTTCCGTAGAATTCTGCCACCAGATCGGTCTGGACTATGTATCCTGCTCTCCTTTCCGCGTACCTATCGCAAGATTGGCAGCAGCTCAGGCTCAGATCAACTTCCCCAGAAACTAATTTGGAATTTGTAAACAGATTCTGAAATATAAGGGATACAAAAAAGGATAAATCCGAAAGGATTTATCCTTTTTTTCTTGGGGAAAAAGAGGGTGGCGGTGTGGAGCGGGAAATGATTCTGATAAAATTCGGATGGAAATAGGATAATGGGAAATTTGGAGTTGTGAGGATTTGCTTTTCCTTTCTGATGAAGCCGGACTTGAGGATGCAGAGATCAGGGGAAAGGATGAAGGGGTGGATATTGGGAGGAAGATGTTTTCTCAGCTTGATGGCATGTTTTGATTTTACGTGGAATGAGGGGAGTGGGAAGAAATGGGGTATGTTGGAGCATAGGAAAAGGAGAGGTGAGGAGGAGTGGGATGTGTTGGGGTGAAGGAAGTGGAAAAGTAAGGCTAAGTGAGATGTGTTGGAGTATCGGGGAAATGGAACGGATGATTGTATCTCTATTTTATATAGAAAAAATATTGTCGGGAAAGCGGGGCTCTCCTGAGGATAAAATTAAAAAAGCCGGAATCTGCTGTTTCGAGGATTCCGACTTTTTTCTCTTAAAGAAGCTTAAAAAGCAAATCAAGGCAGTTTATTTCCTGCGGCGGCATAGAGCTCGTACCATTCTTCCCTTGTGAGGGTAATTTCTGCCCCTTTGACGATGCCGGGGATGCGGGAGGCATTGGTTGTACCTACAACCACTTGCATGTTGGCAGTATGGCGCAGAAGCCATGCTACGGCTATGCCGTTTTCTGTGGTGTCATATTTTTTCGCCAGATGGGTCAGGACGGCGTTCAGTTGGGCATAGTCAGGGTTGCCGATGAATGTGCCTTCGAATACACCATACTGAAAAGGACTATAACACTGAATGGTAATATGATTCCGGCGGCAGTAATCCAGCACGTTTGCGTCACGGGAAATACCGTGACTGTCTGTGGTGTTCAGATATGCGGGAGCATCCAGCAGAAGGGTGTGTGCCAGAGAAAATTGCAGCTGGTTGATTTCCAGAGGCTGTTTGACACATGTTTCCAGAAGCTCGATTTGGCTGGGGGTGTGGTTGCTGACACCGAAATGAAGGACTTTGCCTTGGGATTCCAGCTGGTCAAAGGCTTCTGCCACTTCTTCCGGTTCCATGAGCAAATCGGGGCGATGGAGAAGCAGATAATCCAGACGGTCTGTTTGCAGGCGGCGCAGACTGGTTTCTACGCTGCGGATGATATGTTCTTTGGAAAAGTCGTAGCAGGTGAATGGGCCGGGACGGATGCCGCATTTGCTCTGAAGAATGAGTTTATCACGTATGCCGGGCATTTGGCTCAGGGCTTCTCCAAAAATGGTTTCACAGGTACCGCCGCCATAAATATCTGCGTGATCCCAGAAGTTGACGCCGGATTCCAGTTGTTTCTCAATGAGGTTTTGCAGGGATTTTGTATCCAGATGGCCAATGCGCATACATCCCTGGATGATGGCGGGGACGCTGCGGCTGCCGATGGTGACTTGTTTCATATGGAAACCTCCTTTATGTTCATGTGGTATTAAGTCCATGATACTTCTGTGACGGGGGAAGTCAAGGTGATTTTACGAAAACAAAAAGAATCGTTCGCAAAAGGTTCTTTTATAATTCGTTGGGATATGTTGTGGCATTTGTATATCGCAAATAGAAGGGGGCGAAATAAAGAAGGAAGGGCCAAGGAGGTTCAAAGATATATTGGTGGGAGAAGATCTATATAAGACTGGGAGAACGCTCATTGTTTTTCTGGCGAAAAGGAAAGGGATGAGAGGGGAGCAGGGGGTTCATAAGAAGATGATGGAGGTGGTTTGTTGAGAAAATGGGGAGAAAAAAGAAAATTCGCAAAAAAATGAAAAAATTAAAAAAAGTAGTTGACAGATGGAAAGATACCTGATAGAATAATCAAGCACTCGCAAGAGAGCACAAAAAAACAGAATATCTGAAGGGTGAAAAAAGCCTGTTTTTCAATAAAAAATTGAAAAATCGGAAAAAGTACTTGGAAAAGTACTTGACAATAAAAAAGAAATCTGGTAAGATATTCAAGCGTCATCGAAAAGATGACAAAAACAAAATATCGGGTTTGAGAATAAATGGTCAGAAATGACCGAAAAGTTCTTAAAAAAGTACTTGACAAAATAAAACAAACCTGATAAACTAAATGAGCTGACACCGAAAAGGTGTGAGCGACAAACAAGACTGATCCTTGAAAACTAAACAGCAGAAATAAACTTACAACCCATAGTCAATTCAACAGCAGAGTATCTGCTGATAAAATGACAAGAGTTTGCCGGTTTCGAAAAAACCGGAGGATAGCCAGATTAACTGGCTAGGCATTAAACTTTAACATAAGAGTTTGATCCTGGCTCAGGATGAACGCTGGCGGCGTGCTTAACACATGCAAGTCGAACGAAGATATTTAGAATGAGAGCTTCGGCAGGATTTTTATCTATCTTAGTGGCGGACGGGTGAGTAACGTGTGGGCAACCTGCCCTGTACTGGGGAATAATCATTGGAAACGATGACTAATACCGCATGTGGTCCTCGGAAGGCATCTTCTGAGGAAGAAAGGATTTATTCGGTACAGGATGGGCCCGCATCTGATTAGCTAGTTGGTGAGATAACAGCCCACCAAGGCGACGATCAGTAGCCGACCTGAGAGGGTGATCGGCCACATTGGGACTGAGACACGGCCCAAACTCCTACGGGAGGCAGCAGTGGGGAATATTGCACAATGGGCGAAAGCCTGATGCAGCAACGCCGCGTGAAGGATGAAGGGTTTCGGCTCGTAAACTTCTATCAATAGGGAAGAAACAAATGACGGTACCTAAATAAGAAGCCCCGGCTAACTACGTGCCAGCAGCCGCGGTAATACGTAGGGGGCAAGCGTTATCCGGAATTACTGGGTGTAAAGGGAGCGTAGGCGGCATGGTAAGCCAGATGTGAAAGCCTTGGGCTTAACCCGAGGATTGCATTTGGAACTATCAAGCTAGAGTACAGGAGAGGAAAGCGGAATTCCTAGTGTAGCGGTGAAATGCGTAGATATTAGGAAGAACACCAGTGGCGAAGGCGGCTTTCTGGACTGAAACTGACGCTGAGGCTCGAAAGCGTGGGGAGCAAACAGGATTAGATACCCTGGTAGTCCACGCCGTAAACG